>JAESFT010000122.1_pt1 | contig 86267 bp, 84 predicted proteins | sample 9269451 | NCBI WGS metagenome assembly JAESFT01 (sample SAMN14502557, study PRJNA617106) | algae metagenome | isolation source: Scytonema hyalinum WJT4-NPBG1 and co-occurring heterotrophs from well... | place: USA: Mojave Desert, Joshua Tree National Park, California | collected 2006-05-25 | reverse complement strand
TATCTGCATTTCCGCTTCTGTCTATGATCAGGTCGAAGGCAAGATTGACCGGTACTTCGAGAACCGGGGCGAGCAGCAGGTCAAGAACATCTCGCGACCTGTCAGGGTCTATGCACTTGAGGGTACCAAGGCTGCCCCGGTGCCCTCCGCTCCCGAGGCGGTTCATTCGCTCAGCAAGCCCTCGATTGCGGTGTTGCCCTTCACCAACATGAGTGGTGAGCCGGACGCCTATTTCGCGGACGGCATGGTCGAGGAGATCATCACGGGGCTGTCATACATTCACTGGCTTACGGTGATCGCGCGCAACTCCAGCTTCTCTTTCAAGGGTAAGTCCACCGACGTACGCCAGATCGCACGAGACCTGAACGTTCGTTACGTGCTGGAGGGTAGCGTTCGCAAGGCAGGCGAGCGTGTGAGGATCACGACGCAGCTAATCGAGGCCGAAGCGGGTAGCACCCTTTGGGCGCACAGATTCGAAGGCTCCCTTGCCGATGTGTTCGATCTCCAGGATCAGATCACGGAAGGTGTGATCGGTGCCATCGAGCCGACACTGCGCAAGGCCGAGATCGCTCGCGTCAAACGCAAGAGACCCGACGATCTCGACGCCTATGATCTCTACCTGCGTGCTGTCGCCCACATGTATGAGGTCACTCCACAGGGTCGAGAGGCTGCCTTGGGCTACGTCCAGAAGGCTCTCGCGATCGATCCGAACTATGCCGAAGCCCATGGAGTGGCGGCATGGTGCTACTTCGCCAAGTCTCTTTGGGAAGGGGGCTTCCCTGACGCGTACCGGGAGGGTGCCCTTCGTCACGCCCGTGCGGTTCAGACCCTCCAGAGCGAGGATGCAACAACCCTGGCCCATGCTGCCATCGCGCTTGCATTCACCACGCGAGACTACGCCTCAGCCTTGGACCTGATCGATCACGCCATCTCCCTCAACCCGAACTCGGTCCATGCTCACGGGCACGGGTCGGTCATCAGCACGTGGATTGGCCAGTATGAGCGGTCGATCGCTCTCGCGGATCGTGCCCTCAGGCTGTCTCCGTTCGATCCGCTCAGCGTCATGCCGTTAGCGGGTAAGGCAGGTGCTCTTCTGATGATGGGGGACTTCGAAGGATCACTGCGCTGCGCTCGGCGAGCGCTCCAGATTTACCCCACCCATACCCCGTCTTATCTGATCTCGATCGTCACACTGGTACGCCTGGGGCAGGTCACCGAGGCAGAGGCTGTCGCCCGCCAGTTCATAAACGTGTTTCCGATGTACCGGATTGTCCCGAACTGGCCCGTGCTCGGGCATTTCTGCGATGAGCTTCGGAGGGCCGGCGTTCCGGGGTGATCGGTCAGGGGTAGATTGTAATCCAGCAACTCGACGAGAGCGCCACGAGACCCTGCCCCAATGTCACGGGTGGATGGGGCTGCCACTAGGGCAACGGGGAGCGCCACACCTATGGCCCTCAATCAAAGGCAGGCTCGCGTCAGAGCATCTTAGATGCAATTGGCTGCACAGCCTGATCCAAGCTCATCGAGTTGGCACGGGTCGTAACGCTGAGATGGGAGACTGGAAAAACAGCAAGACCCCTGTTCGCGCCAAGCCATACAGCAGATCATCCGCACGTAGATCGATGACAATGTGTGCCCGGAGCGGGATGGCAAGATCGACTACGCCCGTGCCCGTATGGTGGCCCGCAACCGGGCCTACCGCGCCCGTGGAACCCCGGAGGAGACCTTGTTGGCGCAACTCCGGGAGACGATCCGTTCGGGCCGCGTCCGCTGGAGCACTCGGCAGCGATCGTCGGCTATGCCAGCCTCGTAGCCGCGCTCAGTACGTGAAGCAGGCAACCTTGGGCTCAGTCATGGCCAAGATGCTGGCCTGAACGCCCTCCCGCCCTAGCCCAGATGCCTTCACTCCACCAAACGGCATTCCGTCCATTCGATAGTCGCTGCTCTCGTTCACCATCACCGCACCAACTTCCAACTCCCGTACGGCCCGGTGTGCGTGCTCCAGATCGCGGGTGAAGATTGCCGCCTGAAGGCCGAAGCTCGTCGCGTTCGCGACGTTGATCGCGTCGTCGAGACACCCAACCTCCCGTAGTACGGTGACCGGTCCATAGACTTCATCGCGAGCAATGGGGTGATCATCGGGAACCTGCTCGATGAGCGTCGGCGCAAACCGTGCTCCCTGCCGCTTGCCACCGGTCAGCAGCAGTGCCCCCGCCGCGCCCGCGCTGGCAACTGACCGTTCAATGCGGTGTGCGGCGGCCTCACTCACAAGGCAGCCCATGTCCGTCGCTGAAGACCGCTTCTCGCCGACCAATACTTGTTCCGTCAGAGCCACAAGGCGGTCCCGCAACTCGCCAGCGATCGAGCGTTCTGCCAGGACGCGCTGGACATGGAGGCAGTTCTGACCAGCCGCCCAGAACGCGCCCGACACGATGGATCGGGAAGCCCGCTCGATATCGGCGTCCCCGAGCACGATAGTGGGGCAGTTACTCCCAAGCTCCATCTCCAGGCGCTTCAGGCCCGCTGTCGCTGCGATCCGTTGGCCGGTCTCGTAGCCGCCCGTGAATGACACGAGGCGGATGCGGTCGTCCCTCAAGAGCAGGGGGCCAATCTCGTGCCCTCGTCCGGGAAGAACCTGAAGAACAGGCGGTGGCAGCCCAGCCCTGAGCAGCACGTCGGCGAGCTTCAGCGCCGTGAGTGGTGTCTGCTCGTGCGGCTTCAGAATCACCGCGTTACCTGATGCGACGGCTGGTCCGACCTTATGCGCGACGAGGTTGAGGGGGTCGTTGAAGGGCGTGATTGCCAATACGACTCCGAGTGGCTCACGTGTGTAGTAGCCCGTGCGGCGCTCGCTTCCTGGCCTCTGATCGAAAGCGATGGTCTCACCGGTCACGCGTTGGGCAGCATCTGCCGAGAGCCTGAATGTTATCACGCAGCGCGCAACCTCGGCCCGCGCCTCGCGGATGGTCTTGATGCCCTCCGACGCGATCAGGATTGCGAAACTTTCCGCCTCTGCCTCGACGATAGAGGCGGCTTTGCTCAGGATTGTCGCGCGCTGGTGGCTTGCCATGGCCGCTGCCGTGGTACGCGCCCGAGCAGCGAAGTCGAGCGCTCTCACAGCATCCTGCGTCCTCGCGTGGCTGACCAATCCGACGAGCGCGCCGTCTTCGGGATCACGGACTTCCGCGATTTCGTCGGAAGTGACCCACTCGCCTGCCAACAGCATAGGCTGTGTGGTGCCATAAGGATGGTGATTAGTCTCGGAGCGTGAGGGTGCGGTCATGCTGTCCACCGGCATGGATGCGAACAGGTATCAGCGGCTGGGCTGATAGTGGTCGCGCAGAAAGACCGGCAGGTCGTTTGACGGGGGCATGAAGGGCACCTGATACATCATGTCTCCCACGAAGCCGCGATGGTACGTGCCGTGGTTCACGACGTGCAGGACGATCTCCTCGCGAGTCATCGCGCCCTCGCCGCCCCCGACAAAAGTGAAGCGCATGACCTCCGCCAAATCCTCCTCGGACCAGCGGTCCACCTGCTCAATGTACCAGCGGTTCATCTCCTGAACCGCGCACCAGAGATCGTCGAGGGTCGGGGTCGCCTCGGTGTTGCGGGCCGTGTAGCCGTGTCGGCGGCCCTCAAGGTGGTGCCGAAAGATGTCGTCCACGACGTACACATGGTTGAGGGTATGGACCATATTGCCAAAGCGCGTCTGCCGGGGTTTGAGCGCCTCGCCTTCCGGCAAGTTCATCACAGTGGTGAAGGTGAGTTCGTCGGCCCACGCCTTGTAACGCACCAGCCTCTTGAGGGTGTCGGTCGTACTCGCACGCGTAAGAACGGTCGAGGCAGAGGGGTTGGAGAGGGTAGCGAGCGACATGGGTAGCTCCGAGATGATGAACTCGATCTACTCATGTCCTGACAAAGAGGTCGGAGCAAAGGGTTTATTGCTCTCGGTACAATCAGCTTAGGTTGCGCCAGCGATGAAAGCTGAAGCGACGCTGCCGAGCGGGCCAAAATCGGCGTGGATCACATCACCAGCGGCGAACTCGATCTGGCGGGTAAACGACCCGGACAGGATGATATCGCCGCGCTTGATCGCGCGTCCATGCGCTGCGAGCGCCCGAGCCAGCGCGACGACTCCCGCTGCTGGATGCCCCATCACCGCTGCCGAGACGCCCGACTCCTCGATGACGCCGTTCCTGCTGAGCGTCGCGCCGATCCAGCGCAAGTCAAAGTCAAAGGGTCTGACCGGGCGACCCCCGAGGATCGCGCCCGCACCCGCCATGTTGTCGGCCACCATGTCTGGTGCTGGACGAGGAGCGGCAGTTCGGTAATCCACGATCTCAAGGGCAGGCTGCACGAACTCGGTCGCTCTGAGTACATCAGTCACCATTAGCTCAGGGCCTTCGAGGTCTGTCCCCATGATGAAGGCGAGTTCGACTTCCAGCTTCGGCCTCAGGAACGCATTCATCGCGATGGCGGCCCCGCTCTGTCGCAGACCGTCATCGAACAGGTGCCCGTAATGGGGCTCGCTGACACCGAGCGCGCTCTGCATGGCACGCGAGGTCAGTCCAACCTTGTAGCCCACATGCCGAATGCCCGCTTCGATCCTCAACCCAGCCCAAGCGTGTTGGACCGCGTAGCCATCCTCCAGGCTGAAAGGTGTGAACAACCCGCTCGGCAGGGGCATTGCGGTTCTATCGGCCTGTGCCTTGGCAAGCATGGCGACAACCTTGTGGTGACTGGCGGCATCCAGCATACGGCTTTCCTCAACTGCGCTCGCGGCAGTCCGTTGACATTGGGTTCACATAGAACGATAGCTCAAATCAACTCCAGTTATGCCCTCGGAGCAATTCCAGTGAAGGCGGACTACATCGCCGTCGCAGACCGGCTCGCTGCCGACATCGCTGCCGGTCGGCTGCAAGCGGGCGAGCGCCTGCCCCCGCAACGTGACTTCGCTTACCGGCAGGGAATCGCGGTCTCGACGGCAAGCCGTGTCTACGGGGAGCTTGTTCGACGCGGTCTGGTGAGCGGCGAGGTTGGGCGCGGTACTTTCGTTCGTGTGAAGTCCTCACCCGCTCGCATGCCGCTCGTCGAACCGACAGCAGCCCCCATTGATCTTGAACTGATCTTCCCGGTCCTCCCGGAGCACGGGGCTGTTTTGGCTCAGGCTCTCTCTGAGATCGCCCACGCACCCACGTTTGCTGAGGCTCTTCGACCGATCGGCTCTGGCGGAACGCTTGCGGCGAGGGAAGCTGCGACCTCGCTCCTGAGTAGGGCGGACTGGAGACCGGCTCCCGAGAGCATCGTGTTCACCGGCAACGGTCGGCAGGCGATTGCAGCAGCCATCGCTTCCTTGGCGAGGCCGGGTGACCGTGTGGGTGTCGAGGCGTTGACCTACCCCGTGGTCAAAGGGTTGGCCGCTCGGCTTGGCATAACTCTGGTTCCGCTCGCGATCGACGACCAAGGGCTCGTCCCGGACGCGATTACCTCCGCGCACCGCACCCAGCATCTTGCAGCGGTCTATCTGCAACCGAGCCTGCATAGCCCAACCGGCGCGACGATGAGCACGGCTCGCCGGAATGATGTCGTGCGGGCACTTCGCGAGGCTAACCTCGTTGCGGTCGAGGACGGGGTCTACTCGTTCCTGACTGACGATACTCCAATTGCCGCCCTCGCGCCCGAGCGCGTCATCTACGTGGACAGCCTCTCAAAGCGGATCGCGCCGGGCCTCACGCTCGGGCTCATTGCGGGGCCGACCGAACTTGCAGGTCGGCTGGCGTCTGCCGTGCGATCAGGTGCTTGGTCGGCTTCCGGGCTCCCCGTCGCCGCTGGTGCTCACTGGATGGCGAACCACCGCTCCCATGCCATCGTCGTGGCCAAGCGAGCGGATGCCCGAGCGCGTCAGGCCATCGCACGAGAGGTCTTCCAGGAGTTTGGCATTAAAGGCGACTCCCGCGCCTACCACCTCTGGCTTCCCCTGCCGGAGCCCTGGCGTGCGGAGACCTTCGTGGCCGCCGCGCTTCGTCTTGGCATCGCTCTCACCCCCGGCAGCGCGTTTGCTGTGACGCCGGGGCATGCGCCCTCGGCGGTCCGCTTGGCCCTTGCATCCCCGGAGCAGTCGGTGCTCGTGCAAGCCCTGCGCACGCTGCGTGATCTCCTGCTTGGGCACCTGGAGACTAACCCCACCGAGTAGCGCTGCCTTTCGAGGAGGTGACGATGTCATTCGACATGCCCAGCAGTCGCGGCGAGCCGGAGCACGAACCGGCTCTGATCTTCAACGATAAGATTGTCCTCTCACCTCAGAAGGAGGTCGTGCGGGTCTTCTACAAGGAGATGTGGGACCACGCAGACAAGTCGCTCATCCCGGCGATCTTCCATGAAGACTTCACCTTCCGAGGTTCGCTCGGCCCGATGCTGAGGGGGCATGAGGAGTTCGGGCGCTACGTAGATTGGGTGACAAGCGCGCTCGGTGACTACACGTCCGACATCCTCGCCCTCGTTGAGGAGGACGAGCGGGTCACCGGTAAGCTCCGCTTCCACGGCTATCATCAGCAGGAGATGTTTGGCGTTCCTCCGTCCGGTTACCACGTCTGGTGGTACGGTGCCCCGATCTTCACCTTTGAGAATGGGAAGGTGCGCGACCTTTGGGTTCTCGGCGACATCTACGGATTGATTCAACGGCTACAGAGCGAAGGTGAGCCCATAAGAGCGTCCAGTGGAACCAATCAGCCGAACCGTGGCTGAAAAGGTTCGGTTGCCGCCTTCGGGCAGCGCCGGTCATCGGCAGCCCGTCGCTCTCAATCTTTTGGTCGTCTCCGCCTCAATCAGCCATGGCGTAACGTTGGCATCATATCTGTAAACAGCAACAGGGCGGAAATTAGCCGCCCACATCTGACTGTGCAGGTCAGCAATCGTGTCGAGCACGCTGACATCGTCCGCCGTATCGAGGCTTTGGTGTTGTTCTGGTTGTGCTCGGCTTTGAGGCGCGCACGAGCGGACCGATTGGACAGCATGACGGCGTAACCAGCCTAAAGACAGACGAGATATCACCACTCAATCCAGCAATGCTGCGCCGCACAACGACCTGCGCTCCTGACATTCCGAAGCGGGGCTGTTACTTTGCCTCAAGGATAGGTAACGGGAATCAGCGGAGGTCCATGGCGCGCAAAGGTTTGATCGAGGCGATTGCCTATCTCAGGACCTCCAGCCAGACCAATGTCGGGCAGGACAGGGACTCGGAGAAGCGCCAGACCGAGGCCATCAGGAACTTCGCCCGGTTCGCCGGCTTCGAGGTTGTTGCCACCTACTACGACCCTGGCGTCAGCGGCGCTGACCCGATCGAGACGCGGCCCGGCTTCATCGCGATGCTCGACTACATCGCTGATAACAGCGTCCATACCGTTATCGTGGAGGACGCCTCGCGCTTCGCCCGTGACCTCGTAACCCAGGAACTTGGCATCATCGCACTCATCAAGTTGGGTGTGACAGTCATGACCTCGTCAGGCGATGATCTCACCAACACAAGTGATCCGTTCAAGAAGGCGATGCGCCAGATCGCAGGCGTGTTCAGCGAATTGGAGAAGGCCCGTCTCGTCCATAAGCTGAAGGTCGCCCGTGATCGCAAGTCTGCCGAACTCGGTCGAAAGATCGACGTGCGGAAGACGGTGGATGTCGTCTACCCTGAGGCCACCAAAAGGGCGAAGTATCTTCACCGCTACAAGCGGATGTCTCTTCGAGCGATCGCCTCCACGCTGGCTGCTGAAGGGCATACAACGCGTGGGAAGGCCACACCGTTTAACGCCAAAGTCGTGAAGACGATGGTTGAGGCTTAAGCCCGATCTAACAAGCAGATTGCGCCGTCGAGCCAGAGCCCTGAGCAACCTGTTGCATCACGAATATTCCTGACTAAAGTCAGAGAATGGATCAGCAGCAGATCAGCCTCGTCCGGGCCTTCAACCGCGTTGTCACGCAGCGTGTGCGGGCACTCGAAGATAGCTACCTCCAACGAGGTCGTCCGCTCGGGCAGGCCCGACTCCTGCACGAGGTAGGTTCTGATGGCATCGACGTGCGTACCCTGCGCGAGCGCCTCAAGCTCGACTCAGGGTACCTTAGCCGTCTGTTGCGCTCGCTTGAGGCTCAGGGACTTGTCCAGACCGATGCTCAGACGAGCGATGGTCGGGTCCGACGCGTGGTGCTGACCCCGAAGGGTACTGCCGAACGGGCTACCTACGACCGGCTCTCGGATGAATTAGCTTGTTCCTTCCTAGAGCCCCTTGATCCTGCACAGCGCGACAAGCTGGTGAGCGCCATGGGCGAGGTTGAGCGCCTGCTTCGCGCTGGGGCCGTAGACGTGCGCGCTGAGCCCCCGGACAGCGCTGCCGCACAATGGTGCCTGGAGCAGTATTTCACCGAGCTTGCTGCACGCTTCGACACGGGCTTTGAACCAGCCCGGAGCAATTCAGCCAGCATCACGGAGATGACACCGCCCAAAGGGTACTTCGCGGTCGCATGGCTCGATGGTGCTCCTGTGGGTTGCGGAGCGCTGAAGGTCGGAGCCGAAGCGATGGGCGAGGTCAAGCGCATGTGGACGGCCCCGAATGTAAGAGGGCTTGGGATCGCGCGCCGGGTATTGCGATGGCTGGAGGGAGCGGCGCGTGAGGCGGGACTGACGCGGTTACGCCTGGAGACCAACCGGTCTTTGATAGAGGCTCAGGCACTCTACCGGATGGAGGGCTACACTGAGGTCGAGCGGTTCAACGACGAGCCTTACGCCCACCACTGGTTCGAGAAGTTGCTCTGAACAGCCGGTGCGGACGAAGTCCCGATGGAGCACTCTTCTGAATGCAAAGATCGAAATGTTAGTAATGGAGGTTTGACCGCCCATAACGTAAATACCGGATGACGCTTCCCTGCTCCTCCGCCCATCGTTGCGCCCGCACCTCGTGTGAGCCCTGTTCCTGGCGTTACGCCCTTCACGTCAGCCGACGCATCATCGCGACTCGTGCCCGTTCACTGCACAGGATGACGATCGACGCCACTCTCCAGGGGCCGACTGACTTCAGGTCCTGGCGCATTCAGGTTCGTAACCTTCTGGACTACCGCCGACGCGCATGCCGCTGGTGGCGGGAAGTCGGCCTGTGGCTCTGGCTCAGTGCAGACGGTCAGGTTCTAGGGATCGTCAGCCTCGGCGCGGTGACAGAGGAGGAGTTCATCGAGGCTGTGGGGCGACGGTGGCCGGTGAAGCTCACCCATATCTCGATCGAGGACCTTCGGTCTGAAGCCTACCTCCACGTCTTGCGGCCCGGCGTCATCTTGGACACCGGGCCGCAAGGCGGTCGCTATCAGGGGATCAGAGTGGCGGTCGAACCCCATAGGATGAGGTCACAGGCGGTCACGGCTCGCGGGCCACGAGCGGTACGGTTGTCCGATGCTGTCGAAGCGATGCCGATCGCCCTCTGACGTGGAGTTCAGTGGTAATCGACCCCTTCTACCTTCGCCAATCTATGCGGCGCGCCGTGCTGGAGCTTTGCGAGCCTTGGCGCTCCCCATCTTCGTCGGACGACCCGGACCACGTGCCGTTCCGTTAGCAATTGCCCTCTCCTTTTTGCGATCGCGGTTCCTCTGGCTTCGTTGTAGAGCCTCCACCCGCAACCGCTCAGCTTTCGCAGCAACGGTCACCGGATCAGCCTCGCCTCGCGCCCGAGTTGCCATCTTCGATTCGGGCCGCTTCATGTCCATGATGCCCGCCGCATCCACGGGAATGATCGTTACGTCGTCTGCGATCCCGCTGGACTTCAGGTACTCTCCCAGGCGCTCGGCCTGATCCTTGCTGTAGAGGTGGACCTCGTAGTCGCCGCTGAAGGTACGGTCTCGTATCGCGCCCCGACCGACGAACTGGACGATGTCCTCGTCCTCGCGGGCGCGGCGAACGATGTCAGCATGCAGCGCAAGGACCTCGATGGCAGCGCTGTCTGCCGACTGACACTTGTTACTGTAGAAGAACGCACATTGAGTATGGTGGCGAAGGCTGTTGGTGCCGGCGACCTTCGGTCGGCATTCCTGTCCTGGAAAGCGTTTGCGGAAGTACGCGCGGATCGCGTCGTTCCCTGACCAGTAGCCGTTGAAGCCGATCTTCTCCAAATGGCGGGAGATCGCCACGACGCAGTCAACGCCTTCATCTGTCTCCCACCAAGTCGTCGAGCCCTGGTGGTGCGTGTAGAAGTGGATGACCACCCGTGGTCGGCCCGTCCTCGGGGACTGAGCGCCGATGTCCTCCACCTCGAATGTCACAGGCCCTGAGGGTGCCTGTTGGGCTGCATGGTACGCAAGGCTGTATAGGAAACCCGCACCCGCGAACGTGACCGACGTGGCATGCTCGACCAGGGCTTCTGGTGTCCAGAAGGAGTACCACCGCACCGTTCTCCTCGTGCTCTTGGCTGCCTCCCAACAGTCGAGATCGACATAGACAGATCGGCCCATGGACCGAACAGCTTTATGGAAGGCGATCAGTGCTTTAGCGGGTTCGTTGATGATCTCGCCCGTTGTGGGCAGTTCAGCATCGCGGCGAGGAGCAACACGATACCAGGGGCTTCCTTCGGCGACTGGCACGAGATCGTACAAGGTTGCGAGAGTGCGCCATTGTGTGCCGGCCTTGAATGCCCCGGAGAGCACGCTGCTCTCCGGTACCTCGTCGATGGCGACGTTCGAGCCCTTCAGGAGCGTAGGGTCGAGTTCGAGTAGACACTCGTGGCTGACGACGAGGATGGCGTGCGCTGACGGTGATTGCTCCTGAAGTGCATCCTGGACCCGGCGTCCGACACTCTCGCGCTTGTTCTGCTCCGAGTGAATGCCCTGGACGGCAACATGGAGTCCCTGTTTCAAAGCTTTTGACGTGAGGGTGGCAGTCTGCTCGTCGATCAGGTCTTTCCTGGGCAACGCCAGCAGCCATCTTCCTTGAGTGGATAGCATTGTTGTGTGTAGATGTTGTGTCTTCCCGCATCCTGGCGGGCCAATAAGTACGCGTGGCAAAATAGACCTCTATAGGTATAAAGGAAATAGCGTTCGCTGCGTGTCTATATAGTAGCAATTGCGAACGTAATTACTTGATACTCACCCCATAGGTGAGAAGTCTATTTATTCGTGAAAGGACGAGGAGCAGCCTCGCGAAGCCGCGTTGAGCGGGTGAGCGAGGTTGCCCTCGTCACGACGGGGTGCGCCAGCGCCCCTCGTCTTAGTCCTCTCTGGCCTGGATGAGGTCGTGAGGATACGGTCAGGATGCCGTCGTGGGTTCGATTACCTGTTGCCGTCCAGACGACGAATGATGCCGCTCGCTCCCGCGCGTAGCGCGCCTCGCGATCAGCATGCCGCATACGGCCTTTGCCATCACCGAGCGCGGAGCGCCTCGGCTCCGCCAAAGCCCGAGCGGCGGGTTCCTACCTCATCGGCTTCAACGAACCGGTGTTATCAGGTTTTCAGGTCAGAAGAGTTTCGTCTGGCTCATCGGCCAAGAAACTTGAGTGAATCGCCGCCGAAGGCGGCGCGCTTCCAGACACGCGGCGAACGCCTTTTCTGCCCTCCCCACAGCATGAAGTCCTCAGACCTGCACAATTCATTCGGCGAGCAGGCCAGCATTTCAATTTAGGTGTTTCGGCGGGTGCTCCGGTACGATGATCTTACATTCATTGACCGAAAGCTTTTCCCATGACCAAAGCCATTACACACGTCTCAGCCAGAACGAAGCGCTCAAAGAAGAAGGTCGGCATCCTTCATCGCATCGAGCCCGGTGAGGAGCCGTTTGCCTTTATCTCCCCGATAACCGAGTTCCGCGATCATGCGGTTGCTCTGGTCCAGTATGGGTCCTCCTGGGTGAAACTGATGTGGGAGCCAGAGCCGAGCATTCTGTCGGACCGCTGCCCCACACGGGTCAACGCAGGAGCGACCGCTCTTCTGAACCAGCCCTCTACGATGCTTCTCAAGGGTCCCGTTCGGCTCGGCGACAATGCAATCCGTGGCCCCGCCTATATCCTTCGTCGAACGGTGTTGATGCCCTTCGTGAGGATCAGGGAGGGTATCAGCATCGAAGAGGCGGAAGAGCGGGTCGATACGATGCTTCTGGATTGGGGCTGCGTATCATGGGACGAGAAGGGGCCGATCCTGATCTGCGCCAATGAGAACGACCTCTTCGGTGCGATGCTGGCGGTGGGTTGATCCTGGCCGGTTGAAGCTCCTCGACGGGTAACCCTTTTCTCATCGAGTTCAGGTTCTCTCTTGGCAGCAGTAGCCTGCCAGGAGCGAGCACGTGTTGAATCGGGGAGAAGATGGAGCGCTACTTCTTGGCCGCGTGTTCGTAGCGGCGCTGTTTCTGCCATCCGGTTTCGGCAAGCTGATGGCCTTCTCCGCCTTCTCGGCCTCACTCGCGGCAAAGGGTGTGCCTTACGCCTCGATCATCGCGGGCGTCATGGTGGCTGCTGAGTTCGTGGGTCCTCTGGCTCTGATCATTGGCCTTTGGCCACGTGCGACGGCGCTGGCTCTGATTGCCTTCAGCGCCACATCACTCTGGCTCACCCATGGACCGTCCATGTTCAGCATGGTCCTCCGCCCAGGACAGCATGGAGAACTCTTCGAGCGCCTCGCCATCATGGGCGGGCTACTGTTCTACTTTGCCAGCGGACCAGGAGCATGGAGCCGTACCAGCTTACGGTAACGTCCCTTTTCACCAGCACCAACGGAAACGCCTCTTTCGGCACGAAGCCGGTGGTCGCCGCCGTGTAGTACGGCGATGCTGCCTTACCTGCTTCGAGCAACCCGAGCCCGCGCGATCTCGTGGTACCCCTCGTCCTTCTCGATGCTGATGAACCCGCGACCATTCCGGCTTGCTGCCTCTGCCGAGGTGCCTGCGCCGCCAAAAGGGTCGAGGACCACGTCGCCCTTATGCGAGCATGCCGTGATGATGCGCTCGATCATCGCCACCGGGAACTGAGCCGGGTGCTCTGTCTTCTCGCTGCTCCGGCCTCGGCCACCCACGACCCGGTCGAAGTACCAGTCGTCGCTGGTCCAGTGATCGGTTGGGTTCTTGCCGAGGTCGCTATTTCGGCGATCGGCTGTCCGGTTCAGGGTTTGGTCTCGAACAGAGTCCAGGTGGAAGACGTAGTTGTTTGGGTCCTTCACAAACCACATCCAGCGCTCAGTTCTGTGCGTGAAGCGCCTCGTGTAAGGTAGACCACCTTCATAATGCCAGACGATCTCCTGGATAAGATGGAGGCCGTGCTTCACCGCGAGAGGATAGTAGAGATAGGTGAGCGGAAGCGTGGTCGTCTCGGAAAGCTTCACGTATCCGACGTTGAGCCAGAGTGCCCCCGTCTCGGATAGAACACGAGGAACACACGCCAGCCAACGATCGGCGAATGCGGTGTACTCCTCGATCGAGACCGCCTCCTCGTACTCCTTGCCGGCTTGATAGGGTGGGCTGGTGACCGCGAGATCGACTGAACCAGCAACCATGGTCGGCATCACTTCAGTGCAGTCGGCATTCAGAAAAAGAGCGACGCGAGGCGCTCCGGCATCGGGTTGGCGTTCAACAGCCGGGCGCATGGGCCGCTGTCGCCGTGTGGCGGCAGGTGTAAGCACGCGAATGACCGCTTCGAGGCTCGCAACGCGACCGGCGCTTCGCACCTCAAGGCTACGGACCGTGGGCACGGACAGGCCACTTCTCCTGGAGAGTTCTTGAAGTGACCACATCTTCTTGAGGCGGGCGGCTCGAACGCGAGCCCCGATGCTCGCACCGGGCGGCAGTCCGAGTACGGGAACCCTGAGCGCCTCCATGGCCGGCAGCAGGGTCTTCAGCGACCCTGATCCCTGCTCGATCTGCCAGATGGCACGCTCGCTGGTGCCGACCTGCCGGGCAAGGTCGTGCTGCGTTAGACCGGCTTGCCACCGTGCTGTGCGGATCAGAGGGGCGAAGATCATGAGGAGGAAATCGGCGGAAAACTGATCAAAGCTTTCCGCCTCGCGGGGTGTTGGTCAAGCCGAGGCACGCTTCTTGCCCTGGCATAGCTCATAGACCGTCAGGTACCTGTGGCACTGCAACGGTGCCAATGGACAACTCGCGTTGCGGGTTCTGCCTGAGAAGGCGCTGCGAGTGCAATTCAGGCGGCAGCGATGAGGCGAGGCCGCTACCGATCATCGTTCGTCGGGGAGTGCCCCTCGACGGGTAACCTTTCCGTCATCTGGTTCGGTAACATTCTGGAGGCGAAGAGGTGCGTCCCCCCGGCACCCGCTCTGTCAATTTGGTTCAAACTTTTCATCCATTTCGTTATGGACTTCGCCACCATCATCCGAGATGCCCGGACATCGTCGGGGCTGACTCTCGCTGCACTTGCCGGGCGAGCCGGCGTCAGCCCTAACGCCGTTTGGGAGCTAGAGAGCCGAGGCAGCGGGACGGTTGCTGTACTGAGCAAGCTCATCCGCGCTCTTGATCTCCGCTTCGCGGGGTTGCCCAAAGGTAACACACTGTCCGAGCAGGTTCGGACGCTCCGAGAACGTCGCGGCTGGAGCCAGCAACGCCTTGCCCATGCCTCAGGTGTCTCGACACCCGCCATTGTTCGCCTGGAAAACGGGAACACCCGAATCCACACGCTGAGCACGGCTCTGGCGATCCTGGCTCCGAACGTCCGCGTCAGAAAGCCGGACATCTCAAATTGGGGCCGAGGATCACGCGACGAGCGCTTCACGCCAACCGACCTCTTGGCCCGCATCAAGGCCGTCATCGGTCCCATAGGTCTGGACCCATGCGGTCACCCGGACAGCGCCGTTGTCGCTGAGACCGTGTACTATGCCGAGGATGATGGACTGGCCCAGGAATGGCGAGCCCCGACCGTCTACGTAAACCCGCCCTACTCAGCCACAGCAGCGTTTGTTGCAAAAGCTCATGCCTCCTGGCGATCAGGGAACTGCCAGACGATCCTCATGTTGCTGCCCGTACAGACGCACATAGAGTTGTCGTTGGGAGCGGAGATGTATTCTTTCTCAACGGCAAGATCGCCTACGATCGTCCTGGACTGCCCCGGTCGGTCGCCCCGTTCGGGAACATCGTAGTGATCTATGGTGCAGATAGTGCGGTGATCGCCCGAATGCTGGAGCAGTTCGACTGTGTGCACCTGCCGCCCAATGCGGCTGTCGGGCGGCGGCAGGGCTCGACTCCGGTTCAGTTCAACCGGTGACGAAAGGGAGAGTTGCGCTATCATTGCAACATGGACCGCGCCGGTATCCTTACTGCCATTCTCGATCGTCAGGCTCTCCGCCGAGAAGCGCAACTGCCGCTGCTCGACGTTAAGGCGGAGTACCTCCGGGAAGTACGCACAGCCCGCTGGCGCGAGATCGTTGAGCAGCATTACCACCGCGTCCGAGCCGAAGTTGCCGAGCAGCTTCGCTCACGCCACGGACCCGATCATGGCAATAGCGCCGGAGGACGGTGGGCCGTTGAACTGCTGACCAGGAAAGCTCTCAAGGAAAGGTACTGGCGGGAGCCTTGAGGGCACGCAACAGACAAGTTTATCGCAAGAACATACTTATCTAATAACAAGGTAGTGTCTTAGTTTAAATTTGCCGGCGCGACGGCGCGAGGCTTGTAGGGTCCGCGCTTGGCAGGCTTCGGGGCAGCGGCTTGCACGAGGTTCGCCGCGTCTTCCATGCTCCAAAGTGTATCGCTGGCACCCGCTGCCATGGCAGGCGAGATGCCTTTCAGCGTCTTGTGCTGCTTCACGTAGTTGTACAGAACCGTATAGAGCGCGACCATGTGAACGTGGTTCTCGAATTTCTTTGAGAACGCATTGGTTAGCCGAGTGAACCGCCGCATGTGCATCCGTATGGTGAGGTTCTGACGCTCAGCATAGGACGTGCTGACGTGGGCAAGATCGGGCTTGCCCTCAATCCGCGTCTTGATGATGCCCTTACATCGCTAAGCATAACATAGGTAGGAGCGGAGGCTTTGGGATAGTGGCATATTTACGGGATGGCACCGCACATTACTTGCCAGACAGTTCTTGTCCCTGCTACCCCATCTAGCAAGGTTGAGGAGGGCATGCTCATCTTTGCTGATGACGCTTTAATGGCTGTTGTGATGCAGCTTGAAGGCTCAGTGGATGACGAGAAACTTCGCGGGCTCTGGTACCTGGAAACTGGCTATGGACCCTGCGTGGAAAGGCCAGGAACTGACCGCCTCTTCAAGACACCTGATGAGGCGCAGCAATGGGTGCTAGAGCGGGTCTCAATTTGAAACTGAGACACTACCAATACCAAACATCTCTGGACAACCAAGTTGCCTACGCATACCTCAATCACCGCTGCATATGCTGTGCAGCCCCCACCAGCCTTCGAGCCCTCCACCTAGATGAAATCACGCGATCATCGACCCTTCGCGGTCGAACATAAGACGAAGCGACGCTCTACACCGACACTTCCGGCTTCTATATGGGGCGATGCAGTTGACCATTTCAGAACCCCTTCAGAGCAGGCTCCGATCGTCGCCCCCGACCTAATCGATGCTTCGCAGTCGTCGCCCATTGTAGCACCGGAGCCCAAGTTCGCCGTAGACGTGCGCCGGGTCCTCCCGGACCTTCGCATTGCGCGGGTTGAGGTCACCGAGGAGGTTGTCGCGACCCCTGTGAAACAGCGTCGCGTGCACAGGAAGAGAGAACCGGTAGTATCAGGCAGTTCTGAGGAGCAGGTCGAGCATCAGATCGAGACTGCCTCCGCCGCTTCAGACCTCCCTTCTGAGACGACGCCGGCCACAGGGGTCGAGACCGTCGCTCGGATCGAATCGGAGGACGCTCCTGAAGCATCCCTCACAAGCACGAATCCAACCAGTTGCGCGGATATTGCCGAGCGCCAGTCCGCCGTGATGCTCGCGCTAGAGGCTGCTGTTCAAACGCGTCATCGCCGGGAGCGCACCTGGACGCGGAAGGTGGACGATCTCCCACGAGGAGAACGCTGGAAGCGCCGCCTTCCCGATGTGTGCCGATAGCCTCTTTGTGGCGCTGGCTTGAGGCTGAGCTTACGTTTCGCCTCACACCTGAGTGCCCGCTAAAGGAAGAGCCTGGAGCAATCCGCTCAGGCGCTCCAGGGCGACAGCGCCTTCAGGGAGATTGCCCTCGACGCGCTCGTGCTCCCACGTGATCTCATGCGGGATGTGCACGGCCCTGCCTCCGAGTTCTACCACGGGGAGCACATCAGACCGCACGGAGTTGCCGACCATGAGGAACTCGTCGGGGCTGACGCCATGCCGGTCTAGGAGCCGCTGGTACGTGACCTGATCCTTCTCGGATACGATCTCGATCCTGTCAAACAGCGGCACGAGCCCTGATCGGGCGATCTTGCTCTCCTGGTCGAACAGGTCACCCTTCGTGATCAACCATAGCTCGTGATCCCGTGCCCGGAGCGCCTCCAGTACCTCACGGGCTCCCTCGATCAACTCGATGGGGTGCTCCAGCATGGTGCGCCCGAAGGCGAGGATCGTCTGGATATCCTCGGCAGGGATGCGCTTCTCAGTGACCTCGATGGCGGTCTCCACCATGGAGAGCACGAAGCCTTTGATGCCGTAGCCGTAAGCCGAGAGGTTGCGCCGCTCGGTCTCCAGGAGGCGGGCATGGATGACCTGTGCGGGTATGTCCACGTGCCGGGTCAGGAGAGCGCAGAAGCGGTTCTGCGTCATCGAAAACAGCATTTCGTTGTGCCAGAGGGTGTCGTCACCATCGAAGGCGATCACGCGCGGCAGGTCCATGCTCAATGAATTCCCTTGAGAGGGCTCAGGCGCTACTTGACCAAACGCTAGACGTGGCTGGCGAGGCCAAGCTTCAATGACGAGAGCTTTGGTAAGGAATATCAGCCGACTGGCTGGTCCTCTTGTTCGGCAGGAGCCTCCTGATCCCGCGCCTCCAAGGGCTCCTCTTCATCTTCCTCAAGCACTCCCTTCAGGTAGGCGTCGTACGTATGCTGGAGGAATTGTAAGGATGAGCCTCTGTCAGCAGTATATTCAAGATGCTCTTTGTAGAACCTCAATCGACTCTTATTCTCTTGGATGACTTGAGCCCACGTCTTGGCGTGGATCGTGATCAGGGGGTCGTCTGACTTGTAAACGACTCCTGGGGGCAAGTTGCTGGTGTTGCTACGCCTCTTTCCATAATCGTCCATGTCGTTCGAAAGAGCCCAAAACGTCCAACGAGTCCTTACCCCACGAAAACGCTCGTCACCCGCTATGGTGAACGCATAACTCTCTACCTGTGTAAGTTCATCCGAGCCGAGCTTAACCTTCGGGGCTTTAAGCTCGACGATGAGATGATCAAGCTCGTCCTCGCGGTTCTGCTTGATCGAGCGCGAGAGCATTAGATCAACGATGCCCTGTTTCCCGTCGATGCGTTTGACTGGCTCATCGATCCTGATCTCACGCTTTGTCCTGCGAGCATGTTGCCGCAAGACCTCTGTGAGAGACTGATCATCGACAGAGAGGTTGAACTCCTCGCCAAAGACCCAGGTGTTCTCTGCAAGGATGCGATGCAGTTGCGACCGCTCTTTGAGGCGCTTCTTTGGCTCAGGGTCGAACAGAATTGCCTCTAGGCCAGTGATGAACTTTAAACGATCGGCAACCATTTTTGCGGCGCTGATGATTGCCGTCAGCGAAGTTTCCTTCAGGAGTCTGGCCAATTCCTGCTGCTTGCGCTGAGGTAACTCAAGCACTTCCGACAGAATCAATTGGAGGTCCTCTGGACTCCGCTCGATTGCTTGCCGAAGCATACGGAGATGAAAGGCTTGGTTTCGGTGCGGAGTCTGCGTGAACTCGGGGATGTGCTTACTAACGTTCACAGCAACGATCTCAAAAACCTGTCGCTCGGCTTCCTCGATCCGGTTCAGTGGGTCGCCTCGATATGGATAAATGTCAGTTCTTTTCCACTCTGACACAATCGCCTGGGCATCTTCAGCGGATCGGGTCTTGAAGTGAGCCTTAATCTTATCAGCCGCCTCGTCACAGGCTGCCTGTAGAGGTGGGTTCATCTCTACGAGGTCGAGTGTTCCTTCGTCATGTAGGACACTGACAAATGGCGAGCGCAGGTAGGCTGAGAACTGGTACTCGCCCGTGTGAAACCGGTTCTGCGTCCGCGCAAGCGGGAAGCCGTTGCGGTCGCACAGGTACAGTGCCTTTTGGCTGAGCGCCCTCCACTCGATAAGGTCAAGGTTAACTTTGTATGTTTGACCATCGCACTCGATGGGCGCGAGTTCGAAATGCCGCTGGCCAGCGATCACAAGCTTCGGATCGAGTCTGATGCCATCTAGCGAGATCACCACCTCCGGGTAATCCGTCATGTATAGAGCAAACGTTTCGGTGAACTCCTGTCGAGCGTCCTCGGCTTCTAGCGACCGCCACTCATGATGGAGTTCTGTGATACGGACCTCCACGCCGCCCGGACCGTGCTCGACAATCTGTTCGTCGCCTATCCTGACTTCTCGTAGGTTGCTCTCAACCATGCTGATGGGGAAGCGCCGGAACTCCCCATCGTCGCTCACGTAGGTGCTCGTCCAATCAACTACCCGTCCGAGGGTGAAGGCTTTGAAGCGCCCCTTCCCCTCTTGCCCGTGCAACATACGGTTTTTCAGTTTTGATCGGCTGCCGTGTCTTTTCCAAGAACCTCCAAGGTTCTTGAACAGTGCGGCTGCCTCAACCCTTGGTATCGCATGACCGTTGTCTCGTACAACGATGGCATTCATACCGAAATCTGAGCGCTCAATTTCAACCGCGATTGAAGTCGCATCAGCATCTACTGCATTCCAGATGAGTTCCGCGACAGCCTGGACTGGACGCGTGCTGGCGAGCTTGCGGAGGTGATCACCTTGGACTTCGACTGTTACCCGTTCCATTAACCCGCCTCTGCAACGGTCTTGGTTGCACACCTATCTACCCGAATCCTGGCACGGGTGCGCAGTTCAAGTGGTAGCGACATCCTAAGCCAGAAAGAACAAAACGAAAACAAAAATCCTATCGCTTAGGCGTTAGTTCCTTGTCTCTGGTCTTACACCCCGCTTGGAAGCGATCCTAAAGAAGACTTCTTCCGCTGCCTTCAGCGTTCGCTCGGCTTCCGCTTTGCGATCGTTAGGGTGCCGATCGGGATGAAAGCGTATCCTGTAAGCTCTTTGCGTTGCTACAACGAGCCAATCTGGCGCAGCCTCCACCAACCCAACGCGAGCATATAGGCAGGCGGCGCTCTGTGTAGCGGCTCTCGCCGCCCGAAGGTCACGTTCAACCTCCTCCCTTTGTGCTCGGAGCACCTCGATCACCCCACGGGCTGCATCGAGATCGCGCTGAAGCTCCTGCACCTGTATCAGCAGATGCTGCACCCCTGGCCTGCGATCCTGCTCGGGTGCAAAGTCGAAGTGCGGCTCGACCCGAGTGCGTGGCCAGGGAGGCGGGGCGACACGCAAGCTCCCCTGGTGAACACCCCAAACGTGGATGGCTAATAGCGCGAGAGCGATGACGCCGAGCGTCGTCCAGGGTGAACTCACCATCCAGATGCCGATCACCAGGAGCGCAAGGGTCCGCATCAGCGGCTCATCACGATCAGTGCGGGGAGAAGGTTCCCACGCCCGACGACGAGTCCGTGGCGATCGCGACTCGTGCCAGAGCGTGGGTCGAAGCGGCCAATCAGCCGACCCTGAGCGTCTCGGGCGACCAGCATGCCGCTAGAGGAATGGCGCTCGATCGTGCCGAGGACCACCCCGCGCCGATCGCGGAGCGTCTCCCGAGCGGGGGCGGCGATCTCCAGAGCCGGTGGCATGATGTCCATCACGCCGCCTCCGTGACCTGCCCCTCAACCTCGGCCTCCAGTTCATCCAGAAACCCAGCAACGACATCGTCATCATCGTAGATTTCGAGCAGGTCAGAGATCGAAGCGCGGGGTCTGGTGGAAGCACCCGCGAAGAGAACACCATGCCGGCTCAGCCGCGCACGAACGAGATCGAGGTCGTGCGGCAGGAGGCGAGCGTTGTGGGGCCTCCTGATCTGCCCAACGGTGTAGTGCGTGCGACCTGCTCCGTCGTGCAGGCAGTAGAGTTCGATGATCGCTTCCGGCTCTCGGATGTGTTCGAGGAGCACGCGTCGCCCGGCAGCGACATGGCCGACGTACTGGCTGAGGCAGTTGTAGAAGCGCTGACCCACCTGCGCGAGGTCGCACGCTCGGAGCAGGCGGAAGTCCGGGTCATCTTCGAATGGTCCCGCGACGGGTGCACGTTCTGCTCGCGCAAGCCATCGGAGGGTCCACTTGGCGAGGCTCCTCACACCGCTGACGTGGCTCCTGTTGTGAGGTCCCAGGGCATCGAGGGACTGAGCCAAGCGCTCGTCGGTAGCTTCCGGGACCAGAGACTGGATCAGGCGCACGGCCTCTTGCAGGCTGCGCACCTCACCTGGGTGGGATACGCGGTCGAGCACTGGCCGTCGAAGGAGGAGGTCACCGAGGTCAGCTACGACACGGATTCGGGAGGCGGTAACGACGCCCTCAGTCTGCGCCAGCAGCTTGCGACGTTGTTCGTGACGAGGATCAGCATAGAGGCTCCAGGCGAGGCGGTAGATGCCGGGGTCGAGAGAGATCGGGCTGTCGCCGAGTCGCGCGAAGAGACCGATCAGGCCCCCAGGACAGGAGCCGAACACCCCCTCCAGAACGGCTCGGGGTGAGAGTTCAAGAAGGTACTGTGCGATTTGTGCAAGGGGGTGGTGATTGGCCGGTGTGACCTGATCGTCCGCCGCCATGCGAAGGCGGACTAGAAGGGCTTCGGGCTGATTCAGATCGAGGATCGAAAAAGCGGCGAAGTGGACCTGTCGGGACAGGTTGGTACCGGAGAGGCCGGCGGACAGGAAGCCAGGGCGACAGTGATCGAGTTTGATGGCGGCAGAGAGAGCCCACCCGTCGAAAGCTCGAAGGTGGTGAGGTTTAGGAGATTGAGACTGCTGCAATGGCTGCTCCGTGAAAGCCTCCGATGATTGAGGCTCTCACAGATTCGCGTTTTGTCGAACGAAATCTGTGACTGGCAGGGGCAGCTTAGTCTTAGACCGAGCGGCGGGAGATGTGGGCGCTATAGGCGCGGGCACTTGCAACGGACATGCGGCCCGCCTCGACCTCAGCATCAATGCGCTCGCGAGCTTCCTTCGCCATGGCAGGGGAATAGCGCTCGTGCTGGACCCACACGCCAACACTGGCGACGCCGACCTTCTTGCCCGCGCGGGTCGCACCCTCACGCTCGACGCTCGCCTTGGGCTTGAAGTCCAGGGTCTTGGCCCAGGCTTCGATCTCGGGAACGTCTTGAAGGCTCTTGTCGTCGGGGATCGCAGGCATGCCAAGATGACTCTGTGCCCACTCCAGGGCTCCAGTGGTCAGGCCCAGGGCGTAGTCGCCCTCAAAGGCGCGCCACTGCCAAACGAAGCCTGCCTCGATCAGTTCGTTCATCCGGGCGTTACCGTTGGGGATATTCGCCTTGATCCACATAAAGTCGATCTCGGGGAAGATACCCCCGAGGCTGCCGTTGAAGTAGGAGTCGTCGTCGAACGCGGCGATGAACAGGCCCCTGATGGCGTTGATCTGCCTCGGGTTTGGGGTGAAGTTCGCGTCGAACGCGACATCGATGATGCTGCCGGGGGTCTGAGCCAATGGTTTGCTCCCTATAAGATTAGCGAATTGATTAAGCTGTTAAGCGGCTCCACCGGGCGTTCCGGGCGCTGAGTTCCTCCTCAGTAAGGCCGGTCCGCTTCTCACCCTCATCCGAGAGCTTGTAGTAGTAGAAGTCGTTCCTCTCGATCACACCCGCCTCCTCTAAGGCTTCACGGAGGATGAAGTGCAGGTCGTTGGCTATCTCTTCAGCGGTGCCGGAGAGGACCTCGGGTGCAACGACCTCAACGTAGCCGATGCTCAGGGGTGTTTGGGTCGAGCGGAAGCGAATGATGTCGTCAAACTTCACGTAATAGCGCACCCGTATGGCGTCGCCCGACACCCGCTGCGAGATGCGGACCGGCTCGTCCATAAGGTTCTTGAGGTTGGTGAGCTTATTCACGGTAAGCCTCCTTGCGAGATTAGATAATTGACTAAGCTCTAAAGTTGGTCAGCCACGTCCTGGAAGACCTCGACGGCTGCCTTGACGAAGGCCGCGACGTATTTCGCCTCGAAGATGTCGTCACCGAACATCTCGGCGATCTCTCCACGCCCGAGTTCGTGTTCCGGGTCGATAGCAGCCTTGAACTCGTCGAAGGTGGCATCCCCCGCGATCGCCGCGAGACGCTTGAGGTCGCGATACTCGGCTTCGGTCTTGGCCCAATGGTGACCGCTCTCCTTCGCCAGCTTCTCGGTCTCGCTCACATATTCCTCCTTCGAGGCGCGTAGGCGCTCGATGACAGTGTCCATAGTGGGCTCCTTGAGGTTCTCGTGGTGGGTCACGGCACGGGAAATCAGGGGACGGACCAGATCGCTCCAGTTCATGCCAACGATCGCATCCATCCGGGTCTTGAGGTCCTCGGTGACGTATATGCTCAGGTGGCGCATCGGCTCTCTCATCTATCCTCACAGCAGGCTACCGAAGAGTAGGATGTGATCGTGCGCCGATCTAGTCAATACTTCCAAAGCAACTTGGGGGGAATTCGAGGCCACTGTATATGATTACAACTTGGATTTTGGCCTGAAAATATTAAGTTTTTTTTGACGAAGTTTTTTTTCAGCCGATTGCACTATGGCTTCCATAGCAGCCTCGTCCCCCGGACGCATGAAGGGGCCAAATAGCTCCGGGCGTTGCCTGTAGACATCATCCAGGCCACGGCGGTTCCGCTCCAGGTCACCTTTCGGTCAACGCCGCGCTCCCCGGCATCCTTGAACCGGTAGGCCCTCAGGCTCTCTAACAGGATCACGTGGTAGGCTTTAGCGGTGCCTCTGAACCGGACCTTGCAGATGAAGGTCTTCAGCGCCGAGTGCAGCCGCTGGCGAATAGCGAGACGCTCGTTGTCGCTGAGGCTGCCTCAGAGCGCCTGATCCGCCTCTTTAGGAGCACGGACCACTGGCTTGCCCGCTACGACCACAATCACCTGAGGATCAGCCGGATCATCCAGAGCTTACGGCTCCTGGTCTGCCCGGAGGCCGCACGGCGCTTCTATGAGGCCGTCCTGGAGCGGCACGAGGGCGCTGGAGCCCCGGTCAACCCTCAGAGCCTCAGGTACTGGAGAGAGGCGGTCAGCGAACCTTAGCCGGCGTGGGGCACAACGCTCCCTAAGCCAAACTGATGAGTTCGCTTGGAGAGGTCCGGGCGAGGGGAGGGGGGCGCTCCAATCTCGCAATTTCCATGGGCCGCACTGGCACCCGACTGGCGATGCCGCTTGTTGGCGCTCTGGCTGGCTCGGAAAAGAACGGACCAAGTCCAAAGTTTCTATGGTTTTCTTCTATGGTTTAGGATTCCGGCACTCAGTGGCAGCGAAATCAATAACTTAGAGGGAAATTGGTGCCCCTGGCCGGGATCGAACCAGCACTCCTTGCGGAACTCGATTTTGAGTCGAGCGCGTCTACCAATTCCGCCACAGGGGCATGCCCAAAGCGAGGTATCACGGCGTGTGAAGCGGGGTCAATCGGCCGGGGCTCTGCTGGAGGTCGGCACCCTCATGCGCCATCGCGGCGATCCGCGGCAGGGCGAGGTGGCCTGCAATCCTCGCCTTTGCGGGCCCCCTATGCTCAAAGGGGCGCCGCGGTCCGGGCCGCTTCGCCCCGACCCTCCTCAGGTGCCCACCGGTCCCATGCTCCGCCGCCTTTACGATTGGACGCTGTCCCTCGCCGCCCGGCCGTCCGCACCCTATGCGCTCGGCACGGTGTCGTTCTCCGAGAGTTCCTTCTTCCCCGTGCCGCCGGACGTGATGCTCGTCCCCATGGCGCTCGCGCGGCCCGACCGCGCCTGGCTCTATGCCGCGGTCTGCACCGCGACCTCGGTGGCGGGAGGCATGCTCGGCTACCTCATCGGGGCGCTACTCTACGACTCCGTCGGTGCCTGGCTGTTCAGGGTCTATGGCCTCACGGAAGGCGCCGAGGCCTTTCGGGCCTCCTACGCCCAATACGGGCACTGGATCATCCTGCTCAAAGGCTTGACCCCGATCCCCTACAAGCTCGTGACGATCACGTCAGGCTTCGCAAGCTACGACTTCTTCTGGTTCGTGGTGCTCTCGCTCGTCACGCGGGGCGGGCGTTTCTTCGTCCTCGCCGCGCTGCTCGGGCGCTTCGGACCCTTCATCCGCGACATCCTGGATCGGCACTTCTACAAGGTGGCCGCTGCCTTCATCGTTGCGATCGTCGGAGGCTTTGTGGCCTTCCGCTCTATGTTCTGACCAATGCGCCCGACCCTCACGCCCCGGACCGTGTTGGCTGCCATCCTCGTGGCTGCGGTCGCCACGATTGGCGGCGCACTCGTGTTCGAGCACGGCTACGGGCTGCGCCCCTGCAAGCTGTGCCTCCAGCAGCGCAATCCCTATTACGTCGCGATGGCCGTCGCAGGGATCGGGCTCTTCCTGCCGGTCTGGTGGCAGCGCCTCGCGCTTGCCTTGCTGACGCTGGTCTTCGTCGTGAGCGCGGGAATGGGCGTGTACCACGCGGGCGTCGAATGGGGGTTCTGGGCCGGTCCCAACGATTGCAGTGGGGCACCGGCGCCCACGGCCGGCAGCATGAACGACTTCCTCAACCAACTCCAAAACACCCGCGTGGTGAGTTGCACGGAAGCCGCCTGGCGCTTCCTTGGGCTGTCCCTGGCAGGCTGGAACGTCTTGATCTCTCTCGGGCTTGCCGGCCTTGCCGCCGTGGCATTGCGCCGCCGGACCGCCCACGGCTGACGCGGACCGCTGGTTAGCCCGGCAGGGCTCCGCGAGCCCGCTACGGTTCGAGTTCGCTGTCCCAGTAGAGGTAGTCGAGCCAGCTGTCGTGGAGATAGTTCGGGGGGAAGAGCCGCCCGTTGGCGTGGAGATCCTGCAAGGTCGGGGCGTAGGGCGCCTGATGGGGCCACATCTCGACCTCGCGCGGGAGGCGGTCGCCCTTCCTCAGGTTACAGGGGGAGCAGGCCGCAACCACATTCTCCCAGGTCGTCTGCCCGCCCTTGGAGCGGGGGATCACGTGATCGAAGGTGAGTTCGTCCCGCGTGCCGCAATATTGGCAGGTGAAGCGGTCGCGCAGGAAAACGTTGAAGCGGGTGAAAGCGGGGTGGCGGGACGGTTTGACATAGGTCTTGAGCGAGACCACGGAGGGAAGCCGCATCTCGAAGGTGGGACTTCGAACCGTCTTGTCGTATTCCGAAACGATGTTCACCCGGTCGAGAAACACCGCCTTGATGGCGTCCTGCCAGCACCAGATCGACAAAGGGTAATAGCTCAGAGGCCGATAATCGGCGTTGAGCACCAAAGCCGGGCAAGCATCCGGCCGAACCACAGGTTGGACGTGTACCGTCACTCCACCTCCTCCGATGGGAAGAGTCGAACCCCCGTACCTTCAAGTCTACAAACATCGTGACAGGCTTGTGAAGCCCCGCCGGGGGCGGGCGATGCCGCACCCACAAGAAACGCCGTAAGCGCGGCCGTCGTTCGCCTCCAATCCTCAGGAACCTGTGGATGGAGCCGGGCGGCGGTCTCAAGCCTTGAAGCGGCGGGCGAGTTCGTCCGCGGCCTTGCGGAGCAGGCCCATATCGGCGCCGACCGCGACGAAGAGCGCGCCCCATTCGAGATAGCGCCTGGCATCCTCCTCGACAGGGGCCAGGATGCCGGCGGGCTTGCCGGCGGCCTGGGAGCGCTCGATCGCCGAGCGGATGGCCGTCTGCACCTCAGGATGACCCGGGTTGCCGAGATGGCCGAGCGCCGCAGCAAGATCCGAGGGGCCGATGAAGATGCCGTCGACCCCATCGACCGCAGCGATGGCCTCCAGGCGCTCCAGAGCCGCGCCGGTTTCGAGCTGGACGAGAACGCAGATCTCGTCGTGCACCCGGCGGAAGTACTCCGTGACACGCCCGTAGCGGTTGGCGCGGGTGCTCACCGACACGCCGCGATTGCCATGGGGCGGATAGCGCGTGGCCCGCACGGCCGCGAGGGCTTCCTCCTCGTTCTCAACGAACGGGATGAGGAGCGTCTGCGCCCCGGCGTCCAGGAAGCGCTTGAGGAGCACGAGGTCGTTCCAGGCTGGGCGGACGATCGGCTCCGGTGTGCTGCCCATCATGGCGCGCATCTGGTGCATGATGTCAGGCAGTTCATTCGGCGCATGCTCGGTATCGAGCAGCACCCAGTCGAAGCCCGCATGGGCAATCATCTCGACCGCCGCAGGGCTGCCCGACGAGCTCCAGATGCCGATCTGGCGCTTACCCGAGGCGAGGGCGCGCTTGAAACGGTTGCTTGGCATATCCATTGCGTGGTCCCCCATATGGTTGCTGGTTCGATGAGCTCCGGCCGGTTACCGGTTTTTGCGTTCAGAGCTTCGGGATATGCAGGCCGCCGTCAAGGTGAATGGCGTCACCCGTCGAGAAGGGGGTGGCACCGGAGGCGAGCGTCGCGATGGCGCGACCCACATCCGCGGGCTCGCCCCAACGCGGCACGGGCGTTAGCCCCTCCGCGATCAGGCGGGTGTATTTGTCGCGCACTGGCAGCGTCATGTCGGTTCGGATCAGGCCCGGGCGGATCTCGTAGGTTGCGATGCCGTGCGGCCCGAGCCGCAGCGTGAAAGCCTTCGTCATCATGGAGAGCGACAGCTTTGAGAAGCAGTATTCCGGGCGGTCGGGGCCGACGAGATAGGCATTGGCGGAGGAGATCGAAATGATGCTCCGATGTGGCCCGCCCTCGGGCCGTTCCTCCGCCACCATGCGACGGGCAACCGCCTGCGTGAGAAAGAAGGTGCCGCGCAGGTTGATGCCCATCACCCGGTCGTAACTCTCCGGCGTCACGTCGAGGAGATCGCCCCGAACCTTCACCTGCACGCCTGCATTGTTGACGAGGCAATCGAGGGTACCGAACGCGGCAAAGAGGGCGTCGGCGACGGCTTCGCGGCGCTCGATCTCGGCAATGTCGGCGGTCACGAAAGCCGCCCCGGCGCCGCGCTCGCGCAAACCCGCGAGCGTTTCCGCCGCCGGCTCGTCCTCCACGAGGTCCAGGGCGATCACGTCGAAGCCGGCTTCCGCGAGAGCAAAAGCGATGCCGCGCCTGATCCCCTGCCGGGCCCCCGTCACGGCAGCGATGGGCCGCCGCTCCATGTCAGCCGCGTCCGACGAAGGGCATCTTGGTGGCCATGACCGTCATGAAAAGCACGTTCGCGTCGAGGGGCAGGTTCGCCATGTAGACGACTGCGTCGCCCACATGCTTGGGGTCCATGCGGGCCTCGACCTTCATCGAACCGTCGGGCTGCAGCACCCCTTGCGTCATGCGTTCGGTCATGGGCGTCGCCGCATTGCCGATGTCGACCTGACCACAGGCGATGTCATAGGCGCGCCCGTCCAGGGACGTGGATTTGGTGAGGCCGCTGATGGCATGCTTCGTGGCCGTATAGGGAGCCGAGAAGGGGCGCGGGGTGGTGGCCGAAATCGAGCCGTTGTTGATGATGCGCCCACCGCGGGGGTTCTGATCCTTCATGATCCGAAACGCTTCCTGGGTGCACAGGAAGGGACCCGTGAGGTTCGTATCGACGACGGCCCGCCATTGCTCGACGGTGAGCTCCTCAAGCGGCACCGCCGGGGCGCCGATGCCCGCATTGTTGAAGAGTACGTCCAGGCGGCCGAACGCGGCCTTCACCTGAGCGAACAGGTCTTTGACAGAAGCGGGGTCGCCCACATCGGCGGTCGCCACGAGGGTGCGGCCGGGAGCAGCCGCTGCCGTCTCGTCCAGGGGCTCGCGCCGGCGGCCGGTGAGCGCCACGGTGTAACCGGCGCCCGACAGAGCCAGAGCAACGGCTCGTCCGACCCCGCTGCCGGCTCCCGTCACCAGTGCAAATCGTTCCCCCGCCATGCCGTGCCCCCCGTTAGCGTAATCAGGTCGCAGAAGGGGCCACGGGAGCGAGCGGATGTCCAGCCGCAGTCCCCGCGAGCCTGTGAACGACAGCACGGATGGGCGCAAGCCTTGCACGCGGTGCATGCCGGTGGACCTGCGTCCAACGTTTGCAGTTCAGGGCGTGAACGCCAAAGGAGGGCCTTCAAGCCTCACGCCGAAGGCGACGCCGGGTCGCGCCGACAGGGAGAGCAACGGCAAGATTCCATCGGTTCACGTGGCCGCCGCTCCTATGGAACGGCGAGCGTCATCTTACGGGCTTGCCTCCGGCTTCAGGCCTGCTGCTGCCTCCCGGCGTCGCTCGAACCCCGCCCAGCGACGGGCCGTGCGGCTGATGTCTTCCATGACCACGAAGAAGGCCGGCACGAAGAAGAGGGACAGGAGCGTCGACAGGATCAGCCCGCCGATCACTGCAATGGCAATGGGCGCGCGGGCCTCGCCGCCGGCCCCAAAGGCGAGGGCGGAAGGGATCATGCCGGCCACCATAGCGATCGTCGTCATGATGATGGGGCGCGCACGCTTGCGGCCCGCATCCACGATGGCCTCGTCCCGCGGCAGGCCCTGCGCCATGGCGTCGAGCCCGAAATCCACCAGCATGATGGCGTTCTTGCTCACGATGCCGAGCAGCATCAGGATGCCGATTGCCACCGGCATGCTGATCGGCTCGCCCGCCGCCAGGAGGCCCAGCACCGCGCCGCCGATTGCGAGCGGCAGCGAGAGCAGAATGGTGATGGGCTGCAGGAAGTTGGCGAAGAGCAGCACCAGCACGCCATAAACCATCAGAAGGCCGGCCTGCATGGCGATCGAGAAGCTCTCGAAGAGTTCCGTCATGGTTTCGGCATCGCCGGCCTGGCGCACGGTTACCCCCGGCGGCAGGTTGCGAGCGGCGGGCAAGGCCAACACCGCATCCATGGCCTCGCCCAATGCCGTCTGGCCGACAAGGTCCGCCTCGATGGTGATGCTGCGGGCGCGGTCATAGCGCTCGATGCTCACCTGGCCTTGGCCGAGTTCCACATCGGCGACCGCACCCAGCGGCACCGATCCGCCGCGCAGGGTCGGTACGCCCAGCGCATCGATGGCGCGACGGTTGGGTATGGCGCTTTCGGCGAGCTGAACGCGGATGGGAATGAGGCGGTCGCCGGCGTTGAAGCGGGGGAGGTTGGGGCCGACATCCCCGATGGTGGCGACGCGGATCGACTCTGCGAGGGCTTCCGTCGAAACCCCGAGCGTGGCGGCCGCCTCCGGGCGGGGACGGACGCGAATCTCAGGCCGGTCGAGCGCGGCGCTCGACGCGACGTGGGCGAGCTGCGGCAGGCGGCGCATCTCGCCGGTGAGTTCAGCCGCTGCCGCCGTAACCGCCTCGGGATCGAGCCCACGCACGATCAGGGTCACCGGCCGCAAGCCGTTCGGGTCTAGAAAGTAGAAGCGGATGTCGGGAACGTTCGCGAGTTCGAGCCCGGTGGCGCTTTGCAGCTCGCTTTGCGTTCGCTGCCGGTCGCCACGATCGGTGTAGTTCACGATCACGGAGGCTTGCCGGGCTTCCGCCGCGCCGATCGGCACACGCCCGCCCTGGACGAAGACGGATTTCACCTCAGGGATGGCCCGCAGGCGCTCGGCGATACGGTCGGTGGTAGCCCGGGTGTCGTCGAGACCGGAGCCGGGCGGCAGTTCGACGACGACGAGCGAACGGCCGGTATCCTCCAGGGGCAGGAGGGAGGTCGGCAGCAGAAGGGCGCTGCCGATGGAGGCTGCAAACAGCAGCAACCCAACCGTGATGGTAATGAAGCGGTGATGCACGGTCCAGCGCACCACGCGGGTATAGCGCTGCAGGAGCCAACCCTCGCGCTCCTCATGGTGGTGGCTGGAGGATTTTAGGAAATAAGCTGCCAGCATCGGCGTGATGAGGCGCGCGACGACGAGCGAGAAGAACACCGCCACCGCAATCGTGACGCCGAACTGCTTGAAGAACTGTCCCGCGATCCCGCCCATGAAGCTCGAAGGCAGGAACACCGCGATGATCGTGGCGGTGATCGCGATGACCGCAAGGCCGATCTCGTCCGCGGCCTCCATAGCGGCCTCGTAGGCGCTTTTGCCCATCCGCATGTGGCGGATGATGTTCTCGATTTCCACGATGGCATCGTCGACGAGGATGCCCGTCGACAGGGTGATGGCGAGGAGGCTCACGAGGTTGAGCGAGAAGCCCATCATGTCCATGGCCCAGAAGGCTGGGATGATGGACAGGGGCAGAGCGATGGCGGCGATCACCGTGGCGCGAAAATCACGCAGGAACACGAAGACGACGATCACCGCGAGCGCCGCGCCTTCGAGCAGCGTGCTCATGGTCGCCTGGTAATTGCCCACGGTGTAGTCCACGGGCGAATCCACGAGCTGCAGGTCGAAGCCCGAATGGGCGGCCTCGATCTCGGCCACCTTCGCGGCGACGTCACGGGCCACCGAGACGTCGCTGGCGCCCTTCGCACGCGACACCGAGAAGGCAACGGTCGGCTCGCCGTTCACCTCCGCGAAAGTGCGGGGCTCGGCGACGCTGTCCATGATCGTGCCGAGGTCATCGAGGCGGACCACGCCGCCGGTCGCGAGGGTGATGGGAACCGCGCCGAGCTGCTCGACGGTGCGGGCACCCGCCAGCGTGCGGATCGCTTCCTCGCGCCCGCCGATGGCAACGCGCCCGCCCGCCACGTCGACGTTCGCGGCGCGCAGCTGCCGGTTCACCTCGCTCACGGTCACCCCGGCAGAGGCAAGCTTCGCTGGGTCGAGGGCGACCCGGATTTCCCGCTCGAACCCGCCGATCCGCTCGACGCTGGCCACGCCCCCTGTGCCGAGGAGCGTGCGTTTCACCGCGTCGTCAATGAACCAGGAGATCTCCTCGGGCGTGCGGCCCGGCGCCACGACGGAATAGGTGAGGATCGGCAGGCCGGCGATCTCGACACGCTGGACTACCGGCTCTTGCACGGTTTGGGGAAGATTGGCGCGGATGCGTGAAACCGCGTCCTTCACGTCGTTCACCGCCACGGCGGGGTCAGTTTCGAGACGGAACTCGATGATCGTGGTGGACAGCCCATCCGTGATCTTGGACGAGATGTGGCGCACGCCGGCGACGCCCGCGACGGCGTCCTCGACGATCTTGGTGACCTGGGGCTCGATCTCGGAGGGCGCCGCTCCGAACTGGGGCACCGCCACCGAAATGATCGGCAGATCGACGTTCGGCAATCGGGTGACCGGCAGGTGCCGGAAGCTCATGATCCCGAGCGCCACCAGAACCAGGAAGAGCACCAGGGGCGGAATGGGCCTACGGATCGCCCAGGCCGAAATAGGAATCCTCATGGCCGGGCTCCGGCGGCCTGCGCGGCAGACGCACCTTGACCGGGTTGTGCCTGGGCGGGTGGCGTCTCCACGGGCCGCACCACGTCGCCGTCGCGCAGGAACGCGCCTGCGCGGGCGACGATAGTGTCGCCCTCGGCCAGGCCCTCGACGATCTGCACCTGCCCGCCTTCCACGAGGCCAAGGCGCACCCGGCGCGTTTCGACGCGGCCGTTCTGAACCCGCTGCACGAAGGTGTCCTGACCCCGCGCCACGAGGGCCGGGACGGGGACCACCACGCCGCAGCCGCGGCCCGTCTCGATGAAGCCGTTCACGGTGCTGCCGTAGCGCACCGTCGGATTGCCCTCGAGGGTGATGCGCGCCTTGCCGAGCCGCGTCTGGCGGTCGATCTCGGCGGCGACGATCCGAACAGTGCCCGAGACCTCGCCGGCCCCGGGGATCTGTACCCGCGCGGGCTGGCCCGCGGACACCTGCGCCAGGCGCACCGGCGGGACGGAGGCTTCGACCTCGACACCGCCCGATGCGATGCGGAACAGGGGCTCGGGGGAGGTTGCCGCGACAATGGACCCGACCCGCGCACCCCGGCTCAACACCACGCCGTCCGCGGGCGCTGTGACCTGCATGTTCTGCGGCGGGGCGCCAGGGGAGGGGACCCCCTGAAGGCGGGCAAGAAGGTCGCCGTTCTTCACCTCCTGGCCCTCTTCGGCGAGGAGCTCGTTGACCCGAGCACCTTCGGCGAGTGGCGTCACCACGAGTTCATTCCGAGGCGACAAGGCGCCGGTGAAGTAGAGCCGGTCCACGAGGCAGGCATTGCCGGCCCGCACCACCGTGATGGCGGGCACCTCGGCCGTCTGAGCCTGCGCCAGCGGCACGGAGCCAGCCAGCACGAGAGCGCCTGCCATAACGATTTCCGCAGCCCAACGGCCGCGTGGGACCCATGTTCCCTTCATTGAGACGCTCTCCTTGGATTGGCGGGCGGCACCCTGGCGACGAGGGGCCGCGGTGTCAAACCGGCGCGCGGGCCCGTGCGGGCTCGTGGGCGGCATCGTTGGCTGGGTCATTCGGTCCAATCGTTGGTCCCGAGGGCGGAGATCAAGGCGAATAGGAGTGTGAGGGCGAGCGACCATCCGCTCCAGGAGCGGCCCCGATCACTTGAAGTGCGGCCTTGTGCTGCCCTGCCTTGATGGCTGTGCAGGGCTCTGGGCTTGACGGGGGCCCGTGCTCGGGCCAAGGGCTCCCTGAGGTGCAGTTAGAGGTTTGATGGTTCCGCTTCTCATCGGGGCAGCTCTCGTTGGCGTGGCGATCTGGCTTGTCCTGCTCTTGGCGCGGGGCGGCTTCTGGCGCACGCGCGAGGGGCTGGACGATCGGGCTTCGGCTCTGTCGGCTTGGCCGGACGTAGTGGCTGTGGTGCCCGCCCGCAATGCGGCCGAGGTGATTGGCCGTTCCACCGGCTCCCGTCCGTCAGACCGGCACTGGGGCGGGGCCTGGAAAGACAGGGTTCAAAGCAGCGCCCGGCAAGGGCAGGCCTGACGCCAGCCGAAAGCTGTGGACCGGGGTTCGACCGCAAAGGAAAGCTTGTGTATAAAGCCGTTCCTCACAAGGAGCTGACATGATGATGCATGCGGGTACGCTCGTTCCCGCCCGGGATCGACTTGCGGACGTCCTTGGGGACGTCGTCGTTGACGCGCGCGAGGCCCTGAAGGGCCTCCAGAAGTCCGACGGGCATTGGGTGTTCGAGCTCGAAGCCGACGCCACCATTCCGGCCGAACACATCTTCCTGCAGCACTTCCTCGGCGAAGTGGACGAAGACCTCCAGCGGGGTCTCGCGACGTATCTGCGCTCCGTCCAGGGGGAGCATGGCGGCTGGCCCCTGTTCCATGCAGGCGATGTCGACATCTCCGCGACCGTAAAAGCCTATTTTGCCCTGAAGCTCGCGGGCGACGATCCCGACGCGCCCCATATGCGGCGCGCCCGCGAGGTGATCCTCGCCCGGGGCGGCGCAGCGCGGGCCAACGTCTTCACCCGCATCGCTCTCGCCCTCTTCGGGCAGGTGCCCTGGCATGCGGTGCCGGTGATGCCGATCGAGATCATGCTGCTGCCCAAGTGGTTTCCCTTCCACATCGAGAAGGTGTCCTACTGGTCGCGCACCGTGATCGTGCCCCTCCTGATCCTGATGGCCCTTCGCCCGCAGGCCAAGAACCCGGGCAACGTGCATATCCGCGAACTCTTCCTCCGCCCGCCCGAGGAGGAGCCCGACTACATTTCGGCCCACAAGGACGACCGCCTCGGCCAAGCCTTCGTGGCCCTCGACCGGGTGCTGCGCGTCGTCGAGCCGCGGCTCCCGGGCGGCTCCCGCGAGCGCGCCATGAAGCGGGCGGTCGAATTCGTGGAGGAGCGCCTCAACGGCGAAGACGGTCTCGGCGCGATCTTCCCCGCCATGGCCAATGCCGTGATGGCCTTCCACACCCTGGGCTATCCGGCGGATCACCCCTCGCTCGCGATCGCCAAGCGCTCCATCGACAAGCTTCTCGTTCGGGGCGAGCGCACCTATTGCCAGCCCTGCCTGTCGCCGGTTTGGGACACGTCTCTCGCGATGCACGCCCTCCTCGAAGCCGGCGAGCCGGTGGACGGGGACGTGCTCAACGAGGCCGCCCGCTGGCTCCTCGACCGGGAGATCCGGGTGAAGGGCGACTGGTCGTGGAAGCGGCCGGACCTCGAGCCCGGCGGCTGGGCGTTCCAGTACCGCAACGACCACTACCCGGACGTGGACGACACCGCCGTGGTCGGCATGGCGCTGCACCGGATCGACCCCGAGCGGTATCGCGACAGCGTCGAGCGGGCGGCGGCCTGGATCCTCGGCATTCAGAGCGAAAACGGCGGCTGGGGCGCCTTCGACGTCGACAATACCTACCATTACCTCAATGCCATCCCCTTCGCGGATCATGGCGCCCTGCTCGATCCCCCCACCGTGGACGTCACGGCGCGGTGCGTGAGCTTCCTGGCGCAGCTTGGGTATGGCCTTGAGCATGAAGGCGTTCGCCGGGCCGTGGATTTCATCCGCCGCGAGCAGGAGCCGGACGGCTCCTGGTTTGGCCGCTGGGGGGTGAACTACATCTACGGTACCTGGTCCGCGCTCTGCGCCCTGAATGCGGTCGGGATCGAGCACGACGACCCCGCGATCCAGCGGGCTGCCGCCTGGATCGAGGCACAGCAGCGGGACGACGGCGGCTGGGGCGAGGATTGCGCCACCTACTGGCAGGAGCGCCGCGGAGAGGTGAAGGATTCCACCCCCTCGCAGACGGCCTGGGCCATGCTCGGCCTCATGGCGGCCGGCAGGGTCGACGGCGAAGCGGCCCAGCGCGGCGCCGTTTACCTCGAAAACGCCTCACGGACCGGCGCGCGCTGGGACGAGAACCTCTGGAGTGGTACCGGATTCCCACGGGTCTTCTATTTGAAGTACCACGGCTATGCGGCCTACTTCCCCCTCTGGGCTCTCGCGCGCTATAAGGGATTGATGCGCAGCAACGATCGGCGCGTGCGAGTCGGCATGTAAGCACCAGGGGGCCCGCAAGAGGCCCCAAGCTCCTGCCAGCGCACGGTTTTCCGGTCCGGCTGCCAATAAGGTCAACGGGGTTGGCGCGGGAACGATCGCGCCGAAAGGGCAAACGGATTCCATGCGTGTGGGGGTTCTCACAGGCCTCGCGGCTGAGGCGCGGCTGCTCACAAATGTGCTGTTCGACGGCAAGGCCGAACTCCGGATCGTCCGGACGGGCGCGGATCCGGAGCGGGCCCGCCGCGAGGCGGAAGACCTCGTCGATGCCGGCGTCTCGGCCCTGGTGAGCTTCGGGGTCGCGGGCGGCCTTTGCCCGAGCCTCGACGCCGGCGATCTCATCCTGGCCGATCGGGTCATTCTGGCCGATGGCCGGGCCATTGCCGCCGATGCGGCCTGGGTTCGCCTAGCCCGTCAGCGCCTCGGCAAGCCGGGGCACAAGACGGTGATCGGTCCCGTGGCGGCCTCCAGCCGCCTTCTCGTGACGCCGGCCGAAAAGCGGCAGCTCTGCGAACTCTCGGGCGGCATCGCCGGCGATATGGAGAGCGGCGCGGTCGCTACCGTGGCCGAGGAGGCCGGCCTGCCGTTCCTGGTGGTGCGGGCGGTGTCTGATGGCGCTACCCGCGCCCTGCCGCGCGTGGCGCGCGTTCCCTTACGCCCCTGCGGCGGCATCAGCGCGGGCTCGATCGCCCACGCGCTCGTGACAAGCCCCCGGGAATGGCCGGCTGTCGCCCGCCTGGCCATGGAGACGCGCGCGGCGCTCGCGACCCTGCGCGGCGTCGTGCATACGGGCGCGCTGCTGCCGCCTTACCTTGCCGGAATGGAAAAGCCGGCCGCTTGAGGGCAGCCGGCTTTCACGAAAAGCTCTAGCGGTTGGAACGGCGCGCTCCTGAAGCGCGCCGCTCTTCTTTTTAGGCCGCGTGGTTCGGCTGCTCCTTGCGGGCGCTCTTCTTCGGCGGCGTCGTGTCGGCCACCTCGCGCACGATCTTGTCGAACACGTACTCGGCCGGGCGCTGGTTCTCGAGCGGGATCTCCGGAGCCATGGGGCCGGTGGTCTTGATGCCGCGCAGAACGGTCTTCAGCGCCTTCAGGGGGTTCGCCACGGTGTCGTTCACCGCCGTCGGCTCGTAGCCACAATGGACCATGCAATCGGCGCACTTCTCGTAGACGCCGGTGCCGTAGCTGTCCCACTCCGTGGTTTCCATCAGCTCTTTGAAGGTCTTGGTGTAACCTTCGTTGAGCAGATAGCAGGGGCGCTGCCAGCCGAACACGTTGCGGGTCGGCGTGCCCCATGGGGTGCAGCGGTAATCCTGGTTGCCGGCGAGGAAGTCCAGGAACATGGTGGACTGCACGAAGCGCCACTTCTTCTTGCGGCCCTCACCGCGCTTGAAGATCTCCCGGAAGAGGTTCTTCGAAGTCTGACGGTTGAGAAAGTGCTCCTGGTCGGGCGCGCGCTCGTAGGCGTAGCCGGGCGAAAGCGTGACGCCATCGACCTTAAGCTCGTCTGTGACGTAATCGAGATAGGCCGCCGCCCGGTCGGGGTCGACGCCGCCGAAAAGGGTGGCGTTCACGGTGACGCGGAAGCCCTTGGCCTTGGCGGCCTTGATGGCCTGCACGGCCTTGTCGAACACACCGGTCTGGCACACCGACTTGTCGTGCTCCTCCTTCAGGCCGTCCAGGTGGACGCTGAAGGTGAGGTACGGGCTCGGGGTGAAGAGGTTCAGCTTCTTCTCAAGGAGCAACGCGTTCGTGCACAGAATGACGAACTTCTTGCGCTTCACGAGTTCGGCCGCGATCTGCCCGATCTCCTTATGGAGCAGCGGCTCGCCGCCGGGGATCGAGACCACAGGTGCGCCGCATTCCTCGGCCGCCTGCACGCATTCCTCCACCGACAGACGCCGGTTCAGGATGTGGTCCGGATAATCGATCTTACCGCAGCCCGCACAGGCGAGATTGCAACGGAAGAGGGGCTCCAACATGAGCACGAGCGGGTAGCGCTTCTGACCCGTCAGGCGCTTCTTCATGATGTAGGCGCCGACTTTGATCTGCTGTCTCAGAGGAACACTCACGTCCCGATCTCCTGAAGCTTCTTGTCCGCCGTGGCGAGGGTGACCTCGTCCGGCAGCCTGAATTGAACACGCTCTTCGACGCCGAACAGCGTCTCGATGTGCGTGGCGAACAACGATGTCAACCGGTCCAGGAGCTCCTGGACCAGTTCCTCTGGCGCCGAAGCGCCGGCCGAGATGCCAACCGTCGAGACCCCCTCGAGCCATTTGGGATCGAGTTCGCCCGAATCCTCAATAAGATAGGAGGGAACACGGGACGCTTCGCCGATTTCGCGAAGCCGGTTGGAGTTTGAGCTGTTGCGGGCCCCCACTACGAGGAGGAGGTCCACACGCTGGGCGAGATCACGCACAGCAATTTGCCGATTTTGCGTCGCATAGCAAATATCGCGCGTGTCGGGGCCGACAATCGCCGGGAAACGTGCCCTCAATGCGGCAATGATGTCCCGCGTATCGTCCAGGCTCAGCGTGGTTTGCGTGACATAGGCGATTCTCGAGGCATCGCGAGGCCTCAGCGCTGCCACGTCCTTGATGGACCCCACGAGGTGCACGCGCCCCGGGATCCGCCCCATGGTGCCGACCACCTCCGGGTGGCCCGCATGGCCGATGAGCACCACCTCGAAGCCCTTTTCCGCATAGCGGCGGCCCTCCTGGTGGACCTTGGAGACCAGTGGGCAGGTGGCGTCCACGGTCCGCAGGCGCCTCTTCGCGGCGTCGCTCTCGACCCGCTCCGCGACCCCGTGGGCGCTGAACACGGTGACGGCCCCCGGAGGGATCTCGTCGACTTCCTCCACGAAGCGCGCTCCCTTGCGCTTCAGGTTCTCGACCACCCGCTTGTTGTGAACGATCTCGTGCCGGACATAGACGGGCACCCCGTGGAGGGCGAGGGCCCGCTCGACGGTCTCGATGGCGCGCTCCACCCCGGCACAGAATCCACGGGGTTGAGCCAGCAGGATGCGCAGAGCCCTCTTTTCAGGTTCGCTGGCAACAGCCATGAATCCTCACATGCACTCGGTCTTCGCTAGAGCAGCCCTTCCGAAGGCGGGCCTCAAGCTGGGTCTTTGCTGGAGCTGCCCTTGCCGCCGGACGCCTCATGCTTGCCGTTTTTTACGTTACACGAGAAGTCGCCGGGGCCAAATTGGTTCGGAAACCTGTTAGAACAATAGGGCTGTTGGCGCTGCGGCCAACCTGTCCGGCGGCTGAAGCTGCCGTTAGGGTTGACGGCGGCAGAGCAGGCGGGCACCCCCTCAGCACCCCTCATCCGAGGCCCGACGGGCCGCGGGTCACCCCCATCAAGGATGCCGGCGCCCCGGCATGGAGACTGGCATGAGCCTCGATATCGCGTCCCTGTTCGCTGCCGCGGAGGCCGACCGCTACGCTCTCCACACGGAACACCTCAACGAGCAGATGGTGCGCGTGCTGAAGGTGATCGGCTACGATGTGGGCTTCAGCCGAGGGCAGGGGCCCTATCTCTGGGACCGGCACGGCACCCGCTACCTCGATCTTCTCAGCGGCTGGGGCGTGTTCGCGCTCGGCCGCAACCACCCGACCGTGCGGGACGCCCTGAAGAGTGCCCTCGACGCCGACCTCCCGAACCTGATCCAGATGGACGTGTCTCCCCTCGCCGGCATTCTGGCCGAGCGGCTCCTGAAGCGGGCGCCCTATCTCGACAAGGCGTTCTTCGCCAATTCAGGCGCCGAATCCGTCGAGGCCGCGATCAAGTTCGCCCGCACCGCCACGAGCCGCCCCGGGATCGTCTATTGCGGCCATGCCTTCCATGGGCTGACCTATGGCGGCCTGTCGCTCAATGGCGACGACGTGTTCCGCACAGGCTTCGGCCCGCTGCTGCCCGATTGCGCCGAGGTGCCCTTCAACGATCTGGAGGCCCTCGACCGCGCCCTCTCCTCGCGCCGCGTGGCGGCCTTCGTGGTGGAGCCGATCCAGGGCAAGGGCGTCAACATGCCCGCCGACGGCTACCTCAAAGGGGTGGCGGAGCTCTGCCGCAAATACGGCACGCTCTTCGTGGCCGACGAGATCCAGACGGGTCTTGGCCGCACCGGGCGGTTCCTGGCTGTGGAGCATTGGGGCGTCGAGCCCGATATGGTGCTCCTCGCCAAGGCCCTGTCCGGCGGCCATGTGCCGGTGGGCGCAGTGCTCTGCCGGAAATGGATCTTCGAGAAGGTGTTCAACCGCATGGACCGCGCCGTGGTGCACGGCTCCACCTTCTCGAAGGCCGATCTTGCCATGGCGGCCGGCATCGCGACGCTGGAGGTGCTCGATGCCGAGCGCCTCGTCGAGAACGCCGCCGCTACGGGTGACCGGCTCATGCGCACCTTCGGGGCCATGCGCGACCGCTACGAGTTCCTCCACGATGTGCGCGGCAAGGGCCTAATAATCGGCGTGGAATTCGGGCCGCCGCGGTCGCTGAAGCTCAAAGCCGCCTGGGGCGCGCTGGAGAGCATGAATGCGGGCCTCTTCTGCCAGATGATCACCGTGCCGCTCTTCAAGGAGCACAAGGTTCTCACCCAGGTGGCGGGCCATGCCAGCCATTGCGTGAAGCTCCTGCCCCCGCTCACGATCCAATCTGCCGATTGCGAGTGGATCGAGAATGCCTTCGATGCGGTGATCGCAGAAAGCCACAAGGTGCCGGGCTCGGTTTGGTCTCTCGGCAAGACGCTCGCCGGTCATGCGGTTAAGATGCGGATGAACGCCGCTTAAGAGGGCGCGCTCCAGACCGCGCCCGAGGGCCTGACCCGCTCGAAAGCGGGTTGCGCCGGCTGCCGGAGCATGCCCCATTGAGGCATGCTCTGATGCCCCGTTCGGGAGATTCATATGAACATGCACGCCGCGCAGGCCGCCCTTCGCACCCACGAGGAGCGCCTCGACCGCCTCGCCGAAGTGGCCGTCAAGGTGGGCCTTGGCCTCCGGCCCGGGCAGGAACTCGTCATGACGGCGCCGGTCGATGCCCTGCCGCTCGTACGGCGCATCACCGAGCAGGCCTACCGCGCCGGCGCCACGCTGGTGACCACCCTCTTCAGCGACGACGAGCTGACGCTCCTGCGCTACCGGCACGCCCCCGACAGCGCCTTCGATCACACCCATGGCTGGCTGCTGGATGGCATGGCGGCCGCCTTCCGGAGCGGTGCCGCGCGCTTGGCGATTCGCGGCGACAACCCGGCGCTGCTGGCGTCCGAGGACCCAGACAAGGTGTCCCGGGCCAATCGCGCCCAGTCGAAGGCCTACCGCCCGGCCCTCGAACTCATCACCCAATATGTGATCAACTGGACCATCCTGTCCTATGCGACGCCCGCCTGGGCCAAGGCCATGTTCCCGGATGAACCCGAGGCGATCGCCGTCGCTCGCCTGTGGGACGCGATCTTTGCCGCCGCGCGCGTCGACGAACCCGATCCGGTTGCCGCCTGGAACGCCCACAACCAGGCGCTGGCGAAGCGCACGGCCGTTCTCAACGGGAGGTCATACGCTGCGATCCACTTCAGGGGACCGGGCACCGACCTTCGCGTCGGCCTCTCGGAGGGGCACGAATGGCTCGGCGGCTCGACCACGGCCCAAAACGGCATCACCTGCAACCCGAACATCCCCACCGAAGAGGTGTTCACCACGCCCCACAAAGACCGTGTGGACGGCATCGTGCGCAGCACCAAGCCGCTCTCCTACAACGGCACCTTGATTCAGGACATTGCCGTACGGTTCGAGGCAGGCCGCATCGTCGAGGCGAAGGCCCGCACGGGCGAGGCCGTGCTCGGCAAAGTCCTCGACACCGACGAGGGCGCAAGGCGCCTCGGTGAGGTGGCCCTCGTGCCCTTCTCGTCGCCGATCTCGCAAAGCGGGCTTCTGTTTCTCAACACCCTTTTCGACGAGAACGCCGCCAGCCACATCGCGCTGGGCCAGTCCTACGCCTCGTGCATTCGTGGCGGCACCTCTATGTCGCAGGACGAGCTCGCCCGCCGCGGCGCCAACAGCAGCCTCATCCACATCGATTGGATGATTGGCTCCGGTGAGGTGGATGTGGACGGCATCACGGCCGACGGCCGGTCAGAGCCCGTGATGCGTCGGGGCGAGTGGGTCGTATAGACGACCCCACCCGTCCCGAGCCCTAGGCTCCCCGCTGCATCGCCTCGTTTACGAAGCGCATGCGGGCGCGGCTGTCGAGGCGCAGCCCGTGTTCGGCGCACCAGCGCGCGAAAACGTCGGGCTTGACGGCCACGCGCACGACGGTGACGCCGGCGCGCTCCGCCTCCTGCTCGTTGTTCCGGGCCGCCGCGAGCCATTGGTCGTAAGCCGGCGCGAGGACATGCGGATCTTCCACGAGGGCGAGGATCTGCGGGTAATCCTCGCGCTCGTACCAGGGTATGCCGGCTTTGCGAGGGGCGGGATCTGGCATGGGCACCATCCGAAAAAAAGCCGGTCGTCGCACAGGGAAGGGGCACGACGATGCGGTCAAGCTCTCCGACGCCTGGAGCGGCGGAAGGTTCCAATGAGCTCCATAGGGCCTCGGTCCGGGGTGTATATAAAGGCCGCATGCCGTCGGCAACGAAGCAGGAATTCCGCAGCCCCTATCGGCCGTCTCACGCCATCGTTGCAGCCGCACGCTTCTCATCGCGCCCAGCTCGATCCCCTCCGGCGAGGCACGTTCCTCACCGCGCACGTTCTCGGAAGGCGCCCCGCGCACCGTCCTTGACACCTCCCGGGGACCGCGCAAGCATCCGCGCAAGGAGGCCCGCACAAGCGGGCCGAACGGGATCTGCCATCTCAGGTAAGAGCCCTGGCCAATCGCAAATCCACCACGGGAGGACCACCATGACGTTGCCGATGAACCGCCGGCAGGCGATCAAAACTCTGGCGCTCGCTGGAACCGCCGCTGCCTCGGGCAGCCTCGGATCCGGTCAGGCCTTTGCGCAGCAGACCACAGAACTGAGCTTCTGGACCTGGCGCCAGGAGGACCGCTCGCAATACGCGCAGCTCTTCGCCGACTTCATCAAGAAGAACCCCGACATCAAGGTGAACTTCCAGGGCTACGAGGCGCAGAACTACGGCACCGTGCTCTCCACCGCGCTGGCCGCCGGCAAGGGGCCGGACGTGATCCACGTTCGTGCCTATGGCGGCACGGAGCAGTTCGCGAAGTCCGGCTATCTCGAGCCGCTCTCGCGGGAGGCGGTGCCCGAACTCGCCAACTTCTCGGACGAGGCCCTGCTCTCCAATTCCCTGCGGGCCGACAAGAAGGTCTACGCGGTCCCCTTCGCGTCGCAGACGCTCGGCCTCTTCACCAACCAAGAGGTGTTCGACAAACACGGCCTCAAGGCCCCGACGACCTGGGACGAGCTCATCCAGGTGAGCAAGACCCTCAAGGACAAGGGGGTCATCCCCATCGCCAACGGCATGAGCACCGTCTGGATGGTGGAGGTCTTCACCAGCGTGTTCGCGCCCGCCTTCCACGGCAAGGAATTCATTGAGGATGTGGCCGCGGGCAAAGCGACTTTCGAGGACCCCCGTTATGTGGGCGCCCTCGAAAAGCTTCTGGAGCTGAGGGATTACATGCCCCCGGGCTTCGGCGGCATCGACTACCCGACCTCGCAGCAGCTGTTCCTGTCGGGTCGGGCCGGAATGTTTGCGGGCGGTTCGTTCGAGATCGCTAACTTCCGGCGCCAGAACCCCAGCATCAAGATGGAGTTCCATGCGCCCCCGGCCGCGAAGGCCGGTGGACCCCGCTACGTGTCCCTCTTCTACGATGGCGGCTATGCCGTGAATGCGAAGAGCGAGAAGAAGGACGCCGCGATGAAGCTGGTGCGCTACATGGGCACCAAGGAATTCGGCGACAAGTTCTCGGCATTGCTCGGCAACATCTCCCCGATCAAGGGCGTGGAAATCTCCGATCCGATGCTGGCGCGGGTCTCGCAACTCAACGCGAGCTCCGTTCCTTACGTGATGGCCGTGTATTTCCGCTTCCAGGATCCCACCGGTTCGACGCTTCTGCAGCAGGGCATTCAGAAGATGATGAACGGACAGGCGACACCCGCACAGGTGGCGTCGGACGTCACGAAAGGTATCGCGACCTACCACGAGCCGTTCAAAAAGGGCTGATCCCCTCTAACGGCGGGATTCAGCGGACGCCAGCCCGCTGAATCCCGCCGTTAGCCAATCTCGTTAGCCTCACCCAAGCTTCGTGAGCGCGAATGCCGTCCCCATGCTTGTTCTTCGGTCAGGGTTGTGCCTGATTAGGGACAACAATCGTGATGGGGGTGCTGCTTGTCCTGGGTCCGTCGTGCCGAGAACCTACCGTATATGAGAGCGGCTGTGCTGGCTCTTGGGCTACTGGCGGCGGGCCAGACTGCCTGGGCGCAGGCGGTTCCGGCGCCGTCGGCACCGCAACCCGGCGCCCCGCAAGCCGCCAACGAGAACGCAGCGGCTGAATCGACCTCGACCCGCATCGTCATGGTCGAATGGCGCATCAAGAAGGGTTCCGAGCAGCAGTTCCTGGACTACTGGTCGACCCGCGCCACGATCGAAGATCGCTCCGGGCTGGTGGCCGAGTTCTTGAGCAAGGTCGAGGACCAGAACCAGTTCCCCTGGATGGTGTGGGGCCTCGATCCCAACTGGACCACCTATGTGAATGTCGGCATCTGGCGCGCCGGTGCCGATTTCCAGCAGCAGATCGGCCGGTTCATCGACAACTCGCGGCCGCCGCTGGAATTCGAAGCGGATCGCCGCCGCCGCGTGCTCGTCGCCCCGGAGCGCTGGCGCATCGGCGGCACGCCGCTTCTCGCGAAGGACCACCCGGCCGTGCGCTGACGGCGTCCGGCCGCCTCTCTTAAGGGATAGACGTGCTCCAGAACGACCTCGGACGACGCCTCTGGATCGCGGCGCTCCTTGCCCCGGCCCTTATCATCGTCACCGTGTTCGTCACCGTGCCGATGATTTCGGCGCTGCTCTATAGCGTGTTCTCCTGGAACGGTTTGGCCCGGGGCAGCTTCGTAGGGTTCGAAAACTTCCGCACGGTGCTCTTCCAGGAGCCCTTCAGCACCTGGACCTATGCTGCCCTGTGGCACAACATCGTGGTCTTCGTGTCCCTGATGGTGGTGCAGAACGGGACTGCGTTCCTCATTGCGTTCATGCTCCTCAAGGCCCTGCCGGGCCACCGCTTCCATCAGGTCGCGATCTTTCTGCCCGTGGTGCTCTCCGCCGTCATCGTGGGCGCCATGTGGAAGCTCTTCCTCAACCCGATCTTCGGCCTCGTGAACCAAGCCCTCTTGGCCGCCGGGCTCACCTCCTGGGCTCAGCCCTGGCTCGGCCAGAGTTCGACGGCGCTCGGCAGCCTCGTGTTCGTCAACACCTGGCATTGGCTCGGCTTCCCGGCTCTCGTGTTCCTCGCCGGCATGCAGCGCATCCCCCGGGAGGCCATTGAGGCCGCGCGCCTCGATGGAGCGAACGACTGGCAGCTCATGACGAAGATCGTCTGGCCTCTCGTGGCGCCGGCGACGACGGTCGTCGTCATCCTCACCTTTATCGGCTCGTTCAACTGGTTCGAACTGCCTTATGTCATGACGGGGCTCGACGGGTCGCCCGGCGGGGCCACGGACGTGCTCGGCCTCTACTTCTACCGGACGGCCTTCGGCAGCGCGACCTCGGGCCTGCAGGATTTCGGCCGCGCCTCGGCGCTCGCGGTTCTCATGTTCATCCTCATCGCCGTAGTCTCGACCTTCTGGACCCGGGCCCTGCGCCGGCGGGAGATCCAGGAGTGACCGCGTCCGTGGTGGCTCAAGCGGATCAGGGCTCGTCCAGCCTGGCGGGGGCGGGCGGCCGCCGCGAGGCGGTGAGCAACGGTCTCGTTCACGCGGTGCTCTGGCTCAACACCCTGCTGATGCTCTACCCGGTGGTGGTGGTGGTGCTCTCGGCCTTCAAGAGCACGAGCGAGATCTACACGACGCCGTTCGGCCTGCCGCAATCCTTCAATCTCACGAACCTTGAGACCATCTGGCGGGAAACCAATTTTCCGCTCTACCTCGCCAATTCCTTGGCGGTCACCACTGGATCGGTGGCCTTGATCCTCGTCGTCGCGACCATGGCGGCCTATGCGCTCGCCCGCTACACATTCCGCGGCAACGAATTCATCTACATGTTCTTCCTGGCGGGGCTGATGCTGCCCCTGAAGCTCGCCATCATCCCGCTCTTCATCCAGCTCACCTCCTTGAATCTCGTCGACTCCCGGATCGGGCTCATCATCGTCTACACCGCCATGGGCCTGCCCTCGGCGGTGTTCATCCTGACGGGCTACTTGCGCACCCTGCCACGTGAACTCGAGGAATCTGCCCGCATCGACGGGGCGAGCGAAGCGCGGATCATGTGGTCCGTGATGCTGCCGCTTGCCCGGCCCGCCATGGTGATTGCCGGCATCAACAATGCCGTTCCGATCTGGAACGACTTCTTCTTTCCGCTCGTGTTCATCCAGAGCGACGCCCTTAAAACCCTGCCGCAAGGGCTCACGGTGTTCATGGGCGAGTACAATACGGAATGGGGCGTGCTTTTCGCGGGGCTCACCCTGGCGGCCCTGCCGATCACGATCGTCTACATCGTGCTCTCGCGGCAGTTCGTGGCCGGCATGACGCAGGGCGCCGTGAAGTGATTGGCGCCCCGTGAGCGTCGCGCCCTTCCCGATCCCGCGGGGCGCTCTCGTGGTGTCCTGCCAGGCGCGCCCCGACAATCCCCTGCACGGCCCGGGCCATATGGCCGCGATGGCCCGGGCCGCTGAGCAGGGCGGCGCGGTGGGCCTGCGCGCCAACGGCGTTGACGATATTACCGCGATCCGAGCCGCGACGGGGCTCCCGGTCATCGGCATTGCCAAGCGCTTCGACGAGGGTTTCCCGGTTTACATTACGCCAGACCTCGCGAGCGCCCTCGCGATCGCCGCGGCCGGAGCCAGGGCGATTGCGGTCGATGCTACCGCTCGCCCCCGGCGCGGCGAGCCGATCGAGCGGCTGCTGCCGCTGATCCGCTCCCGCACAGGCCTGCCCGTGATGGCCGACATCACCACCTTCGAGGAAGGCGAGCACGCCGCGGCCCTGGGGGCCGATGCCGTGGCCACCACCCTCTCGGGCTACACGGACGAGACCGCACATCTGCGCGAGCGCGGCCCGGACCTCGATCTCGTTTCCGCCCTGGCGCAGCGTCTCGACATCCCCGTCATCGCAGAGGGGCGCTTCGAAACGCCCGATCAGGTGCGGGAGGCCCTCAACCGCGGTGCCCATGCGGTGGTGGTCGGCACCGCGATCACCAACCCGCGCGAGATCACGCGACGCTTCGTGCAGGCGCTAGGGTAGGGCAGCGGCCAGACGCGCGGCCGCGTGGGCCGCGTCGACATCCGCGACGAGCACCTCGGAGCCCGGCGGAATCGCTCCCTTGAAGGCTTCGAGGATGAGGGGGTGGAGATGGGCCGCCCGGCCCGTCACGGCCACCGGGCGCGGGCCGACCCGTTTGAACAAGCTGTTGGCGAGCCGCGCCAATTCCTGCCCGGCCGCCTGCAGGATCGCACGAGCCACGGGATCCGACGCCGCCTCGGCGACCGCGCGGGCCAGGACCCCGATCTTGCCCCGGTCGCCGCCATACACGAAGGCGCGAATCGCATTCCAGCTGGTGCCGCCGATCGCTCCCGCGAGCGCCTGCCCGAGTGGAGTGGACCAGCCGGAGCCCGGGGCCTCCTCCTCGGCCCGCAGCACGGCCTTGATGGCTTCCCGGGCGATCCAGAACCCGGAGCCCCCATCGTCGATGAGGTTGCCGCGACCGCCGACCTGAATGGCCTGCTGATCCGGGGCGAGGTAGTAGCCGATCGAACCCGTGCCGCTATAGACCAGGATTCCTTCGCCCGGCCGGAACCGGGCGAGATAGGCGATCCACATATCCTCGGCGATCTGCACGCGCTCCGGCGGAAGGCGGAGGGCTTGGGCAAACAGGCCTCGCATCAGCGCCTCGGCGGGGGCACCGCGGGTGAGGCCCGTAATGCCGGCAACGATGCCGTCCGGCCGTGCGGTCTCCAGAACCGCCGCCCGAATCCTCTCGACGATCTGTCGGGCCCGGATTTCGGCCGCGTCCGAAAAGATATGGCCGGACAGCGGATCGGCCCGTCCCTCCGCGAGGGCGCGTCCCTCCGCATCGGCAAGGCACCAGCGGGTGGCGGTGCCGCCGGCGTCAATGCCGAGCCCAAGACGGGTCATGGGGTTTCGTTGAGGTTGACCGCGACCGCCAACACGGTTGCGTCGTCGTGCGTTTTGACCCGCAGGTGGCGCCGTCCGTCGGGATCGGCGCGTTCGAGCTGCCGCAAGGCCGCGAGAAGGGCGGGTGCTTCGCCTGCGCTGACCCTTCGAACGAGGTCGGCTTCGCTCACCGCCTCGAACAGGTCGCACAGGCGAAGGAAGCCGTCGGTGGCGAGGATAACTCTCGTGCCAGCCTCGACCTCGGCCTCGAAAGGCAGCATCGCATCGGCCCAGGGGAGCCTCGGGTGGACGGCATGGTAGCCGCCGGGCCGATTGAGGTGCAGACGGTTGCGGCGGATCTGGGCGATCACAGGCTCTGGAATGCCGACCGGGATTCGCTCGGACTGGCTCAACACGTCCAGGGTCTCGGCCTCGAAGGGCTTCAACCGCTCGTCCGTCCAGCGCGGTTGCCCCGGCACCAACACGGCCACATCGCCGATCACCGCGCCCTTGAGCGCGATCGAGCCGTTCCCCGACGCACGGGCTTCCAAAAGAGCAAGGCAGGCCGACGGTCCATCTGTGTCGTTCTCCAGCGAGCCTGTGGCACCTGCCTGAAAGCGCTCGGCGAGATCGGCCTGGAGATCATGGATGAGGGTTGCAAGGTCCGGATCGTCGCCTTGTCCGATCCGCTCCCGCAGCACCCCGTCGATAGTGCCTGCGAGCCACGCCGCATCGGTGGCGCCCTCGGCGAGCGTCCGGGCGCTCACGCCGGAGGCTCCATCGACCACCCAGGCGAAACGGCCGGAGAAGCCCGCGATGTCTTCGTTCGCAAGGCCGGAGGCTTCGGTAACATGAGCCACGAGGGAGAGGATCATGCGCGCACTCTCCCGAGCCCGCCGGCCTGCGCAAGCGCAAAGCGGGCCGCTTGAACAGAATCGTCCCGTTTTTCTGGGAGATGATTAAAGGAGCCGTGCCGCGTCCAACTCGCCGAAGGCGGCGCGCAGATTGCCGCCGTGGCGTTCGAGGAGAGCTTCCGCTTCGGCTCGCGGCATGCCCCGAACCATGACGGCCGCGAGCTTCACGCTCCCGTCGCCCTGCGCCAGGGCCTCGGCGGCCTGCGCCTCCGTGCAGCCGGTGATCCGCGCCACCATGATCTCCGCGCGGCGCCGGAGCTTCGCGTTGGTGGCGCGCATATGCACCATCATGCCCCGGTAGACGCGCCCGAGACGGATCATGATGAGGGTCGAGAGCAGGTTCAGCACGATCTTCTGCGACGTGCCGGCCTTCATCCGGGTGGAGCCCGCCACCACCTCCTCGCCGGTTTCGACGAGGATGGGATGCGAGCAGGCGTCGAGCAGGGGCGCGCCCCGGTTGTTGGAGAGCCCGATCGTGACAGCCCCGCGGGAGCCCGCCTCCTTGAGGGCCGCGATCGTGAAGGGCGTGGTCCCGCTGGCCGCAAGCCCGATCACCACGTCGTCCGACCCTACGTCAGCGTTGCGTATTGCCGCCACTCCTTCCGTAACGGAGTCTTCCGCGTTCTCGACCGCCCGCAGGAAGGCAGCCTCCCCGCCGGCCATCGCGAAAACGAGCTTGTTGTCGGGCCAGTCGAAGGTCGGCGGCAACTCGGCCCCGTCCTGCACGCCGATCCGGCCGGAGGTGCCGGCGCCGACATAAACAAGGCGTCCGCCGCGCTGGAGCCCCGGCACCGCCGCTTCCGCCGCGGCAGCAATGGCTGGCAGGGCTTCGCGCACGGCGGCGACGGCAGCCAGCTGCCCCTCATAGAGAGCTGTCAAAGCGTCGGCACTCGACCAGGCATCCAGTTCCAGATAGCGCGGGCTGAGGTTTTCGGTGGCCAAGAGGGTTCGCTCCTTCACGAATTGTGCCTCGCGGCAAACACGGGCCGAGCCCAAGCGTTCCTCGGTTGCACGAAGGCTGGTCCCGGATCAACGCTCTTGTGGCACCGCGCCTAGGTTGTGATTCCGGTGCCAAGGACCAGCCGCCGTTTCGACGAAAGTCTTATTGGTGGTTGAAGCAGCGGTGGCCGTGCTCGGCCATCGTCATCTCTCCGGCAGCCGTTCCAGGCTCGAAACGTGATCTTTTTGCATCTGTCCCCCGTTTTCAAACCGTTAAGGCTAACGGCGTATTGCATTCTCTGGGGCGCACGGGCCTATCGTTGGGGGACCACGGTATTAATCCATGAAGCTTAATTCGTCGCTCAAGGCGCTGCTCGGCTCAGTCTCAGTTGCAGTTGTTGCATCCGCTTCACCAGTAACTGTGCTACCGGCTTTTGCGCAGGCTTGTCTCGAAGGTGGAGCTGCGACAGGCACCACCAGTTTCGCGTGTGGTATAAATGCTGAAGCTTCAGGAACCCAGTCAACCGCCGTCGGTCAGGACGCAAAAGCGACTAACCAAGGGACAGTTGCGGTCGGCCAAGCTGCGCAAGCCACTGGGGAAATCGCTATAGCCATCGGTCAAGGCACTATTGCGTCGGGGGCAGGTGGTGTTGCCCTCGGACAGACCAGCACGGCATCAGGCAGCGCCAGCACCGCGCTTGGGACTGCTAGTACGGCGAGTGGCACCAGCACCGTCGCCGTCGGCCAAGGCAGCCAGGCAACCGGCGAACTCTCCATCGCAATAGGCCGGAGCACAGTTTCAACAAACCAGGGAACGACCGCTGTCGGGCAGGGGGCGCAGGCAACGGGTGAGATTGCTACCGCACTCGGCCAAGGCAGTGTCGCATCGGGAGCGGGTGGTGTTGCACTTGGGCAGACCAGCACGGCTTGGGGGGCGCGAGCACAGCTGTGGGTACGGCGAGTTCGGCAAGTGGTCCCAATTCTGTCGCACTCGGTCAAGGTACCACCGCTGGCGCGAACGGCGCGACCGCTTTGGGCCGAAGTGCTGCTGCAACTGCTGCAAGTTCCACAGCTTCCGGATTTGAAGCCCAGGCCACCGGCACGCAAACCACAGCATTGGGCGCATCTACTGTCGCTTCCGGTGCTGGCGGGATAGCGCTAGGCTTTAGCGCTGATGCAACCGGCACGCTCGGAACGGCCATAGGCTTTCAAGCCCTTGCCAGTGCAGAGCGCAGCATCGCGCTCGGAACGAACGCGGCTGCCTCCGGCGTAGGATCATTGGCATTTGGCAACGCTACGCAGGCGACGAATGGAGGAGCAATCGCAATCGGCAACGGCACGAATGCGACGGGAGACCGCTCCATCGCAATTGGCAATGTTGCTAATGCCCGAGGGACTCAGAGCATTGCGATCGGCGGCCAGAGCACGGCTACTCAGTCCAATGGGACGGCGGTCGGCCATGCCGCGGGGGCTACAGGCGAGAGTTCGAGTGCATTTGGTGTCTTGGCCGCCGCATCGGGGCTGTCATCCACGGCCATCGGCGTTCAATCGCAGGCGTCCGACACTCATGCAACTGCGCTCGGTGCGGTCGCGCGTGCCACTGCCATCCAAAGCACTGCTATCGGCCGGAGCAGCCTCGCGTCAGCTGAGAATGCAACGGCCTTGGGCTATTCGGCCGATGCGACCGGGCTTAGGTCCTCAGCGCTCGGTGCTGGAAGCCAGGCGACGGATGTTCAAACCACGGCTGTTGGTGTCGCAGCCGTTGCAACGGCTCAGAACGCCACGGCAGTGGGGTATGATAGCGACGCAACGGGCCAGAATTCGACCGCGTTGGGTGCTGGAGCAATTGCAGAAGCGCTCGGCGCGACGGCTACCGGCTTCGGTAGCCGGGCGGCTGGCGAAAATTCAACTGCTGCGGGTCGATCAAGCAGAACGCTTGGACGGGAGAGCGTTGCGCTCGGCGCCGCCGCCGAGGCGTCGGTTGCGAACACGACTGCCGTGGGCGTCAGCTCCTTGGCTAGCGGCTCAAGCTCGACGGCGTTGGGTCACACAAGCGTAGCGAGTGGTGCCTCGAGCCTCGCCGTTGGTGCGGGCAGCACGTCGGCTGGCCGCAACAGCACGGCTTTGGGTCAGGGCGCCAACGCCGCGACTATCAGTTCGACGGCCGTTGGCTCAGAGGCTCAGGCCACGGGTCTGCGGGCAACCGCCCTCGGCCGCGGTGCCATCGCTCAAGGTGAACTCAGCCTCGCAAGCGGGTTTCAAGCCACAGCGAACGGTTTGAACTCGACTGCTACTGGTGCGCAAAGCCAGACCCTTGGCAATGGGGGAACAGCGACGGGCTTCAACACGCGAGCGGGGGCGGCAGCAACGGCGAACGGCTTAAACGCACAAGCGTTGAGCGGTGCCTCAATCGCAGTCGGCAATGCCACGCTGGCCAACATCGAGGGTGCCATCGCGATCGGCGATGGTGCGGTTGCAACAGGTGTCGTAGGCAACGAGCGCTCGATCGCAATTGGCGATACATCCTCTGCAAATGGAGACCGTGCACTTGCTGTCGGCGGCTTGAGCCAAGCAGCAGGCAACTTCGCTGTTGCTGCTGGCGGGGATGCCCGTGCAACGGCTGAGGCCACGTCGGCCTTCGGTGATCAGGCAAGAGCGTTGACGGATCGCGCCACCGCCGTGGGCTTCAATACTAATGCAACGGGCTTCCGGAGCACTGCATTAGGTGCGAGCTCCCGCGCAGAAGCTGACTTCGCGACAGCAACAGGCTCTCAAGCAGCTGCTCTCGGGCTCAACTCGAGTGCATTGGGCGCAGGGAGCCTCGCGTCAGGAGCCAACTCGATCGCCTTAGGACAGGGCGCTCAGGCGACCTTCGATAATTCGATGGCCATCGGTGTCGGTGTGCAGACCGCTGCGGCCAACCAAGTGGCCATCGGCACGGCGACCAACACGTACACGCTTGCGGGATTGGGGTCCTCACCCGTCGCTAACGCAACCGGTGACACACGGGTTGTGACCACTGATGCTGCCGGCAATCTCGGTGTCAGTTCGTTCGCAAGCATCTTCAACAACATCAACTCCAGCATCACCAACATCGATGCGCGGGTGACGCAGAACACGACCGACATCACGAATCTCAACAACCGCGTGACCACCGTCGACAATCGCGTGACGAACATCGACAACCGCGTCACCAACATCGACAGCCGCGTGACCCAGAACACGACGGACATCCAGAACCTGGATGGCCGCGTGACCAACGTCGACAACCGCGTCACCAACATCGGCAATCAGGTGACCCAGAACACCACCGATATCCGGAACCTCGATACCCGCGTGTCCCAGAACACCACTGATATCGATCAGCTGAAGGGCTCAACATCCGCCGGTGCCGCTCAGGTCGCCAGCCTCGGTCAGCGCGTGGACGGCATTGACACGCGGTTGAACGATCTCGGGAACCAGGTTGGAGGCTTCGGCAACACCATGGCTGCGATGGGATCCGAGATCGCGGGCCTGCGTGGTCAGGTCAACGACGTCGCCAACTACGCCGTGGCCACACGGCGAGAGGCTCGTGAGGGCGTCGCAGCCGCGATGGCGATGTCTTCTGCTGCGATGCCGTCGGCTGGTGGACGGACCTCCTGGACGGCCAACACGGCCCTCTTCCGCGGCGAAGTCGGCGCCGGCTTCTCCGTGGCTCATCGCCTCAACACGGCCGTACCGGTTGCCGTGACCTTCGGCTACAGCAACGGCGGCGGCCGCAGCCACGGCGTCCGCGCCGGCTTGATGGGTGAGTTCTAAGACCACTATAGTGCTGGAGGGCGGTTTGCCTGTCCGCCCTTCGGTGCTGTTGAAGTGAGAACGATGAAAAACGTGCGATACGCTTCCACGGCCGCTGCAGTGGTAGCAACCGCCGCGCTCCTTGCGAGCTATGCTTGTCAGGCCCAGCCTGCCTCGTCTCCCGCGGCGCCACAGGGCCGACGTCCAGCACCCGCAGCACCCGCATCGGCACAGCCTGCGGGTCAGCAGGCTCCACAAGCGGCGGCGATGCAGCCGGCGCAAATCGATCGGACGGCGGTCATCATCCTCGTCAGGTCGGTGATGCTCGCGTTGCAGCACGCCAACGATACCGGCAATTACACAGTCCTGCGCGACATCGGCGCACCTGGGTTCCAGGCCGCCAATACCGCCTCGCGCCTGTCGGAAATCTTCGCAAATCTGCGCTCTCAGAGGATCGACCTCTCAGCCCTGTCGGTTCTCGATCCTCAACTCGCGAATGTTCCCCAGATCGATCAGGCCGGCATGATGCTGATCGAGGGATTGTTTCCGACGACGCCCGCGCAGGTGAATTTCAAGCTGCTGTTTGCACCCGTGGACAATCGCTGGCGGCTATTCGGGATATCGATCAACCTCGTACCCCCACCGGGGAGCACTGCACCGGCGGAGCCTTCGCAGCGACCACAGGCAGCGCCGCCAAATGCCGCCCAGCCTCCCTCGGGCGCAGCGCGCCCGGCTGCGCCTCCCGCAGCCCGTCCTCCGGCTTCCTCGCCGCCTCCGGCTGCGACTCCTCCGGCCACCAGGCCTTAAGGCCTGAGCACAAAGGCTGTAGTCCGCGTGGTTTGCGGCGCATCGGTAAAGCCGATGCGCCGTTTCCCTCGATCGGCGCCTAGACGGCGAGCCGCAGTGCTTGCGTGCCCGCCGTCGCACCCGCCCGAGGAGCATAGCGCTCGATCATCCTCGCGCAGAACTCCGCGAACTCCTCGTTCACCTGCGGCGCGCTGGTATGGTGGGGAGCGATGCCGCGGTGTTCTGGCGTGAAGCAGAACGTTACCGTGACATCGAAGTCTGCCAACGCGTCCATCTGGCGATCAAACCAGTCGAGCGCATTGGGGCGGAAGCTGTCGGCCCAGGATAGGCCGGTGCGCAGGTATCGTACGCCGAGGCGCTTCATCCACGCGACCGCATCGTCCAGACGGTGGTCCTCGTAGTGGAACCACTGGCACAGGCCCATTTCGGGCGTGTGCTTGGCGAACTCCTCCAGCGCCAGCTTCGGCGTGCCGTCCTGGCGCAGGATGCCCATGTAGAAGTGCCGGTAATACGAGGAGCCCTCCGCCTCCCGGTGGCGCGTCGTCGCCTCCCATTCGCGGGGCAGGTCGTAGAGGGAGTACCAGTGGATTTTCGGCGCTTTGCCGATAAGGAGTTCGGCGGTCCGCTTCAAGCCCCAGGCCTGCACCTCCTCGGCTCCGAAGGTCGAGATCCCGACCTCCGAGACCCAGATCGGCAGGTCCGTGACGGCGCGGATCTCGTCGATCTTTGCCGGCCATTCGTGGATCTGCCACAGGTTCCAATCGAGAGGAAAGCCGTGCACCGCGACCACCTCCATGTGGTCGAGCACGCCTCGGTTCTTCATGTTGGTCATGAAGCCCGGATCGATGGGCGAAATACCGCCGAGCACGCGCGGCACGTTCGGGTTGGCCTGCTTGATGGCTTTGCCAGCCGCGATCGCCATATCGGCGAATTTCACCCAACCTGGATCGATTTCGGGGTCCCAATGGGACTTGTTGTTGGGCTCGTTCCAGATCATCGCAGCTTCGATCATCCAAGCACTCCTTGAACGCTGTGCAGGTGTTTTTGTGAGGCGTCAGCCCTTCGGGCCGCCCGCGGGGTAGACCGGTCCGGCATCGGAGCGCTCGCTCCGGCGGCAGATATAGACCTCGGCTTCCGGGTGCTGGATGATCTCGAAGCCGGAGGAGCGCAGCATCGCCTCCACGCAAGCCGAGTTCGGCGCCCACCAATTGGTGGGATCATCAGCGTAGCGGCGCTCGATGAAGTGCATCTTGGGATAGCCTGGGCTATCGAAGTGATCCTCCTGCCAGAAGGTGTAGTTCTCCTCGACCGGATCGACCTCCTTGGAGCCCCGCTGCATGGACTGGAACACGAGGAGGTCGCCCGCCACGTGCTCGTGGATGAGATCGAGCGCGAGGAGCGGGTGGCGCAGGTGGTAGAGCACGCCCATGAAGAGCACCACGTCGAAGCGCTCGCCCAGGGCGCCCACGTCGTAGACCGAGAGTTTGCGGAACTCTATGTCGTGACCCGTGATCTCGGCGGCGAAGCGTGCCTGAGCCAGATAGCGGTCATCGAAATCGACGCCGAGAACGCGCGCCGCACCGCGCTTCTTCATCTCGATGGAATAGAAGCCGCCGTTGCAGCCGATATCGAGCACGGACTTGCCGGTGAGATCCTGCGGGATCGCATCGGCAAAGCCGCTCCACTTCACCGCCGGGTAATCTCCGAGGAAATGGTCGGGCGCTGTCCAGGTCCCACCGAGATTGATGTTGTGAAACCAGGGGCCGAGCGCCTCGGCGCGGCGACGAATCTCGTCTTTATGGGTCAGGTCGATCGCATTCATCGTTGCCTCGAACTCCTTGATGTCACCCCGCCGGTGCTGAACCGGCCCGTTCGACAATCCCTGCCGCTTAGCGGTTCACATCGTGCAGACCCTGCGCCGCCCGGCCCGCCGGCCAGCCGAGCGCCACACGAGCCCCCGCGGCCGCGTCGCCCTCCGCATGCGCGGCCTCGGTGAGAAGCCCGATGGCCGAGCGGTAGCCGTGGAGCGTGCCCACATCGACGTATGAGACGCCGGCCTTCACCCCGACCGCCTGCCCGCCTTCCGCGAGGTAGGCGTTCACGAGGGTGCCGAAGAACTCGTCCTGCCGCTCCCGGCGCAGCCACAGCTGCTCCAGCTCGGCCAGCACGCGGCCCGGCATCTTGAAGGCGCCCCAGATCCAATTCGACGTGGCGCCCTTCTGCTTCACCTGAATTTCCTGCACGCGGTCGCCCGCATCCATCACGACCGCGTCGAAAAATTCCGGCTGTTCCACGGGAAAGAGCAGGAAGGAGAGCGTGTCGTCCGGCAGATCGGCCAGGGCCGTTTCGGGGAACCAGATCGTATCGGGCAGCCCGACGATCACGCTTTCATCCGGCGGGATGAGCGGCGTCGCGCGAAAGATTGCGTCGCACAAGCCGCTCGCCTGCGGCTGCACCACATAGGCGATGGAGGCGTCGCCGTACCCCGCGCCGTAATATTCCATGATGTCGGATTTGCCGGGCGAGATCACGAAGCAGATTTTCGTCGCGCCCCCGCGGATCATGCGTTCCACGAGGTATTCACTCACCGCGCAGGGCCGCTCCACCCCCGCATCGAGGCGGCTGCCCACGGGCAGGAGTTCCTTCGAGAACGCGAGGGGCTGAATGCGGCTGCCGCGCCCGGCGGCGGGAACGATGCCCCACATGCTAAACCTCCTCCATCAATCGCGGCGCCTCGGCGGAGTTGCCGAGCAGCGCCTCGAACTCCGCGGCCCGGTGATCCGACGTGTGCTCGCTCAAGACGCGCTCGCGGCTCGCCTGCGCGATCCGCTCCAGCTCCGCGTCCGAGAGGTCGAGGGCCGCAACCGCATCGTCGGTCGTGCGCCCCACGAGGATCTCGCTTCCCGGTGTGAAGAAGGCATCCAAGCCCTCCCACCAGTCGCTCAGGATCGGCGTGCCGCAGGCCGCCGCCTCGAATAGGCGGCCCGAGGGACACCAGCCCATCTCGGCCATGGCCTGGCGCGTGACGTTGAGGGTGAGGCGCGACGAGGAGAAGAAGGCCGGATGGTCGGGCGGGGGCAGGTGCTGGACGAAGAAGATGTTCGGTGCCCAGGGAAAGTCCTGCGGATATTGCGCGCCGCCGATGAGAAAGCGCCGCTCCGGGCGTTGGTGCGCGGCTTCGACGAACAACGTCTCCAGGGCCGCCTGCCGGTCGGCCGCATAGGTGCCGAGATAGGAAAGGTCGCTGGCGAACGGCGCCTGCGGCGCGACGGGACGGTGCACGCCCGCGTCCACATGGCCGTAGAGGGGCGCAACGCGGGAAGCGCCGAGCTCGTCGCGCAGCACATCGAGGGCCGCGCCGCCCGTGTAGCTCAAGACGAGATCGAAGCCGGCGAGGCCCCTAGGTCCAATATAGGTGGTGGTCTCGCCAGCCCTCAGCCGCGACAGGGTCACGGGGGTATCGAGATCGTAGAAGACGCGGGTCGCACGGCCTTCGAGAACCAGCTCCGTGGCCTCGATCCCGTGCGGACAATAGGAGGTCACCATGGCGACATCGGCATCCGCAATCTCGCGGGCCGCGCGCGCGCGGATCTCCGCCCAGTCGCGGTAGAGCACCAGCTCGCCTCCGGCGATTTCGTGGAGGTCCCGGTGCGCGGCGTAATAGGGCACGTCCTGCTCGAAGAACACCACGCGATGGCCGCGCTGCGTCAGGGCGCGGACGAGGCCCCGCCAGAGCGTCGCGTGGCCGTTGCCCCAGGAGGACGAGATGGTGAGGCCGAACACGACGAGCTTCATGACGCCACCACCTCGTTCAAACGCACGACTTTCGCGCCCCAATCGCCCACCACGAGGGTGCTGATGGAGGCGGGTTCGATCTCGATGCGCGGATAGGCATCCACCGGCAGGCCGAGATGGTAGAGGAGGGCGGCCTTGATGACGTCGCTGTGGGAGACCAGCACCACCGCCTTGTCCCGGTAAGCGCCGCGCAGCGCCTCCATGGCGTGAACGATGCGGCTTTGGGCTTCCAGCATCGTCTCGCCGCGAGGAGGGCGGGCGACGGCCCGGGCCCCGTTCCAGGTTGCCCAGGCGGAATCCGAGCCGAGTTCCTCGAAGGTGCGGCCGGACCAAGCGCCGAACTCGATCTCGACGATGCCCTCGTTGATTTCGATCGTGCAGCCGGTCTGAGCCGCGATCGGCTCCGCGGTCTCGCGCGCGCGCTCCAAGGGGCTCGATTGCACGGAGGCGATGCTCTCGCGGGCGAAGCGCTGGCCCAAGCGGCCCGCCTGCTCCCGGCCGAGCGCGCCTAAGCTCACGCCCGGCATGCGGCCGCAGAGCGTGGAGCCGACCCGGTCATGAGCGGCGTGGCGCACGAGATGGAACACGGTGGTCACACGCGAACCCAGGGGCTCTACTCGTCGCCGTCTATGAAGGCTTGCGTGCACTCCCGCGCCTCGTTGTCGGTGAATTGCTGCGGCGGGGACTTCATGAAGTAGCTCGACGGACCTGTGAGCGCGCCGCCGATCTTGCGGTCCATGGCGAGCTTCGCGCAGCGCACCGCGTCGATCACGATGCCGGCGGAATTGGGCGAATCCCACACTTCGAGCTTCAGCTCAACGTTCAGCGGCACGCCGCCGAAGGTGGTGCCCTCCATGCGGATATAGGCCCATTTGCGGTCCGTAAGCCACGGCACGTGGTCGCTCGGGCCCACATGGATGTCCTCGGGCGCGAGCGGCATGTCGAGCTGGCTCGCCACGGCCTGCGTCTTTGAAATCTTCTTCGATTCCAGGCGCTCGCGCTCGAGCATGTTCTGAAAGTCGGTGTTGCCGCCGAAATTGAGCTGGTAGGTGCGGTCGAGCCGCACGCCGCGCTCGCGGAAGAGATTGGCGAGCACCCGGTGCACGATGGTGGCGCCGACCTGGCTCTTGATGTCGTCCCCGACGATCGGGAGGCCGCGCTCCTCGAAGCGGCGGCGCCAGTCCGGGTTCGATGCGATGAACACAGGAATGCAATTCACGAAGGCGCAGCCTGCCTCCAGCGCCTTCTCGGCATAGAATTCGGTCGCCCGCTGCGAGCCCACAGGGAGATAGGAGACGAGCACGTCGGTGCGCGATTCCCGCAGCACCTCGGCGACATCGGCCTCGGGTTCGTCCGCTTCGTCGATCTCGTCGCGCAGATATTTGCCCAAGCCATCGAGGGTCGGCCCGCGATGCACGCGGATGCCGCTCTGCGGCACGAGCGCAAAGCGCTGGGTGTTGTTGGGCTTGGCGAAGATCGCCTCGGACACGTCGCGCCCGACCTTGGAGGCGTTCACGTCGAAGGCGGACGAGATTTCCACATCGCTCACGTGATAGCCGCCCAGCTCCACGTTCATGAGCCCGGGCACCGGCTCGTTGCCGTTCGCCTCACGATAATAGGAGAGCCCCTGCACGAGGGACGAGGCACAATTGCCGACCCCGACGATCCCGACGCGGACCTTGCGGGCGGCGGAACCCAACGCAGCTGAACTCATCGGCGGCACTCCTTTGCAGGCGTCGCGCAGCGGCGGGCATGAAAGGCGCTGGACGAGGGGATCGTCGGAAGGGCGCCAATGCCGCTGAAACAGGACAGTCGAGGGCCCGAGCGAATGCTCAAGCTTGGCCATCAACGCCGGCAAAGGTAAGTTGTTCCTTTGGGGAAGGTGCCCCCTTACAATGAAGTGGGGATAACCTTAAAGGTGTCCGGAGCGCCTTAGGTAAGCCCCGGCTTCTGCCTGCCCGAGCGGTATATGCCCGTTCCAGGCATGTGGAGGCCGTTAACCCTCCTGGAAATCCCTAAAGGAACAAAGATGAAGCTGCGACGTTTGTAGCTGACAGCCAAGCTTGCGTGGAGTTTCGATGGGCCGGGCCGCCGAGATCTTTGAGGATGAACCGGTCCGAGGCCCTTGGAAAGAGCGTTTCGGCCGATCCCTCGGTCTCTCCACCGAAACCGGGCCGTCCGCCGTCCAGTCTCGAACCCCCGCATTCCCAGCCTCTTGTTCCTTCGGAGATCGCGCGTGACCGATACTGTTCTCATTACCGGTGGGGCCGGCTTCATCGGCCGTTACGTGGCCCGTGCCCTGCTTGAGCGCGGCCACCGGGTACGCGTGCTCGACAGCTTCATCGAGCAGGTTCACGGCACGAGCAGCACGGCGGACCATCTCGACCCCTCCGTGGAGGTCGTGATCGGCGATGTGCGCGACGAGGCCCAGATGCGGCGCGCGCTGAAGGGCGTCGACAAGGTCGTGCATCTCGCCGCGGAGGTGGGCGTCGGGCAAAGCATGTACGCCATCGACCGCTACGTCTCCGTCAACGACCTCGGCACCGCGAACCTGTTCCAGCAGCTCATCGACAATCCGGTGAAGCGCGTGGTCGTGGCCTCGTCCATGAGCATCTACGGCGAGGGGCTCTACCGCACCGTGGATGGCGACCTCATCGAGGACGTGGTGCGCGTGCCCCGCACGCGCGACACCGACCCCTGGGACCCCCTCGACAAGCAGGGCCGCGCACTCATCCCCGTGCCGACGCCGGAATGGAAGAAGCCGGCGCTCGCCTCGGTGTACGCCATCACGAAATACGTGCAGGAGCGCCTCACGCTCACACTCACGCAAACCTATGGCATGGAGGGCGTGGCGCTGCGCTTGTGGAACGTCTACGGCCCGGGCCAGGCGCTCTCGAATCCCTATACGGGCGTGCTCGCGATCTTCGCCTCCCGCCTCCTCAATGGTAATTCGCCCGTGATCTTCGAGGACGGCCATCAGCGCCGCGACTTCGTGCATGTGGAAGACATCGCTCAAGCCTTCCTGCTCGCGCTGGAACACGAGCGGGCGCCCGGTGGGGTGTTCAACATTGCCTCGGGGGAGGATCGCTCCGTCAACGACGTGGCGCGCCTTCTCGCCAAAGCCATGGGCCGCGCGGACCTCGAGCCTGAAATCGCCGGCAAGACCCGCATCGGCGACGTGCGCCACAACATTCCGGATATCACCAAGGCGCGCACGGAACTGGGCTACGCGCCTAAGATGGATTTCGAAAAAGGCTTGGCCGAACTCTCAGAATGGGTGGCGCAGCAGCAGGCCGAGGATCGCGTGAGCCAGGCGCGCCGCGAACTCGAGGCCCGGGGCCTGGTGGCATGACGGCAGCCCCCGATTCCTTTTGGGCGCCGACGCTTGTCGGCCGGCGCCCCGTGCTGGTGACCGGCGGTGCCGGTTTCATCGGCTCGAACCTCGCCGACCGGCTCGCCCGCGAAGGGCACGACGTTCTCATCTACGACGCGCTCGCGCGCCCCGGCGTCGAGACGAACCTCGCTTGGCTCAGGAAACGGCATCCCGAGCGCATCTCGGCGGTGATCGGCGACATCCGCGACGATGCCGCGTTGAGCGAAGCGGCGGCCGAGGCGCAGGCGGTGTTCCACCTTGCCGCCCAAGTGGCCGTCACGACGAGCCTCGTCGATCCTCGCGAGGATTTCGACATCAACATCCGCGGCACGCTGAACCTGCTGGAAGCGCTGCGCCGCCGCAACGAGCCCGTGCCCCTGGTGTTCGCCTCCACCAACAAGGTCTATGGCGACCTTGCCGACGTGGCGCTCGATCAGACGAACGACTCGTATGTGCCGCGCGATCCGGCGATCCGCGCCACCGGCATCGGTGAGTGCCGGCCCCTCGACTTCCACACGCCCTATGGATGTTCGAAGGGTGCCGCCGACCAATACGTTCTGGACTATGCCCGCTCCTTCGGCGTGCCCACCTGCGTATTACGCATGAGCTGTATCTACGGCCCGCGCCAGATGGGCACCGAAGACCAGGGCTGGGTCGCACATTTCCTGATCCGCGCGCTCAAGGGCGAGCCGATCTCGATCTACGGCGACGGCTGCCAGGTGCGGGACGTGCTGAACGTCGCCGATGCGGTCGAAGCCTATCTCGCGGCCTGGCGACGGATCGAAGCCGTACAGGGGAGGGCGTTCAATCTCGGCGGCGGGCCCGTGAACGCCATCTCGCTGAAGCAGCTCATTCTCCATATCGAGAGCCTGATTGGCCGCCCGGTCGAGGCGCATTACTCGGACTGGCGACCCGGCGATCAGCGCTACTACGTCTCCGATACGAGGCTCGCCACCCGCGAACTGGGCCTGCGCGCGCCGACCCCGTGGCGGCAGGGCGTGGCGGCGCTGGCGCACTGGCTGCAAGAGGAACGGGGCCTGGCGCTTCCCGTCGCGCCTGCGGCCCGCACCGCCGAGGCGCGGCCTTGACCCTTCTCACGCACGAGCTCGGAGCGGTGGCGTGGCGGCCCGTGTGAAACCCGGCCGCCCCATGCGCGTGTTCATGACCGCCGATGCGGTCGGGGGCGTCTGGCAATATGCCCTCGACGCCGCGCGGGGCCTGCGCCTGCATGGCGTGAAAACGACACTCGCCGTGCTGGGCCCCGGCCCATCCGCCGATCAGCAGGCCGAGGCGCTGGCAGCAGGCGTAACGCTCATCCAAACGGATCTGCCCCTCGACTGGACCGCCGAGACCCCGGAGGCCGTGCTCCACGCCGGCCGGGTGATAGCGGAGTTGGCCGCCGAGCATGCACCCGATCTCGTTCACCTCAACAGCCCGGCGCTTGCGGCCGAGGCGCGCTTCCCGGCGCCCGTGGTGGCGGTCTGCCATTCCTGCGTCGCGACTTGGTGGGCGGCCGTGCGTGGCGGGGCTCTGCCCCAAGAATTCGTCTGGCGGACCGATCTGGTGCGCCAGGGCTACGCGGCAGCTTCCGCCCTGACGGCGCCCACCGCCGCTTTCGCCGCCGCGACCGCGGAAGTCTACCGCTTGCCCCAGGCCCCGATGATCGTCCGCAACGGCCGCCGCCCAGCCACCGCTTCCGCGGGCGACCCGGAGGACGCCGCCTTCACGGCCGGCCGGCTGTGGGACGATGGCAAGAACCTCGCAACGCTCGATCGCGCCGCTGCACGGCTCGCGATCCCCGTCGAAGCCGCGGGACCGTTGCAGGGGCCGAACGGCGCCCGCGTTGCACTCCAGCATCTTCGCACCCTCGGGCGCTTGAGCGACGAGGCCGTTGCGGCGCGCCTCGCACGGCGGCCGATCTTCGTGTCCGTCGCGCGTTACGAGCCCTTCGGGCTTGCCGTGCTGGAGGCCGCGCAGGCCGGCTGCGCGCTCGTGCTCTCCGATACCCCGACCTTCCGCGAGCTGTGGGACGGCGCGGCCCTCTTCGTCCCGGCGGACGACGAGGCTGCGATCGCAGACGCCATCCAGGGCCTCGCCGACGATCCCGCACGCCGTTTCGATGTTGGAGCGGCAGCGCGCGAGCGAGCCCGCGCCTATTCGGTGGAAGCCATGACGGATGGCCTTCTCGCCGTCTACCGCTCGCTTCTCGCCAAAACCGCCGAGACCGCTGCTGCATGAAGATCGCGTATTTCACCCACTCCCTGGCCTCGTGCTGGAACCACGGCAACGCGCATTTCCTGCGCGGCGTGCTGCGCGATCTCGTCCTTCGCGGTCACGACGTCATGGCCTACGAGCCGCGCGGTGCCTGGAGCCTCGACAACCTCTTGAAGGACCATGGCGAGGCCGGTCTCGACGCCTACCGCACCCTTTATCCTGAACTCTCGTCGACCGTGTTCGACGCCGATATCGATCTTGGCGCGACGTTGCACGATGCGGACCTCGTGATCGTGCACGAATGGAACGAGCCCTGGCTCGTCGCGGCCATCGGGCGCCTGCGCCGGCAGGGTGCGCGCTTCACGCTGCTCTTCCACGACACCCACCACCGCGCGGTGAGCGACGAGAACGCGATCCGTGCCTTCGACCTCGACGGCTATGACGGTGTGCTGGCCTTCGGGGAAGCGTTGTCGGAGGTGTATCGCCGCTGGGGCTGGGGCGACCGGGTCTGGACCTGGCACGAGGCCGCCGACACGCGCCTCTTCCAGCCGCCGGCGCAAGAGCGCGAGCGCCACGGCCTCGTCTGGATCGGCAATTGGGGCGACGAGGAGCGCAGCGCCGAACTCGAAAGCTACCTCTTCCGTCCGGCGCAAACGGTCGGTCTGCCCCTCGATATCTACGGCGTGCGCTATCCCGACCATGCGCTCGCAACCCTCAATCGTTACGGGGTGAACTATCGCGGCTGGCTGCCGAACGCCCGCGCGCCGGAGGTGTTCGCGCGCCATCTCGCGACGGTGCATGTGCCGCGGCGCTTCTACGTCACCATGCTGCCCGGCATCCCGACGATCCGCGTCTTCGAGGCGCTGGCCTGCGGCATCCCGCTCGTCTCCGCGCCCTGGAGCGATGCGGAGGGCCTGTTCCGTCCCGGCCGCGATTTCCTCTTCGCCCAGAACGAGGCCGCCATGGAGCGCCACCTTACGGCTTTGCGGAACGATCCGGATCTCCGCCGCTCTCTTGTCGAGAGCGGGCTTGCAACCATCCGCGCGCGGCATTCCTGCGCGCACCGGGTCGATCAGCTCCTCGCCATCCTGGCGTCGCTCGACGGCCACCACCCCACGCTTGGCGCCCGGGCGCCCCTGGAGATGCTTGCATGAAGATCGCCTTTTATGGGTCGAGCCTCCTGTCCTCCTACTGGAACGGCGCCGCCACCTATTACCGCGGGCTGCTCAGCGATCTGGCCCGCCGCGGCTATCAGGTGACGTTCTACGAACCCGACGCCTTCGACCGCCAGAAGCATCGCGACATCGAGCCGCCGGATTGGGCCGAGGTGAAGGTCTATGCCGCGACGCCCGAGGCCTGCCGCGCCGTCATCGCGGAAGCGGCTTTGGCCGATGTGGTCGTGAAGGCCTCCGGCGTCGGCGTGTTCGACGACGAGCTCCTGGAGGGCGTGGTCGCGGCCTCGCGGCCCGACGCCATCCGCATCTTCTGGGACGTGGATGCGCCCGCGACCCTGGCCGAACTCAAGGCCAATCCGGGCCATGCGCTCCACCGCGCCATGCCGTCCCTCGACCTCGTGCTCACCTATGGCGGCGGTCCGCCGGTGATCGCGGCCTATGAGGGCTTCGGTGCGCGGCGCTGCATCCCGGTCTACAACGCCCTCGACCCCTCGACCCACCATCCTGTGCCGGCCGACGACCGCTTCAAGGTGGATCTCGCCTTTCTGGGCAACCGGCTGCCGGACCGCGAGGCTCGCGTCGAGCAGTTCTTCCTCGAACCCGCAGCCCGATTGCCGGAGCGCTCGTTCCTCATCGGCGGCAATGGCTGGGAGACGAAGGGCATGCCGGCGAACGTGCGCCACATCGGCCACGTCTACACGCGCGATCACAACGCCTTCAACACCAGCCCGCTCGCGGTGCTCAACATCGCCCGCGATTCCATGGCGAGCACCGGCTTCTCGCCCGCAACCCGCGTGTTCGAAGCCTGCGGCGCCGGGGCCTGCCTGATCACGGATGCCTGGATCGGCCTCGAAATGTTCTTGAACGAGAATGAGGAGGTGCTCGTCGCCCGCGACGGCCAGGATGTCGCCGAGCATGTGCGGACGCTCACGCCCGAGCGTGCCGCTGCCATCGGCAAGGCCGCGCGTGCGCGCATCCTGCGGGAGCACACCTATACGCTGCGCGGCGCTCAAGTTGACGCGATCCTGCGCGAGGAAGCGGCGCAGAAGCGCGAAAGGAACGTCGCGTGATAAAGGGCAAGCTGGATCGATCAACGGTAAAGCGCGAAAGGAACGTCGCGTGACGAACCGTCTTCGCGTCGTTGTCTTAGGACTGAGCCTGTCGTCCTCCTGGGGCAACGGGCACGCGACCACGTTCCGTGCGCTCCTCAAGGCCTACGCGGCGCGGGGGCACGACGTGCTGTTTCTGGAGCGCGACGTGCCCTGGTACGCCGCCCATCGCGACCTGAGCGATCCCGATTACTGTCGGCTCGCCTTCTACACGAGCCTCGCCGACCTCGAGCGCTACCGCGACGCCATTGCGAACGCGGATGCAGTGATCGTCGGCTCCTATGTGCCCGAGGGCGTTGCCGTCGGCCGCTGGGTGCAGGCCGCCGCACGTGGCGTCGTGGCCTTCTACGACATCGACACGCCCGTGACCATCGCGAAGCTGAAGCGGGGCGATTACGAATACCTCGCCCCCGACCTGATCCCCGATTACGACGTCTATTTCTCCTTCACGGGCGGGCCGACCCTCGACCACCTGATGGCGCATTACGGCTCGCCGGCCGCGCGCGCGCTCTATTGCTCGGTCGATCCGGAGGCCTATCCGCCCCTCGATGCCGAGAAACGCTGGGACCTCTCCTATCTCGGCACCTACAGCGCAGACCGCCAGCCTCCGTTGGACCGGCTTTTGCTGGAGCCCGCCCGCCGGGCACCGCACCTGAGGTTTGTCGTCGCCGGTCCGCAATACCCGGATGACATCGCCTGGCCCGACAACGTGGAGCGGATCGACCACGTGCCGCCGAGCGAGCACCCGGCCTTCTATGCGGCGAGCCGCTACACGCTGAATATCACCCGCGCCGACATGATCCGCGCCGGCTTCTCGCCGAGCGTGCGCCTGTTCGAGGCCGCTGCCTGCGGGACGCCGATCGTCTCCGACATCTGGGACGGCATCGAGACCCTGTTCCAGCCCGATCGCGAGATCGTTCTCGCGCGCGACGCGGAGAATGTTCTCGCCCTCTTGGTCGATGGGAGCGAGGACCAGCGACGGGCGCTCGCCACGGGCGCACGGGGCCGCGTGCTGGCCGAGCACACCGCCGCCCATCGTGCCGAAACCCTCGAGAACGGCCTCCTCAAAGCCCTGAGCGGTAAACGGGTTTCGGCCGACAGGCCCGCGCTGAAGCGGACGGCATAAACCTTGCGACGCGGAAGTCTGTGGAGCCCTGCAGAATCTTCATCATCTACAATGAACCAAAGCCAAGCTGTAACGTTGAGGTCCGAAAGGTACTTACCTTTGTGAGCCTCTTCCTAGGGGTTGCCTTTGCGTTGAGAAAGGATTCGGTCCCATGAAGAACGGGAAAAACAAGCTCGTCCTGGTGGCTGGAGGTGCCGGATTCCTCGGGTCGCATCTCTGCGATGCCCTTCTGGCCGACGGCGCGCACGTGATCGCCCTCGATAACTTCCAGACCGGGCGCAAGCAGAACCTGCGTCACCTCGAGCGCGAGCCCCGCTTCGACATGATCGACGCCGACATCATCCAGCCCCTGCCGGCGCGTCTGCGCTCAGGGCGGACGAAGATCGCGGAGGTCTACAACCTCGCCTGCGCGGCTTCTCCTCCGCATTACCAGGCCAATCCTGAGCACACCCTGCTCACGAGCGTGGTCGGCACCCACAATCTTCTCACCTTTGCCGAGAAGGCCGGCGCCCGCTTCTTCCAGGCTTCCACCAGCGAGATCTACGGCGATCCGGAGGTTCACCCGCAGCCTGAAACCTATTGGGGCAACGTAAACCCCACCGGCCCCCGCGCCTGCTACGACGAGGGCAAGCGCGCCGCAGAAACCCTCGCCTTCGACTTCGAGCGCGCGGGCCGCGCGGAGGTGCGCGTGGCGCGCATCTTCAACACCTATGGGCCGCGCATGCGCGCCGACGACGGGCGCGTGGTCTCCAACGTGATCTGCCAGGCGCTCGCGGGCGACGACATCACGGTCTACGGTGACGGACAGCAGACGCGCTCCTTCTGCTACGTGGCCGATCTCATCGACGGCTTCCTGCGGCTCATGGCCTATGACGGCAAGCTGCCCGGCCCCGTGAACCTCGGCAACCCCGTGGAGCTCACCGTGGGCGATCTCGTGAAGCGCGTCATCGCCATGACGGGCTCGCGCTCGGCGGTCGTCAACCGCCCGCTCCCGATCGACGACCCGCGCCGCCGCCGACCCGACATCACCCGTGCGGGCAAGCTGCTGGGCTGGGCGCCGAAGACCTCCCTCGAAACCGGCCTGAAAGCCACCGTGGCGTGGTTCTCCGACGAGATGAAGCGCAACGAGGTCGAGGCGATCCGCACGCCGGTGCTGATCGATCGCGCTGTCAACGTCTGATCGCTCTTCCCCTCTGAAGCAGGAGCCCCGAGGGCTCCTGCGGGACACTTCCGATGCTCGTCTACGGCGATGCGGAGCGTGTGGTCGCGACGCAGGACGCCCTCGCGTCCCTTCGTGGCGCTCTCGATGACGTCTCGCGCGCGGCTCCCGGGATCGAGCGCCACAGCGCCCTGGTCACCGCCTTCATCCAGGCAAGCGAGCTCGTACAGGGCCTCGCGGATGCCGCTTTCGAAGCGCGAGGCTTCGACGAGCGCTCCCCCGTGCTGGATGCCGGCATGGGCCTTCTCCTCGCCCTCGCGGCCGGCATCGGCCGGTCCTGGCGGAGCGGGTTCGCGGAGCGGGGCGAGGTATCGACCGACGACCTCGATGCCCTTGCCGCAGCGGATCTGCCAGAAGCCATCCGCACCAAGCAGGCGGAAGGCTACGCCTTCTACGCCCTCTATCCGGAAGCTTTCGTCGAAGCCGCATCCGGGCTCGAAGGGGGGCGCTGGCGCGTTATCGGCATCCGCAGCATCGGCGTGGGCCTCGCCGCCATGGTGGCGGCCGCTCTCGGCGATCGGGCGCCGATGACCGTGCGTCCCGTCGGGCATCCGTTTCAAAGGCGGCTGGCGATCTCGCCCGCCCTTGCGGCCGAGATCGCGGGCGACGGCGGGGCCCGCTTCGCCGTCGTGGACGAGGGGCCGGGCCTGTCGGGCAGCTCCTTCGGGGCGGTGATCGACTGGCTGGAAGAGCAGGGGATCGCACGGGATCGCATCCATGTTTTTCCAAGCCATCGCGGCGATCTGGGGCCCCAGGCGAGCGCAGCGCATCGGGAGCGCTGGGCGGTGCTGCCTCGGCACGTGACCGATTTCGAGGATCTGCTGCTGCACCCGGGCCACCCCGCGCAGCGCCTGCAGGCGTGGTTCTCGGATGCCCTCGGCGACCCAATTGCTCCCCTTGACGACCTATCCGGCGGAGCATGGCGCTACCGCGTCTACGACGGCGAGAGCGCCTGGCCCGCGAGTAACATCCAGCAGGAGCGCCGCAAATATCTCCTGCGTACCGACGACGGGCCTTGGCTTTTGAAGTTCGTTGGCCTCGGCCCCGACCCCGCTCGAACGTTCGAACGAGCCCAAGCGCTCCACGCAGCGGACTTTGCGCCCGAGGTGCGCGGCTATCGGCATGGCTTCCTCGCCGAGCGCTGGATCGAAGACGCGCGGCCACTCGACACAATGGACGTCGATCGTGCGGTGCTTCTCGACACCCTCGGTCGCTACCTCGCCTTCCGCAGCCATCATTTCGAGGTGCCCAAGGGCCGCGGCGCATCGTTGACCGAGTTGCTCGCCATGGCCCGCTACAACACCGAGCAACGCCTCGGGCCCGAGGTCGCGCGGCGGCTGGAGGATTGGAGTGCGCTCGTTCCCGCCCTCGAAGCCAAGGTCCGGCGGGTGCACACCGACAGTCGCATGCGCCGCCACGAATGGCTGGCGCTCCCCGACGGCCGCATCCTCAAGACCGATGCCCTCGATCACAGCGCCGCGCACGATCTCGTGGGCTGCCAGGACATCGCCTGGGATGTGGTGGGAGCGGCGGTGGAATGGGGGCTGACGGAGGATGAGACGGCCGGCCTAGTGGATCGCGTTCAGCGCGAGGCCGGGCACGTGGTCGATACCGGTCTCGTTGCGTTCTACCGCCCCTGCTACCTCGCCTTCCAGCTCGGCGCGGCGACGATGGCGGCGCAGGCGCTGGCGGGCTGCGAGACGGAAGCCGCACGGTTGAACCGGGCGGCGGATCGGTATGCGGGGTGGCTTGGGGATGCCGTCCAACCCACCCCCTCATCCTGAGGAGGCGCGTAGCGCCGTCTCGAAGGAGGGCTCCAGTACGCTGGTGGGTTCTGGAAGCATCCTTCGAGACGCGGCTACGCCGCTCCTCAGGATGAGGGGAGTGGGTGGCATTAGGCTGTGTAAGCGGACCCCTACCCGCCCCAGGTCCGCTCCAGCACGTCGATCCAGTTCTCCCCGCAGATCTTGCGGATCGTGGCGTCGTCGTAGCCGTGCTTCTCCATGGCTTCCACGAGGCGCGGCAGGCCCCGTGCATCGCCGATCTCGAGCGGCACCGTGGCGCCGTCGAAATCGGAGCCGAGACCGACGCCTTCCACGCCGACCTTCTCGATGAGGTAGTCGATGTGGCGGATCATCTCGATCAGCGGCGTATCGGCATCGCGCCGCCCGTCCGGGCGGATGAACGCGGTGGCGAAATTGACACCCACGAGACCACGGCTCTCGCGGATCGCGTCGAGCTGCTTGTCGGTGAGATTGCGGGTGTGCGGGCAGATGGCGTGCACGTTGGAATGCGAGGCCACGAGCGGCGCATCGCTGAGCCGCGCCACGTCCCAAAACCCGCGCTCATTGATGTGCGAGAGGTCGATGAGGATTCGCATGCGGTTGCAGGCCTTCACCAGCGCCTGACCCCGCTCGGTGAGCCCCGGGCCCGTATCGGGGGTGCCAGGATAGCGGAAGGGCACGCCGTGGCCGAAGATCGTGGGCCGGCTCCACACGGGACCGAGCGAACGTAGGCCCGCCTGGTGCAGCACGTCGAGCATATGGAGGTCCGGGTCGATCGCTTCCGCGCCCTCGATGTGGAGCACGGTCGCGAGCACGCCGTTCCCGATGCAGCCGCGGATGTCGGTGGCGCTGCGGCACACCTTCACGGCGCCCTTCGAGGCCTGCTCGATGCGAAACAGGATCGAGGCCATGTGGAGCGTGACCCGCTGGCCTTCGGTCAGCGGCACGAGGCCGGGCAGGGGAATGTCGTATTGTGGGCGTGCCATGAGGTCGTCGACGCTCGCATCCTCCTCAGAGGGCACGAAGATCGCGAAGAGCCCACCTGCGAAGCCGCCTTGGCGCATGCGCGGGAGGTCGAGGTGGCCGATGCTCTCGCCCTCCAGGAACGCGCGCTCGGGGTGGCGGCCGCTGCGCCGCATGAGGCGGAGCAGCACGTCGTTGTGGCCATCGAAAACGGGAACGGGCGAGGAGGTCATGGGAGCGCCGGAAGGAGGGGTGGAGAAGGAGATACAGGGCCGTGCTGGCGCCGCCTAGCCGGCGTTTTGCATGGCCGACACGCGGGTGAAGCCGCGGCTCGCCTCGATGAGGGAGCGGGTGTAGGGGCTGCCGACCTGTCCCGAGCGCAGGGCCGCTGCCGTGGTCTCCTCCACCGCCGCGCCGTGCTGCATCACGAGGAGCCGGTCGCACAGATGCGCCACCACCGCGAGGTCGTGGCTCACCAGCACATAGGTGAGGCCGAGATCGCGCCGCAGCTGATCGAGAAGATTGAGGATTTCGGCCTGCACCGAGGCGTCGAGCGCCGAGGTCGGCTCGTCGAGGAGCAGCACCTTGGGGCGCAGGATCATGGCGCGGGCGATCGCCACACGCTGGCGCTGGCCGCCCGAGAGCTGATGCGGGTAGCGGAAGCGGAACGAGGGCGCGAGGCCCACCTCGCGGAGCGCCGCGACGATGCGGTTTTCCGCATCGCGTTCGCCGTGGATCGCGAGGGGTTCGGCCAGCGTCTGATCCACCGTATGACGGGGATGAAGCGAGCCGTAGGGGTCCTGAAACACCATCTGGACCGTGCGGTAGAACGCTTTGTTGCGTGGGCTCGGCACGGGCTGTCCACCGACCGCAATCGTTCCGCCGGCCACCGGGGCGAGGCCCGTGATGGCGCGCAGCACCGTGGATTTGCCGGAACCCGACTCCCCCACAAGCCCATAGGCTTCGCCGGGCGCGACGCGGACGCTCACGTCCTTCACGGCGTCCACGCGCAGGCGCCCGGTGCCGTAGACCACATGGAGGTTCGAGATGTCGAGCATGCTCAAAGCGCCCAGGCTGGGGTGCAAGGTTGGTTGGTGCGTGACCGCATCGAGCAGGGCTCAGGCCACATCTCGAACGAGGGTGGGAGCGAGCGCATCCTACAGGGTCCAGGCCGGATCGCGGGTCAACGTCGGCAACGGGTTCAAGTCGCCCTGCAGGGTCGGCAGGCAGCGCATGAGGCCCTGCGTGTAGGGGTGCTGGGCCTGGTGCAGGGCTCCGGCGCGCAGCTCCTCCATGACGCGGCCCGCATACATCACGAGCACCCGGTCGCAGAAGGAGGAGACGAGCTTCAGGTCGTGCGAGATCAGGATCAGCCCCATGCCACGCTCCGAGACGAGCTCGTCCAGGATGCGCAGCACCTCCATGGAGACGGTGACGTCCAGCGCCGAGGTGGGCTCGTCCGCGATGAGAAGGTCGGGGTCGGTGACAAGCATCATGGCGATCATGGCGCGCTGGCCCATGCCGCCCGAGACCTCGTGCGGATAGAGCGCGAAGACGCGACCGGGATCGCGCATCTTCACCGCCTCCAGCATGGCGAGAGACTTGTCGCGCGCCTCGCCGCGGCCGGCGCGGGGCGCGTGGGCGCGGTAGGCTTCCATGATCTGGTCGCCAATGGTCATGACGGGGTTCAGCGAGAACTTCGGGTCCTGCATCACCATGGTCATGCGCCCGCCGCGCAATTCCCGCAGCTGACGGCGTGAGGCCGTGAGGAGGTCGATGCCGTCGAAGGCGAGGCGCTTCGCCGTCACCTCGCCGGGCGGTGGCGTGAGACCGAGGATCGCGCGGCCCGTCTGCGACTTGCCGGAACCGGATTCGCCCACGATCCCGAGGCGCTCGCGCCCGAGCGCGAAGGAGAGGCCGCGCACCGCATGCACCGTGCCGGTGCGCAGATGGAAGCGCACATGCAGGTCCTCGACCTCGAGGAGGGGGCGAGTGGTGAGTGGCGAATGGCGAATGGAGGACGGAGCCTCGCCTATCGTCGTCGGCATGCTGTCGGCGTTCTTGTCCATTCGCCACTCACTATTCGCCATTCGCCTACCGAGCGGCCTTCGGGTCAAGCACGTCGCGCAGGCCGTCGCCGAGCAGGTTGAAGCCGAGGCTCACGATGCAGATAGCAAGGCCGGGCACGGCCGCGACCCACCATTGATCGATCAGGTAGTTGCGGCCCGTGGCGACCATGGCGCCCCATTCGGGCGTGGGGGGCTGCGCGCCGAGACCCAGGAAGCCGAGGCCCGCAGCGGTGAGGATGATGCCGGCCATGTCCAGCGTCACGCGCACGATCACGGAGGAGAGGCACAGGGGCACCACGTGGCCCCAGATGATCCGCGCCGTAGACCCGCCCTGCAGCTTCACGGCGGCGATGAAATCGGAGTTGCGGATTGTGAGCGTCTCCGCCCGCGCGATGCGGGCGTAAGGAGGCCAGGCTGTGATCGCAATGGCGATGACGGCGTTCTCGATGCCAGGGCCCAACGCCGCCACGAAGGCCAATGCCAGCACGAGGCGGGGGAAGGCGAGGAACACGTCGGTGATGCGCATCAACACCGCATCGACCCAGCCGCCCATATAGCCCGCGACCGTGCCGACAAGCAGGCCGATGGGCGTGGCGATGATGGAGACGAGTGCCACCACGAACAGCGTGATGCGGGCGCCGTGGACGAGGCGCGAGAGGATGTCGCGGGCTTGATCGTCGGTGCCGAAGAGGTAGGTGCTGCTCGGCGGCAGCAGGCGCTGGGTGCGCAGATCGCCGCCGGAGATCGGCGAATAGGGCGCGATCCAAGGGGCGAGAAGCGCGACGACCACGAGGGCCAGCACGATGAAGAGGCCCACCATCGCGAGCGGGTTGCGCGAGAAGGCACGCCAGTTGAGGTAGGCGCGCCCGAGCCGCGCCTGGGTGCGCGAGGCGGGCTCGTTGGTGAGCAGCCAGTCGTTCAGGCTGCGCGGGGGAAGGGCAGGGGAACCGGCCATTACCGCGTCCTCGGATCGAGCAGGCGGTAGAGCAGGTCCGAGAAGAGGTTCAACGCCACGAACACGGTTCCGATCACGATGGTGCCGCCCAGAACCGCGTTCATGTCCGCATTCTGGAGCGAGTTGGTGATGTATTGCCCCAAGCCCGGCCAGGCGAACACGGTCTCGGTGAGCACGGAGCCTTCCAGCAGGTTCGCGTAGGAGAGCGCGATCACGGTGATGAGCGGCACCGCGGCGTTGCGCAGGGCATGGCGCCAGATCACGCGAGCCTCCGAAAGGCCCTTCACCCGCGCCGTGGTGACGTATTCCTGCGCGAGCTCGTTCAGCATGAACGAGCGCGTCATGCGCGAGATGTAGGCGAGCGAGAAGAAGCCGAGCAGGGACGCGGGCAGGATGATGTGCGACACGGCGTTCCAGAACGCGTCCCACTGGCCCTGCATGGCGGTGTCGATGAGCACAACGCCGGTGACCGCCGTGTAGAGGTAGGAATAGGTCACGTCGAGCCGCCCCGGCCCCTCCACCCAGCCGAGCTTGGCGTAGAAGAGCAGGAGGCCCATGAGGCCGAGCCAGAAGATCGGCACGGAATAGCCCACAAGCCCGAGAATCCGCACAAATTGGTCGATGAGGCTGCCCCGGCGCACCGCGGCCAGCACGCCGAAGGGAACGCCGAGCAGGGTGCCGATGAGGGTGCCGAGCGTGGCAAGTTCGAGCGTCGCCGGAAAGGCCCGGGCGATGTCGCTCATCACCGGGTTCGTGGTGAGAACGGAATTGCCGAAATCGCCGGTGAGGATCTTCTTCGCGTAAACGTAGAACTGCTCGTAGAGCGGCAGGTCGAGGCCGAGTTCCTTGTAGACCCGGTCGTAGACGTGGGGCGGAGCCCGGTCGCCTACGATGGCGAGCACGGGATCGATGGGCACCACGCGGCCGATGAAGAAGGTCACCGCGATGAGCCCCAGCAGGGTCACGGCGACCATGCCGAGGAAGCGCAGAACCTTCCACGCAAAAGAGGGGAGGGCGCCGAAGCGCCCTCCGTCGAACGTCAAAGCCGAAGCGGCCATGATGGATCAGTTCTTCTTCGCTTGGGCGACGCTGTTCATGTCGAAGGTCGGGCCGATCACGTAGCCGCTGATGTTCTTGCGCAGAGCCCACACGTCGGTCTCCTGGAACATCATCACGTAGGGTCCGGTCTCCATCACCTTCTTTTGCGAGTCGACATACATGGCGGTGCGCTTGTCGGCGTCACGCTCCAGCACGGCGGCGCGGGTCTGCTTGGTGAGCTCCGGCGCATCCCAGGCATTGCGCCAGGCGAGCGGCTTCGCCTTGGCGTTGTCCGAGTTGTCCTCGTTCGCCGCGAAGGTGTCGGCGTTGGTGTTCGGATCCGGATAATCCGCGCCCCAGCGGCCGATATAGATGTCGTGCCGGCGCTCGCGGTACTTGGTGAGCGTCTGGCGACCGTCGCCCGGGATGATCTCGAGCTTCACGCCGGCCTGGGCCCAGGTGTTCTGGATCGCCTGCGCCATGCCGGTGATGTCGGCGGTGTTGCGGGTGTCCATGGTCACGGTGAAGCCGTTGGGCAGACCGGCCTTGGCGAGGAGCTCCTTGGCCTTCGCGACGTCGAGCTTGTAGGGGGTGTCGTTCACGGCGCCCAGCAGACCCTTCGGCAGATAGGCCTGGTGCACCTCCACCTTGCCCTTCATCACCGTGTCGGCGATGGCCTGGTAATCGACGAGGTATTTCAGCGCCTCGCGGACCTCGGGCTTCGCCAGGTTCGGGTTCTTCTGGTTGAGGCCGAGATAGTAGACGGAAGTCTTCGAGCCCTTGTCGATCTTCACGTCCGCGTTCTTCTCGAGCGCCACGAGTTCCTCGGGCCCGAGGTTGCGGGCCACGTCCACGTCGCCCTTTTCGAGCAGCAGGCGCTGCGTCGCGGTTTCCTTGAGGTGGCGGTAGATCACGCGGGCCAGCGGCGCGGGCTTGGCGTAGTGCGGGTTGCGCTCGAGGACCACGACCTCGTTGGCCTTCCAGTCGCGGATCGAGTACGGACCGGAACCGGCATAGCGGGTCTTCATCCAGGCGTAGCCGAAATCGCCGTCCTTCTCGTTTTGCATCACGAGCTTCTTGTCGACCACCGACGCCACGGTTGCGGTCATGCAATAGAGCACGAAGGTCGGGGCGTAGGCCTTGTCGAGCTCTATGGTGAATTCCATGGGGCCGGTTTGCTTGATCTTGTCCTTCACGTTGTCCTTCGTGAGCCCGAACTGGCCGAGGATGAAGGCCGGAGACTTGTCGAGGGAAACGGCGCGCTGCAGCGAGTAGACCGCGTCCTCGGCGGTCACCGGATTGCCGGAGGCGAACTTCTTGCCCTCGCGGATCTTGAACGTGAAGGTCTTGCCGTCCTCCGAGACCTTCCAGCTCTCGGCCACCTCACCGGAGATCTTCGACACGTCCTTGGGGTCGAAGGTCACGAGGCGCTCATAGGTGTTGCCCATGATCTCGGACGCCGTGAATTCGAACACCTCGGCGGGGTCGAGCGAGATGATGTCATCGATCTGCCAGGCCATCACGAGGGTATCGGGCGGCGTCGCGGCCTTCACGGCGTGGAAGGAGGTTGCCATCGTGGTCACGAGGGCAGCCACCATGGCGACGGTTTTCAGCATCTTCATCGGTTCTTCCCCTGAACATCGCGCCCGGAGGCTGGGGCGATAAGCGGGCAGACTGGCAAATCCCGCCCCAATTTGTCGAGCCCCGCGTGTAAATCACGGGCTCGGCAGGCGGCCCCGCGGTGCTGTCTGCCGATCCATCCTGGGCTTGGCGGGCGTGGCGGCCCGTGGCAAAGGCACGGCCGCAACGTGAGATCAGGATCCCCGCCCGTGGCCGACGAAACCCCCAAGACGCAAGCCAACGCCATGTGGGGCGGGCGCTTTTCCGCCCAGCCCGCCGCGCTCATGGAGGCCATCAATGCCTCCATCGGGTTCGACAAGCGCATGGCGAAACAGGACATCCAGGGTTCGCTCGCCCACAGCGACATGCTGGCGCGGCAGGGCGTGATCACAGCCGAGGACCGGGACGCCATCCATCAGGGCCTGCGTCAGGTCGAGGCCGAGATCGAGGGCGGCACCTTCACCTTCTCGACCGCCCTCGAGGACATCCACATGAACGTGGAGAGCCGCCTCAAGGAAATCATCGGCGAACCGGCCGGGCGGCTCCACACGGCCCGCTCCCGCAACGATCAGGTGGCGCTCGACGTGCGCCTGTGGACCCGCGATGCGCATGACCGCACCGAGGCGCAGCTCACCGCGCTCATGGACGCGCTGATCGCCCAGGCCGAGCGCCATGCCGCCACGGTGATGCCGGGCTTCACCCATCTCCAGAGCGCGCAGCCCGTCACCTTCGGGCACCACATGCTCGCCTATGTGGAAATGTTCGCCCGCGACCGGAGCCGTATCCGCGATTCCCGCGCCCGCCTCAACGAATGCCCCTTAGGGGCTGCGGCGCTGGCAGGCACCTCGTTCCCCCTCGACCGCGAGGCCGTCGCGGCGGCGCTCGGCTTCGACCGGGCCACGCGCAACTCGCTCGATTCCGTCTCCGACCGCGACTTCATTCTGGAGTTTCTCTCCGCGGCCTCCATCGCGGCCGTGCACCTGTCGCGGTTGGCCGAGGAGATCATCGTCTGGATGTCGGCGCCGTTCTCCTTCGTGCGCCTGCCGGACCGCTGGACCACGGGCTCCAGCATCATGCCGCAAAAGCGCAATCCCGATGCCGCCGAGCTTGTGCGCGGCAAGTCGGGCCGCATTTTCGGCTCGCTTATGGCCCTGCTCACGATGATGAAGGGTCTGCCGCTCACCTATTCCAAGGACATGCAGGAGGACAAGGAGCAGCTCTTCGACGCCGCCGACACCCTCGAAATCGTGCTGGCCGCCATGACGGGCATGATCCAGGACCTGGAGCCCGTGCCGGAGCGCATGGCAGCCGTGGCCGGTGCTGGCTTCTCGACCGCGACGGACCTCGCGGACTGGCTCGTGCGCCACCTCAACATCCCCTTCCGCGACGCGCACCACATCACGGGCCGGGTCGTGGCCGAGGCCGAGCGGCGCGGCTGCAACCTGGAAGAGCTTCCGCTCTCCGCCTTCCGCGCCATCGAGCCGCGCATCGTGTCCGACGAGGTCTACGAGGTGCTGGGCGTCGAGAATTCCGTGCGCTCGCGCCTGAGCTTCGGCGGCACGTCGCCCCAGCGCGTGGCCGAGCAGGCGTCCTGGTGGCGCAGCCGCCTGTAGGCGCGCCTTCGCGAATCGGCACCGGCCTCTCGCCACGCGTCTCGTCCGGGGATGCGGGTGAGGCCCGTGCCGAATCTGTGGATTTTGGCCCCGGGCCGGAACGTAGGTCACGGAGCCGAGTTGTCTCGACTTCGCTCCACCGAGAATGTGGAAACGTTTAAAATTCGAGGCGTCCGCGTGCTTTGGCCCTTGCCGCAGGCACGGCAATCCCGCAACTCCGAAGGGGTGGGACGGCACAGGGACGGATGAGGACAGGCGGATTGAACACCGCTGACACAGTGGCACGGACGCGAAGCCCCAACGGCGCCGCGGGACGGGCCCGCACTCTCTATTTCATCGCAGCCGCAGTGCTTGCGGCGCTCGTGCCCCTGATCCTGTTCGCAGGGCTGTGGGTGCGCGCGGAGCTGACCGAGTCCGAGCGCGACCTGCAATCCTACCTCACCACCCGCGCCGCGAGCCTGTCGGGCCGCATCGACGCGGAAATCCAGCAGCAGCTCTCCGTGCTGCAGGCCATCGCGGCGCTGCCGAGCCTCGACGAGCCGAACCTCCCCCTCTTCCACACTGCCGCCAATCGGATGGTGGGGTCCATGCCGCAATGGGCGGTGATCGCGCTCCTCGATCCGGCCACGGGACAGCAGCTCGTCAACACGCTCCGTCCCGTCGGCGCGGAGCTGCCCCTCTCCACGGCGGGCGACATCGTCAAGCGTGTGGCGGAGACGCGCCTGCCGGCCGTTCGCACCCGCTACGCGGGGCAGGGCGGCGTCTATACGCAGAACACCGTCCTGCTGTTCGTGCCCGTGATCCGTGAGGGGGCCGTGCGTCACGTGCTCGCGGCGGGCATGCGCGCCGAGGTGATCCAGAACCTGATGCAGCCCTCGCTGCAGGATCCCGGCCTCCTCTCGGTGGTGGTGGACGAGGGCGGCTTCATCCTCGCCCGGTCCCGCGGATTGGAGCAGTTCCAGGGTCGCCAATCGAACGAGCAGTTGCGGGCGTCCACCGCCAACCGGGAGAGCGGCTTCTTCAGCGCGCCGACCCTCGACGGCCAGGTGGTGTTCACGGCATTTCAGCGCTCCCCCGTCACGGGTTGGCTCTCGGTGGCGGCCACCGACCAGAAGCAATACGACGCCATCTCGGACCGCTCGGCTTGGACCCTCATCGGCACAGGGGCGCTCGCACTCACCATCGCGATCATGCTCGGGGTGATCCTGTTCTACAACGTGGTCGAGCGGCGGGTGAGCGACGAGCGCTACGCCGCCTCGCGGGCCTTGAGCGAGCTCGATGCGCGCCTTCTCGCCACCACGCAGGAGGCGCTGGCCGAGCAGCGCAAGGCGGCGTCCGAGCGCGAGGTGCTGCTGCGGGAAATCTATCACCGGGTGAAGAACAACCTGCAGATCATCCAGAGCCTGCTGCGGCTCGGCTCCCGGGACCTCAAACCGGAGCAGCGCGAGCCCTTCGAGGCTGCGGTGATGCGCATCGGCGCCATGGCCCGGGTCCACACGCTTCTCTACCGCTCGCCGGATCTCGCCTCCATCGACTTCAAGGACTACCTCGACGAGGTGGTTCGCGAGACCGCCGACGGCTTCGGGGCCGACGCACGGGGCATCCGGCTGGACCTCGACGCCTCCTCTATGCGGGTGCCCCTCGACACCGCCGTGCCGCTCGCCTTCATCACGGTCGAGATCCTCACCAACGCCTTCAAGCACGCCTTCCCGGAGGGCCGCTCGGGGGTCATCCAGGTCGAGGCGCGACAGGACGGCGAGGAGGGGCTCCTGGTGATCTCCGACAACGGCGTCGGCGTTCCCGCGGTCAGCGGCCGCAAGCGACCTCTCGGGCTCACCCTCGTGCACAAGCTCGTGGAGCAGATCGGCGGTACCCTGGAGGCCCCGGCACCCGGCGGCTCAACCTACCGTCTGCGCTTCTCCCTTGCGCCCATGAGCCCCCCGCGAATCCCGACCTGAGGGCTCCTGGACTCGCTTTGAATTCGGGTGTGAAAGCCGCTGCGGGAGGCCTCGCGGCGGGCCTTGATGCGGGCTCTCCCGCTCTCCATATCTCTTTCAACGAGCGCCGCCTGTGCGGGCTCAACCACCGAAGTGCCGTCAACCTTGGGCTTCGATCATGTCGCGTCAGTCGCCGTTCGGGCACCCGTTTCTTCTCGGCTTCGATGAGATCGAGCAGGCGCTCGATCGGGTCGCCAAGGCCGCAGGGGATGGATATCCCCCTTACAACATCGAGCGTCTGACCCGTACGGAGCGCGATCCGGAACGGCTCCGCATCACTCTTGCGGTCGCCGGCTTCACCCAGGACCAGCTTGAGATCACGCTGGAGGAAAGCCAGCTCGTGATCCGCGGCCGGCAGACCGAAGACAAGACCAGGCACTTCCTTCACCGCGGCATCGCCGCTCGTCAGTTCCAGCGCACCTTCCTTCTTGCCGACGGCATGGAGGTGCTGGGCGCGGATCTGTCCAACGGGCTCCTGTCGATCGATCTCGCCCGGCCCGAGCCGGAACGGATCGTCCGCAAGATCGACATCAGCCACCGGCCGAAAGCTTGAGGCCCCTCGGCCGCTGCGGCGAGAGCGGCAGCCATCGGAGAAGCCAAGGGCCATCGGACAAAGGCGTGACAACGCCGCTTGCGCGAAGGAGAGCGCCATGAACCAGAACGATATCACCTTCCAGCTCGACCCGGCCGAACTCGCCACCCTCGGCGAGGGCCAAGTCGCCTATGTGCGGCCCGTGCGGTCCGACGAGGTCCGCCGCCTGTTCCCGCAGGCGCCGCAGATGGCCCCCGGCCTGCAGCTTTTCGCGCTGCTTTCGGCGTCGGGCGCGCCGATCATGCTGACCGACTCCCGCGACGCCGCCGTCGCGAGTGCCTGGCAGCACGATCTCGAAACCGTTCCGCTGCACTAATTCTGCTACCCGGCTTCCGGGCCACCCGTTGCAACCGATTCTTGGCGCCGGGCCGCTTCTGCGGTCCGGCGTTCTGCTTGTTCGACCACCCCCGCCACCGCCTGGAGCAGGCGCTCGATGTCCTGCGGGCGCGACAGGCGGTGATCGCCATCCTTCACGAAGGTGAGTTGCACGTCCTCGCCCGGCAGGTGCTCCACGAGGCGAAGCGCATGGGTGTAGGGCACGTCCGGGTCCTCCATGCCCTGAAGGATGTGAACCGGGCAGCCAAGGCGCAGCGGCGCCCCGAACAGGAGATGCCCCCGCCCATCCTCGATCAGCCTCAAGGTGATGGGGTAGGGGCCGTCGCCGTAGACGGACGGCCGCTCGTAGACGCCCGTGGTCAGCACCGTCTCCCGGATGCTGTCCGGGAAGCGCTTCCACATCAGCTCCTCGGTGAAATCGGTGGCTGGTGCGATCAGCACGAGCCCGGCCGGTGCCCTGTGCGGCGCGACGCGCAGCAATTCCCGGGTGACGAGCAGGGAGATCCAGCCCCCCATGGACGACCCGACCAGAACCGGCGGCTCCGGCACGAAGGCGCCGAGCACCGCCAGCGCATCGCGAAACCACACCGAAAGCCCGGCCTCCTCGAAGCGGCCCTCGGAGGCACCGTGGCCGGTGTAGTCGAACCGCACCAGGGCACGGCCCTGGGCCGCCGCGAACGCGTCGAGGGCGGTGGCCTTGACGGAGCGCATCTCGGAGCGAAAGCCCGTGAGCCATACGAGGGGCGGGCCCTTGCCGGCCCGGACGAGCACCGCGATTGAGCGCTGCTCCCCATTTTCGTTCACCCGCAAACGATGGCGCGTAAGCCCGTCGGCCTCGGTTTCCTCCATCTCGAGGGTGTGCATCGTGCCTCCAGGGCTGCCCCGTCGGTCCCACCACCTGCAGCGTTTGTGAAGGGGGTCAAGGGTTTGCGGGGCCGGCTTCGGCCGAGGGAGCCCATCGCGGCGATGCGCCCTATGGTTAACCGGCTGGCAAGGGCTTCGTGCTGACGCTGAGCGCGCGGCCTGGGTACTGATTCGCACCGGAGAAGGGCCAGGGCAGAGGGGTTGATCCAGCATTGAGCTATCCGGCACGATCCGGCACGGCCTTCCCGACGAGCTTTCACCCGCTCGCCGGCCAAACCGTGCTGCAGATCATCCCCGAACTCGAAGCGGGGGGAGCCGAGCGCACGAGCGTGGACATCGCCGCGGGTCTCGCGGCCGCCGGCGCGCGGGCTCTCGTCGCTACCGAGGGCGGCCGGCTGGTGGGCGAACTGCAGGCCAAAGGGGGCGTATGGGTGCCGTTTCCGGCCGCCACCAAGAACCCATTTTCCATGCTCCTCAACGTACGCCGCCTCGCGCGCATCTGCCACGACGAGGGCGTGTCCCTGATCCACGCCCGGTCCCGCGCCCCCGCCTGGGTGGGTCTCGGCGCCGCCCGCGCCCTCAACCTGCCCTTCGTGACCACCTATCACGGCTCCTATTCCGGCCGCTCCTCCGTCAAGGTTCTCTACAATTCCGTGATGGCCCGGGGCGACGTGGTGATCGCCAATTCCCACTACACGGCCGAGCTCATCCGCGGCGTCCATCCTCAGGCGGCGGAGCGCATCCGGGTCATCCATCGCGGGACGGATTTTGCGGTCTTTGCCCCCGCCGCGGTGGCCCCCGAGCGGGTCGAGGCCCTGCGGAAGGCCTGGGGCGTGGCGCCCCACGAGCGGATCGTGCTCCTGGCCGCTCGGCTCACGGGCTGGAAGGGGCAAAAGGTGCTCATTGAGGCCGCTGCCAAGCTTCGCGATCAGGGCCTTTCCGATGTGGCCTACGTTCTGGCGGGGGATCCGCAGGGGCGGGACTCCTACACCCGCGACCTCGACAATCTGATCGCCGCGCGCAATCTGAAGGGCACGGTGCGCCGCGTCGGCCATTGCACCGACATGCCGGCGGCCTTTCTTGCCGCTTCCGTGGTCACGGTCCCGTCCACCGAGCCCGAGGCCTTCGGCCGCTCGGCCGTCGAGGCGCAGGCCATGGGGACGCCCGTGGTGGTCTCGGACCTCGGCGCCGTGCCCGAGACGGTGCTCGCCCCGCCCGCCGTTCCCCCCCATGAGCGTACGGGCTGGCGCGTGCCGGCCGGCGATGCGTCAGCTCTGGCGGAGGCCGTGGGGGCTGCGCTGGCCGTGGGCGCCAGCGCCCGAGGCTCCCTCGCGCACCGCGCCCGCGCTCATGTGGAGCGTCAGTTCTCCCTCGAGCACATGGTCTCCGGCACCCTGCAGGTCTATGCCGAGCTTCTCGACCGGACCCGGCGGCCCGCCCCCTCCGCCCGGGGGTGAAACGGAGCCGGGAACGCCTTATTTTATGGGCGTTGCACGGGGTGTTGAGTTGACTTCGGGCGCATTTACGCAAAATGTCGACGCGTTCGACACAAAGGCATCAGCGGCGCAGCGTCCCCGGAGCGGGCGCTGATCGTTTCAAGCGTTCGCAGGCCTTGAACTGAAGGATTTGAGCCATTCGCAGACCCATGAGAGCTATGCCGGTGCCGCAGAAGGACGGCCCCCGCGCTAACCGAGACATCCGCGGCGTCCGCGAGGTGCAACTCATCGACGACACCGGACAGAACCGCGGCGTCATGGCCTTCTTCGATGCCCTGCGCATCGCTGAAGAGGCCGGCCTCGACCTCGTCGAAATCGCGCCGAACTCCACCCCGCCGGTCTGCAAGATCCTCGATTACGGCCGCTTTCGCTTCCTGGAGCAGAAGAAGGCCGCCGAAGCCCGCAAGAAGCAGAAGACCGTCGAGGTGAAGGAGATCAAGCTCCGTCCCGGCATCGACGACCACGACTACGACGTGAAGATGAAGGCGATGAAGTCGTTCTTCGAAGAGGGCAACAAGGTCAAGATTACGCTCCGCTTCCGCGGTCGCGAGATGGCCCACACCGACATCGGCATGAAGGTTCTGGACCGGGTGCGCACCGACGTGTCCGACCTCGCCAAGGTCGAGATGGAGCCGAACTTCGAGGGCCGTCAGGTCGTCATGGTCCTGGCCCCTCGCTAGGCGCCTCCCGCGCTTCCATGAAGGCCGCCGGGCACCCTCGGCGGCCATTGCTTTTTGCGGCGGCTTCTGCCATAAGCCGCGCCTCATCGAACCGCCCGGCCGTAAGGGCTGCCGTGGCGGTTTGTTTTGCTCCTAGCAGCAATTTCCAGGGTTCGAGCGGCGGTCTCCGCCGGCTTTCGCCCGTCAAAGGAGAGCCAAATGCCCAAGCTGAAGACGAAGTCGGGCGCCAAAAAGCGCTTCAAGATCACCGGGACCGGTAAGGTCGTTTATGCCCAGGCCGGCAAGCGCCACGGCATGATCAAGCGGACCAACAAGCAGATCCGCAACCTGCGCGGCACGAGCGTCCTCTTCAAGACGGACGGCGACAACGTGAAGAAGTACTTCCTGCCCAACGGCTGAAGCACTCTCACCCGCACGATCTTGAAGGAGTTTTGATATGGCCCGCGTCAAACGGGGCGTTACCGCCCATGCCAAGCACAAGAAGGTTCTGAAGGCCGCCAAGGGTTTCTACGGCCGCCGCAAGAACACCATTCGCATCGCCAAGCAGGCGGTCGAGAAAAGCATGCAATATGCTTATCGCGACCGGAAGAACAAGAAGCGCACGTTCCGCGCGCTCTGGATTCAGCGCCTGAACGCCGCGGTGCGCGAGCACGGCTTGACCTATTCCCGATTTATCGACGGTCTCGGCAAGGCTGGGATCGAGGTCGATCGCAAGGTCCTGTCCGAAATGGCCATCCACGAGCCGGCCGCCTTCGCGGCCTATGTGGAGCGCGCCAAGGCCGCCCTGCCGCAGCAGCAGCAGGCCGCCTAAACCGGACGCCTCTTCGGCGCGGAGCGACGAGCTCCGCGCCGCCTCTTCCCCCCTCCCGAGACCTTCCCCGCTCCCGGCGGCCGCTCATGGCTGCCCGTCTCGTTCGCGGTTCGGAAGGCTTGACGGTCCCCGGCCCGCGCCTCACCACAGCGCAGCTCATTCCGGCAGGGACCGATGACCGATCTCACTACCCTTGAACGCGACCTGCTCACGCAGGTGGAAGGCGCCTCCGACGAGGCGTCCCTCGAAGCCGTGCGCGTGGCGGCGCTCGGCAAGAAGGGCTCCGTCTCCGACCTCCTCAAGACCTTGGGGTCCATGACCCCCGAGGAGCGCAAGGAGCGTGGCCCCCAGATCAACGGCCTGCGCGACCGCATCCAATCCGCGATTCAGACCCGCCGCGACGCTCTGGCCGAAGCCGCCCTCGAAGCCCGGCTTACCGCCGAGCGCATCGACGTGACGCTTCCCGTCCAGGAGGGACCCGAAACCCGCGGGCGCATCCACCCGATCTCCCAGGTGATCGACGAGCTCACCGCGATCTTCGCCGATATGGGCTTCTCGGTCGCCGAGGGGCCGGACATCGAGTCCGACGAACTCAACTTCACGGCGCTGAACTTCCCCGTCGGCCACCCGGCCCGCGAGATGCACGACACCTTCTTCCTCGCCCCAGACGAACGCGGCGAGCGCAAGGTGCTGCGCACCCACACCTCGCCGGTGCAGATCCGCACCATGCGCTCGGAGGCGCCGCCGATCCGCGTGATCATCCCGGGCCGGACCTACCGGCACGATTC
>JAESFT010000140.1_pt1 | contig 87286 bp, 83 predicted proteins | sample 9269451 | NCBI WGS metagenome assembly JAESFT01 (sample SAMN14502557, study PRJNA617106) | algae metagenome | isolation source: Scytonema hyalinum WJT4-NPBG1 and co-occurring heterotrophs from well... | place: USA: Mojave Desert, Joshua Tree National Park, California | collected 2006-05-25 | reverse complement strand
AAAACCTTACTGTAGCGACTTTTCGGAAATTTTTATCCTTTCTCTTTTTAAGAAATGAAATGTGGATTGCTCCCACCTTCTTTTGAAGACACAATATTAAATATTTGTCAATGCGTAAGTCCTAGATACCTAAAGATTCGGATAAAATTTTCAACAAAATTAAATTTTCTTAGTAAAACATGAGAATAAAGTTATCTACTGAGTAACTGAAGTTTATGGGCATCCTCCAATAGATTTGCTGAGAAAACTAGGAAAGAGGCGCTATGAAAGCAATTATGCGGCTCATAGCTTAAGTAAGTTAACGTTTACTGAGTAAATATTGCAACCTAAATCAGGGTTTGAGCTTGAAGCCTGTAGAGCCTTACAAGGCAGCTTGCCGAAGAGTATTTTAGTTCAAGGCTCACTGTAAGAATTGCTGAAGTGGCTTGTCAATCTAGTGTTATCAGCCAAAGCCACTTCAGCAAATAAGTTAAAATTTTTACAGATATTACACTTAAAGCTTAGGCACAGAGGCAAGAACCATGCCAAATGAGCAGGTCAAACTGATTGATTTTCGGCAAGAAAAAGCATCAAATCTACTTTTTCCTGAGCCAGTGAAGTTATCCAGTTACAAAGCCAAATGGCCAAACATTCACTTTGAGTATCACCAGTTGCCCGGACTTGATACAGGAGAGCATCGTCATACGATGCATGTCCTTCCTATTACCCTTTGTTCTATTGCAGTCGAGCGATGGATAGATGGACGCTTTCAAAAGGAATTCCACAATGAAGGAGATATTGCCATCATCCCTGCTGGCACTCTTCATCAAAACCAATGCCAGCAACAGGCTCAGTTCATGTTTGTGGCACTTGAACCAACTCTGTTGAAACAAGTAGGACAAGAGTTGGTCAATCCTGATTGCATAGAATTGATTCCCCATTTTGCTACGGTGCAAGACCCACTGATTCAAGGCATACTGTTGAGCCTTAAAGAGGAACTGGAATCGGGAGGCATTGGTGGTAGCTTGTATGTCGATCAACTCAAAACCACGCTAGCGCTTCATCTGCTGCGAAAGTACTGCACTTGCACACCTCGGATTGCAACTTACTCGGATGGGCTACCAAAGTATAAGTTACAACAAGCACTTGAGTATATTGACGCTCATCTCGAACAGGATATCCAACTGGCTGACCTTGCGGAATTACTGAGCATAAGTCGGTATTACTTTGTGCGTTTGTTCAAACACTCAATGGGGATAACGCCATATCAGTATGTACTTCAGCAACGGATAGAACGGTCAAAGGTGCTGTTGAAACATCGGCAGAGGGCGATTTCTGATATTGCGCTTGAATGTGGTTTTGCAAATCAAAGTCACTTTACCAAGCACTTTCGCCAATTCACGGGAAAGACTCCAAAAGCTTATCAGCAGAGATAATGATGTTTGATAAAAAAACTTCTACAGAAAACTTATCTACACCAGTCAACGTTGAAGATGTCATCCCTGGTGGGCACATTGTTCTAAGTAGTGGTCAACGATGGCAAGGATTCCAATGTAATGTTCACCATCATCAACCATATGGATTTGATGAAACAAGCTTTGAGATAAACATTCTTACGCTCAGCCTAGGGAACACAATTCATACTCTAAAGCAAATTAAGGATGGGAAGAGGCATGAGGATGTACACGTAAAAAACGATATTACGCTGAATCCTGCCTATGCTCCAGAGTCTCAATATTGGGACTGTGAATGTCATATCCTCAATGTTTTTTTTGAGCCGTGGTTTATCAAACGAGTCATTGCTGATTCAGCAAGTCATAATCCAGAGCGAATAGAACTCCTACCCATCTTCAAAGCCCGTGACCCTTTTATCGAAAATATTGGACAAGCACTGCTGTGTGAGCTTCAAACTGAAGGTTTGTGTGGTCGTCTTTACGCGGAGTCGTTGGCAACTGCTCTAGCAGTACACCTGCTCAGACAATACTCGACCTCCAAGCCTAACATTCGGCAATATGAAGACGGTCTACCTAGATACAAATTACAACAAGCACTTGAGTATATTGACGCTCATATCGAACAGGATATTCAACTTGCTGACCTTGCGGAATTACTGGGGATGAGTCGGTATTACTTTGTGCGTCTGTTCAAGCAATCTATGGGAGTGACGCCCTATCAGTATGTACTTCAGCAACGGGTAGAACGGGCAAAGGTGTTGTTGAAGCATCGGGAGAGGGCGATTTCCGATATTGCGCTTGAATGCGGTTTTGCTAATCAAAGCCATTTCACTAAGAACTTTCGCCAACTTACAGGAGTGACACCTAAAGTTTATCGGCAGAGGTAATTATGATGTCCGGGAAATTATCCACAATCACACAACCCCACCCCGCTTGCGGGGTGGGGTTTTCCAGAATTTGTGGGTAATTGAGGCTTTTGACTTGCGTGTGTCACTTCCACCGCGTCATTACCCCAAAGGTAATAACAGCCAAAACCAGCATGAATCCTCCTGCTAAACCATAAGTAGTACCCAAGCCAAGCGATTGACTTAAGGGTTGACTGATGATTGGTGAAGCGAACTGACCGAGGAAAAAACAGGTTGTCAATCCTCCCAACACTCGACCCCGCGAGACAGCAGGGATGACGGAGGTTAAACAAACATTCAGGTTTGGCATCAACAGTCCTAGTCCGAAACCACCAACTGCTAACCCAACAAGAACGATTCCATATGCCGGAGCAAAACCGATGATCTCATAGCCAATGCCCATAAACAGGAAGGCGATCGCGTAAATATTAATGAATGACAGACGTGCTTTGATGCCCTGATATCCAAAAGCAGTCGCAGAATTGAAGAGCGTGCATAAGGCGATCGCTAATCCACTTTGGGATGCATTGGCGTTGCTCAACTGTTGGAGATAGAAGGGCAATTGCACTGGTATCATGTAGAACACTACCTGGGTGAGAAAAGCAATTCCGTAGGTCAGCACCAGCAACACCCACGGAAAATCACTTGGTTCTGGCGGTGTATCTTTGAGTTGAGTAGAGGAATTACCTGTGCGACTAGGTTCCGGCAAAAGCAAGATAAAGGGCAAAAGCACTAAGGCAACCAGGTAAATTAAAAACGGCATCCGCCAAGAGATATCTGCCACAAAACCGCCGACAGTGAGGAAAATCACGCCCCCCAAACCCATAAATGCTGCCTGAAATCCCAGAAACTGGGCGCGGTTTGCACCAATGTAATAGTCAGCAATCAGAGTTGTGGCTGTGGTCATAATCCCCGCTACACTCAAGCCCAGCAACGCCCGTCCTAGTAGAATAATTCCTATGGAGTTCAATACAAAGCCTGAGCTACCTGCCAAACCATACACAACCACAGCTATGCTCAGCAATGGTTTTCGTCCAAAGCGATCGATGATTAGGCCTGCAAAAGGAGCGCCTATTGCAATGCAGAGTGCTGGAAACGTCAAAACCAACCTCACCCAGTAGTCTACATTTGCAATACTGGCAAAATGCTCCCGCATTGCAGGTAGTGAAGGTGCGATCGTTGCCCCTGCCATAACAGTCAGGGTGCTTGTCATAAGCAGAGTTGCTTTGACCAAGAAAGAATCAGTTTTTGGCTGCCGCATAATGTAGTGACATAATGGTGAGGTTTTTCTGTTATGGCAAGCCTAGTAGTTAACGCTTGAACACTTTAGTAGCAATGTTGGTGAATATACCATAACTCAGCTGATAGTTCTTGTATCTACTTAATGTCAAGGTTGGAATTGATTTTAAGGCTTGCCGCTCACCATTGTCTTTTCTTTTCTTGCTAAAAATATCCTAATATTGCCAAGTTGCTGCAATTTCGCACTACTTACGCGTGTAGCGGTGCTTCACCCCAACTGGGAAATATTCTGGATCGCCTGTTGGCGCTAATGCAACTTGTGGCATTTGGTATTCTGGGGGAACGTAGTTAGCAAATTCGCTGTTGAGGCGCTTGAGTTGGGTAAGAATAGAGGATGTTATGGCTTCCCTTTTATCTTCACTATCTTCCACTCCTGGTGCTAACTCCACAACCACGGATAAAAATCGATTCTTGTCTGCATCTTCCTGCACCTGCAACACAAACTTACCCGTCACCCATTCTCTAATGACTGGTTGCTCTAATCCCACCGTCACATTTTCTGGGTAAATATTCGCTCCAAAATAGGAAACTGTAAAGTTAGAACGTCCAAAAACGTAAACGAAAGGTAGCTGACGAACGCCTCTTCCACCCTGATTTTGTAACTCTGCCACTGGGTCGAAGCTATATTTTGCCAAAAATTCGAGCATGACATCGTAACTAACTATTCCCCCACTATCTAAGATGTTATATCGCACGAGGGGAATGCCATTGTCTCCAGAAAATAATAATGTGCCATCTATCACTTCAAAAAAGCGACTTACGGGGTCATATTGTACCAGTGTAGGTAAACGAGACTCCCCGAACAAGGCACGCGCTGCCTCTGGGTGATTTGCTAAAAACCGCCGAATACAGATACTTAAAGGAGTTTCGTTACCCAATACACCCGCATCCGCTGTGCCGTAGAGTGATACTGAGTCGTAGCAGGAATGTTGGGAACCAACTCTTTCACCCACCAAACTACGCCATTCTTCGCTAAAGACTTCTCCCGCCATAACCAACTTTATCTGATATTGCTGCCACTCAATACCACGGGCAATTCCAGTATCAATAATATCTTTAAGAAACGGAGGATATCCTAACAGCACAACCTGTTCAAAACCCGAACCAAGTTCCTGCACGACTCGAAAGATTTCTTCTTTATTGTTGCCGGGAGTCACCACAGTGATAGGATAACCTTTGCTGCCAAGATAGCGACAGCAATTGGTAGTGTACATTCCGCCTACCCAGGTTCCTAGACTGAAACAAATCACAGCTAGAGTGCGTTTAGTATCTGCATAAAAACTGTCATGAAATACCTGCTCAAAACGCGTAGCAATTTGCATTTCATCTGCAAAAAAACGCGGCCAAAATGTGGGTTTTCCTGTGGAACCAGAGGAAACAGCTATCATGTCGCACGTTTGTAACTCTCCGTGACGGCACAATTGGGCTAAAGGATAACGTAGCAGGTAATTTTCTTTGGTGAGTTGCGGTAGTCTTTGGAAATCCTCAAAGGTTTGGTATTGCTCAGGATTTACCCCATGATTTCCTAAGAAATCTTTGTAAGCGGGTACAGTAGCAGCCATATGGTGAAATAATGCCACTACTGTTGAAGTATCCGTGTTGAGATGCTGTTGTAGTAGTGTTTCTAGGGGTGTAGTTAAAAACTCTTGAAATGCCGTAATTGCACGGTGCTGTTTTTCTGCTTTCATTTGCAAAAATCTGAGTATTTTTCTCTATTTTCTCCTTGTTTGCGAGGATTGCGACGTAGAATGTGCAAAGTTACCTAGATATACTCATTTAAGTGCTGTGAGTAGATTCCCCAGCAACTGTTATTTCTTTGTCCACCTTACCATTTTTGTTTTGCACGGTAGTGTGTTCTTGAGCTGTAAAGGAAGTTCCGTCTTGATTCCCATTGTTTCGGGGTGCTTGAGCAATACCCGCTCCTGCTGTTATTGCACTACTCACGACTCCCAGTATGGCAGCCCATTTCTCACCACTTAATTTTGAATTTGGAACGGCTGAAGCTACCGTTGCCACCACCATTATTATGGCTGCTAATCCAAAGCATACTATAGGATAAGAAGCTTTTGTTAATTCAACTTTTGCTTTCGTTAATTCGATTTTTTCACGCTCAGTCATTGGAAAACCTCTCTTAGTCGTTTTACAAATTATCAGACTCAGTTCATCTCTTTTGGTTGTCATAAAAATTCATTAAAGGAATTTTCTATAATTCTTACTTTATTGTTGATAGCTTCAATAAATCTTGAAGAGCTTCTCAACATTATTGAGAAATTGATATTGATGAACTCAGTTCTAACACTTTCTTCAAATCGATAAGAGGCATTTCCAGAAATCTCCCATTTTTTTGATCGAAACAAAAACAACGAAAGTATTATTGGGGCACAACAGATAGGTATAAGTTGTTCTCAGTACAAAGCAAAAAATCTTGATTATTCTTCAATGCTATAAAAATCAAATATGAAGTTCTGGCTCACCCATAAAAAAAGAAGGGCAAAATAATAAAGATAAAGGGCGAGATATGCGTAATCGCGGCTTTCCACTTTGTAGCAACTTAATAAAAACTTTTTATTCATCCTTCAGCGCTATGGATGTTTATTGCAGCAAACAACACGTAAACAATGAGAAGAACCGCTTTTGCACTCAATGCGGTGAACCGTTACCTCTTGGGGTAGGGCAAGTTGTCGCTACACGGTATCGTATTATACGTCATTTGGGTCAGGGAGGCTTTGGACGCACTTATTTAGCGGAGGATTTAAATCAATCGCAACTACAGTGCGTGCTGAAGGAATTTGCACCCCAAGTTGAAGAACAGCAAGATTTAGAAAAAGCTAAAGAACTGTTTGAACGAGAAGCAAGTGTGTTGAAAAAACTTCAGCATCCTCAAATTCCACGGTTCCACGCCTCGCTACAAGTGCAGTTGAGCAACAAAGATTTTTTCTTTTTGGTGCAAGACTATGTGGAGGGTGACAATTACTGGGATTTGTTAGAAAACCGCAAAACTCAGGGGCAAACTTTTAGTGAGGAGGAAGTTGTCAAACTGTTACAACAGATGTTGCCCATTTTGTCTTACATCCACTTTCTCAATGTTGTTCACCGCGATATTTCTGCTGATAATGTGATTTTGCGGCATACTGATAATTTACCTGTGCTGATTGACTTTGGTGGTGTAAAACAATTGCCAGCCTCTCAGGGTTTTTGGTTTACCCAACTCGGTGGAATTCGTACTCTTTTAGGTAAAAAAGGATATGCACCAGAAGAACAACTCCGGCAGGGAAAAGCATTTCCCAGTAGCGATTTGTACTCTTTGGCAGTGACGGCGCTGGTGTTATTAACTGGGCAGGAACCGCAAAAACTCTACGACAGCTTTGAGGGAAATTGGCGCTGGGGAGAAGAAATCAAAGTCAGCCCGAAACTAGAAGCTGTGTTAAAAAAGATGTTGGCTTATAAACCAAGCGATCGCTATCAAAAAGCCGATGATGTTCTCAAAGATTTACAGCCTTACATTCCTGTTGCCGAACCTGTAAATACCAAACCTGTAAATACCAAACCTGTAAATACCAAACCTGCAAATACCAAACCTATAAATACTTATATGACAAAGCTCAAGACAATGGTCGTTGCTCCTGGGCGAAAACGTGTCAATACTGTTGTCAGCCAGTTTCATAACAAAACTCAAATGGTTGCTCAATCGCTCCCTTTACCGGTTTGGCTTCGTCCTTTTGCTTTCAGTCTTGTTAGTACAAGTGTCATTGTTTTAACTTTGGCTGGGACTTGGGCGATAGTAAATGTCGTTGTTCAAGCTGTATCATCTATTTCTATACCAACCATATCATTACCTAAAATTCCGGGAGGATCAGATTCTCCTGAAAAACCAACTGCTAGCAAAGAAACAAGTCGCAGCAACCAAATTATGCGTCGCCGTCAACAGCTAGAAATTCCACAAGTATTTTTTATACAAATGGTAGATAAAATTTTTTATACTAAAAATCCTGGAGCTAAAGGACGCACTCTTACAGGTAATTCAGAAGATACCGCTTTACGAAATGAATGGTACGCGATCGCCGACAACTTGTTGAATAACTTAGAACAAGCTAATCTTACCACCTCAGCGCGTCGCAACCTGGGAAACTACAGTGCGCGAGATTACGATAATTGGAGACGGCAAGCACAAGCAGGACAATTGGGTAACTATACTATCGAGCAGCTCAACAGAGACACAAACAAAAAATTTGATAGATTGTTTCCGGGACAGCGACGCGGGGATGAGAAACTGGATAAACAAACATTTGGTCAAATATGGTATGCCCTTGCTGCCGAGCAAGTGAGTAAACTAGATGCCAACTAGGAGTAGGAGGAGTGAGGGGAGAATAATTTTTGACTAATGACTAATGACTAATGACTAATGACTATGAATCCTGCTTATTGCTCCAAAGGACATGAAAATCCAACTGGTAGTCGCTTTTGTCTACATTGCGGCGAAAAGTTGGATAACCCGGTGAATCAAGGTATTCAAGGCGGGCAAACTTTGGGCGATGGCGCAGATCGCCCGTCTGTTTGGGGCGATCGCTATCTTATTTTGCGTCAATTGGGACAAGGAGGTTTTGGACGTACATATTTAGCTGAGGATATTAACCGCTTCCGCGAACTTTGTGTTTTAAAGGAATTCTCCCCTCAAGTTCAAACGCCTTACGTTCTCCAAAAAGCTGAAGAACTGTTTCAGCGAGAAGCCAGCGTTCTCTACAAGCTGCAACATCCCCAAATTCCTCGCTTTCGGGAACTTTTCCGCATGAACTTGGCTGGTAAGGAATATTTATTTCTGGTGCAAGATTATGTAGAAGGGGAAACTTACCGCTCTTTATTAGATGCTAGAAAACAGCAAGGTTTGCTGTTCACAGAGGCGGAAGTACGTCTGCTATTGCAACAAATTCTCCCTGTTTTGGAGTATATCCATTCTATAGGAGTGATTCACCGCGATATCTCTCCTGAAAACTTAATTTTACGCACTCCCCAAGTCTCTCCTTACCAAGGCGAGATTGACGGGGGTATGCCAGTGTTAATTGATTTTGGCGGTGTCAAACAAGTTGCTGCAACAGTCGTTTCGCAATATTATCAATCGGGTGCTGCTGCTTCTCCGCCACTTCCAACGTTATTAGGTAAAGCAGGTTACTCTCCCCCAGAACAAATGCAAACGGGGTTAGTTGAGCCTCATAGCGATTTGTATGCTTTAGCAGCAACGGTACTCGTTTTACTGACAGGCAAACAGCCTCAAGAACTTATAGATAATTATACCCTTACCTGGCAATGGCGACGGGAACTTAACTTGAGTCCAACTTTCGGGATGGTGTTGGATAAAATGCTATCGCCAACACCAGCACACCGCTACCAAAGCGCTCATCAAGTTCTACAAGCACTGACTGTATCACCTGTGGGCTATCCTCCACCACAGCAGATTCCCCCTCCAACACCGCCACCGCCACAAACAGAACAAACCCTAGCGGTAGCCTCATCCCCGACTCCCCCGACTCCCCTCACTCCCCCGACTCCCTCTACTCCCCCGACTCCCTCCAGAAGCTGGTGGACACCTAGTAAAATCATTGTCATAGCGGTGGTGATGGCTACTGCTATTGGTGTGGGTATGTGGGGAGCAGCTCAATTGCTTGACTCATCTTCACCCATAATCTCGTCTGACGATCCAAAACTTCCTCGAGAAGAACAACAGCGCAAGCAAAGATTAGATGATCGGCGTCAATACTTAGGTATTAACGAGAAGTTCTTCATTACCTTAGTCAATCAAGTCTTTTGGGATAGAAATCCGAGTTTACGCAACCGCACCTTGACAGATAAGCCGGAAGATGCACAACTACGGGCAGAATGGGATAGCATCGCAGGCAGATTGCTGGAAAAGCTGGCGGTATTGAGTTCAAAATCACGTAAACAACTGGGTAGTTTTACGCAAGCAGAACGCGATCGCGCTAAAGTGGAAGTTAACCAAGTCAACGTTGGTAGCCGTTCTTTGTATGATTTAGGAGATGCGGCATTTTTCCAGCAATTTCCTGAACAGCGCGGCAAGAATTTTATCGATCAGCCTATTGGACAAATCTGGCACGGATTTATCAGCGACAAACTCAATGCCATCCTTGCCGGCAGTGCTTTCAAGAAAATAGTTTTTGACCAAGGGGCAATTAGTACCAGAGTGAGTGGTACTCTTAAACCAGGAGAAGGTAAAGTTTTTATCGCCGAACTTGACGAAGAACAATTGATGAAAGTCAAGCTCAATGGAAATTCTAAAATTTTGCTTTCCGTGTATTCCCCTAGTGGGAAAGTTCGATTGTTAGAAGATTCAACACAACGTAGCTTATCCGTTAAACTTCCAGAAAGTGGATTTTATGAATACGTCGTTGTTTCTACGGGGTCAAAAACATCAAACTATACACTCTCAATCACAGCAGAAAATCCTGCTCCACCACCGTCGCCTACACCAACTCCTACAGAAACTATTACACCAACTCCAACACCAACTCCTACAGAAACTATTACACCTACATCCACACCAACTCCTACAGAAACTATTACACCTACATCCACACCAACTCCTACACCGACACCAATATCTACACCAATATCTACACCAACAGCATCGCCTACGCCTACACCTACACCTACACCTACATCCACACCCACGCCTACAGCAGCACCATCATAAGCAATACAAAATTCAAAATCGCCACTTTTTTCTCAGTACACTTAGTGTCCCAGTCCCTCTAACCACCTTTTTGTGCAACCCAAGCACTGAAAGATAATGATGTAAAAAAACGCCTTACTTGGTGAAAACCTGCTTCATTTAAAAGCTCTAAGACGGTATTTAATTGCAACACCTTTTCAAAGACAATGGGCGGCTCGTTCATTTCAGGAACTGAGCACAGGAGGCTTTTTTCTGGTGTCATTCATTCACTTATTAAGCTGCAAGCCAATTCTATGATATGCGACTTACGCACCTGGCACAGCAAAACAAAGGGCTTCTGACTGATTAAGCTAAAAGGAAGTATAGGCTAGCAAGAATGTGAATGCTATCCTTAGTAGATTGACAAAATACTGGTGTTAATAATAGCCAATCAATTCATATAAGCAGAAAACTTTTGAACAACAAAATCTATAAGAAAATAATATACACAAAATTACTTCCAGTGTGAGACAATGGCACTTCTGTGCATAACTGCATAACAACCTCTTAAGTACAATGGCTAACTTGAAAGTCAAGAAGTAGCGAAGCGTGCATTAATCCCAGAGGTTAATTTTCTGTAGTCTTCTGTGTTTTTAGGGTGGAAAGAAAAATTGGAAATGCAATCTTACCCGGTGGGGGACACACCTTTGGTTCCTGTTGGTAGTCACTGTATTCTCGAACTTTATGACTGTCCAACACATCTACTGAACAATCCTGTTTTCATTCAACAGGCTTTACAGGAAGCGGCTAAGGTAGCGAAGTCTACTCTGTTAAACGAGGTATCTTACCATTTTGAGCCTTACGGGGTAACAGCTCTTGCGCTGTTAGCCGAATCCCATATTTCAATACATACATGGCCAGAATATGGCTACATCGCAGTAGACATTTTTACCTGCGGTCAACATACAGAACCGGAAAAAGCTTGCAAATACCTCGTGCAAACTTTTCAAGCTAGCAAACACGTACTGATGACACTTCCTAGAGGCAAGCTTTCACCTCAAATCCAAAAGAAACTGGAAGAAAGCCTATTTCTGGCGACTGCAACTAGCGAACGTTGACGAATAGAGGGAGTTATTGTATGTCAGGTAGTCATGTCGGTGCAGATTTTTGGATGAGCGAATACATCACTCCTTGGGATATTTACTCTCATGGAGTTACGGGGGTTCTTGCTCACAAGAAAACCGCTTACCAAGAAATGTACATTGTGGAAACTGGTACTTATGGCAAAGCACTTGTCTTAGATGGTAAGTGGCAGTCATGTACAGGCGATGAATTTTTATACCACGAACCTTTGGTTCACCCTGCTCTGATTTTTCAGGGAACACCCCGTAAGGTGTTGATTCTTGGTGGTGGTGAGGGAGCCACAGCACGGGAAGTGCTGCGTTGGCATACCGTGGAAAAAGTGGTGATGATTGACATTGATGGCGAAGTGGTGGAAGCTTGTCGGGAACACCTCGGCGAAATGCATCAGAATGCCTTTGATGACTCGCGTCTGGAAGTTGTGATTGCAGATGCACTCCACTTCTTAGATACGACTGACGAGCGGTGGGATGTTGTCATTTCTGACCTCTCCGATCCTATCGAGTCAGGTCCGTCGTTTGCGCTGTTTACTAAAGAATACTTTGAGAAAATCCGTCGGGTGCTGTCACCACAAGGATTTGTTGCTATCCAAGCAGGTCCTGTGTCACCAGGGGAGTTAACCCTCCACGCCCGTTTGGTACGAACTCTGAATGCGGTTTTTCCCAATGTTCAGTCTTACAGCAGCTATACCTCTACCTATGGCAGACCCTGGGGATTTGCTGTAGCTTCAGAGGCAAAGATTGATACCCGACCCGAGCCAGAAACCATTAATCAGCTGTTGCAGGAGAAAACAAGCGGTGGACTGCGGATGTTAGATGGTGTCACCCTTTTGGGTATGCTGCATCTGCCATTGCATTTGCGCAAGGCGATCGCACAAGAAACCCAAGTTTACACCCTTGCCGAACCTCCGAAATTTTTCGGGCAAGGAGCCGTGAAACAAACAGCATAATTTGTAACCGATAATTGAGTTTTCAATTATCGGTTACTCAGATTCCCGACTTCTTTAAGAAGTCGGGAATCTTGTTGTTCACCAATCCTTGTAAAGACCCACTGTTTGAAGCGTCTCTACATTGTTTTTCACCAGATGGCTATTGTGACTTATTTAAGGGTATACCTACGGTACGCTAGCCCAGCGCAGGCTATAAAGCCCAACGTATTAATTTAGGTATTATGGGTATTAATTTAGTAGAAAAACAATGATAGGTACACCCTGTAACAAAACTTAAATACACCCTGTACTGAAGAGTTAAATACACCCTATAACAAAAGTTAAATACACCCTGCACTGAAGAAGAGGACAACACCCTGTGACTGAAGAGGAATATCTAAAGTATGCAGAATTTCTTGGAAAAATTTTTCACTCTAAAGTAATATTTCATACCTATTTCTAAAGACATATTGAGTTTCTTTTAAGGTGTAGCTGATAGCTCAGATGATTGAAGTTTTTTTAAGAAAGGGTTGAATCAGATGAAAATATCTTTCTCAAACCCGCTTTGATAATATTTTTTAGCTGTCGCGTGGGACTTCGTTGCACCGTAACAACCTAATCGAAGTCTGTAGGCAAATCTGGAAGGCGGTGATGCTGGAAAAGTCGGGTGATTTGAGATGGCGTCACACGTCCAAGTGACAGTTCCGGAATCGCATCTTCAGCAAAGAACTCGACTTCCTCCGTTTCGATACTTGGCGATGGGGAACCACTCACAAGTTCGCACAGAAAAAAGAGCTTGTAGATGTAATGTGGATGTGGTGGATGTCCCTGTCTGTTTCTGTCATAGACAGCGAGCAGTTTTACAGGGCGTGTTTGATAACCAGATTCCTCATACACTTCTTTAACAGCTACTTCACTGGGGGAGTCACCAACATCAGCCCATCCGCCTGGTAAAGTCCAGCAGCCGTCCTCTCTTTCCTTCACTAACAATATGGTATCGTCGCGAAACACTGCTCCACGCACGTCCACTTTGGGTGTTGCGTATCCTACTTCACGGGCGAATAAATCGAGGATAGAGCTGTGTTCGACGTTCGAGTAAGTCGCCATGATTTCAGCTGCGATCGCCCGTAGCGCTTTGTAACGTTCTATATCAAAAGGATCTTTGGAAAACGTTAGACCATTTTGGGCGATCGCTTGTAATTTCTGCGTCCATTCCAGCCATTTGGGTTCCACAATTTTCTCCCTATTAGTGTAGAGACCGTACAGTACAGTCTCTACATTGGTTTTACCTATGAGCTTTTATGCTTCATCAAGCGCGACGATACCAGGTAACTCCTTACCTTCAAGTAACTCCAAGCTAGCGCCGCCGCCAGTGGAGATGTGGCTCATTTGGTCGGCTAAACCAACTTTTTCCACAGCCGCCACAGAGTCACCACCACCGATGATGGTGGTAGCACCTGTTTTGCTGATTTCGGCAAGGGTGCGGGCGATCGCTTCCGTACCTGCAGCAAACTTATCAAACTCAAACACGCCCATTGGACCGTTCCAAATGACCGTTTTGGTGTCAGCAAGGGCTTGTTGGAAAAATTTCACCGAGTCAGGTCCGATATCCAACCCCATCCAACCATCAGGGATGTTTTCTACGCTGACGGTTTGAGAATTGGCATCAGGGGCAAATTTATCAGCGACAACCACATCGGTAGGAAGCAGCAAGTCAACACCGCGTTCTTTTGCCTTTGCTTCCAAAGACTTCGCCAGTTCTAGCTTGTCTTCTTCCACCAGTGACTTACCGACATTCAAACCACGTGCCTTAAAGAAGGTGAAAATCATTCCACCGCCGATGATCAGTTTGTCGCACTTTTCCAGAAGCGTTTCAATCACGCCAATTTTACTGGAAACTTTGGAACCGCCGATAATCGCTGCCAGAGGACGTTGAGGATTTTCGATAGCGCTTTGCAGGTACTGCAATTCTTTTTCAATCAAATATCCACCAACCGAGGGACTGAGGTATTTAGTCACACCTTCAGTAGAAGCGTGGGCGCGGTGTGCGGTACCAAAAGCATCATTGACATACAAATCAGCATTTGCTGCCAGTTTTTTGGCGAATTCTGGGTCGTTTTTCTCCTCCTCTTTATAGAAACGGACGTTTTCCAGTAACAGCACTTGTCCGTTTTGCAAAGCCCCCACTTTAGCGGAAACTTCATCGCCGATAGAGTCGTTAGTTTTAACGACTTCTTGGCCCAATAACTCAGATAGACGCTTAGCAACCGGGGTTAGGCGCAATTTATCATCTACACCCTTAGGACGCCCAAAATGGCTCACTAGAATCACCTTAGCTCCCTTCTGCGTCAAATCCTGTATGGTCGGCAGAGCAGCACGGATGCGAGTATCATCTGTAATGTTGCCGGCATCATCCACAGGTACGTTAAAATCAACTCGTACCAGGGCGCGTTTACCAGACAAGTCTTCTGCAGATAAATTTGCTAAAGTTTTCTTTGGCACGGCACAAACCTCCTGATTGCCTTTTTGTTATGTTTTTTAAGTAGATCCATCCAGATTTTACCGAGTCAGGGGGGCGGAGGTGAATCAGAATGTTTAAAACAGTTCTATTTCCAATTGATCAAAGTCGGGAAACACGGGAAGCAGCCGATATGGTTGTCAAACTCGTGCAAAAACATAGCAGCCGCTTAGTGCTGCTGAGTGTAGTTGAGGAACCCGTCGCAGACTCCCCCAACGGGGATGTAATGTCCTCACCAGAGACAGTTGCCCAACTGCTAGAAACAGCCAAATCTCTGTTTTCTGGGCAAGGGATTCCAGCCGAAACCATTGAACGGCAAGGCAAACCTGCTTTCACCATCTGCGATGTTGCAGATGAAATAGGGGCAGATTTAATCGTCATGGGGTGTCGGGGACTAGGCTTGACTGACGAAGGGGCAACTGATAGCGTTACCACTCGTGTGATTAACCTTTCTCCTTGCCCAGTGTTGGTTGTGCCGTAAAAAGAGTTACGAGTTATTTACCTGTAGGGTGCGTTACACTGCGTTAACGCATCCTCATATGACTTTTTATGTGAATTTTTACTGACAGCTAAAAAGCATCTGAAAGCGTAGCCGATATTCATTCCGACGGGCGGTTGACTCGAATCAATTTACCTTTTAAGGTTTCGACCGTAGAGATTGCTTCATGAATGCGAGTAGCTAGCCGTTCAAAAGAGCGATCGTCTGTGCAGACAATAATACCAGCATGGTCGGGTTGTAAGCGGTGCAATCTAATGTAATCACGACGATTTTGCGTCAGAACTGCGCGTTCATTTTTCACAGCAAAAGCCAACACATCTGGATCGGAAAATCCGGCATTCCCAGATTCTTGAACTGTAAGGATATCGTGACCGAAAGCGCGTAACAATTCTACAACTGGCAAGGGAAATTGTTCATCTGCATAGAGACTTGCCATATATTATTATATTTCTTGCTGCATAGCTTCTTCTTGCTCTCGGAGTGCCGTTTCAATTTCATCTGGGTATGCATCAGCATAAGCCCAGACATTCACCAAGTCGGCAGCACTCAATTGCGGGTACATTTTCAGCAGTTCCGCATCAGTTGCCCCTTGACGCTTCAAACTCACGAATAGCCAAACCGGAAGACGAGTTTTATGGATACAGGCATCTCCCCCCATAACACCAGGTGTTTTTGTAATTCCTAGCGAACCGTTGCTTAAAGTTTGAGTTAATATTTGTATTGCTTCAGCTTTTTCTGTTGGACTTAATGCTAGTAGTTGAATTTTAAATTCTTTGACTGTCATAGTTAAACTCGCTTCTTTACTAGATAAATTCATCTATCTCTACAGCATAGATGACTGGTGCGGTATCCAGAAACAGGCGTGTTACACCCTGTAAACTCTCGTCAACAGTCACTCTTGTTTCTTGATTCGATTTCTTCAATTTCTAACTCCGGAAACTCCCCGCGTCTCATGCGTGTGATATATTCTTGAGCATCCATACCCCCTAAGTGGTTAGGTGCGATTCCCGCAAATTCCATCACATTACGGCGTGGCTTGCGTGTAATCTCGCAATGTTGCAGTCTTTGTGTTAAGTGGGCGATTAGACGCAGTTGCTCATCGGGTGTGAGTGCGTCTGCTTGTTTCATTAAGTCATTTAATTCTTTAGACATTTTGAATTATCCTCTTGTTTTCAAGATTATCAATGTTTACTTGACTCTATATTGGATAAAATAACTAGGAATTTAAAAAAGAAAATATCTGCTACAAAATGCGTTGTTGACTCTTCTCAATCTCCGCCATAGGCAACAGCAATGTATCCTCAATGTCCTGCCTGACTTCGCGGCTGACATCACAATCGCTATTCAGGCAATCTACCAGTAGCTTATTGGCATCGTAATACTGCTGTAACAGTTGCTTTTGTGCGTCGCTCAGTTGCCAGTCATGCCCAATATTGCGATGTTCAATCATCACGGCTCTCAGTTGCTCAGTCCAAGATTGACCGTTTTCTTGCCACCACTGCTCCCAATTCTCCCAGGTTTCAACCACAGAAGCTGATAATTGTGTACGTAAACTTTGCAACTTCTGCCGTAACTGGGAATCAAGAGCGTAGGGAATAGCAAAGTCCAGTTCAAGAGCAAAGCTTTCAGCGTGCATGAAGTCCAAATCTCTAGCAAGAATCTTCTGGTCGAGGGCAAGATCAAGAGCAACCTCGTAGTTAAAGGGAGTTTTATCTTGAAGACTTGAGGTTGCGGTTAATGTAGATGAATAGCCAGGATTGGATGTAGGATAGTTGTCGGAGTAATTATCCCAATATTTAAAGGTTTCCCTTTCTTGTAATTGTAGTAGCCAATCATCGTAACCCCTCTCAAAATCAGGATCGATAGCAGGTTCGTAGTGAGAAGCGAGATCCCAACTGAGATTACGGTCAAGAGGACGAATGAGATCAAACTCAAAGGTATAGAAGGTTCGAACTGCAACAAGTTTGTAAGGAGCATCAACTGACCTCGCTTTCTCATCCACCCACCCCAAAAACTTCTGCAACTTATCATCTTCCGCCACCAGCCCATCAATTTTTCGCTTCATTAACAACAATAGTAGGCTATCGGCAGGCTTCATCATTTCAGATGAGAGTAAAAATACTTCCCGCCAGCTTTTCTCACTGATGTGGCTAATCAAACCTTTCCAATCAGTACGCTCAACAAACCATTTTGCTGTGAAATACTCTTGAAACGTTAAATGGGAGAAAGAGTAAATTCCTCGCGCTCTCTCCACTAGTAACCCATGTTCCGCCTCAATAGATTTTAGCAATGCTTGACTATTCCGTTGTAATATTGCTCGGTCATTTTGGGTATTAGGTAAAGTGTGTAAATAGTTAGCAATACACCGTTCACCTTCACGCTGTTCAAACAAGTAAAGGTTTTTCTCAAAAGTGAGGGCTGCAACTTGAGTTAGAAGCTCTATCTTGTGTTGTACACACCACTCGGGATAAACTTCATCCCGTTGAATTCCCTTATATTCATCCCATTTACTAAGCAGAATATTTAATCCTTGCTCATAAAGCTCGGAGCGTTTTGACGGAAATTCGCCTTTTGCTTGGAAAACAAAGCAAGTTATATTCAGCAATATTGGTGTTACTGCGAGTTTTCGGATAGGCTTGTTTTCTGCTAAACTCAGCTTCTTAATAAACAGCTTTGCTGTAGCTTTCCCCCCTTCCGCATCATTCCTGGGAACTGCTAGAAACCACTTTGTAGCAAAGGCTGCAACTTGCTCATCGTTAAAATCTGCAACTTCAACATCGGTGAATGCCTGAAATCTGTATTTCTGGGCAGGAATGCGACAGGTGATAATAAACTGATTTTTGAAATATTTATTAACAAATCGGCGAATCTGTTTAACTACTTCATCATCATCTTCTTGTGATACTTCATCCAAGCCATCCAGCAAAATTAAGGCTTTTCCGTTGGTAAGTATCATTTCAATAACCGATTTATCGGCAATACCACAATCGCTAAATTCTTGGCTAATGTAGTTCAATAATTTGAACTTGCTGTCATCTCTTCTAGTGTCTTCAGCAAAATTTTTCAGCTGAATGAATATCGGTACTCTATCAAGCTGAAACTCACCCAAGTCGCACTTAATCGCCACCCACTGCAAAAACGTGGTTTTACCTGCTCCTGGTTTTCCAAGTAGCATCAGCTTAGAGTATCGCGACACAGCATCCAACCCTGGTACGCGTTGCCGTCGCTTACCATGTCCCGGTGTGTCAAAGTCATCTGATTCTGGATTAAAGCCTTTCAGCAAGTCTGGAATGTCTAGCCATTGCTGGCTGGTTATCTGTTCCAAGATGTTGACATCAGTGTAGATATCTGAAAGCACAACAGGGTAGGAAATGTCCAACATCCGCATCGTTCCGCACTGGTATTGGATTTTGTCGTGAATGCGCGATCGCACCTCCTGCACCAGTACATCAATATCTAAAGCGCTATCCTGTTGTTTGTTCCTCTGTACTGCTTGACTAGCAGGTTTAGCAACAATCTCATCCCACTCCAGCCGCAACTCCTCACAAATCTTCACAAAATACTGTCGGTCAACTGATAAACCTCGGAAGAATTTGCTGACTGTCTCACGCGAGAAACCTAACTCTTTGCCTAACTCTTTCTGAGTCAAGCATCTATCAGTCAGCGCTTTTTGTGCTTTCTGTTTTCCTTCTTCAGATACTTTGAGCGATCGCCCTACCCGTCCTGCCATAGATTATCAGCATCACTTGTGCTAATTCTAGCTACCCCACTTCAAAGTCTGACTTATCTCTGACAAAGACTTACATCAGCCTGACATCCTACAGTCCTTGCGCTGGCTTGTTCTCTGACACCTGTTGACGAACCTGGAAGGGTAAAGATACGGAACAAGGACGAAATTCATGAACACCATCATGTTGTGGGTAATCCAAACATCTGCTGAAGTAGCCCTTGGTATTCTGATTGAGAAGCTATTGAGTGATACCAATACAAAGCGTGCAAGTAAATTACTGAAACACCAGGTTCTCGTAGTTTACTTAAACTGGGTGTTACTCAAAACTCCCCTTGATCCCAAGAAACTTCATCAATACCTTGAACAGCAACAAGGGTAGTTATGTAAATTGGTGCGTTAGCTGTCGCTAACACACCCTACCATTACTTTGCGCTCTTGGCGACGCCAGTCGCCTGCGGAGGGAAACCCTCCTGCAGCGCTGGCTCGTCTTGGCGGTTCATTCCCCCAACTCCCTAAACAACCCCGCCAACACGACATTAGAAAACAAAAAACCATCGGGATCAGTCAACCGCAACCTTTCTTGCACAACTTCCACCCAGCCTTTCTCATAATACGGCTGCAAACACTCGTGAATCTCCTCTACCTTCTTTTCCCCAAACCGTTCCGCCAGCACCGCCAGACTCACACCTTCTGCTAAACGCAACCCCAACATTAAGGTTTCTAATAAAACTTCATCTGGTGATGTCACTTCGCAATCAATCACACTACCATCTTGCACCCACTGATAGTACTCCTTCGTTTTACGCGGACGGTTGAACCGCTTCCCCTCTACATAACTCGCTGCGCCCATACCAAACCCGTAATAAGGGCGATTTTCCCAATAAACCCGATTATGGCGACACTGATGTCCTGGCTGTGCATAATTGGAAATTTCATAATGTTCATAACCTGCACTCGTCAAAATTTGCTGTGCCATTCGGTACATTTTGACTGTGGTTTCATCTGTGGGTAATGGTTGATCCCCAGGTTTGTAGTAACGACCAAAAGCAGTTCCAGGCTCAATAGTGAGGTCGTAAATCGATATGTGCGTGGGTGCTATAGCAACCGCTTTTTCTAAAGACTCCTGCCACCTATCTAAAGTTTGATGCGGTAATCCTGAAATTAAGTCTAAACTGAATTCGGGAATCCTCACCTGCCGAATCAAGTCTACAGCTGCGACTATATCAGAGACCGAGTGCGATCGCCCGCACAAGAGCAATAAGTTTTCTTGAAACGCTTGTACACCTAAACTTATCCGATTCACACCTGCACTGCGGTACCCTTGTAGATGTAGCAAATCAAACGTACCTGGGTCTATTTCCATTGAAATTTCCACCCCAGGAGATACGCCAAACTGTTTGTCAAGCGCTGCCAATATTCGTTGTAACTGTTCTGTAGACAGAAGAGAGGGAGTACCGCCGCCAAAGAAAATTGTAGTCAAGGGTTGACCGAGGGCTGGCGTGATGGCAATTTCTTGACATAGTACATCAACGTATTGAGAGATAGTGCCAGATGTTTCGCCCCGCAAGCGATCGCCCACAACTGATACAGGGAAATCACAGTAAAAGCATCGCCTTCTACAAAAGGGAATATGAATATAAGCAGAACTCGGAATACCGGAAGCAGAAACTTTTTGAATCATATTGATAAAGTTTTCAATTATTATTTACAGAATGACAAACCTATGAAAATTACTATGTTATTTAAATGTTTTTATCGTTTGACAACAAAAACCTGAAAAAGATAAAGCATAAAAATCTTTGGTTATAATGATTGCAGATGTTGTCACACTAAGGGCTTAGTATGACGATAAATCTTTCCTAAATCTATCTTACCGAGGAAATAAACAATACTTTACTTGATCGGTTAACACAGTTCCAAAAAAACAATACAACAATGCTTGATGCCATTATTATTTTCTCATTCGTCCTGGCAGCAGCGGGAACAGGTTACTACAGCATGGATCTGTTACCAGCAGGGGTACTAGCTAGAGTTTCTAACCTGGAAGCTTTACGCATGATTGTTGCTGCTTTTGCCGCCATCTTTGGGGGTGCAGTTGGATTGAGTTTTCAAACAGGATATCGTCGCTTGCAGGCTCAAGTCCGAGAACTGCCACTCGAAGTTATTTTAACTCGTGCCATTGGATTGGTGATTGGACTATTGATAGCCAACTTGATGCTTGCCCCGTTATTCTTGCTACCAATTCCAGCAGATTTTAGTTTTATAAAACCATTAGTAGCAGTTGTGGGTAGCATCATACTGTCATACAGTGGTATGAATTTAGCAGATGCCCACGGACGCGGATTATTAAGGCTGCTTAATCCCAACACCGTGGAAACAATGGTCGCGGAAGGAACTCTCAAACCTGCTAGTACCAAAGTTTTAGACACCAGTTGCATTATCGATGGTCGCATCGAAACACTGCTAGAAACTGGGTTTCTGGAAGGACAAATTCTTGTACCGCAGTTTGTCTTGCTAGAATTGCAACAAGTAGCCGATGCGAGCAAAGACCTAAAGCGAGTACGGGGAAGACGAGGACTAGAAATTCTCAACCGGGTCAAATCAGCTTACCCTGATCGCATCCTGATCAACTCTATTGACTATGACGATATTGCCACAGTTGATGCTAAATTAGTGCGTTTCGCTCAAGAAATCAACGGTACATTGCTAACCAATGATTACAACTTATCTAAAGTTGCTAGCCTCCAGAAAGTGCCTGTATTAAATGTCAACGATTTGGTGAACGCAGTTCGTCCCAGTTATCTACCTGGCGATAACATTGACCTGAAGATCCTTAAAGAAGGCAAAGAACCCAGTCAAGGCATTGGCTATCTAGATGATGGCACAATGGTTGTCGTTGAGGAAGGCAGGAATTATGTGGGAGGAGAACTCCGGGTGGTAGTTACCAGTGCCTTGCAAACTTCCGCAGGAAGGATGATTTTTGCCAAACCTCAAGCTTCAGCGTTTGCATAAGGGCAATGGCACGTTCAATTCGAGTTAAACTTTGTGGTCGGTGCACTCAACCTGCACCGATTCTTTATAGAGTAAAGTACGAAGAAGATGGGCAATGGGTTTTTGTTTGCCCTGAATGTTGGACACTCTTGAGTGAAAATAACCCGTTTTATGTTTATGGCGGAACGTGGAAAGCTCAGAAAAGGCATTGACCGAATAATTCATAATTGATAATTCATAAATTTTTGGTTACTTGCACCATTATTTATTTACAGGGACATGATATTACTACTGAGGATTGACCATGATTAACGCCTCTGCCCCAGAGTTGTCCAATGGATGAGAGAAAAAATACCCCTGTCCATATTCACAGTTCAACTGTCTTAGGAGTGCGAGTTGAGAAGCTGTTTCTACTCCCTCAGCTGTCACCTGATAATCTAGTTTGTGTGCCAGGGTGATAATTGTCTCAATCATCTCTTTATTCCCAGGCTTTGCACCGATTGGGCTGACAAAAGAACGGTCAATTTTCAACCCACTAATTGGAAAACTGTGGAGACGACCTAATGATGAATAGCCGATGCCAAAGTCGTCAATAGACAACTTAATCCCGAGCGATCGCAGTTGTGAAAGTGCTATCATCGCTTGCGAGCTATTTTCCATGATCACGCTTTCAGTAATCTCCAGCACTAAAGCGTCAGCCGCAAGACCAGTTGAGTGCAAAATATCCGCTATCTGCTGTATCAAATCCGCCTGGGAAAATTGCTTGATAGATAAATTAACGCTGATTTGGTGAGGTGAGGAAGTTCCCAAGCGCAGCCGCCAGGCTTGCATCTGTCGGCACGCCTCCTGTAGCACCCAGTAGCCAATCTCAACAATCAGCCCAGTTTCTTCCGCCAAGGGGATAAAATTAGCAGGAGAAACCAGTCCACGCTCTGGATGCTGCCAACGCAGCAGAGCCTCAAAACCAGAAATTCTGCCACTACTGAGCGAAACAATTGGTTGGTAATAAACCCGAAACTCTTGGCGTTCAATTGCTCGGCGCAAATCGGTTTCTAACTGCAATCTGGCTACAGCATCTTCATACATACCTGGGTTGAATAGCTCATAACGCGCCTTACCCAGCCCCTTGGCTTGGTACATCGCTGTGTCAGCATCCCGCAGCAACTCTTCTGGTTTGTCATAGCTTTGTGTTGAACTCAAAGCTATGCCAATACTCGCCGTAGTGAACACTTCTTGCCCGTCAAGCTCAAACGGTAATGCTAGTTGCTGTTGAATCCGTTGCGCCACTTGAATCGTGTCTGATACATTATGGATTCCCGCAAGCAAAATAGTAAATTCGTCTCCCCCAAGCCGTGCCGCTGTATCCGTAGAGCGTATGCATATTTCTAGCTTCCTTGCAATAGCAACGAGCAATTGGTCTCCCATAAGATGTCCGAGACTGTCATTAATCACCTTAAACCGATCAAGATCTAAAAACAGTACAGCAAATAAATAATTCTCATGCCGTTTTGCCCGCTCAAGTGTATGCCCAAGGCGTTCCATAAACAAAGCTCTGTTGGGTAAACCCGTGAGTGGATCGTAAAACGCATTCTGCAGCAGCTGTTCTTCTGCCCGTTTGCGCTCCGTGATATCGGTGGAGATCCCGCAAACTGCATATATCATTCCGGCAGCGTCTTTGAGGGGAACTTTAATCGAGATGAAGGTGTGTAGACCGTCATCTAGAGGCATAACTTCCTCAAATTCTAGAGGATTTCCAGTTCCGAAGACCTTATGGTCGTTTGCTCGCAGGGCGTCAGCAAACGAGCGAGGTAGCAAATCTTCGTCAGTCTTACCCTGAATTTCCTCTGGCTCTAGCTGCAAGTGGGTTGCAGCTTGACGGTTCACCAATATGTATCGCCCCTTGACGTCCTTAACATAGATACTTGCTATTGAGTTATCCAAGATTGCCTGTAGTCGCTCCTGGCTGTCTCTTAGCGCTTCCTCTGTTTGCTTGCGCTTGGTTATATCATGAGTGATCCCAAGAATTTGGTGAATTTCCCCATATTCATTCAAAAGCGGTACATAAGTAACAATTATGGTGAAAGGATCACAACCAGGTAAACTGATCTGGCATTCTCCAGTTTGCTTGGTGCGAGTCTCTATAGTTTTTTGCAGGAGTGGTAAATACGGATTCGTGACTTCTGGCGGGTGTATCTCGTCATCCGTATGACCAATATATGCTTCCAGAGGATAACCACTGCGGCTAACTCCAAAAGCATTGACAAACTCAAACCGCCGTTTGGCATCGTAAATGACAAATGTATCAGGGATATTATCAATCGCCAATCGAAATCGCTCTTCACTCAGGCGCAGCGCCGCCTCCACCTGCTTGCGTTCGCCAATTTCAGCCTCTAGTTGTCTGTTCGCCTTCAATAATTCTGTATTCTTAACCGTAAGTTCACTAGAGGAAGCTTGTAAGTTTGTGTAAAGCTCTGCATTTTCAATTGAGATAAATATTTGGCTCGTTAATAACTTTAAGACTTCCAAACGGTCTTTTGTAAAAGTTCCAATAGTCTGGTTATTTTCTAAGTAAAGAAGACCCGCCAATTTGCTTTGATTCACCAGCGGCACACACAACACTGATTTCGTCTGGTGTTTTAGGATGTATGAATCACGGGTGAAATTCCCTTCGTGCAAAGCATCGTTCAAAATGAGACTCTCTTGAGTACGGATAACATAATTCACTATGCCAATAGATATGCAGTCATGTTGAGTTTCAATTGAAATAGATGGTAAAACTTTAAATTCCTTAGTATCAACTGTTCCTGATGCCTCAATCACCCATTGCCCTTGTTTGTTGAAAATCAGATAACCTTTCTGTGCCCCCGCATTTTCGATGACAATTTTCATCATCTTTTCTAGCAGGGTATTGAGGACAATTTCACCTGATAGGGCTTGCGATGCTTTGAGAACGCTAGTTAAATCGAGTTCAGTAGATGTTTTTGAGTCGGTGGATAAAATTGTTGTGGTAGTCTTGGTGGAACTTGACGACGTTTTGGTAAAAAACTGAGGATACCGTTGTTCCAAATCTTTGACCTTTGCCTTTGCTCCCCACCTAACATAACCATAGTGAGCCTTTGTCATGTAGAGTTGGGCAAATTCCTCTATTCCACGTGCTTCATAAAACTCTGCTGCTAACTCATAAGCTAATGCTTCTTCTTGAATATATTCATTGTCTCTTGCTCCTTTAATCGCTCGTTCATAAAAATCCATTGCTTGAGCAACTTGACCTAAGACTCGCGCTTTTTCTGCCTCGACTAGATCATAAGTGACACTAAATCTGTTAACGGCTGCGTTGAGGTAGATGGACAAGCTAAAGCCTCAGCGATTAAAGCGTTAACATCTTGTGGAAGTAGATTATCTAAATGAAGAAATGACAAAACTCTTTGTTCTTTTTTGATTTCTTCTAAAGTCGTCATCAACGGGTGAGTGAAATCTACTTCGTTATCTCGATAGGCACCAATGATGAGTAAATATTGAATATTGACATCGGTCATTATTGTTCTAAGCAAGCTTAGTGAAGCCCCATCCGCCCATTGCAAGTCATCAATGAATAAGACTAGAGGATGTTCTGGTTGACAAATGGCTTTGATAAAGTTTTGAAAGACTAAATTGAAACGGTTTCGTGCTTCAGATGGTTCCACTTTGACCACAGGTGGTTGAGAACCAATAACTCGTTCCAAATTAGGGATAACGTCTATCAAAACTTGTCCGTTCTTACCAATTGCTGCTAATATTTTTTCTTGCCATTGATTTAAGACTGCTTCACTTTCAGTTAGGAGTTGATTGCACAAATCGTTAAAAGCTTGAGATAAGGCATAGTAAGGAATATTGCGTTGGTACTGGTCAAATTTGCCAGAGATGAAATTTCCACGTTTAGCAGTCATCGGTTTATGGACTTCCTGAACCAAGGCAGATTTCCCTACGCCGGAATAGCCAGTAACTAACATCATTTCAATGAAACCGCTGCTGACTCGATCAAATGCTGTCAGCAAGATTTTTATCTGGCGATCGCGCCCATACAATTTCTGCGGAATTTGAAATCTATCTGAAATATCTTGCCTCCCCAGAGGGAAGCAGCCTATTTGCCCGTTACTCGTAAGCTGGTGCAGACATTGCTCTAAATCCGCCTTAAGACCATAAGCTGATTGGTAGCGGTCTTCGGCGTTTTTTGCCATAAGCTTGAGTATAATATCTGATACGATGAGCGGTAATTCCGGTTTAAGTTCGTGCGGCGATATGCAGCGTTTGGCAATGTGACTATGCACCAATTCCAACACATCTAAACTCTGAAATGGCAAAATACCTGTCAGCAATTCATAGAAGGTGGCACCTAATGATTGACCTCTCCCCGGTCTAAAGACGCGGGGATTCTAAACTGTTGCTACGAGGTGGGCTAAAGCCACACCTCTTCGCGTTTTAGTTTTGGTTTCCCAGATGCGAAATCTGGTAGCAAGGGTCAAAACTTGCCTACAGACCTTGACTAGGCACAAGCCTAATTGTGTCTCTACTTTGCGAAGAATATTCGCTGCACCATTTAAATCAGCGTTGATGAGTTTCCCAGCACCCGTGCGATACATCCCACGTTTAACTCGTTTTCCTGATGGCTTCCACGTTTCGGGTTTTTCGCCGTAGGTTGGTAGAAAATCATCATCTAGAAAACTAGCCTTACTGGTGTAGGATTCCTCGGTTTCAACAAACTTGATACCGTAGTACTCGCACAGTTGTTTAACTCGTTCTTTCAATTTGGCAGTTGGTATCTGGACAAAAGATTGAGTTGTTTTGCCAAGTGTTGCTTCTTGTCGCTGTCCTTGGTTCCAGCCAAATACTACAGTACCAATATGGTGTTTGATGCAGTGGTCAACAACTAGTTTTGCTGCTTTGTTCACCGCATCTCTCATCTGTCGATTGCGTTTTTCCGTTATGTGCCCTCGTGCTGTTCATCCCAGTACCCTTGTGGTTTACCTTCTTTAAGAGTGCTAACACGCTTGTTGTACCACTGGTTAAGCGATTTAACTTTGCGTCCATCAACAATGAAACTAGTTCCAACATTAGAAACGCAGCTTAACCAATTGTTGATACCAGGATCAATGGCTAAAGCATATTGAGGCTTTAAGTTTAATAGGAGTGCTGATTTTTTCTCATAGACAAACTCAGCATAAAAACACTGGTTTCTAGGCAGTATCCGCAATTCCTTAATATCAGCAAAATTCAGATTTGAAGGCATTGGTAGCAGGAAACTATCAAGTTTAAACCAACGCTTAACAGTGTTTCCCAAGGGGATTTTGATGTTATCACCCACAAGCTTTAATGCTTGCTTGGGATAAGTTACCAACGCATAGCCTGCACCTTTGCGATAATTAGGCAGCCTTGGTTTAAAGTGCAACTCGCCTTTTTGACATTTCTTGTCTAACTCTTTAAAGGATTTAAACGACTCAGAAACAGACCTTAATATCTGTTGTGCAGCTTGCGAGTGAAGTACTTGGTAGTGTTTATTGGTTTTATATTCCTTCTCTAGGTCGTACTTACCAATTAACTTCCCAGTCTTGAAATATAGCTGACGGGCATAGTAGATACCGCAATTAGTCAGTTTATGAGACTCTGAGCAAATAAATTCAAGAACTGCTTTTAACTCTTCATTGGGGTTGATTAGATTTTGTTGACATCCATACATTAATTTCACCTCCTTGACGTATGTTAACATTAAATGCTAACAATGTATGTACATCATGAAAGGGAAGACATTAACAATACGCTTGTCTGAGCGTAGAAGAAATAAACTTTATTTATATGCTGCCCAGAAAGATAGGACTATCACTGCTTTAATTGAAGAGTGGATCGATAGTCTAGTGCTTGAGAAAGAAGATACAGCAGGTTAAAACCTGCCGCGTCGCGTTTCATCCCCGGTCTAAAGCACGCTTGGACGGCACTACGTGCCTGTTCCTCCGGGGCTTTCACGCTCCCGCTAAGTTTCGGTAAAAATCGCTGCGATAATCTATTGCCCGATTCATCCGCCCAGTTTGTTCTGGCGATATATAAGCGAGTGTGCCTTCTAAAACATTAGGATTGCTGAATATGGGATTTTCTCGTGAAAGTGCCGTTGAAATCCCAAAGTCGATAATTTTGACTTGTCCAGTTGTTGGATTAAGAACAATATTGCTGGGGTTGATGTCTTTGTGGATAATGTTACCAGCATGAATTTGACCTAAAATGTCAGTGATGGCGATCGCCAACTTCAAAAACTCACATAACTCAACTTGACCCGCTATCCCCAACAACTCCAACGAGTCGCCGCCGAAATCTTCTAAAATCATCACGAGGCGTTGGTCGTCACGTAAAAGGGCGTAAGCATCAACCACCCCTGGTATTGTCAGGTTACGCGTGACTTCATATTCTCGCTTAAACCAAGCAGTGCGTTCTGGAGTTGGATAGGTGTCTTTGAGAATTTTCAGCACAACAGGTTGCTCATCGGACACCCGCCAACCACGATAAATCAAAGAATTAGCGCTTTCATACAGTTGCGCCACAAGGCGATAAGCGGAAATCGTCAACATTTGTAGTCAATTTGATACAAAATGCGGTCAAAGGTAAAACTAACATTCCGCACCCTCGTCTGGATATTAAGATGTGAATATAATTACTCTAATGCTCATAAATCTCAAGAGGTAGATGATCTGGGTCTTTAAAAAAAGTAAATTTTTTACCAGTAATTTCATCAATTCTAATATTTTCTACCTCGACTCCTTGCAATTTTAAGTCATTAACAGTTTGCTCAATATCATCAACTTCAAAAGCAAGATGCCTTAAACCACAAGCTTCAGGGCTATTGACTCGTTGGGGAGGATTCGGAAAAGAAAATAACTCAATTTGGTGGTTTTCCCCCACACGCAAATCCAACTTATAAGAATTTCTTTGAGCGCGGTACGTCTCATTAATAATAGAAAAACCCAAAACTTCTACATAAAACTTTTTCGAGCGTTCATATTCTGAACAAATAATCGCCACATGATGAATCCCAGTAATTCTCATTTTTTCTATTCTCTTTATCTCTGTGTCCTCTGCGGTTTATTTTTCAGCAAAAAATAATCACGAATCTGAAGGGCAGGCAAAAAGCCCGCCCCATAAACTAAGAATCCTGCAAAACAGTCTTGGAAACAATCCTGGTTTTCTTGCGATCGCTTTCGGATAACTCTTCGCCAGCTTGCAGCCGGGTTGCAGAAGTTTGCAACACTGTAGCTGCACTTTTATCTCCCATTTGCAGGGCAGTTTTGGCAGCAGTTTGTAGCATTGTTGCAGCACCAGCGCGATCGCCCTGTTGCAATTTTGCCTCTGCGAGCTGAGTTTGCCGATATTTGGCTAATGCCAAAATATGCTGCTGCACTTCAGCAGCAGGAGAAGATTGGTATATCCGCACCACGTTTGCCTCCACTGGAATGGTTTCTGAAAGTAACCCTGTTTTATTTTGCGCTGGATCGTCGTAGCGGACTTGCAACTTAGCGATCGTTTGTCTACCTTCTGGCAACTGTCCCAAGTAGACATTTGCCAAAATCACCCGTTCCACATCCTTCATCAAATCGCCCAAGCGCACAGCAAAACGTCCATCAGCTTCTGGTTGCACTGGCAATTCAATTGTATCTGGGGCAACTTGAGCAATGGGTTTGAGTTCTGCTAGCCGCACATTGGGCATCAGGGAGAATAATAAATAAGCATTCGTCAATCCCACCGTTTGAATGCGGTTGAAAAGGCGACTAAACTCATCTACTGCTTGTTCTGGTTGCGCAATGTAAGACAAAGTCCCGCCACCACCATCGGCGATTTTTTCAAGCACATCCTGGTTCCAATTGTCGCCAAATCCTAAAGTGTTCAAAGTCAAATTATAACCAGCAGCCAATTGGGCAAATTTCAAACAGCGGTTATTATCACCGTGTTCATTTTCACCATCAGTTAAGAGAAAAGCTTGAGAAATTGTTTCTTTTTTTCCCTTTGCTAGTTCCTCAATACCTAAGCGCAAACCTTCATCAATAGCAGTTCCACCATCAGCAGAAAGGCGGTTAATTTGCTGTTTAATCCGCTCAGGATTTTCGATAATTTGATTGGGGACTAAAACCTTTGCACGGTGGTCAAAAACGACAATGCTCAGGCGATCCCCAGGATTAAGTCTATCAACAAGACGGTTCGCCGCTTTTTTGACAGTTTCTAAAGGTCGCCCACCCATCGAACCACTATGGTCGAGAATTAGGCATAAATTCAGTGGGACATTGCGATCGCTATTTTCTGCACTTGCAGAAATGGAAATTGCCAACTGACGCTGACTGTTAGATTGATTGGCATCTAAGTTGCCATCATTGAGAGCAGGCTGCAAGCTAACCTTCATAACCCCCCAAGGTTCCTACACGGGCTATACATATTTATAAATAACTTCAAAGCACAGCATCACAACTTCGGAAAAGTTATCTAACAAGAACTTTAAATCATGTTCATAATAAAAAGTGTATGGCAATGGCGAAAGGGGAATACTTTTTGTCGCCCTTGTACCCAAAGGGCACTACACCTTAGAGAGAAATCCACACCTCCAAGCAAGCAAGCATCGCGCTAGGATGTACTAGAGTTAACGGCATCAATTTAGGCAACAGTTGCTATGGAAAATTCCATCACCAAGGCTGTGCAAGCACCTTACGGTGGCGACAGCTTCTACCGATCACCACCGCCAGATTTACCTTCTCTATTGTTAAAGGAACGTATTATATACCTGGGACTGCCCCTAGTTTCCCCTGATGAGTATAAACAGCAACTAGGTGTAGACGTAACAGAACTCATTATTGCTCAGCTTCTGTACCTACAATACGAAGATCCAGACAAGCCGATTTCTATCTACATCAACTCCACAGGCACTTCTTGGTACACTGGTGATGCCATAGGCTCCGAAACAGAAGCATTTGCTATCTGTGACACCCTTAATTACATCAAGCCGCCAGTCCATACCATCTGCCTTGGTAACGCTATGGGTACAGCGGCAATGATTCTCTCTTCGGGAACCAAAGGCTGTCGCGCCAGTTTACCGAATGCGTCGATTGTTCTGCACCAGGCAAAACGTGGTACTGGCTACGGTCAAGCGACAGACATTCAAATCCAGGCACAAGAGGTGCTGAAAAATAAGCAAATGATCTTGAGTATTCTCTCGCGCAATACTGGGCAGCCCGTGGAGAGAATTTCCAAAGATTTAGATCGCAAGTTATACATGACACCCCAACAAGCCAAAGAATACGGCTTGATTGATCGGGTTTTAGAAAGTTCCAAAGAACTTCCTCAAGCATTGGCTGCTGCTGTTCCTGCTTAAATCTTATTTTTCGCTAAGAGTAAAAAAAACCTATGCCGATTGGTATTCCTAGAGTCCCTTTCCGCTTCCCTGGAGATCCTTACACCCAGTGGATTAATCTTTACGAACGCCTTGCTCTGGAACGAATCATTTTCCTGAGTGGAGAAGTGAGCGACGGCATGGCTAATGCCATTATTGCCAGACTGCTCTACATGGATGCTGAAGACCCAACCAAGGATATCAGTATCTACATCAACTCACCAGGTGGTTCGGTGACAGCAGGTCTCGCCATCTATGATACTATGATGCACATTAAAGCAAATGTGGTCACAATCTGCGTGGGGATGGCAGCTTCAATGGGTTCGTTCCTGCTCGCAGCTGGTACCAAAGGCAAACGTCTGGCTTTGCCTAATACGCGAATTCTCATTCACCAACCTCTTGGCGGCGCTCAAGGTCAAGCGACCGATATTGAGATTGAAGCTAAGGAGATTTTGAGAATGCGGCAGCAACTCAATCAAATGCTAGCTGCTCGCACTGGTCAACCTATAGAAAAAATTCAAAAAGACACAGACCGTGATTACTGGATGTCTGCTCAAGAGGCAAAAGAATACGGTTTGATTGACCGTGTGATTGAGGAACGTCCCTAGGAGGGATGAGGAAGATGAGGGAGAGACTCGGAATTTTGAATGCCGTACCTTATGAATTAATTTGTCCCCCCTCATCTTCCTCACTCGTCTCTAGGCAAAACTGTGAAGTATGAACTTTCAATTGGAATTGAAGTCTTTATGATTTAGACTTCAGGCTTTAAGCTTAAAGCTGATAGCCGATACTCGCGATGCTGATAACTCAAGATGGATCTTGGAGATTGCTACCGTTTATTAGGTTTAAGGTCAGGAGCCTGTTTCGCCGACATCAAAGCGTCTTATCGTCGGCTGGCGCAACAATATCATCCTGATATCAACCCAGGTGACACTAAAGCAAAAGAAAAGTTTATTGCCGTGACTGAAGCATACAAGCTGCTGTTGCAGGTGATACCACAAGAAGAGACAGCACCCCCTTCAAGTCACTCGCCAGCCGTTGAATATCAGCCAACAAAAGTAACGCGGAAAGAAACAGCAACGAAGGAAAAACCAAAAGAAAAACCAAAGCCAAAGCCGCCTAGTTTTTCGGAGATAGAACAGCGGTTAAAGTGGAAAACTTACGAACATTTACAGCAGTTTTTGAAAGAAAGACGCTTCCCCCAAGCGATATCCTTGGCAGAAGCATTAGCACAGCGTTTACCAGCAGATGCAGAAGTGCGTCAGTGGCAAGCTATTTCCTATCAAATTTGGGGACGAGCGCTGATTGCAGAAAAGCAGCCTTTCAAAGCTAAAATTTATCTTAAAAAAGCCCTCAAAACAGACCCTCACAATAAGTCTTTGTGCAATGAGGTACAGCGCGATTTTCAGATGTTAGAACAAATGTTTTGAGCTTGCTGAATAATTTTTCCTATAGTCACTATTTTGATAAAGTTTTTAGCTAGGGAAAGTTGAGTCTTATGATGACCCTAGCAATTCATATTTTATCTTCATGTCTGGAATTACCGTTACCGTTAAATTGTTTGCTGCTTACCAAGAAGCTTATGGAGTTCCAGAACTCGTACTGGAATTTCCTCAAAATACACCTGTTGCCGTAGTGCGCGATCGCCTCATTACCGAACATCCCCAACTCTCTCAATTGCGGGATATTACGCGTTTTGGGGTGAATTTGCAATTTGTCGAACCAGCTACCATCCTGCAAGACGGCGATGAGGTGGTGTTAATTCCGCCAGTTAGTGGTGGCTGATATGAAATCCGTTTGATTGCTAATCGTTAGGACAGACGAGGAGAATATTGTAGTCGCTTATTAACTCAATTTTATATCCTACCATTTTTGAATTTTATATTCAATAGTACACTTGTCTACAAATAAAACCCGACAAATTTTATCGGGTATGTTTGACGAGTATTTTTGCTCGTGGTAACATCAATCCACAGTTGACGGACATCCAGGGAAAGCTGACTTATGACACAGGCGACAACCACCAACACCCAAGGCACCACTGCCACGTTTAAATCCTTAAAATGTAAGGAATGTGGCACGGAATATGAGCTCAAGGCTCTTCATGTATGCGAGTTCTGCTTTGGTCCATTGGAAGTAAGCTACGACTATAGTGCCCTGCGCTCCACCGTCACCCGTGAAACAATTCAGGCAGGACCAAACTCCATCTGGCGCTATCGTAAGTTTTTGCCTGTAGTCAGCGAAAATCCGATTGATGTGGGAACTGGTATGACTCCGTTGGTGCGATCGCACCGCTTGGCACGTCGCCTAGGTTTAAAGAAGCTATATATCAAGAATGATGCCGTCAACATGCCCACCCTCAGCTTCAAAGATAGGGTGGTGTCAGTTGCTCTCACCCGCGCACGCGAGTTGGGTTTCACGACTGTTTCTTGCGCTAGCACGGGTAACTTAGCAAATTCTACCGCTGCTATTGCGGCACACGCTGGTTTAGACTGCTGCGTGTTCATTCCCGCTGATTTGGAAGCAGGAAAAATTTTGGGGAGCCTGGTTTACAGTCCCACTCTCATGGCTGTCAAGGGTAACTACGACCAAGTCAACCGCTTGTGTTCGGAAGTTGCTAATACACATGGATGGGGTTTTGTCAATATCAACCTGCGTCCTTACTACTCAGAAGGTTCCAAGACACTAGGCTTTGAAGTAGCAGAACAACTGGGTTGGGAACTGCCTGACCACATCGTCGCACCTTTGGCATCTGGTTCGCTGTACACGAAAATTTACAAAGGCTTCCAAGAATTCGTAGAAGTTGGTTTGGTGGAAGGCAAGGAAGTCAAATTCAGCGGCGCACAAGCTGAAGGATGTTCACCGATCGCCCAAGCTTATAAGGAACAACGCGACTTTATCAAGCCAGTGAAACCGAATACAATTGCCAAATCGCTGGCGATCGGTAACCCAGCAGATGCTGTTTATGCTTTAGACGTAGCCAAGAAAACTGGTGGTCATATTGAATCCGTCACCGATAGCGAAATTATCGAAGCCATCAAGCTGCTGGCAGAAACAGAAGGCATCTTCACAGAAACTGCAGGTGGTACAACTGTCGCGGTGCTGAAGAAGTTGGCAGAAGCTGGTAAGATTAACCCAGATGAAACCACAGTGGTGTACATTACCGGAAATGGCTTGAAAACCCAAGAAGCCATACAAGGTTACATTGGCGAACCTCTGACGATTGAGGCAAAACTCGATAGCTTTGAACGAGCGCTAGAGCGTTCCCGGACACTGGATCGCTTAGAATGGCAGCAAGTCCTGGTTTAGTCATTAATCATTGGTCATTGGTCATTAGTCATTAAAAAGAACAAAGAACCCTTCGGGTATGTCTATGGTGAACGCCAGTCGCCGTGACAGTTGGAAACACTCCTTGGCTGCGTTGGCTCACAAATGACTGATGACATACAACCCTTAACTTCCAACTTACGACTCTCCAAATCTATGTCTGTAAAAGTTTTAGTTCCCACTGCTCTGCAAAAATTCACCAACAACCAAGCCACCCTAGAATGTAAAGGCAGCACGATCACTGAGCTGTTTGACTCTCTAGAGCAAAGCTGTCCTGGTATTAAGTCGCGGTTGTGCGATGAAAGCGGACAGCCAAGGCGGTTTCTGAATTTGTACGTCAATAGTGAAGATATCCGGTTTTTGGACGGATCGGCTACACCATTGAAAGATGGTGATGAAGTGAGTATTGTACCCGCTGTTGCTGGAGGCTAGGACAATTCACGCATTCACGCATTCAAAGTATGCCCTACGGGCACGCTACGCAAACAAAATAATTTTTATAATTTTGAATTGGAATTGATTTGTCCTCTAAGGGCAAGGCTTTAGTTGCTGGAAAAAGTGGTCGTTGTCTGGAGACAGGCGTGGCTGTGTCAAAATGAAAATGACAATGACCTCCAGGTGATCTCTCATAGCAAGACAAAGGATAGACCTGAGCAATGGCAGAAGAAACAAATCACAATGAAGCTGGGGAAGTTGCTCCCAGTACTGTAGACCAGCAGGCTCCCAGTGTCGCTGAAGAACACGCTCCCAGTACAGACTCACCCGAAGCGACAGACATTCCTACGGCAAACGCGCCAGATCCCAAAGCCGCAAACCCAGAAACTAACCCCAATGCGGCAAAAACAACGACTGCAGCACCCAAACGCGAGAAGCCAGCAGGAGCCGCTAAAGCAGGCGCAGGGGATAAAGCCGCAGCAGGCGAAAAAGGAGCCGCTAAAGCAGCCGCAAAAAAAGAGAAAGCACCAGCGCTAGAAGATAAGCCATTTGCAGAATTTATCCAGCAAGATTACTTGCCAGCTGTACAAAAGGCGATCGCATCTCAAGGGGTGCAAGATTTACAGCTGAATTTTGCCAAGCAGAAAATTTCCGTCATTGGTTTTGACACAAATGAGGAATGCTGGCAAATCGCGGGCAGTTGGCAGAATGGTTTGCGCCAGTTTAACCTGTATTTTACCGAAGAAGATATTCAAGGGAAAAAGGCTTTTTCCTGTTACGAAGGCAAAAAGCCCAGCACTCTTGAGTCATTCTTAATCGATGAGCGCAAAGTTACGCTTGATTTACTGGTTTATGGACTGGTGCAGCGCTTGAACGGGCAAAAGTGGCTGGGGAGAAATTAGTTCAACTCGTGGAAGTGGTAGATTACGGCTCCGGTAACGGGGTCGTTATCTATCCTCGCATATCCTGATTTCAGCAACTCCTTGAAAACAGCTTCCACCTCAGTAAAGGTAGCCCCCGTATCCACAACTGCTTGAGTGACGGTAAGTTGACCGCCCCTTTTTTCCGCAGCTTTCAGCAATTGCATCATCAGTTTTTCCTGGGGAGAGCGGTAAACTTGGGTAGCAACAGCAGGTTGATTCAAAGGCACACCCAAAGGCGATAAACCTGCTTTGAGTCTAAGTTTCATGTGGTGTTCATCAACCATATTAGGGATAATAAACAAGTCTACAAACTGCCCTATACCAAGCACACCACCAGTCAACAGCCAGAACAAACCCGTCCCTATTTTGCCATTGTATAAACGGTGTAGTCCGCCCAAGCCAACAAACCAGGCTGCACTCAAGATGTAGGAGACAAGAAGACGTTCTTGATTGTCTTTATTATTATTATTATTACTATTATTGTTATTGTTGTTTTCTGCATTCATCTGGTTTCCATCCCCTCTAATTCACTCTTTCCTAAGTACATTCCTACTCTATTTTTTTCGGATCAGAATAAGCAGCCAAAGTTTTCACAATTCCTATACCACCGCGATCGCTTGGGGGATGGCACCGAGTGCCCGCCAAGGAGCGATCGCTCTTATTCCTAAGATAACCAGCTTAGATAAATTTTACTGAGTTAAATGTTACATTAATTACATATATAGTCATGCTGCTATATCTTTATAGTATGATACGTTTGCGCTTACCCTACCTCACCCAGTGGATTCACCCGACTGAGTGATTTAAGTTAGTAGGATGGCTTATAGTACAGGCTACACATCCTCAATTGCGGATTTCCCAAAAAATTGAAGTGTTGTTGCAACTCTTAACGTTTTCTCCGCCTGTACTCACCCTGTACCTTGATAGACTGAACTATAACAAATAAAATACTGTCGTCTATTGTGCCTTGTCAGGGTATTACTGTTGACTCTCGCAGGCAATCAAGATAATAAGACATTCATGGCAATCAAGACATGGTAGATTCCCTAAAAAAACCAGGCTTTGAAGAAATGCGGTCCGGGATTAAAGTCCCAGCCCAAGAAACCCTACTGACACCCCGATTTTACACGACCGACTTCGATGAGATGGCAAAGATGGACATCTCGCCAAACGAAGACGAGTTACAAGCCATTCTGGAAGAGTTTCGTGCAGACTACAACCGCCATCACTTTGTTCGGGATGCCGAGTTTGAACAATCCTGGGATCATCTTGACGGGGAAACTCGCCGATTGTTCGTGGAATTTCTAGAGCGTTCCTGTACGGCAGAGTTTTCCGGCTTTTTGCTGTACAAAGAACTCGGTCGCCGTTTGAAGGGCAAAAGCCCCGTCTTGGCAGAATGCTTCACTCTCATGTCTCGGGATGAAGCGCGTCATGCTGGCTTCTTGAACAAAGCGTTGTCCGACTTCAATCTGGCGTTGGATTTAGGGTTTTTGACCAAGAGCCGCAAATACACGTTCTTTAAGCCGAAATTCATCTTCTACGCAACTTACCTTTCAGAAAAGATAGGTTATTGGCGCTATATCACAATTTATCGTCACCTAGAGGCACATCCAGAAGACCGGATTTATCCGATTTTCCGCTGGTTTGAAAACTGGTGTCAGGATGAAAACCGCCACGGGGATTTCTTTGATGCCATCATGAAATCTCAGCCGCAAATGTTAAATGATTGGAAGGCGCGGTTGTGGAGTCGCTTCTTCCTGCTGTCGGTGTTCGCGACGATGTACCTTAACGACGTCCAGCGCAAAGACTTTTATGCGTCAATTGGTTTAGATGCACGCGAATATGATGTTTACGTGATTGAAAAGACCAATGAAACCGCAGGGCGAGTGTTCCCAATTACACTGGATGTTCAGCATCCGGAGTTTTATAAGCGGTTGGAAGTTTGTGTTAAGAACAACGAGAATCTGACGGCAATAGCTAACTCAAAAACTCCCAAATTCCTACAATTCTTCCAAAAATTGCCCTACTACATCTCCAATGGTTGGCAGTTGTTGCGGTTGTACTTCATCAAACCACTTGATGCTGCTGCTACCCAAGGCGCTGCTCGCTAGATTATAAGGGTTTTGCTAAAACTTAAGTGGTTCTGCATTGTGCAGAGCCGCTTTTTTTTTACAAACCGCACAGGACACAAAGGAATGAGAGAGCAGTTATCAGCTTTATGCTTTGCAGTAGGTATGAGTTTGGTTTTGATGGCTGCTCCTGGTTTGTGTGATACGCCTTCAAAAGACGCCCAGGATTTGAATTTAAGCCCGGAAATCATCAAGGATAGTCCGGTTTTGCAACGTTGGCGGCGTCAAGTGCCAAATGTGTTGGAAGACATTAAGAATGATCCCAGCTTTCCCACGAAGGTACGGCTGGGCTATTCTTACTTTCCTTCTGAGCAAGCTTTTGGAGTAAATGTGGGTGTGGAGGATGTATTTATTGGTCGTACTGGTTTAACGCTAAGTGGTGAGTATCAAACAACATTTAATGGTCAACGAGAGGCTTATGGTGCAGACGTGCATTATTATTTACGCCCTTTGGGTAGCTACGTCAATATTGCACCTGTGGTAGGCTATCGCCACCTGGAAACGAACAGCTACTCAACAGATGGAGTGAATCTGGGTGCAAAACTGTTGTTAGTATTGTCTCGCGGTGGTGCAGCAGATATTTCTTTGACACAGAGTTGGGTGGCTCCGGGTACTGGAGAAGAAGTTGGTTTAACAATGTTATCGGTAGGCTACGCCATCACTCGTAATCTGCGTATATCTACAGATATTCAGCAGCAAAATGCGAAACAGGATAAAGACACTCGCTTAGGTGTGGTTTTGGAGTGGATACCTTGAAGTGGTCGTACCTGTTTAAAGAGTAGGGCTTTTTGCTTTCAACTTTGTAATGTTGTTTCCTCTGCAGCAGGAGTTTCACTGACGATGCTGAGCTTAGTCAAATGAGGTCTAATAATCAGACTTACGCCAATTGCCCAGGCTATGGAAACCATCCAGCCTGCCAAAATATCACTGGGAAAGTGAACCCCTAAATAAAGTCGTGTCCAGGCAATAGCCAATACGAATAAGCTTCCAACAATCAGAACTACCCAGCACCAAACGCTACCCCATGTCAAAATGACTAGAGTTGCCACCAACGTCATACTCATCATGGAATGACCACTGGGAAAAGAGAAGTCTAACTCATGAGTTAGTGAATCCCACAGATGGGGACGCACTCGATGCATGAATTCCTTTGCTGTGCGGTTGATGATGCCGCTTCCTATCTCAGTGGTGAGTAGATAGGTGAGCGATCGCCACCGTCTTTGGATTAACAACACTAGCGCTATAACACTGACAACGGGAAAGACAACCCGAATTGAGCTAAACTCAGTCAGGGTTACGGCAATAACATCCAGTTGCGCCCGTGCTGTAGAGTGAATTGCTACGAGAATCGGCACATCCCAAGGAAAACCACCTTCATGCTTCCATACCTCTAGTGCTAGCAGTCCAAAGATTTGCAAAGGTAAATAAATCCCTATCAGTAGCAACACTAGAGAACGCCAACGAGCAACGAGCAGTTTTTGAGAGAAGTTGAGGAAGGACAGAATAAGCTTGCTGAAATTAGTATTAAACATTTCCAACAGAACCTAACAGAGTTTGTACGACTAATATTATGCACTTCACTGCCACCGCATCTCCCCTGAGCAAGGAAAGGTGAGGAGGGGTTTAATTCGTCGTCTTCTGGCAATGATATACAGCATATTGTTCGTGCGTGAAGTACAAGCCTAAGCTCTAAAAGCCAGACATCAAGCCCTTTTTACTTCTGACGAATGACGACTGAATTGCTGCTGTAAGTCACATCTTGGAGCAAGTTTTGGGGATTATACAGCTTCAAAGCGACGATTAATCTTTGGTAGCAAAAAAAAGATGCCCGTATATGCCATTACTCTGGACGTTTGCCCACTTTTTAAGTTAAAGTACGGTAAGCCGATTGAGTTTTTGGAATTAATAAGCAACAGGGGATTGTATCTATGACGCTGAGTTTCACCTCAGAGATAAAACACCATCAAACCCTGGTACTAGAACAGCAGTATGAATTACTCATTACTACCCTTATTCAGCTTCTTCATTGGTATTATTGTAGGTTTAACAGGCATTGGCGGAGCATCTCTGATCACGCCAATGCTTATTTTTTTGTTCCAGGTTCCGCCTTCGATCGCTGTGAGTTCTGATGTTGTAGCTGCCACGTTGATGAAGTTTGTCGGCGGCTTCAAGCACTGGGAGCAGCAAACCGTGGACGTGCAAGTGGTGAAATGGCTTGCCTTTGGCAGCGTTCCTGGATCGCTGTTTGGGGTAGGAATTTTGCACTCCATTAAACAAACAGGAGAGCATAATCTAGACCACATGATGCTGCAATTGGTTGGGATGATGATTCTGTTTGTCACCTTGTCAGCACTCGCACAACTGCTGCTATTGACATTTTTCCCAAATGTGAAATTACCAGAATTGCCAAAGTTTAACTTAAAAACGAAGTTGGGCCGTGCTTTAGCAATGAGTGTAGGAGCTCTTTTAGGCTGTTTAGTTGGTTTAACGAGTGTCTCCTCCGGTTCAATGTTTGCATTGGTGCTGATTGCCTTTTTTCAGCTAGATGCTCGTAAGTTAGTCGGTACAGATATTTCACAAGCAGCAATTTTATTATTTTTTACTGCCCTTGGACACCTCACCCTTGGGACAGTTGACTGGAGTTTGGTATTACCAATATGGTTCGGCTCTGTACCTGGGGTACTTCTTGGTGCTAAACTTTGCCAGCTTGCGCCTCAACGCCCACTGCGGTTTATCATTTACACACTCTTGCTCATGGTGAGTTACAAGTTAGTTTCCCCAGTGTGAGCGAAATAATAGGCTGAATGTTCCTCTTTCATACATGATCAAAAGACCGAGGGAAATCAACACGAAAGGAACAGCAGTTCTAGCATAGCGGCTTAACATAGAAGCGATCGCACCTTGACGAGCTAATAGATAAGCAATAGCACACCAAACCCCTACCATCAGAAAAAATACAATTAAAGTGACTTGCAAACTGGCAAAGCTCTTACCAGCAAATAAGGGTATGTAGATACTGATATTATCACCACCATTAGCAAGCGTGACCGCTGCGACTTTATAAGTTTGAGGATGTAAAAGACTCAAGAGAAAAGACACTATGGGGTGACTATGTGAGGACTGCTGAAAATCACTCGTTACTGTCTGAACTTCCGTAGTTTCTTCTTTTTGCACCAGTTGCTTGAAACCAATTGCTATAGGTAGTAATCCCAGAAATCCAATCCATTCTCGTGGGACTAGCAACCCACCAAAGAACCCTGGTAAGCTGGCAATGATGATAGCTGCAAAACCAAAGTACTGACCAATGACAATATGTCGTCGTCGAAAATTGGCATCGACTTGTGAGAAAAATAGCAACAGGATAAGGATATCATCAATATTGGTGGCAACGAAGGCGATGATACTTTCAGTCAAAGCTGTCCAAAGTTGAGTCATGCTCAATAATCATAAAATATCATCTCATCAAAATAATAAATTATAAAAAATCAAATCATGATATGTACATGAGTGAGTTAGTTTCTGCAATTAGCACAGGGATAGTTGCCTTCACCGCCACTAATATCGATGATATCCTTATCCTGTTGCTCTTTTTTTCTCAAGTAAATTCTACCTTCACTCGTAGGCAGATTATTGCAGGTCAATATCTAGGGTTCACAGCACTTGTCATTGCCAGTCTCCCTGGTTTATTTGGTGGTTTAGTCTTACCGCCAAACTGGATTGGATTACTAGGTTTGATACCTATTGCTATAGGTATCAGCAGTTTGGTAAATCAAGAAGAAGATTCTTCAAATGAAGCCGCAGCAGAAACAGAACAATTAGAAGACAGGACTTTTGCTAGTTTTATTTCTCCCCAAACCTACAGTGTCGCTGCTATCACTATTGCTAACGGTAGCGATAACATTAGCGTTTACATACCGTTATTTGCAAGTACCGATTTAGGAAGTTTTTTGGTGATTATAGCGGTCTTTTTTCTGCTTATAGGAGTTTGGTGCTATTCCGCATACAAATTAACCCATCAAACAGGAATAGCTGATATCCTAACTCAATACGGCAATTATCTTGTGCCTTTTGTTTTGATGGCATTAGGGACTTTTATTGTTTTAAAAAGTGACGCTTTGAACCCAATAAAACTCCTAGCTAGCTGTCTATGTTTGGGTATTCTTGTAAAAGAAGACAATAATTCGTAATTCATAATTAACAACTTAATTACGAATTACGAATTACGAATTATAAATTCGTTAGATGTAGTACATAAGTTCCATTTGTCGTCGTTTCTCCCGTTGCTCACAAAGGTCGTGGAGCGTATACTTTTCGAGAACAGAGTAAGCTGCTTGACTCGCATCTTGCCACATCTGTTGAATCACTTCAGTTTCTACTGTTGTCGGAGTGGAATTTTGCTCACGCCCCACAGCGTCTAATCCTTCTATGCAACGGAAAGCATCTAGAAGAGTCATTTTTTGGGGATCTCGTGCTAAAACGTAGCCCCCTTTGACGCCGCGTATGCTCTTAATCAAACCTCCACGCCTTAATGTGGCAAGAATTTCTTCTAAATAGCGGTTTGGTATATTTTGTCGCGCTGCTATTTCACGGATCTGCAAAGATTCACCAGTAGCATAGCAAGCGGCTAGCGCTACGAGAGAGAGAATTGCATACTCAAATTTATTAGAGAGTTCCATATGCAAGAGAAAAAAGACCCAGTTAGTTATTTCCTGCAATGAGGCTGAATATCAGCCTAAACAATAGAATTTGGGTCACTATCACGCAGGCAATATATGGACAACCTTATTTTGGCATAGTTATCCTAGTATAAAGAAGAGCTTTAATAAAAGCAAATACTTTTATTTTTCGTTTTGATAAATAAAAGTGATTGAAAAAAGCAAAAATTTGAGTTAAGTCTTGTGTTGCTCTTCTGACTAGACGCCTAAACCATAACGCATTGGGTCAAAATTTGTTCAAAAGCATTGGCAATTCGAGTCTGAAACCGCTGTCGGTGTTTGAGCTTCCAAACAGGTTGAACAATTTCTAGCTTTGTACCAGAACCTCTATCTACGATATGAATTGGGTGAAGTGTAGACAGCTGTAGTTCTTTTCTGACCATCAATTCAGGAATGGCAGCAGCACCAACACCGCTTTCCACCAATGCCTTTACCATTTCGCTACTGCTGAAGACGAAAACAACATCCAATTCGGCTGGGTCAATTCCCCAATTTTGCAAGGCTTGCTCAAACATTTGTTGCGCTCCCGAACCTGACTCTCGCATCACCCAACTAGTGCCATGCAGTTCCGCTGGGGAAATTTCTGTGCGATTAAACCAAGGGTGAGATGTGCCGACAACAATTTGTAGGCGATCGCTCCCCACAACTTCCTGCTCCAAAGAGCTCCTTAGTGAGGGTTTCACTTCTCCTGTCACTAAACCAAAATCAAAAAGCCCTGTCGCTGTCCCTTCGCAAATTTCTTCTGCATTACCCAACGTACAATCGATATGGATGCCGGGATATTCGCGCTTGAACTGGCTAATTTTGTCTGGTAACCAGTAGTTACCGATAGTTAGACTTGATGCCAACTTTAACTCACCCCGTTGCAGATTGTTCAATTCTCGCAAGCCGCGCTCCGTCAAAGAAACTTGGTCAATAATTTTCTGCGCTTCCATTTGGAGCAACTTCCCAGCATCAGTAATTTCGACATGGCGACCAATTCTATGGAATAGTTTCACACCGTATTCTGCTTCCAGGCTTTGAATCGCTGCACTGACAGCGGGCTGAGTAATGTAAAGCGTTTCTGCGGCACGCGTAAAGTGCATGACTTCCGCAACTGCTAAAAAAATTCGCAACTGCTCAAGCGTCATTTTGGCTCTTTAAGACTTCTTGGGTGTTTTATTTTCGCCACTATCGGCTAACATATCGTATAGTATTGTACGGTAATTATAGAGGAATTCCGTTGTTGAAATTCAAGTTTTGCTGACATATTTCGCTTCAACTTCTCTACTTAAGCCTAGTTAAAAAGATAGAGCAAAGTAGTATCAGTAGTGACTTCATAAATAGGTTCCTGTTTACCTACTGAGTAAAAAATGAAACTATTAAAGACTTTCATAGTCAAACATACCACAAACGTTGCTGTCAGAAATTAAGACTTAAGGTCAACCTCCTGCTTGTAACTGTAAATGACAAATTATAAGCGTGATTTATTTTACAAAAGCTAGAACAATTCATAAATTCAATCTATGACTTTGACAAAAAACAATATTTGCTTCTACTGATGGGTAGCAATAAAGTGAAAACTGTCGAGCCTCTGACGGGGTGATGACGACAAAGCAAGCAACTCCTCCAGTGGTGATTCGTTCATCGCTTGATGACGAAATCTAACGTCAGCTTAGACAACGCAAGCAAAAGATAAGAACAAAGGACAAACAGAAATGAGCTTATACACAGCAATTCCCACAGGGCTGTCTGCCTTCGTTGCTACCAACCTCGACGACATTGTCATTCTCTCTCTGTTTTTCTCCCAGGTGAATGCAATGTTCCGTAGTCGTCACATCATTACTGGTCAATACCTTGGTTTTAGTGGCTTGGTTATCGCCAGCCTACCTAGTTTCTTCGGCAGCCTAATCCTACCTGAACCTTGGATCGGATTGCTAGGCATTGCTCCCATTATGATTGGCATCAGTCGTTGGCTAAACCAGGAGGATAACGATAATCCTGAAGTACAGGTAGAAAAAGAAGAGTCTGATAGACCTTGGTTGACTAGCTTTTTGTCTCCCCAAACCTATAGTGTTGCTGCTGTGACAGTTGCTAATGGGAGTGACAACATAGCTATCTACGCACCGTTATTTGCTAGCAGTACTTGGGAGAGTTTGGCAGTCATCCTGGGAGTATTTTTCTCGCTTGTGGCAGTTTGGTGTTATACAGCATACCAGTTAACCCGCATACCGATGATGGTTGATATCTTAACCCGCTACGGTAATCAACTTGTTCCCTTTGTTCTGATTGGGTTGGGAGTTTTGATATTAGTGGACTGTCACACTTTGGAAAATCCTGCTTTGGCTGTACTCACTTTAGTCATAAGCTTTTTTTGCTTGCTGAGTGTAAGTAAGAACCTTTGGAAAACACCTGAAGTTGCATCTGAAGTTGAAAAAAATTGAAAAAAACTTAGAATTCACAAATCAGAATGACCCCACAGAAAAATCCCTGAGATTTAGAAAGGAAAAAACGATTGCAAAGACGAAGAAATCTCAGGTTTTGTCACCTCGACTTTCGACTTCGTCTCAAAAAAAATCTCAAATCCAATTATGACAAATGATTCTGAGTTCAAACGTAGTCAAACTTATGCCATATTTTTGACTTGAATTCAGAAAATAAAAAATATAAAAAAATAGAAATATTATGAAAGTCTTTAAAATTGCTCTCAGATTTCACTGCCTTATTTAAAATTAACATAATAGAAGTCTTAAAATTTTATTAATTTTGCTGTATAATACAAATAAAGTTTATTACTTTTTCAAGAAATTAAAATATTCATTTTAATTCTTATTGTCAGGTTTGGAATACTCTTCAAACAAATATAGAAGAGGAAGATTAACTTTTCTAAAATAGATTTTGCTCAGTTTCATAGAAGAGATTAAAAGGTTGTATCAATGCAGCTACCATTCAAATTTATGAAGGCTAATGGAGAAGCTTCAGAAAAAGAAAAGTCAACGAAACCACGTTCAGATAGAGTGCGGGAGCATTTAGCAAACGAACGTACTTATCTAGCATGGATGAGGAGTGGAATTGCCCTGATGGGGTTTGGTGTTCTTATTGTCCGCTTGCGTCTCCTCCGTCCTCCTCTGGCACCTCAAGCACCTGGTAATGGTTGGAAGTTAGGTTTAGCCTTTTCATTAGTTGGTTTGCTAACAGTAATGCTTTCAGGTCAGCATTACCTGACTGTGCGTCGCGACATCGACGAGGATACCTACGAACCAGCAGATCGATGGGTTATCCTCTCCAGCCTCGCTGTCATACTTCTGGGAATTGGGGTTGTCTATTACGTCTTTACAGTTCCTCTGGACTCGTTAAATACAGTCATAGTTGAGTAATGAAGCTGGGCGTGAGTTGTAGGGTGTAGTCAGAAAAGTAGTAACATTCTCCGCCGCGCCCCAAAAGCGCCAGTCGTTTGACGCCACTCCCCAAGGGCGGAGGGAACCTCCGCACGGGGGTGGCTCCGGAAGGTTTCCCTCCCGCACCGCTTTTTCTCCTACACTCTGCACTTGCCTGCGCTTTAAAGTGAGCATTGTTACAATTAAATGGTAGCGGCGCTTTAATCGAATGAAATCTTTGATAAAAGCGGCTGCTTTGTGAGCGATGGCACGAACGCGAGTGCGTGTCCTCTGGACTCAGCCCCGCATAAAGGCGATCGCCTTCCACGCAATCACCTCCCAGTGTTAGGGAATCTCGCTTCAGCGAACTAGAGTTCGTTTGCCTAACTGTGTGAAATCTTTTGCTATGCGCATATGGTGACTCTGAGAGTGTCTAAATGTAATACATTGGACCCTGCTGCAAGCGAGCCTCTCTTTGCTGACACAAGTCTTGCAGTGTATAGCTGCGCAAAACCTCAATAGAGGCGATGTTGGCTTGCTCCCAAATTTCATGAACCAAATTCCTTTCCAAAGTGGGAGTAACAGAGGATCCTCTCTCTTTGCGTTCACCTTCCACCAAAGTGACAATTTCCAGCAAAGTAATTTGCCAAGGTTCACGAACTAAAACGAAGCCTCCTCTTGAGCCACGATGACTCTGTACAACACCTGCTCGCCGCAAATTGGTAAGAATTTGTTCCAGATATCGCTCCGGTATCGGTTGCTTTGCAGTGATTTCACTCATAGTTAGAGGGGCTCTCTTTCCCTTATTGCTAGCCAGTTCTAGAAGTGCCAGCAGCGCGTATTCTACTTTGGAAGACAGATCCAAAAGAGTGTAGTTTTGGCTATTCAAGTCCGTACTCAATATACTACTATTACTCGATAGACTTACAGTATTTTTATGAAAAGTTAATTTTCGTGGCACTGTTGGATGTGATACCATTGCACTTACTCTGCATAAACATTCATAATTCTATCGATTTTTCGTAGTTTCTTCACATAATTTCTACAAATGAGTTCATCGATCACACAACTTATACACCTGGCTTGTTTTTTGAGACCGAGGATTTAGTACAATGAGCGGTTCTGATTTGGTGCTGAAGGCGATTAGGGTTGGTCTAATCGCCCTTTCTGGATGAAATTTACACAAGCCACTGCCAGCAAAAAAATACCAGCATTCCCAGCACAATAGTCAACAGCAAATTTTTTGTCCAAAAGCTAATCAAAATTGCAGCGATCGCTCCCACCAAACGAGCATTGGTGTAATTGAGCATGAGTTCACCGCCATTCGTTATCAAAACTGCAGGAACTGCGATCGCTGTTAAAACTGCAGGAGGGATATAGCGCAGCATTTGCGTCACTGAAGCAGGCAGCTTAATCCGACGACTGATCCCAATGAATCCATAGCGAATTGAAAACGTCACCAATGCCATTCCGACAATGAGATACAGTTCATTCATTGCGCTGCCTTTTTAATTGAATTCGTTCTGTCCCGACTCCCGCCAAGATACCTGCTAGCACTGCCACAATTAAGCCCAACTGGTGTGGTAGCGAATGTGCCCACACTGAAACAAGCCCTGTAACCAATACTGTCACCACCATTGGCGCACTGGTGAGGTAGGCAATCACCATGCCGATGAACGTAACACACATGGCGAAATCCAGTCCCCAGCTTGCAGCATTTGGTAGAAACTGACCAACTAATAATCCGGCTATCGTACACAGTTGCCAGTTGCCATACATCAGTAAGCTAGCACCTAGATAATACCAATGCTTGTGAGGAGAAGTGTCATTGAGGTTATAGCGAGCAATAGCTACCGCAAAACTTTCATCCGTCAAGCAAAACCCAATTGCAAGTTTCCAATGCTGAGGCAGATGTTGCACATGAGGAATCAGAGTAATTGCATACAGCAAATGGCGTAAATTTACAATAAATATTGTTAACAAAATCAGCGGCAGTGCTGTTCCTGTCGTCAGTAAACTGAGTGCGATAAATTGCGCTGCTCCAGCATACACGAAAGCAGACATTGCCAAAGTTTCCGCGAAGGATAGCCCACTGTTTGTTGCCAAAGTTCCGAAAATGAAGCCAAAGGGAATTGCTCCCACAACCAACGGCACAATTGCTCGGCTTCCTGCCAAAAATTCTGAAAAGGGTGTTGAAGCAGATGCTTGCCACGAAGATGAACGAGTCATCACAGTTTAGAAATTGAGTATATCTCCAGCCTAAGCAATCTAAAGCAGCAAATCTTGGACGTTTTTGCAGCATCCTAAAGTATACTGTCTCGGCGTTACCCCAACCAGACGCTTAAAGTGGCGAGTCAAGTGGCTTTGATCTGTAAAGCCTGTATCAGCAGCGACTTGGGCGATCGGCACTCCTAGGCTGAGCATAGCTTTAGCACGAGTGACTCGAACCTGTACCAAATATGCATGAGGAGGTAGCCCAACCTCCCTACGGAACGATCGCAGTAGACGCAATGGCTTGAGATTGGCGATGTAAGCTAATTGTTCCAGAGAAATACTGTTGGCGTAATTCGCTCTCAAATAGTCTTGAATGCGTTGGACAACTTGATGCTCTTGCCGAATGGGTACAAGATAGGGGCGGCGATCGCCATACCTCCTCACCAATTGGGCGATAGTCCAAAGAAAACAAGATTCTCGTTCCAACACAGAAGTTGAATTTTCTATCACAATATGAAGCTGACGCAATTGAGCAGCCAGTTGCTGATCCTGAATAACCGGATTTGGAAAATAGGGAAGCTGTTTTTGCCCCATAAACTCAGCAGTAGCTCTTTGAACTAACGAAACTTCTGGATACAGCATCCGATAAGTCCAGCCTGATGGAGTTCCAGCGTGTCCTGTGTGAACTTCTCCGGGATGAATAACGACAATGCTACCAGCAGGCGCTCTATGAATTGCACCTTGGTATGTGAACTGTTGAATTCCTTGCTCAATCACACCGATTGCGTAACCTTCATGCGTATGACGTGAGAAGTTCTGGGTGACATAAGTGGCGCGTAGCATTTCCAGGTTATTCAACGTTGGATCGCGCCAAAACTTGGCTCGTTCTTCGCAGCATTTAGTGTTCAACGCAGGACTCATATCGGTTGATGGTATCGTTGGGGCAATACGATAAGCAGCCCTAGTCTATGTCATCACCTACAGAGTTTTCTTGTACGTTTTTGCACCCAGAGTACGCCTATTAGACTTGCGAGCGAACCCGCAGTTCATATTGGCTCATAATAAGTCACGTTAAATCGATTATGCATAAGTTTCACGGAGCAGCAAGACGGTCATAATTCATGACAATGAATAAAACAAGTTCAGTTCCCCCATTACCACCAACTAGTCTTGTCCTTTTGTCAATAGGCTGTACTCAATTAGGTTCAGCACTTGCCAAAAGCCTGTTTGCAGCCTTGAGCCCAATGGGCGTAGTCTCTCTGAGGGTTGGATTTGCGGCAATTTTGTTGTTGATAGTGTGGCGACAAGAGCTTGTGGGGAATATTCGCTCAAATTACGGGCTTTTGATTCTTTTTGGTCTATCCTTGGCTTTGATGAACCTGTCGTTCTACATGGCTGTTGAGCGCATTCCGCTTGGTATTGCCGTGACTCTTGAGTTTGTTGGACCATTAGGCGTGGCAATTGTCAATTCCCGTCGGCTTCTTGACGTGCTGTGGGTACTGCTGGCAGCGATTGGTATCATCTTGTTAGCTCCCGTGGGTGGGCTAAAGTTAGATTTGGTTGGCGTGGCGCTGGCACTTGTTGCTGGAAGTTTCTGGGCTGCTTATATCCTCTTCTCTGCCAAAGTTGGTCAAGTTTTCCCTGGAGGAAGAGGACTCGCCTTGGCAATGGCAGTAGCAGCTATTGTACTTTTACCAATGGGAGTGTTAGCAGGGGGTTCAGCATTGCTCAAGCCCAACGTGCTGCTGATGGGATTTGGTGTAGCGATGCTTTCATCAGCTGTTCCTTATTCGCTGGAACTCGAAGCACTGCGCTTTTTACCCGTAAGAGTGTTTGGTGTGTTGATGAGTCTGGAACCTGTGGCTGCTGCACTCATGGGCTTTATTGTGCTGGGAGAAACTTTGAACCTTCGCGCCATCATGGCAATATTGCTCGTCTCCGTTGCAGCAGCTGGTGCTTCTAGGTTCGCCACTCGTGATTAAATATAGAGGATGGAGTTGCTTGTAGAAAATTGATGTATCCGCTAATGAACCATTCGACAGACAAGCATACACTGGAATTGTGCCAACAAGAACATAGCCGAGAGAGATAGGGTAAAGCACTACATGTTTATTAATGACAGCAATATACAAATAGGCAGAAGAGCCTGATTAACAAATTTTATAGTAAGAATTACTCAAGTCGGAATCATGTTAGAGAGAGTAGCAATGCAAATAAAGCTGATAGAAAAGCATCGCTGGAGAATTATGATGCAAGCACTTCTATCAACCACTCTAACTGTATTTTTACTTGTTGACTTATCAAAGTTTGTGGAGTCAAGACAGTAGATTTTGACTCACACTGAGGCGTGATCGTGCATTGGGGAACAAGTAGGGATCAGACTTATGGTAAGTATCAAAATTACCACTGTCTAGGACACTGTTTGCAGTTTTAGGTGTTCTTATTTGTAGTTGAGTATACCTAATAGAAAAAATGTTGATTAATATGTTGTATTCATTGCTCAATTGGTTTATTATTCTATCGAGCAAAAATAAATGATTTGTCTCTTTTGCATCTATACCCTACAAGTGTGTGAGGAATTTGAAATCCACCTTTTGCCCCCATCGGGCTAAGGCGTTGAGTCAAGAAATGCTTTCTCACATTATTGTTTGGGAGATGCAAGATAGTAGGATGATCTAACGATGCCGACGACTGTTGTTACACGTAAGGGTGCATGGCTATGATTATTAATGGGAACAGAGAATATATACAATGCTGCTATGTTACCGCAGCGCTAATTGATCAATATGGTGTACCGATAAGCACCAATATAGAAAATCGGTTTCTCTAAGAAATCGGTTTTTTTTATTCTTGGCTACCCTTAACTAAACTGTATTTAGCTATCAGCATCCCGTCCCTTAAAATAAACAACTGGATATTAGGGGTGATGTGGACGCCTGTAAACATCAACTACATCCTCTATATATATAGACAAACTCTGCGGATGCTTCTAAGGGAATAACCCAAGATTGCTTTCACCAAGGCTTAAATTTGTTTTTTTTACGTTTGGCCAATCGTTTCAGTAGATGCACGTGAGGACAAACCATTTATGTTGAATGCACCATCAAACCAAGTGCAGCAAACAAATGCTCCTTCCCTTGGTGTACTAATTGCTTTCTTTGCAGGGATTGGAGCAAGAGCTTTCGGTGGATCAATTCCCACCCACGTTTTGCCTTTTTGTTTGAAGCGTGGTTGGCTGACAGACCGTGAAAGCTTGGAAGCTTTAAATTGGTGCCGGAGCCTTCCGGGAGCTGGAGGTACGAATCTTTCGGCATATCTAGGATATTGCTGGCGAAAAACTGAAGGAGCAATACTGGCAACACTAGCTCTGGTGCTACCTGGATTTGTAGCAATACTGATGGCATCAAGGGTGCTGTCAGAGCTACCCCAACAGATCGTTCAAGCATCTTTGACCGCAGTAGCAGCAGCCAGCATTGGACTACTTTTGGACTTGACTTGGAAGCTGGGGAAATCTACTATCACCGACTATATTGATTTTCTGGTGACGTTCACTACGTTTGTTCTAGTAGGAATTTTCAGAGTTCCTATTCCCTTAGTTTTGATTGTAGTTGTGCCTTTTGCTTGGCATTTGAATAGCAGAATTCAAAAAAATAACTGATTTTGCTGCCGATGCACGTCTTATTTGATCTATTTTTCACGTTTGCTTATTTGGCTCTCATTAGCGTCGGAAGTTCAAGGGCTGTCATCACAGAAATGGAACGCCAAGTTGTGATTGTCCACGGGTGGATGAGCCATCAAGCTTTCCTCGAAGCTTATGCACTGGGATTACTGGTACCAGGACCAAATATGCTTAATGTTGTGTTGATCGGCAATCATATAGCTGGTTTACCTGGGGCGGTGGCTTCCGGGCTGGGGATGTTTGGTCCCACTTCATGTGTGTTAGCAAGCGTAGCATGGTTAATAAAACAACCGAACCCTCCCGCCTGGATAAAGAAATTTCATGCTGCTTTGGGTCCGGTAACGATTGGCTTGACATTAGCAACTGCTTGGAATCTTGGTAAGGATATATTCCTTAAAGATGTATTTAGCACTGTTGTCTGCTTTTTAGCACTACTCTTGTCAGTTCGAGGCTTACTGAATCCAGGCTGGGTAGTAGTCTTGGCATTGCTGGTAGGAGCCATTAAGGGTTTTTTAGCTCATAGCTGATGTAATGATCTGTCGCGCCTACAAGTTGTACTTTTTGTAGTCTGAAATCTTTACAACAAGCATTTGTAATAGGAAAGTTATATAACCGATAGCTTTTAACTTAATAGGTAAAGACATACTTGTAGGGTACTAATGGCTGCAAGCTAGTAGAAAACATTTCCTATCAGATCACAAAAAATATAAGCACTCTTGAGATGTAGTATATGGAATTTAGGAACGATAATCTCTTTACGTTTTTTGCCTTAAGACGCAGCGGACACCACGGTATCATGGTTTGGCTAGCTTATCACTTTAATCTGCCTGTCTTTGTTTTAAATAATGCGACACCCTATACAGATCCATACCTGACTTTCCAGTTTAACAATAGGTGGGACAAGCTATCGGACTGGTTGGTTCAAATTGAAGATGTTGAACAAATTCGGAATGTACATAAGCACTGTCTAATAATCGGTTTTCAGGATTTTAATATCGCCAGGCTTGAAGATGGAAGAGATTTTCTCTGGGAACGTCAAAGAACAGTTGGTGAAACCTTAAAGCTTTTTAACATTTTAGTTCTAAGAGATCCATTCAATATGTTAGCTAGCCGTTGGTACAAACCAGGTTTAGTTCCCCAACTAAAAGATGATTCAGAAGTTTTAGATATGTGGGAAATTTATGCTGAGGAATATCTGGGAATAACTAATTTTTTAGAATCCAAGATACCGTTCAACTATAACTTATGGTTTTCAAGCCTTGACTACCGCAAACAATTGTCCGCACAGTTTGGGCTTTCTTTCACAGATGCTGGACTGAATGTTGTTCCAAAGTCAACAGGTGGTCATGGAAGTAGTTTTGATAAAACTTCTTATGATGGCAGAGGAAACCAAATGAAAGTGTTAGAACGATGGAAAATTTGCCAGCACGAAAAACGTTTCGGTGAATCATTTAAAGAGCGACACAAACTCGCTAATCTGTACCGAAAAATTTTCCCTCACGATTCAGAAATTGAGTCATTTCTGCAGATGATTGGAATTTAGATGAAACTCAAATAAGCAAAATCACTTGCCTTATTACGAAACAGGAAATCTGAAGTATGAGAGGTAAAGGCGTAATTTTGTGGTTTACAGGTCTGAGTGGTGCAGGTAAAACTACGATTGCTAGAGGGATAGAATGCGAACTTAAGGCGCGTAATTGTTTAGTTGAAGTTTTAGATGGTGATGAGATTAGAAGCCATATTTCAAAAGAACTAGGATTTACCAAGGAAGATAGAAATATTAACATTCGTCGCATTGGTTATGTAGCAAATCTGCTGAGTCGAAATGGAATTGTGGCGATTGTGGCTGCAATTAGTCCTTACCGGGCTATCCGTGATGAAATTCGGATGAACAGTGAGAACTTTATAGAAGTTTATGTTGATGCACCACTTGAAGTTTGTGAGGCGCGAGATGTAAAAGGTCTGTACGCTAAGGCTCGATCTGGTGGAATAAGGAATTTTACAGGAGTGGAAGATCCCTACGAAGCTCCTATGAACCCTGAGATCATTTGCCGCACTACAAAAGAAAGTATCGAGGAATGTATTAATAAGGTTATTGGTCAATTAGAGCGACTAGACTACATTCCAAAGCGCACATAATAACAGAGAGATATGTGAGTTATCACAACCTCCACTTCAGAATATTTTTGTCTCATTTTTGCGGTGAAGGATGAATCAACGTTAATTAGAACAAGGAGTTCTTATGCAGATCACAGCTAATACCCAAATGGTTGAAAGAGATGAGTTTGGAGCAAATTTGGATGATAAAGAAATCCTTGAAGCTTCTCAAATCGATATTAGTCAGGTAACACTAAAAATTAGTAAAGTTGCAGAAATTTCCGAACCAGATCAACAAAGGCTATTTGAAATATTCAATAAATTTAAATTTGTCATACTGGAATGTGAACCCTTGCCGAATCTTCAAGAGAATTTATTAGCGTTAACGAAATTTTTTGGTTCAGTAAAGAGACATAAACGCTCTGACGAAAACGGTATTGTCCCGGTTGAAAATTTAGGCGATTCCCCTGCTACTACTGATCAAATTTCTGCCACGAATCAAAGCCATCCAATACATACAGATGGTTCATTTGATATAGATCCTCCTAAAATTGTTGCTATGCAATGTGAAATACCTTCTAAAAATGGGGGACTGTCTCAAATTGTCTATGCTGAATTAGTCTATGAATATTTAAGGGAAAACCATCTTCAAGAATTGCAGAAGTTGATTACTCATCCGTTGACTATAACAAGAGGTGGTGAAACAGCTACACGAACAACATTTGTTGAGCAAAAAGGCAAAATATCAATGACCTTCAGATCAGATTCAGTTATCTCAATTACAATACCGCCTCAACTAGAAAAGGCTTACAAAATTATCAAAAACTATGTTAATGATCCAAAGAACCAATTGATATTTAAACTTAAAGCAAATCAAATTGTATTACTTGACAATACTAGCGTTCTACATGGAAGAACATCTTTCTCAGATAATGAATTTCGCAAGCTAAATAGATTATGGTTTGATGGAATTTCCGAATATTCTCATTATTTACAATTTGGATTTATTCCTAAATCAAAAAACTTGCTCTGTGAACAAAATTAAAGATAACTCAAGGCTTGTAGTAGTGCTTTAGTACTAAAGCACTACTACGAGCTATAGTTTACTAATTTCCAGATACTTAAATCCTAATAAAGCTTCTTAAAAAGAATCCAAAATGAGTTGGGTGCACTATGTTTAATGGTAATTATTTCATCATCTTCATTCTTTCAGCCGTTTCGTTTATCCTGAGCTATTTTGGTGCTTCAGTGGGTCTCGTTATGGGTAATATTCGACTTCCTTTGCTTGTCTATGCCTTACAATCAACGACTAACACAATAGGTATTGCAACAGGTACAAACCTAGCGACTTCTGCTATGGGATCATTTGCTGGTACTTATTGTCATCTTAGGGAAGGACGGGTCAATTTTCGGTTGCTCTGTGCGATTGGTATCCCCTCAGGAATTGGTGCGACTATAAGTGTACTTGCCTTGGGTCGTGTGGAAGCATATTGGACAAAAATTATTATAGGAATTGTACTTGTTTACTCGAGCTTTCAGATAGCTAGTGGCAAAAAAATTATGAAAGGCGAAAATCAGCATTCATCTCGCCAAACCTTATTAGTTGAGATAGTAATTGGAGTTGCTTTGGGGTTACTAGCGGGTGCTGTGGGTTTGGGGCTTGGTAGCATAAGATTGCCTGCAATGATTCGAGTTTTAGGTATCGATCCAAAGGATGCAGTAGGAACAAATTTAGCTATCAACTTAATTACTGTAACTATTGGCGCAGCCGCCAGTATTTTGACTTTTGGAATTCATTTACCACTTCTTTTATCACTTGTGCCAGCTACGCTGTTAGGCTCTTATTTTGGAGCACGCTCTGTTACAAAAATTAACGCCTCGAAACTCCGCAAGCTAATTGCTTGGGCTTTAGGTGGTACGGGAGCATTCATGATTGTTGAAAGTATGCACTAATTTATGATGAGTTTAAGCATAATATCACTATGTTTTGCTAGCACTTATTGTCACATTAGAGAAGGACGCGTCAATTTTCGGTTGCTCTGTGCGATTGGTATCCCGTCAGGAATTGGTGCGTTTATAAGTATGCTTGCCTTAGCTCATCTGAATGCAAATTGGATGAAAATTCCTATAGGATAAGTTAACAATGTTGGTAAGTTTGTGAAAAAAGGAAAATGGAAGATTCCAAAAAAGTGTTTCATGTGGCAATTCCTTGTAGAGATTTAGATGAAGCTGAAGATTTTTATGTAAAAAAACTAGGTTGCAAGCTAGGTCGGAAATACGCAGATAGAATAACTTTAAACTTCTTTGGCTCACAGTTAGTGTGTCATCTGTATCCTGAAAAAATCGACCCCGTGCCACAAATGTATCCAAGGCATTTTGGTGTTATTTTTCGCAACAAAGAAGAATTTTATGCTGTATTAGAATTAGCCAAACAGCAAGAGCTTGAATTTTTTCAAGAAATCACACGAAAACGTCAAGGAGAAGCAGCAGAACAGTTGAATTTTTATCTAAAAGACCCCTCGAATAATATAGTACAGTTTAAATTATTCTTGAATACAGAAATGGTCTATTAGTACATAAGTACACGAGCGTTGAATTCTGTACCACTTGTGAACAGTTAATTAACTTCAGACCCAGAGGGCACTGGTTTGTAAAGACGTGGTAGAGGGAGGTGCCTGCAAATTCAGCAGCTCCTCCATTTTGACAGAAAATCTTTAAAACTTGAAGGTGGTCCGGATTGTTCCTACAAAGATGCTGTCGTTATTGTCGTTGTGTTCTGGATTGGTAATCACAAATAAGCCAGGGGTAATAGCAATATTATCAGTGACTTGTAATCGATAAAAACCTTCTATATGCAAAGAGGTGTCTTTATCAGCTACCAAGCTACTTGATGTGACTTTTGGCGGCATACCGATGACAATCCCAGCTAAATTACCTTTTCCTCCCAAGTCTGGAAAAGCTAAAGTTACAGCATAGTTCAAGATATCTGCGTTATCATTACTAACTTCCGATTGGGCAAATGAGTAGCCTAACCAACCAGAAACAGTAAATTGAGGACTTATTCGCCAACTGGTTTGTAAGCCAAAGGAATCTGCTGAAGTTGCAACATTACCAAAAGGTCTGATGGCACTGGCACTACCTGTACTACCTGTAAGGTTGACGCCACTATTGCCACCTCCGGCATTGTAGGAGTGAACGTAACTCAAGCCTATATCTAAATTTTTGATTGGCTCAAAGATGACTTGTGCGAAAGCGCCGTAGCTACCGTTAAAAAGCCCATTTTTATCAGTAGGATCTTCAGGATCGCGAACCATATAAGCTAAATCGAGCCTAGCACGCTCACTAAACTTATAATTGATAACTAACCCTGTACTGCCACTGGTTCGGTAGATAGGGTTAAATCGCCCAAAGCGGGAAATGCTACCACTACCGGAGCTTTCTAAGGGACTTAACGTTTCCACAAGATGATTCAATTCAGTATTAGCAGCAGATACGGTGACTCTCACCTTATTGCTTAACGGAAACTGATAGTACAAGTCATCTAGCCCAAGGTCGTTGTCTTCATCTCCATCAAATCCCAAACGAGTCATCCTAGTACCTGTGACACTACCCTGAAACTCAGTTATATTTCTGGCTTGCAAACGGGTTCTTAGACGGTCTTTGCCAGTAAAGCTTGTATCAAAATTCAAACGCACGCGATTGGCAAATATAATGTTATCTTGCAAGTCTGGGTTGTTATTTGGATTGTTGTCTCTATCAGCTGCATCGTCACCAAAAACACCAGCTACTGCAAAGATAGCTTCACCATTGAGTTTTGTGGTAGTAGAAAACTGATTTGCCTCTAGTTCAGTAGTACGGGCTTCTAGGGTATCTACACGACCACGCAGAGTAGCCAGTTCAGCAGAGAATTCTTCTTGCAAGCGCTGCAAAGTAGCTAGGTCTTCTTTTCTTACTAAGTCAGTGGTGGCTGTGGCAACGAGTTCGTTCACCCGATTTAAACAAGCATTCAAACCTGCTGCAAATTCATAACGAGTCAAAGCTCGGTTACCGCGATACGTGCCATTGGGATAACCAGCAATACAACCATAGCGCTCAACAAGGGATTGTAATGCTTGGAATGCCCAGTCTGTAGGCTGCACATCAGAAAATTGAGAAACGGATGTGACTTGACCAAGGCTCTGGGATTCTTGGGACAGCTGGGTAACAGAAGCCACTTGTTGGTTGACTTCACTAGCTTTGGCGCTGTTGGCAACGAACAATGTCGCAACGAAAACTACTGGAACAAGCTTGAGAAATTTCCAGGATAGTTTTGTCATGTTTTTTGTCTCACTCACACCTAAATTCGGATTTATGATTTTGGGGATTGCATATAGCGGTTCTTAATTCAATGCAGTACGATTCTGAACCTCACCCCCCAACCCCCTCTCCGCTATGCAGAGAGGGGGAGATATTTTCCCCTCCTCGCGCTTCGGGGAGGGGTAAGGGGTGGGGTTCCTAGTGTATACAAGCCATCTGAGAACCCCTATATTTATATCAAGCGCTCGTGAACACGCTTGATATGACTTCGACGGAGCTTTGAAAGGCTGATTTTATAGTGCGGCGCTCAAAGCTGTATCCCTGATTATTTCCTTGGTAGACTCTTTTCGTCGAACTTGCGTTAAGTGAAGAACAGTTCATGTTTTTAGCGCAAGGGAACAAGCCCTGCCTTTTCGACAATCTGCTGACCTTCTTTGGACATTAACATATTGACGTAGGCTTCTCCAGCTAGTTGATCGATTGTGCCGTCGGAGCGAAACACAATAAACATACGCCGACTCATGGGGTAAGAGCCATCTCTGATTGCGGCAGCATTAATCCGCTTGCCATCTTCTATGAAGGGTTGGACATATTCTTGGGAGTTAGCCTTAGCAACAGCAAGGGGGCGGATTGTTCGTTGACCAACAATGAGTGCATTTCCTCCAAAGGAAATCCCTCCAGGGGTCGAGCTAACCTTACGAATAGCCTCAGTGTAATCACGGACGAACTGTATCTTGGAACTGTTTTGCCCAGCTTCTGGCCCGAGAAGCTCATTTAATACACTGGCAACCTTAGGGTCTCTGGTGAAAGGTATGATTGGCAGATCCGGTCCTCCCACCTGCTTCCAGTTAGTTAGTTTACCTTTATATATGTCTTGGAGTTGCTCAACTGAAAGTCCTGGAATGGAGATATCTGGATGGGTAAAGAAGACAAGCGCATCTAAAGCTACTGGCACTTGCTTTAACCCAAAGCCCCGTTGTTTAGCCTTGTTATAATCAGTCTCCTTAAGAGATGCTCCGTACAGAGTAAAGCTTAGTTGACCATCAAGCACCATAGCTACACCTTTTGTGCCACCAATTTGATTGTCTTTCGGTTGAGTGTAGCGGAGGCGAAAATTGGCGTGAGCTGTGGTGATTGCTTCGTGTAAGCCAGCAGCAGTCAGAGCTGCAAAGGAGTTTCCACCGCCATAGTTGAATGTCCCTTCGGGCACGTTCGGCACCTCTTTCATGGAATTGTAGAGTTTGACCTCACGAGCGGTGTTCTGATTGTTGCCAATGGAATTGTCAACTCCGATGAGCTGGGAGTTGTTTACACTGTTGACAGTTACGAACGCACAGTAGATTAACCAACTCACAAACAGAAACACCAAACCAGATAGAAGCCGAATCATCCAAGGTGTTAACAGCCAATCTGCAAAAGTTTTTGGCTCAGGTTTGGCAGCGTTGTTGCTGTTTGGTAGCACAGTTACATTCAGGGGTTTAGCGCACTTCACACAGCGTTTAGCTGTGGAAGGATTTGTATCATAGCCACAATGGTTACATAATATAAAGTTTTGATTATTCGATTTATCAGGATTCATTTAATTCTCTCAAGGTATGTATTTGCACTTACGGTAGTATTGCACCCTGGAGATTTCTGTTATGTTGTAACAATATATCACTAGATACCAAGTATATTTATCAGATTATGACTGTTTTTTGCAACCTAACTGTAGGAAGTTAATAAAGTGCGATTGGGCAAACAACAGTGCCGCAAGCGGAGAAAAGCGCTTTTCTGAGCGCCCCAGAAGGCAATGCTGCCAAACAAACAAAGCCCATCGCACGTAAGCGCAAAGGGGGCGCGCAGGCATACGCATAGCGTGTCCCTTTGGGACTCAGTGCCTGCCACAGGCGATCGCTACTACACTGTATAAATTCCTATCAAAAATTGAAATTTATTTTAACGTAAGTTCGACAGAGCTTTGAAAGACTGATATGGAATCCTGATAAACAATTACTGTCATGCTGAATGCAGCGTAAGCGCAAAGCGGGCGCGCAGGCATACAAAGCAGCGTGCCCCCTTATGACTCAGCGGAACGAAGTATCTCTATGCATTGCACCGTTTGGAGATTCTGAGTCCCAAAGGGACACGCTGAGTCCTGAGCCCTTCGGGCACGGCTTGAGGCCGAACGGACACGCTGCGCGAACGCGAACGCTTCGCGAAGAATGACATACGATCAGTAATTAATCGGATTTCATATGATTTTATACTGCTGCGCTCAAAGCTGTATCCCTGATTATTTCGTTGGTAGACTCTTTTCGTTGAACTCGCGTTAAGTGAAGAACAGTTTATGTTCTCAGCGCACGGGAATGAGCCCTGCCTTTTCAACGATCTGCTGACCTTCTTTGGACACTAGCATATTGACGTAGGCTTCCCCGGCGAGTTGATCAATTGTGCCGTCCTGGCGGAACACAATAAACCGACGTCGGGCGAGGGGGTAAGAGCCATCCCTAATTGCGGCAGCATTAATCCGCTTGCCATTATCTATAAGGGGTTGCACATATTCTTGAGAGTTAGCTTTAGCAATACCAAGGGGGCGAATTGTTTGTTGACCGACAATTACTGCATTTGGTCCAAAGGAAATCCCCCCCGGAGTAGAGGCTACTTTACGAATAGCTTCAGTGACATCACGGACCAACTGCACTCTAGAAGCGATTTGGCCAGCTTCTAGCCGGAGAACCTCATTTAATGAATTGGAAGCTTTAGGGTCTCTAGCCAAAGGTACAATTGGCAAATCCGGTCCTCCCACCTGCTTCCAGTTGGTGAGTTTACCTTTATATATATCTTGAAGTTGATCAACTGAAAGTCCTGGAATGGAAATATCTGGATGGGTAAAGAAGACAAGCGCATCAAAAGCCACTGGGACTTGCTGTAGCCCAAAGCCCCGTTCTTTAGCCTTACTATAATCAGTATCTGCGAGAGATGCTGCGTTCAGAGTAAAGCTCAGTTGACGATCAAGCACCATAGCTACACCTTTTTTGCCACCAGGTTTCCCGTCTCTCGGTTCAGTGAAGCGGAGGCGAAAATTGGGGTGAGCTGCACTGATGGCTTCGTTTAAGCCAGCAGCAGTCAGAGCTGCAAAGCTGGAACCACCGCCGTAGTTAAATGTACCTTCCGGCACCTTCGGCACCTCTTTTATGGAATTGTAGAGTTTGACCTCAGGAGCGGTGTTCTGATTGCTGCCACTGGAATTGTCAACTCCGATGAGCTCGGAGTTGTTTACACTGTTCACAGTTACGAATGCACAGTAGATTAACCAACTCACAAACAGAAACACCAAACCAGATAGAAGCCGAATCATCCAAGGTGTTAACAGCCAATCTGCAAAAGTTTTTGGCTCAGGTTTGGCAGCGTTGTTGCTGTTTGGTAGCACAGTTACATTCAGGGGTTTAGCGCACTTCACACAGCGTTTAGCTGTGGAAGGATTTGTATCATAGCCACAATGGTTACATAATATAAAGTTTTGATTATTCGATTTATCAGGATTCATTTAATTCTCTCAAGGTATGTATTTGCACTTACGGTAGTATTGCACCCTGGAGATTTCTGTTATGTTGTAACAATATATCACTAGATACCAAGTATATTTATCAGATTATGACTGTTTTTTGCAACCTAACTGTAGGAAGTTAATAAAGTGCGATTGGGCAAACAACAGTGCCGCAAGCGGAGAAAAGCGCTTTTCTGAGCGCCCCAGAAGGCAATGCTGCCAAACAAAGCCCAGAAAAACGCTCCCGGGCTTTGCCCCGCCGTACGGCGATTGCGCAAAGCGGGCGCGCAGGCATACGCATAGCGTGTCCCTTTGGGACTCAGTGCCTGCCACAGGCGATCGCTACTACACTGTATGAATCCCTATCAGGGATTGAAATTTAGCTTGCAGGGAAAGAACTCAAAGCCCCTAGTCGCCGCACAGGGGTTTTTTTGATTGGAGTAGAAGCGCTCGTCGCTAACACTCAATTAGATGAAGTTTAGTTAAGATCACAAAGAGTGTACATAGAGTATATAGGGTTAACTTCAAATGCTCGATCAAGCTTTGTGCGATCGCCCGGTTAGCCAGTGGCTTGTTTTGAAGTCAACGCTCTCTGACTGGCTAATGACACCAACATTTATTGTATTGCCACTCTTGATTTTAGTTTTTTTACCTTGGATGATTCCACGCTTACGTTGGAAGCGTTTTTGGAGTGGTTTAGGAACTGTGTTACTCGTAATTTACTTTAGTGCCACTTTTCCACTAACCATAGCTGTAGCCAAAAAAGGATTAGTTACTTTTATTCCCCCCGATCCTGGTACAACTGTAGACGCAATTGTTGTACTGGGGCGGGGGGAACCATTTAGACATTCAAGGGTGAAAGTGGCGGCTGAACTTTGGAGAGATCGTCGTGCACCATTAATTTTTGCCAGTGGTGTAGGAGATGGTTCCGAAATCGTCGAACAACTAGAAGCAAAAGGCATTCCTGATGCTGCATTGGGCGAAGAACACTGTTCTCAAACCACTAAGGAAAACGCACTGTTCACCGCATCAGTGCTACAGCCACGAGGAGTCAAGCAAATTCTGCTAGTGACAGATCCTCCACATATGCTACGGTCATTACTCACTTTTCAAGGTATGGGCTTTGAAGTGATTCCGCGCACAAGCCCCATACCAACTGAATTAACTTCAACTAGAAAAGCAATGCTTTTGTTTTACGAGTACATGGGGTTAGTCAGTTATGGCTTGCGAGGGGAATTTCTTAAACACAACTCGGTTGAGCAAAATCCACCTGTAGCTAAAGTCAAGAATTTGGCGAATTTTGACGTGCAAAAACAGTAAATATTTCAAGGATAGCTAAACTGAGATCTTGCAAGAGTTGCAACAGTGAGGAGGCGAAGCCTCCAAACCCTCGTTACCAGGTTCAACCTGGTAACGAGATATTAGAGCCTCTGGCTCTTGTTGGGTGTGGCTCAACAAAAAATAAAATGGCAGGCATATTGCCTGCCATTTGGTCAATTGACCAATGATTTTGCCTTCAAGCTGTGACTTCTACCAAGGAAGCTTTATCGCTATTAACTATCTGCGATCGCAACTCTTCCCAGCTAACTCTTTCTAAACTGGGTAATACAACGTGTGCTTTACCTACTCGTTCCGCAGGACCAAGCCCAATAGCTCGCATTCCCGCAGCAAGAGCAGCTTCTACACCTGCTCCTGCGTCTTCCACCACAACACATCGTGAGGGTGAAACACCAAGTTGTTGTGCAGCATATAGGAAAAGGTCTGGTGCTGGTTTTGGTTGGGATACGCTGTAGCCATCAGCAATAGCATCCAAGTGTTCGGCAATCCCCAAACGTTCGATCACAGTCTCGGCGTTTTTGCTCGATGAACCCAAAGCCACTTTAATTCCAGCAGCTCGTACTTCCTGCAACAAATCTGCAACTCCTGGGAGTAGATGTGCTGGCGTAATCTTCTGCATCACTTCTACGTAGTAGCGATTCTTACGATCCATCATGTCCTGAATTTGCTCTTCAGTTACGGGGCGGTTTCCTAAGATATGCAACAAAGATTCTCGACGTGGCAGTCCTCGCATTGCTTCATTTGCTTCTCGGTCAAACTCTATGCCTTCTTCATCTGCCAGTTGCTTCCAAGCCAAATAGTGTAACTCCGAAGTATCGGTTAAAACACCATCCAAGTCAAAGATGACGCCAGCAATTGCTGAGTCTGAAGTTGGCGCAATATCTGCAAAGGTTTGAATTTTTTCTGGTTGCAAGTCGAATTCATACCACTCGTTGCACCATTGCAGACGGAACTTCAAGCGCGTCCAGCCTGAGGGTAGATTTGGACAAGCAACGGGACCAAATTGAGTCATCCGGATACCAGCAAACCCGAAGATTACAGCTTGCCAAACTCCACCAGCACTAGCAGCATGAATTCCTTCAGCTGCGTTACGCCGCACATCTTCCAAATCTACCAACGCCGATCGCATGAAGTGAGTATACGCTTCTTGTGGATGATTGAGATCGCAAGCCAAGATAGCGTGAATTGCTGGACCGAGTGAGGAACCATAGGTGTGGTCGGTGCGGGGGTTGTAATAATCCCAGTTGGTTTGTAGAGTTTTGCGATCATAGACGTCGCGTAGCAAGTAGAAAAGCATCAACACATCTGGCTGTTTGAGAATCTGCCTTTGACTTGTGGCTTCAATTCCCAAAAGTCCTTGCATTGATGTGGTACGGGTTTCGTAATCAGCCCAGTTAATATCTTCGAGCTGGAAAAACCCCTCAAACTGCTCCATCAACCCACTTTCTGAGTCTTGGTTAACATAAAGATTTTTGGCAATTGACGCCCAGCTTTCAAAGCGTTCGGTTCCTAAATTGAGTTTTATCGCCAGCTGTTCTGCCGTGTCAGGATAAGCCTGATGCAGCCAGTTCCACAACATCAATGCCGACTGTAAGTGCCATTGCGTCATGAGATTGGTGAAGGCGTTATTGTCTACGCGATCGTGATTTTCATCAGGTCCAATCACATCACGGATATCATAACTGTTGCGCTGTGGGTTCCACTCAACCCGACTTTGCCAGAAAGCAGCTGTATCTAGGATAATTTCTGCACCATAATCGCGCATCCATTCATCATCACCAGTGTGCCGCCAGTAGTTCCAAGTAGCATAAGCGACATCTGTGCTGATATGCACTTCAATGTCACCGCACCAGATGCGGATTTGCTCACCGTTTTTACCTGGTACCCACCGGGGAGTCACTTCATCACCAGTGATGGCACTTTCCCAGGCATACATGGCTCCAGAGTATCCCGCTTCTTTGGCTTTCCGTCGCGCCCCATCTAAAGTATGGTAGCGGTAGGTCAGCAGGTTACGTGCCAGCGCTGGCTGAGTTAAGGTTAGGAAGGGCAAGATAAAAATTTCTGTGTCCCAAAAGATGTGTCCGCTATAAGCAAAACCGGAGAGGGTTTTGGGAGGAATGCTGACTCGGTCATCATGACGTGGTGCAGCAGCAAGCACTTGGAAGATATTGTAGCGAATGCTCAACTGCGCTTTAGAATCGCCTTCAATAATTATGTCACTGTCTTGCCACACCTGCTCCCATGCAGCTATATGAGCAGCAAACAGGGTGGAGTAGCTTGGTTCATCAGCTAGCCTATCTAAGGCTGCTGCCATTGGGGTTTCTGTATCCCGTGAAGTAAACAAGGTGACAATCTTGTCAACGGTCACTGTTTGTCCTGGTACGCATTGGAAGGTTTTTGTTAAGCTTGCGGAACCAGAAGTATTTTGTTCGCCCAACAGTGCAGCATCTTCACCCTCGACAACAAGCTTAGCTGCCATACCAAGTTCAATTCCAGAATGGAGAGTTTGGCTGTGCAACCAGACAAGATTTCCAGCGCTACCAGAGTTTAGCGTCTGCCAGTGTTTGACACCTTGGGTATCCTGTTCGGGATTAAACTCAACTTCAACTGAAATGTCACCTTCAAAATCTTGGGATGTGATTTGACAACGGACAGCTAAAACGTGTTGATCTGCTAGACTGGCGAAACGCTGAAAGTGGAAATCCACAGTATGACCTTGTGGAGAACGCCACCGCACCTCACGGTTCAATAGTCCCAAGCGCATATCCAGCCGACGTTCATAGTACAAAAGTTCGCCAGCGTCAAGACCGAAGCGTTCTTCTCCTACTTTCACAACCAACGACAGCCAGCTGGGGCAGTTGACAAGTTGCGTGGTGGCGATCGCAACATCATCATAAACACCATTAATGATTGTTGCTGCAGAATCATTGGCATATCCTTCCTCGAAAGTTCCCCGTGTTCCCAAGTAGCCGTTCCCAAGGGTGAACACAGTTTCTTTGTGGTGCAGCTGACTGGGATTGAACTCTGTTTCAATGACGTTCCAGCCAGTGGAGTCAAGGAGTTGCTGATCGTTTGGGGAGGTGTCAGTTGAGTAGTAGAGCATTACTTAATAAAACCTATATTTTGGTGTTTGTGTTGGTCGGGATGAAATAGCTTTTTTAGGGGTTAGATTCAGTTACTGACTACAAACAGTTGAACGCCACTTACAGAAAACTTGGGGATTCCCTGCAACGCTGTGGGTTTTCAGGACTGTCCTCCCCTGCGCCCCTCTGTTTGGACTCATATAAATCCTTAACAGGGAAGAACGATGCCTTCTTGAAAAGAAAGGTTCCCATTTTCATCGATCGTTTGATAGATTGTATTAACTTTTTTCGTTAAAAATTTTAAATATTAAGATACAAAACAATAAAATTTATAAATTTCTTTTTAAGAGATGACAAAAAAGTTGATGGACAGTAAGTTATCTCAGAGCGCTTTAGAGGAGGTATATTTGTTTGGAGTGCGTTGTTATAGCTATTATCTCCTGATAGATGAAAATCTGTACCACAACTTTTATAGAATGTATTATATTTTAATCTTTTCTTTAGAATGACACATTATTATTAGCATATTTTTTTGTGAAGACCCTCCTCATAAAAATAAGCAGGGCAGGGTGGTTTCATACAAAGAAAGAAAAATGACAATACTTCTGGAAGGCGATCGTAAATTGACAAGCTCTTGAGATGAATAATCTGCTCGAACAGTTGCAGCAAGTGCCAGACTATCGGCACATTAAAGGACGAAGACATCAATTGTGGTTGGTACTGTTTGTGATCTTGTTAGGGACAATGACAGGATATTGGGGCTACCGACCACTGGAAGACTTTACCAAGATACACAGACAAAGCTTGATTGAACTGTTAAACCTAGAACAAACAATCAAGTTGCCATCCTATTCAACGTTCCGACGAGTACTAAAAACTGTAGATTTTCAGCCGTTAACAGACTTATTCAATAGTTGGGCATCAATTTTTGTGCCACCAATGCCTGGAGAACGACTGGCAATCGACGGTAAAGGCATACGTTGCACAGTCACAGATTACAGTCAGTCCTACCAAAACTTTATCAGTACAGTATCAGTTTATAGTCACGGGCGGGGCATTGTACTCAAAATGCAACCAATGTCTAATAAAAAAATTAGTGAGGTGGCGATTGTACAACAACTAATCTCCGAGTTTTGTGGTCAACAGGTAGTTTTTACTCTTGATGCTTTACACTGCCAAAAAAAACAGTATCACTCATCATTCACGGTGGCAACGACTACATAATTGGGTTAAAACAAAACCAACCTACTCTCTACAAAATGGCTCAAACCCAAGCACAACAGGATACTCCACTTAGCAGTGCTACAACTGTAGAGAATGTTCATTCTCGACTAGTCCGACGTGAGTGCAAAGTTTTTGCTGCTCCCAAACAAATGCAAAAAAAATGGTCTGGACTCAAAACTTTTGTTGTGGTCGAGCGTCAGGGTGAGCGTGATGGTCAGCCATTCTACGAGCGTCAATTCTATATCTGTAGTCAATGTCTCGATGCTCAACAGTTACTTGCTGATATTCAAGGGCATTGGGGCATCGAAAATCGGCTGCATTGGGTTAGAGATGTGACATTTAAAGAAGATTTTCCACTCCGCCGTGGTGGCAATGCTCCTGTAAATTGGTCTATCTTACACAACTTTTTTATTACGATCGCTCGCCAACTCGGTTTCCGAACTATTCCTCAAGCACAACGCGCCCTTTCCAACCAACTCAATAGAGTTTTTTCTTTCTTTGTATGAAACCACCCTGCCTCATAAAAATAAGCAGGGGGAGCAGGGGAAGCGCTTGGGTTGCAGGGGAAGAAAATTTTGATTTATAACGCAGCAAGAAGAATATTCGCAATTTCAATGCATTGCAGCAATGTAAAGTTTAACCAAAATACTATCAGACCTTAACTTCGCCTTATGTATAAATATATTAAGAAGGAGCAACTATCTAGTACTAAATTTACTAAACGAATTTCCAATGAAACTTCTACACCGTGATGACTTATACGGATGGTCATCCTTTAATAAAGAACGCAATATAGATTTCAATAGTATTGCTTGGATTCGTCCAGACGGTAATATTCTCATCGATCCATTGTCTCTGTTATCCGAAGACTACGAACATCTCAATTCCTTAGGTAGTGTTCGTTGGATTGTGATCACCACTTCAGATCACGTACGTGCTGCAAAGGAACTTGCATATGTAACTGGTGCCCAAATTGCAGGTCCTTTTGCCGAACGAAGTCACTTTCCTATTAAGTGCAATCGGTGGCTTCATGATGGCGAAGAGTTAGTTCCAGGGTTGCAGGTGATTGAATTGCAAGGCTCGAAGACGCCTGGTGAACTAGCACTGCTTTTGGATAAAACAACCCTGATCACAGGCGATTTGATCCGGGCACACAAAGCAGGAAGTCTAACAATTTTACCTGATGAGAAACTTTCCAATCGAGAGCAAGCGGTTGCCTCAGTCCAAAGACTTGCCCAGATAAATGGTATAAAGGCTGTACTAGTGGGGGATGGGTGGTCGGTGTTTCGGGATGGAGGTTTGGCGTTGAAAGAACTTGCAGCTAGCCAGGAACCCAAGTCCACCTAGTGGTTGAGGGAATACGAAGTCATATCATGTCCGATTAAATAACCTTACTAAATGTGTAGTGAGGACTTTAGTCCTCTTCCACGAAAACAAGGACTCTTGTCCTTATTACTAGAATTGCTGAATTTGGGAGGGGGGAATTGACTGACGTCGTAGTTGGCTTAGATCTGGGTACAGGAGGAGTGCGGGCGATCGCTGTTGATCTGCAAGGGCAAATTATCGCTACTACGACGAAAAGCTATCCTCTGTTAACTCCACAGCCCGGTTGGACAGAGCAGAACCCATCGGATTGGGTTGAAGCTAGTTTGGATGCCCTGTTCGATGTTGCGCAACAGGTAGATGGACACCGAGCAATCGCCCTCGGTTTGTCTGGACAAATGCATGGCATGGTTCCTCTGGATGCAGAGGGCACAGTGATCAGACCGGCAATTTTGTGGAATGATCAGCGCACTGGTAAAGCTGTTGATGCGATTGAAGCCACTATTCCCCGTCAGGAGTTGATCCAGCGCGCTGGAAATCCTGCAATTACCGGGTTTCAGCTTCCGAAGCTCGTGTGGTTACGGGCTGAAGAACCGCAAGCGTATGCTCGGCTGTGGCAGATTCTTTTGCCAAAAGATTATCTGGGATATGTGCTCACTGGCGAGCTAGTGACAGAACCGTCTGATGCGTCCGGTGTCGGGTGTTTGAATCTGGCGAATCGGCAATGGGATACGGATATTCTCAATGCTCTCAATATCAACCCAGCGTTGTTCCCCTCTGTAGTCGAGTCTACAGCGATCGCCGGACGGTTGAAATCAGAAATCGCCGCCCGCGTGGGACTCCCTGCCGGATTACCTGTGGTTGCAGGCGGAGGCGACAATGCAGCAGCGGCGATCGGTTTGGGGATTTCATCGAGCAACCTCAACCGGGGCAGTCTGAGTATTGGCACGTCGGGAGTTATCTTTGCACCGTGCAATCGCCCAATTCCCGATCCAGAAGGTCGGGTGCATTTGTTTTGTCATGTGGATGGTGGCTATCATCTGCTGGGAGTGACGCTGGCGGCAGGCGGTTCTCTGCGTTGGTATCGAGATACATTTGCACCCAATGTTCCCTACACCGAGCTGATGGATATGGCAGAGCGATCGCTGCCTGGTGCCCGTGGTGTTCTATTTCTACCCCATCTTTCAGGAGAACGCAGTCCCCACCTCGATCCAGAGACTCGGGGTGCCTGGGTGAATCTGTCATTGGCTCATACGCAGGCAGATATCATTCGTGCTGTTTTGGAAGGTGTTGCATTTAGCTTGCGGGAAGCGTTGGAGGTAATTAGCGCGATCGCTCCCGTTCATCAACTTTTAGCAACAGGTGGAGGCGCACGATCCAACATCTGGTTACGAATTTTGGCAGATGTTTTGCAAACACAACTCATTGCTCCCAAAGCAGAAGAAGGAGCCGCTTATGGAGCAGCGATTCTGGCAATGGTGGGGGTTGGTGCATATCCCAATTTAGAAGCTGCATTCAAGATGCTGCCGCAGGATAGCAATGTGGTACAGCCGCAGGCAAATCCTATGTATGAAGCAGGGTTCAAGCGATACAGGTTATTGTACGACGCCCTTAAAGTCGTTCGTTGACAGAACACATTGCCAAAAGCAGGAGTAATCCACCCGCGCTATACTCACGCAACGCACATTACCGAAGGGATGCGCTCGCAGTATGAGATAACCTCACAACTAAATCTGTGACAAAATAGTTTTGTTGTCCTATAGCCAATGCGATCGGCTACGACCTATGATTTCTACCATCAAGCGCCGCTACACTTTGGATGAATATCGCGCGCTCGAAGAAAAAGCGGAAGGACGCAGCGAATATCGAGATGGAGAAATTATACCCATGCCCGGAGGAACCCTCAAACACAGCCGCATCAGTGGTAATATTTTTGCCTTTCTCAAGTTTCTGCTGCGCGATACTGAATTTGAGCCAATTAACAGCGATTTGCGGCTGTGGATTCCTGAACATCGACGCGGAGTATATCCAGACGTGATGATTTTTGATGGTGAACCGCAACTGAATGGCGATCGCTTAGATGAAGTCTTGAATCCTATTTTAATTGTTGAAGTATTATCTCCTTCCACCGCAGATTACGACCGACAAAATAAATTTCGGATATATCGATCAATTCCTAGTTTTAGCGAATATTTATTAGTCGAGCAGGATGAAGCTTTTGTCGAACGCTATAGCAAGCAAACCCAAGGTTGGTTGTTCAATGAATTTAAAGGCTTGGAACAATCTATTTCCCTAGACTCAGTTGGGATGGAATTGCCAATGGCGGAAATTTATCGCGGCGTTGTTTTTGAGTAAAATAGCTCTGGCTTAAAGAAGTGATCAATCGCGCAGGTTGCTCAAGGAAGCATTCTGCTGGTCTGGTTCCATCTATAACTTTGTAAGAGCCAGGACAAGTGTGTATTATTAAATTATGAAACAGATCTGGAAGATTTACCAATGCAATTAGTCAGTCGGGAGCATATCGAGATCGCTTCTGATGTGCGGAGTGGGAAGCCCCGCATTGTCGGTACCCGCATTGCTGTAGAAGATGTGGCGGTGATGCATTTAAAGCTAGGGTATTCCTTGGTAGAGATTGCTGGTAAGTATGACCTGTCACTGGCATCTGTTTATGCAGCAATGGCTTATTACTTTGATCACCGAGACGAGATTGATCGCCGCATAGCAGAAGAAGATGAGTTAGTTGAGGTACTCAAGCAAAATCATCCCTCGCATCTCCAAGAGAAACTCAGACAGTTGAGGAATGAGTAAACGAATTAGCTTTCATCTGGATGAAAATGTCGATCCTGCAATCGCGCTTGGCTTGCGCCGTTATGGAATTGATGTCACAACAACCAATGATGTGGAATTACGTACTCAAACCGATGAAGTCCAGTTAGCGTTTATTCAGAAAACACAGCGAGTACTGTTCACCCAAGATGCAGATTTTTTGATTATTGCAAGTTCTAGGCTTGATCATCCTGGCATTACCTACTGCAAAAAAGGGACTCGTTCAATTGGTGAAATTATTGAAACCTTGGTTTTGATTTATGAGGTGATGACACCTGAAGAGATGGTGGGATGTGTCGAGTTTGTGTGAAATGAAAGCAGCACCGAGAGGCTTGCATTCAAAAACTCAATTCTGGGGAACATTGAAACGAAAAACCCCCAATCCGCTACAAAAATTTTGTAGCCTGATGGAGATTCCCAGTGATGCTCAGGTTTTAATTCAAGCGTTTTTTTAATCCACGGTCGATTGCTTTTCTTACGCTTTGCTATAGTGATTTTGCAAATCTGCTGAAGACAGCCTTCACCGAAGATGGGCGCTTTGCGCCATCACTTTAGTTGGGTTATAGGCGATCACCCACTTTGTTAATGCTATCAAATCGCTAGTGCGAATTGTTAGACAGACTTTTCCCCGTAGACTTGATGAAGCAGTATTAACTTTATGTGATTAGATCATCATACTGAATCTGCCGCTTTTCAAGGCTGTACTGGATACCACGCCTTCAATCTACTGTAAATACCTTCCTCTAATTTTGCTTTACGAACATTGTATGAAGTATTATCTTTTGTCATGATTTGAAATGAGTGTTGTACGAATGGGATATTTCCCTCGTGATATCTAATCTGTAATTCTGAATAGACAGGTATCATAATTCCACTTACGTAAAAGTAGTCTTCGTTAAATTTCTCAAAGGCATCCCAAATCTCAAAAATAGCTTCATCAACATCGTTCACTTCATGAGTGCCCAGCGATGTTGGACCTCCATTATCTGGGTAGCGTAGAGCATAGTATTCATTGATTCGTTTAATACGGTCTTTCAGATCTTTGCTAACAGAAAGTCCGGCTCTGCTAGCAAGCGATAAACATGCTTCTACATCATGTCCCAATTCGTAAGTACGACCGAAGCTCTTCGACTCTTTGCTTACAGCTTTACGAACCTCTTCTGCGCTACCCTTTAGTGATAAATCCGCGAAGAGAAGGTATGACTTTATGAGTTTTTCAGTAGCCTGAGTAGCCATTTCAAAACCTGACCATAAAGCGTTTAAAAGCCCGAAACGAGCAAGCAAATAGTCATCGCTAGCCTTTTTCGCGAACCTCCAGGCATCACGATTTAGGCTTAAGAAATCTTGCAAAGCCGCTTGCGTCTTAATATTTCTCATACAAGAAGAAATTATACATACCTAACCATATGAAGTGTGGGTCTGTCTAACTATTTATTATACTGAAATTTTCCATAGAACTACTCGGTACAAGGTCAAGATATTTACACAGAATTTGTCAACATAACACCCTACGATTCGACCATCTCCCGTTGCTTGCACTTGAATCGTCTGCATCCTTCACCCATCTACCATCTGTTACTGTATTCGGTTGTACCCATTTTGAATGTTAGATTTTTGCGATCGCCATAACTGCTCACTGCATCAGGAAAATGGTTCAAGTTGATTTCAATAAACAAAAAAGCATATTGCTTTCTCATTAGGCTTATATGCTTTCTCAAAATGCCTAATTGCTTTCTCATTTCAGTAGATTTAGCAAGCAAAAAAGCATATTGCTTTCTCATTAGGCTTATATGCTTTCTCATTTCACTAGATCGCGTATTCATTTCAGTAGATTTAGCAAGCAAAAAAGCATATTGCTTTCTTATTAGGCTTATATGCTTTCTCATTTCAGTAATTCCCGCACTCATGACAACTATAGCTATGTAGCAAAAGCTATTGCAGATTTGCCGGAATTTTCTCAGGCTGATCAATACGGAAGTTTTTTAAAGTAAAGAATATTAACCGTACTGTATTACAAGGTGCATATCATGGCTCGTAGAAAAAGAACCTCCCAGGTGTTAGAAAAAGCAGTGCGTCGTGCGGCTGGCATCAATTCAATTGATCCGAATTTAGATTTAGGCAATGGACTCACCCAGCCTACTTTCTCAACTTTAATAGAAAGGATGCGAACTAGAGAGAATGCATACAACAGTGCCCTTTCTAACCTGGATAAGTTATACCGTGAAATGCTCCAAACAGAGCGCGAGTTGGCAGATATGGCAGAACACATGCTGTTAGGAGTTGCGACTCGATATGGCAAAAGCAGTGTGGAGTATGGCATGGCGGGAGGAGTTCCTAAGAACCAGCGCCGCAAGGGACTGCGAGGCGAGTCGCCAATTCCCAGTTTTGAGCAACTTTAATTAGTTACCAGTGTGGACGGCAAGAATGGAAACAAACCAGTAGCGACAAGTTAGGATGTGGACTAGTACTCAAAATTCTGTACGGCATAACAACCAAGCTCACCCGTCATCGAAAGCCGGAGCGAAACCGAGGAACAAGGCGAAGCACAAACTGTAGGCGGTCAGGTGCAGCGCCTTGTGCCAATGCGCGTAGGGGTTTGGCAGCTACAAAATGGTGAACGTCACCTTATGTAATGGACAGATGAGATTTTAGTTTTGCGAGAATATCCCAAGATCTCGTCCAGAGAATCGACCCTCCTTCTTCTGGATCAACGGTATGCGAAGCGTTTGGCAGGCGCGAAGCCAGGATCGCGCCAAAATCTGGGGAGTGAACCGTACTAGTATCCAAACCACCATACCAGAGGTCCACAGGAACGGTGATGTTCTCCAGCTCCACAGGCCATGAACCCAGCGCATTGACGAGGTCTCGCGCGTATCCTTGTGCGCCCTGCGAGAAACCCTCCTTCAAGGCCCGCTGATATGCTTGGCTGAACGTGTCACTCTCATACAACGCCCGGTCGCGCTGGGCACTCATCCCAATGATTAACTGCCACAGCCCCTCCTGCGTTGCCATCTGCGAAAAGTGCTGCTCAAACCTCACAGCATCTTGTTGGACAGCAGCAATCATCCCCTCTACATCCGGATGCAAGAGCGGTCTCACACGCGGATGGGCAAGTTCGTCCTGACCCGACACAATTGCTATGGCCTTCACGAGGTTCCCTCCTGCGAGAGCGAATGCGAACGGTGCACCTTGAGAGAAACCAACAGCGAGAACATCATGCAGATCATTGACCTGAATAAACTCCCGCGTGTCATCCACCCAAGAGGACAACGTCTTGTTAGGGTGAGCGTCGGACAAACCCAAGCCAGGTCGGTCAATGGCAATAAGTTTCAAGCCGAGACCTGGGAGGTCGCTCGCCCCAAAACCAAGCCACCCGCTCATTCCAGCTCCGGTGCAAAACAAAACTGGAAGGCCGTCAACAGGTCCCCATTCGGACCACGCGAGCATACGACCATCATGCAGTTGCATCTTTGCCTGTCTTTCGGGTGGTGTCACAAGATCGTTCATGCTATTGATTTTCGTAATCTCTTCAAAATACCAAATCTTTGAGATGGTCTTTGAGGTGACGTAAGATTCTGCCCTCAGTGCTTGACAGGTTTTGAGCGATGAGCGGACAAAAACAGATGATGGTGCGTTGCTACGGGAGGGATGCGATCGCGCTAATGAGACCACATTATGTTTGATCTGTTTCTTTGATAATGTGTCACCTTCCGTTTGGGGTATTGAACCCTGATAGTGCAGAAGAACTGCTCATTGAGTCAATAGCCTTTTCGCGTTTGATAAATTAAAGAAAAATCAGGCTTGTAAACGAGCGAGAATAGCTATGGATGGTTTGCCAAATGATAAGTTAACAAAGAAAGCCTATGGACGCATATTAAAAAATTTACGAAACCTAAAAAATTGCTCACAAGAGAAATTAGCTCAAGCGTCTTTTTCTTGTCGGAGAACAATAGTAGACATTGAAACTGGAAGAATAGCCCCTAATGCCTCTCTTCGACGAGAGCTTGCCAGAGCTTTATCTAACCCTATCCTTGAATACTTTCCACAGTATTCTATTGGGCAATTTGCACATCGATTGAAAATCAGATTTCAGCATGAAAAGGAAGCAGCTAAATATTTTATAGATGGTTTGAGACAGAAAGATTTAGATAGTTTTCAAGAAGTTTTTTATCTCTATCAAATGGCATCGCATCAAAAGGATGGTGTATTAATGCTTCTTTTGGATGAGTATCTTCACACGCGCATCATGAATGCTCATCCGGAGGAAGCTACAAGAATTTTAGTCGGGCGATATAGACAAGATTATATAGAATTCTTCAAAACTTGGATTCCTCAACTAAATTTTAATATATCGCTTGGACAACATCCAATCCATTTTAATATGTTTCAAGCCATCCTTGAGCAAAACGAAGACAAACTAACTGAAGCTATTCGCTTGCACTTAATTAACTCTTGCAGTGATGTTGAACGAATTATAAATGTGCTTGAGACTGATTGATAAATTATTTAATGCTCCAGCACTATATCTATCAGATTTGTGCAGACTTTCTTCTCATTTAATTACTTTTAAGTTGTGGCTGTTTAAAATAAAAAAAATCTATCAAGACTTATGATGAAAAACCAAAATTCACCCGAAGGTTGGGATAAAAAAATCCACTATTTTTTAGTGTTCATGCAAATTATTTTCTACTTAGTGGCAACATCAAACTACTGTTTGCAGATTAAAAGCACTCTTAAAGATGATAGTTCTACGATAACACAGCCTCACAAAGTGTTTGAACTCTAAAAGTGGATGTACCATATTTCAGATACCTTGGCGAATTCTAAAAATATCTATACTGAACTGGTTAGTCCAGTAATAAAACGATTGAGGGCTTTTTGAGCAGCTTTGTATTTAAGGGTTATTGTGCCCTCATCCAGAAAATGTGGGAGCACTGAAGTTTTTGGATAGGCTTTAAATGTAAACAATACCTGCCATCTGCCCACCCTGCGGGAAGCCGTCCTTATGGGCGTCTACAGCTACGAAACGCCACCACCTGAGAAGCACCGGACTAGGCGGCAAGCGTCAACCTTATCTATTTACCCCAGTCTTCGCGTTTTGTCGAGTCAGTGACGAACCATTTACCAGATTGTATGAGTTTGGAGTTAAAGAAACACTAGTCCAATTCTCGCAGGTACATTAAACCTCTTGCAAAAGTCAAAAAACGTGAATGTCATTCTGTAAGCGCAAGCGCACACTACGTGAACGCGTAGCGTGCCGAAGGCATACGAAACGCAGTGTAGCGTTCGCCTTGGCGTGGCGTTGGCGAAGCCTGCCGAAGGCATAGCCTCAGAATCTCCACCAGATGTTTCGCTCCGCTCAACATGACAATTCAAGCATTTTTGCAAGAGGTCTATTGATAGTGCTTATCAACTTAGGGTTCACTTGACAACTCATGGTGCGTTCAACACTCAGGCATAATTGTCTGGTGAAAATTCACGTCGGTGAGGTTAGCTCCCTTAAGGTTAGCTCCCTTAAGGTTAGCGCCGCTGAGATTAGCGCCTGCCAAGTTCGCTCCTGTGAGGTTAGTCCATCTCAAGTCAGCAAAGCTCAAGTCAGCTTCACTCAGGTTAGCCCGTAACAGGTATGCACCACTTAGGTGAGCCTTGCTTAGATTAGCTTTGTACAAGTCAGTTTTGTAAAGGTAAGCCCCCATCACTTCCGCCTCGTACAGGTTTGCTTTGCTCAAGTTCGCTGCAATCAAGTTAGCTGCGATTAGGGTGGCATAACAGAGGTTAGCACGGGTTAGCGCCGCTGTACCCAAATCGGCATCTTTCAAGTTAGCGCTTCTCAAGTCAGTTCCAATCAAGTTAGCATCAGCCATAATAGCGCCTTTGAGATTCGCGCCGCTAAGGTCAGATCCAATCAGATTGGCATGACTGAGATCTGCTTGTGTCAGTGTAGCACCGCTCAAGTTAGCAACACTGAAGTTAGCCGCGCTCAGGTTAGCTTCAATCAGGTTGGCACCCTTGAGATTAGCACCATTGAGATCAGCACTGCTGAGATTTGCTTGCACGAGTAAAGCATTACCTAAATCCACCTTGCTCAAGTTTACAGAGTTGAGGAAAGCGCCTTTGAGGTTATCCCCTTGCAGGTTCGCGGCGCTGAGATCTGGTGAAATCTGGGGATTTTTCTTTCTCCACTCGCTCCATGTGATTGCACCTGCTTTCAGTAAAGCTAGATGCTCAAGATTTGCCATTTTCTCTCCTTTATTCCTGACGCCCGATCTGGCGATTTATCCGACCAGCTACACTTTCAATCGCCGTTAATGCTCCTGCCGCACCAGCAAGAATATCCCGTTCTTGTCCACCTAAGTAAAGCCGTCCAAAGCTACCTACAGGTTGAACCGCAAGGATGTTAATCGCCGCCGCTTTCTCTGCTTCATTCGCAGCCAGTGCCGCATAAGCAGCAGGCTCAACTTCTAATACATACAGCGTTTGCCCAGCCAGTAGCATTTGTCCCCGGTTCGTGCGATTGAGAAGTTGTGCTTGGTAAGCATCAATGTTGCGGATAATCTGGTTAGAGACGACACGCGGTTTGAGACATTCGTCTTTTTTGACTCCTAGTGTCGCCAAAATGGCAGCACCAGCAGCTCGCGTTTCGCCTTGGGAGCTAGAATGAATTTCCAATAGACCGTACAGTCGTTCGACCACCAGTGCTCCCGGACGGACAGAAGCAGCTTTGAGTGCTACATCCGTAATCCGATTAATTTCGATACCAGGAGAGATTTCAATCCACAGCGATGAATCTCCTGGTAATGGCAAGAAACCTTGGGCTACTGTTCCCATATATGCAGCATGTTGAGGTTGCAGGCTGTCGAGAAATACGAAACTGCGTAGTTCTATTCCCAAGGTTTTGCTCTCCAGTCATGAGGGTGAAAGTTATCTATTGCAAGAGGTCAAGTGTAACCTCACACTACCATAAAGCTAGATGTCAGAATTGACTCAGCCTTGTGGTTCATCGCATTAATTATGATGGTTGTATAAGTTCGTAGTAAGGACTTTAGTCCTAGACTCTTTGAGCGATGGCAGCGCTCACTACGAAGCCTTCAAAACAAATGCGATAGACTACTAGTGGTCTATATCATTAATTTTGATTGGTTTGTGTATCATCAAAATTTTGTAGAGACGTTGCATCCGAGAGTTCTACAACCCACCATAATTAATAAAGGCAAAGCACTAGACGGATGAGCGTCTGAAAAAATCCCCGGATTCCGCTTCGCTAAAATTCGGGGAGAGGTCAATTTGGGCTTGCTATTTCAACAGATCCAAACACAACTGCCTAAAATGATCACCCCGCTGTTCAAAATTGGCGTATTGATCGAAACTTGCACAAGCAGGAGAGAGTAGCACCACAGGCGCTTGATAGTGTTTTGCTAATTCCGCTGATCTGGGAACAGCCTTCTCCATTGTTTCTACAATTTCGTAACTGTGATATCCTTCTTGTTGCAAGCGTTGGGCAAATGCAGCAGCAGCAGCGCCAATCAGCAATACTGAGGCGGCTTTGTCTTTAATTTTTGCTATCCAGCCAGTGTCATCACCTGGTTTGGCTTCTCCACCGGCAATTAATACAACTGGACTTTTAACGGATACCAAGCCAACTTCAGCAGCATCGTAGTTCGTTGCTTTACTGTCGTTGATGAAATCAATGCCTTCCCAAGTACAAATGTGTTCCAAACGATGAGGGACACCAGGAAATTCACGGATAGCGCGAGAAATTGCATCTTTATCAATTTCTGCCAAACGCGCGACTGCAACTGACATCAGCAAATTTTGCAGGTTGTGTTCTCCCACCATCCGCAAAGCGGAAACTTCCACAATCCGTTCATCTTCTAGAGACGCGCCGCCTCTCGTCTCTACAACCCAGCCATCTTCTATGTAATAGCCTTTGGAACCGATCAAATCATCTTTACCTTTGACGCTTGTCCAATAGGCATCACGCCAATCTCTTTCACCAACCTTCCTGAGATATGGATCATCACCGTTGAAAACTTGTATCTCAGACTGACGCAGCAGGTGCGCTTTGATGTTGTAGTAGTTTTCTAAGGTTTTATGGCGACTGAGATGATCCGGTGTGAAAGTTGTCCATACGCCAATGCGAGGTGCAAGCGAGCAAGATGATTCTATTTGATAGCTGCTTAGCTCTGCAATTACCCAGTCTATTTGAGTGTGGGGAGATGAAGAGGATGAGGGAGATGAGGAAGTAACTGCTCCCCCTGTTCCCACAGCCAAGGCGACTTCGCCAGCAGCGTAGCCAATGTTACCGCAGGCGGGAGCGTTTAATCCTGCTTGTTGAAAAATTGCGGCAATTAAGGATGTGGTAGTCGTTTTACCGTTTGTGCCAGTAATTGCTACCCAAGGTACTGATTGCAAATGTTGCCAAGCGAGTTCCATCTCTCCGATGGTTTTAATGCCCAATTCTCGTGCTTTAACTAACACAGGTACGTCCCAAGGTACGCCGGGGCTGACAACTATTAATTGGGGTAAATCTGAATTATTGAGTTCCAGGGAATATCCCAGTTTAACGGTTATTTGCTCTGCGGCAAGTTCCTGTTGTTGCTTGAGGAGGTCAAGGGAGGTGTTGCGATCGCCGATCTCCACCTCCCAACCTTCCCGTTTCAACAATCTCGCCGCAGCAATACCGGACTTTCCTAATCCAATGACGTGGCTTTTGGGCATAGACTGTGGCAGAGGTCCCTGGTTAAGCTCCATTATCGTAGCGTTTATTTCCTAAAATCACACAACTTTTTTTTACTTATGCTACAAATTTTTCACGATCGCACCAAAGTCCGCTAATATACGGGCATGGTTGCGAAGTAATCCGAGCAAATTTAACCGATTGCGTTTGATTTCTGGATTGGGATCCATAACTAAAACGCTTTCTGCTCCGTCAAAAAAGTTGCTGACGGTGGGCGTAATTTCCCTTAGTGCTGTTACTAATTGCCTATAATTTCGTGATTCTTGTGCAGTTTGAGTTTGCGGCACTAAATCCACAATGGCATTGTAAAAAGCTTCTTCGGATGATTTTTGGAAGAGTTCTTTGTGAACTACTGATATTGGATCAAGTTGTTTTGTATCTAAATCTCCTTGAGCCGCTAAACGAGTCGAACGGTTAACCGTTTCGTAGATGTTATCTAATGTACCATCACTGCGGATTTGTTGGAGGAAGGTGGCGCGATCGCGCACATCCAATAAATCTTTTAACGCCCTTTCTGCATATTCTGGGTCATTTTCTCCCAAAACTGCATTCACCAAGTCATAATCAATGCCTTTTTCTTCTTGTAGCAATGTCCTGATACGTTGCAGGAAGAATTCTTGCAAAGCGGCGACTAATTGATTTCTATCTTTGTTATGTTCCTTTACAAAATCTGTGGCAATTTGCTCTAGTAACTGTTGCAGATTGATTGCTAGATTAGCCGCCCATGTAATGTTAACTATCGCATTTGCAGCTCGTCGCAAGGCGAAGGGGTCAGAAGAACCCGTGGGTATCATCCCCAATCCAAAGATGCTGACTAATGTGTCAAGTCTGTCTGCTAAACCGACAATTTGACCTGTTAGGGTTTGGGGGAAAATGTCATCTGCCCCGCGAGGTAGATAATGTTCAAAAATCGCCGTGGCAACTGCTTCATCTTCTTGACTGGCTAAGGCATATTTTTGTCCCATAATTCCCTGTAATTCTGGGAATTCGTAGACCATTTGGCTAACTAAATCAGCTTTGCACAAGATAGCTGCTCTTTGAATATTTTCTCGTTCTTTTTCACCTAATTGCAGTTGTTGTGTTATTTGCTGGGCAATTTTAGAAATGCGGTCTACCTTAGCGCGCAACGAACCCAAATCCTCTTGGAAAGTGACTTTTTCCAACTGAGGTAAAAAGCTTTCTAAGGGTTTTTCTAAATCGGCGTCGTAGAAAAAGCGACCATCGGCTAAACGTGCGCGAATAACTCTTTCATTCCCCACAGCAATGATGTCTGATTTCGTGGGGTCGCCGTTAGAGACAGTGATAAAGTTGGGTAGTAATTCTTTTGAATCTTTAGCTTTGAACACAGGAAAATAACGCTGATGACTTACCATCACAGTGGTAATCACTTCAGTGGGTAGGTTCAAAAACTCTGATTCAAATTTACCGACAACTGCTGAGGGAAATTCAACGAGGTTTGTGACTTCCTCCAACAAATCTGGGTAAATCTCTGCATAGCCATCTAACTTTTGTACAGACTCTTTGACTTGCTGCGTGATGGTATTTGCCCGTTCATCGGGATCAACGACGACATATGCAGAGCGAAGCGCCGTGATATAATCAGTAGCCTGGGGAATTGTGACGCTTTCTGGATGCAAGACGCGATGACCTTGGGAAATGGAATCGCTCTTTATCGTCTCCGAACCATTATCTAATTCAATCGGCAGCACCGCATCATCTAACAAAGCAACGATCCAGCGAATGGGACGGGAAAATGTCTTATCCCCATCACCCCAACGCATCAACCGCTTCCCTTCGAGTTTGAAAACCCACTGGGGAACAAGTTCTGTTAAAATATCGGCAACCGGACGACCGGGAGTGAGTTTCCGTACAAAGACAAAATCCCCTTTATCAGTAGCGCGAACTTCCAAAGCGTCGAGTTCCACACCTTGCTTTTTAGCAAAGCCTTGCGCTGCTGGTGTCGGTTTCCCATCTTTAAACGCAGCTTGTGCGGGGGGACCTTTAATTTCCTCTTCGCGATCGCTTTGTTGGGATGGTAGATTTTTGATGAGTACGGCTAAGCGGCGAGGAGTCCCGTAAACTTCCACAGCATCGTAAGTGAGGCTGTTTTCTGCGAGAGTTTGGGGAATGCGCGACTTCCATTGCTTGATGGCGCTACTGAGAAAGCTTGCGGGTAATTCTTCTGTACCGACTTCTAATAAAAATGCAGGCATAGGACACTGTTGTCAAGGAAAGCGTGGCTTAACTATATTAATCAATTCAACCAGTTTACCTTGCCTGTTATGCTTGCGTGACACAAAGCGCACATTTCAGGACAAGGGGAACCATAAAAAGTCAGAATAGGCGTTGCTGCACTTAAAATCAACATAGCGTAATTTTTGCGACAAAAAGGCAGAGTGAAGACTGACAGCATCTTTTATCAATTGTTTGCATTTCCCAGTATTTTCTTTGACTTGATTGGGCGTTCTACCAACGAGACTAGAGGTTATCAATTCCGTTGGTGGAAATCAAACAAACGGCTTTCCGTATTAACGGAGTGTTTCTGCCATCTGAAAGCAGTCCTGATAAAACAGTATATTTCTGTGAGGTACAGTTTCAAAAAGATGAATTTCTCTATCATCGAGTCTTTGCTGAACTGTTTCTGTTTCTAGACCAGAATCCATCCACTTACGATTGGTACGCTGTGATTATCTATCCCAAGCGAAGCTTAGAACCTCACCCCCCAGCCCCCTCTCCGCAAGCAGAGAGGGGGAGTATTTTTTTGCCTATCGGCGGCAAAGACAGCAGGCGTAAAACCTCACCCCCCAGCCCCCTCTCCGCAAGCAGAGAGGGGGAGTATTTTTTCCCCTCCTCGCTTGCGGGGAGGGGTTAGGGGTGGGGTTCTGCGGAAATGGTGGGTAATTAAACCGGAATTTCCCTGAAAGGAGATGAAGATAAGTTAAAAATAAAACGCTTGCTCTCAAGTAAATACAATTGTTTCTTTAAAAACATAAGTCATTTAACGACTTAATATTATACCCAGAGCGGCGTCTCCCCCTCTTCCTGGCTGTGTCTCCCATGCTGAAAACTCCCCGCAACACCAGAAAGTCTCCCTTTATCCTTTTCCCTTTCACCCTTGTGCTTGTTCTCCTCCTCTCCCTCTCTTGGGTAAATGCCAAAGAAGCACCCAAGCCCAAGCCGCAAAACTGGGAGATGAACGGCATTGTAGCAGCGCTGGTAGACCCACATGCTGGAGTGAGATTGAAAGCGGTGGAAAAGTTGGCGGAATATCAGCTAGATGATCCCAAGCCGCTGATTAACAAATACAAAGTAGATGTGGATAAGCTTGGCAAGCAGCTGGAAGATAAAGACCCGGTTTCCCGTAATGCCGCAGCTTCTGCACTCGGGCAGATGCAAGCCAAAGAGTATGCCCCAAAGCTTGTCGAACTGCTCAAAGATTCTGACTGGAATGTCGGTAATGCCGCAGCTTCTGCACTCGGGCAGATGCAAGCCAAAGAGTATGCCCCAAAGCTTGTCGAACTGCTTAAAGATTCTGACACAAATGTCCGTTATGGCGCAGCAAATGCACTTGGGCAGATGCAAGCCAAAGAGTATGCCCCAAAGCTTGCCGAACTGCTCAAAGATTCTGACACAAATGTCCGTTATGGCGCAGCATCAGCACTCGGGCAGATGCAAGCCAAAGAGTATGCCCCAAAGCTTGCCGAACTGCTCAAAGATTCTGAGTCATATGTCCGTCATGCCGCAGCAGTGGCACTGAGGCAGATGCAAGCCAAAGAGTATGCCCCAAAGCTTGCCGAACTGCTCAAAGATTCTGAGTCATATGTCCGGTTTGTCGCAGCACAAGCACTCGGGCAGATGCAAGCCAAAGAGTATGCCCCAAAGCTTGCCGAACTGCTCAAAGATTCTGACACAAATGTCCGTGATGCCGCAGCAAAAGCACTCGGGCAGATGCAAGCCAAAGAGTATGCCCCAAAGCTTGCCGAACTGCTCAAAGATTCTGACACAAATGTCCGTAATGCCGCAGCAGAAGCACTCGGGCAGATGCAAGCCAAAGAGTATGCCCCAAAGCTTGTGGAACTGCTCAAAGTTTCTAACTCAATCCCTAATCCCATAGCAGAAGCACTCGGGCAGATGCAAGCCAAAGAGTATGCCCCAAAGATTGCCGAACTGCTCAAAGATCCTCACTGGGGTGTCCGTCCTGGCGCAGTTCAAGCACTCGGGCAGATGCAAGCCAAAGAGTATGCCCCAAAGATTGCCGAACTGCTCAAAGATCCTCACTGGGGTGTCCGTTCTGAGCTGCTTAAAGATTCTGAGCAATTTGTCCGTTATGCCGCAGCAGGTGCATTACCAAAGCTAGGTCAACAAACTTTGCCCGTTGTTGTGCAGGTTCTAGACGCAGTTCAGCAATATCCCTCAGAAGTTGTTCAACTCAGATTCCTTGCTCATTTCATAAGTGGTGGCTCCCAGGAAGTAGAAACTCTCATGCAATGGGTTGGTAAGCCCAAAAGTAGACCAGAGAAGCTGAACCGCGACCAGGGCAAGAAAACGATGGAAGTGTTCGAGAAAGCCTGGAAAGTCAGTGATTCTCTGCCAGACTTGCGGCAAGAACTAGCAGAACAGATTGCTGTAGTTGCTAACAAAGTCTCTTGGCAACCCCAGGACATGGGTTTACTTCAACGTCACCATACCAACCTCAAAGGATACACCCAGGCTAGTACAGTGGAGTCAGTCATCGTTAAGGTGAAGGGTTGGCAGTACTTTTTCAACGCCAGAAACACCATCCTCATTCATGCTGCCTTTTGGCTTGCCCTCATCTTTGCTTACCCGAAATTTCCCCAAGTTCAGGCAATCTTTTTCTGGAACCCCTGGGTACGGCGCATTCTGGGCGTGGGTTACGTCGGCTTTCTCCTCACTTGGGTTCCGTTTCTGCGGCGCAAGCTGTTTGAACCGTTTAAGTTTTCGCTGCTAGCAGATGCGGGGTTAGATAATTTTAATGACCGAGCATATTTTCCAGAATCTCAGGTGAAAGTTCCGATTAGCACCCCACCCCTAGCCCCTCCCCGCAAGCGAGGAGGGGAAAAGCAAGCGGGGTGGGGTCCTGCGGACAACATACCACCAGAAATTCAACCAATTACCGAGGCATTGCCCAGTATCAAAGGGCAAATTGTCTTAGTTGGCAATTCTGGCTTAGGCAAGTCGATGTTTCTGCGCCATTTGGTGAACACCTCGCCGCGAATTGTCGTCTATCTACCTGCCCAAAAGTGTGAAAAAGGTGTGATTGAAGCCATTCAAGCAAAGCTGCACGGGCAAGCACAAGATGCGGAATTCCTGAAAAACCTGATTTACAGCGGCGCGATAGATATCTGCATTGATGGACTCAACGAAGTCACTGCTGACACACGGGCAAAAATCACCCAGTTTGTCGAGTGCTATTTCCGGGGCAATATCATTATGACCACCCAGCCGTTAGAATGGATACCCCCCTCAACGGCAAAGATGTATGAATTGCAGCCTCTGGAACGCCAGCAAATTGAGCAGTTTTTGATTTCGCGTCAATTGCGACTGCCCAAAGATGCCAAAATTCAAGGTGATGAATATCAGCAAGCTTGCAAGAAATACTTAACAGAAGCTCTTAACGAACAGCAACCCCGCGAAGAATTAGACGCTGCACAGAGAATTCTTTCCAACCCGATGGATTTATCAGTGGTTGCCCTGATGCTATCACAGGGTAAACAGCCCAATTTGTTTTACCTGCAAGAACAGCAATATAAATCGATGGCGGAGGAATACCTGCAAGAATGGAATCAGGAATTTCCGTTAAAGAAATTTTCGGAAGCAGTGTATGATATGCGACTGAATGATAAACAAGCGCTCCCTGCCGATGAATTTTACCAAGCTTTAGTTTCTTTAGAAGACGAGAAATATAAGATGGTTGTGAGCCGTCAGTGGCAAGATACCCAAGGTGAAGCGAAGAAAGAATGGAACTTCCGCCACGACAAAATCATGGATTTCTTCCTTGTGCAAAACTTTCTAGGCGAAAGTGACAATGCAGAAGCACGACTCATTGATCACATGAGCGATCCACGTTTTCGCGGAGTTTACTTCTTGTTAGCAACTTTGTTGCCGTTGCATGAAGCTAAAGAACTGCGGGAAAAGTTGATACAATACGCTGCGGATACTAAAGACCATACGGTGAGTGATACGTTTGTGCAGTTGTTGCGCTCAAGATGAAAAGAAAATATTAAGTAGGGCGTGTTACGGCATTGTCAATTGGAAAGTTTGAGAGAGTGAGAATTTGCCGTAACGCACCAACGAATGCGGTGCTAGTAAATATTAAGTAGGGTGTGTTACGGCATTGTCAATTGGAAAGTTGGAGAGAGTGAGAATTTGCCGTAACGCACCAACGAATGCGGTGCGTTACGCGTTGCTTTAACGCACCCTTGTATCTTAGAAGAAGTGGTAGACCGTCGCACCCTAGGTCATTAAAGACCGCTTTGTAGCATGGGTCACCACAACAATCTCCTAGACAGAACTCGAACAGTCGCCAGGGTCAAAAC
>JAESFT010000139.1_pt1 | contig 88994 bp, 84 predicted proteins | sample 9269451 | NCBI WGS metagenome assembly JAESFT01 (sample SAMN14502557, study PRJNA617106) | algae metagenome | isolation source: Scytonema hyalinum WJT4-NPBG1 and co-occurring heterotrophs from well... | place: USA: Mojave Desert, Joshua Tree National Park, California | collected 2006-05-25 | reverse complement strand
TCGCATCTGTAGGTAGGAACTTGAACACTTGCCAATAACGTAGTACACGAGGTACTTAGTCGGGTCAACTACTGTCCTTGGACTTAGGCTAGAAGCCCAGCGTCTTTAGACCTGGGTTGTTGACTTCTTAAAGCCCTTCCATTCGTCTTGCCGATAATATTAATTGAAACATTGCATTTTTTTTTATTCATCTTTCATAAGAAATAAATTTAAAAACCTTAAGGAAGAGTATAGAAGAAAGGCAATTGCTAACTAGCTTGATTTTTGACTGTTGGAAAAAAAGTGTTGAAATTATGGCTGAGGTTATAAGTTTGTCATAAATTGGTGAGTCAAGATGGTTCTAAACCTAGAGTGAGAAGTATCTAAATGTTACCTACAGTACAAGGAGTAAACAGCCATGACTACAGGTAGAACTGAGGACATCCTTTCATTAATTGAAGCCGAGCATCGTCAAGTTGAGCAACTCTTTGCAAAAATAGAAACTGCTGAAAACACCAAACTGTATGATTACTTTAATCAAATTTACAAAGTGTTGAATTTGCACACAAGAGCTGAAGAATTTGTCTTCTACCCAGCAATGCAGGAGTATGAAGAAACGAGAAAATATATTCAAGAAGCCCAAGAAGAACACGAACAAGCCAAAGCGCTTTTAGAAGAACTCAAGATGCTCAAACCGACCGAATCTGAGTTTAAAACAAAAATGAGTGAGCTAAAAAAAGCGGTTCAGCACCACGTACAAGAAGAAGAAAGGGAAATTTTTAGCGCTGTCCGTAAGTGTATGAACCAAAAACAACTGGCTCAACTAGGTCGGGAGTTTCAGGAAGCTAAACCCAAAATAGAAGAAGATGTTGAAGTCGCAATGACAACTTAGTCGGATCTGCGGCTGTAGGGGTGTAGAGTTTGGGGAAATTTTCTTACTACATCCTTTGTGTCCACCCCGTACACTGTAGAAAAGTGACCATTTCAGGATGTATTCTGAGTCAGGTGTTGGTAATTTGGAATAAGAGCTTGCCAATACCCGACTCGAAATGGACAAATTCCCCACGAATCCCCCGATTATTGAACAATTCTGGCAATCTCCCCCAGAACCAATTAACCAAATTCTCGATGCTCCACCGCCACCCACAATTCTGCTCTCTCCTAACAGGGAATGGATGGTGGAGTTAGAAAAGCCTTTGTTGCTTCCGATAGCCTTACTTGCAGAAGTAGAAGTTGCTTTGGCAGGATTATTCATTAATCCCAAAACGAACGCACCTGCTCGCCACACTCCTTTCGGGAGTATGAGAATAAGGGCGATTGCCTTCGGCACTGCGCGGAGCGCAATCGCTCAAAGTGCGCATCTCGAAGAAGCGATCGCCTCTCTTGAAATAAGCAAAACGGTAGCGCTTCCTGACAACGCCCAAATTGGCTTCTTAAGGTGGTCACCTGATAGTCAAAAACTCGCCTTTACCCTCACTCAAGCAACAGGGCTAGAACTGTGGGTTGTGGATGTTGCTGATTGCACCACCAGGCGCTTAACAGAGCCAGTTCTCAACGCTGCTTATGGAGAACCGTACTGTTGGCTGTCGGATGAGACACTGATTTGCAAGTTCATTGAGAGCGATCGCCCAAAGCCCCCTTCTGAACCTGCCGTTCCTCCAGGACCTCTGATTCAAGAAAACTTGGACGGTAAAAGCCCTTCTCGGACGTATACAAATCTACTGCAAAATCCGCACGATGAGGCGTTACTTGAATACTACTTAACCTCAACTTTAGAGAAAGTGACGCTCGATGGTCACCGCACTTTGTTGGTATCAAGCAGTCTTATTCATCAAGCCATACCCTCTCCTGACAGCAAATTCATTCTACTTACTACGCTGCATCGACCGTTTTCTTACCAAGTTCCCGTCTCATATTTTCCTAAAAAAATTCAGGTTGTTGATGATGCAGGGAAATTAGTCTACGAGGTTGCCGATGTACCACTTTTTGTGCGTCGTACAACCAAATTTGACGAAGTGCGGACAGGACGAAGGGGAGTCTCTTGGCGCAGCGATGTACAAGCGACATTGTGTTGGGTAGAAGCTTTAGACGAGGGTGATCCGACTTGTGACGTTGCCAAACGGGATGCTTTGTTTGAACTGGATGCTCCCTTTAGCGATACACCAAAGCAACTCTGGCAATCCGAGTATCGCTTCCATAGCCTTGCTTGGGGGAAAGAAGATGTCGCCCTGGTTTGGGAACGATGGTACGATACCCGCAAAGAGCGAATCTGGCGCATTTATCCCAAAGCGCCTGAAACCCCGCCGCAACTGCTATTTGATCGCAGCTATGAAGATAAATACAGTGACCCCGGGTCAGCATTGATGACTGTAGGACCATTAAGGTACAGAGTTCTGCGCTTTGCACCACAAAGCAATGTCATTTACCTTAGCGGACGAGGAGCATCACCCAAGGGGGTATATCCGTTTTTAGATTCCCTAGATTTGGAAACAGGCCAGACGCATCGCCTATGGCAGTGCCAAGATCCTTACTTAGAGGAAATCTGTTATGTGCTGGATGATCAAGCACAAACTGTGATTACTCGTCGCCAGTCTCAAACTGAGCCACCGAATTATTTTCTGTTTAACCGTCGCGATCATCAGGTTGCGATCGCCCTGACTCATTATCAAGACCCTGCTCCTCAGTTGGCTGGAGTCGAGAGTGAGTTGGTCAAATATCAGCGCTCAGATGGCGTCCAGCTGTCGGCTAAACTGTACCTCCCTGCTGGTTATGATCCTACCCGAGATGGTCCTTTGCCGATGTTATTTTGGGTTTATCCAGAGGAATTTAAAGATAAGGAATTTGCAGGACAGATTACGAAACCTGAAAACACTTTCAGCCGTCCCAGCCGTGCTTCTGTTTTATTTCTGCTCACTCAGGGTTATGCAGTTCTTTCTGGTCCCACTTTGCCGATTATTGGTGAAGGTGATGCCGAGCCAAATGATACTTACGTAGAGCAATTGATTGCTGGAGCGCAAGCAGCAGTAGACTATGTAGTAGGGCGTGGCATTGCCGATCCCCATCGCATTGCTATTGGAGGACACTCCTATGGTGCGTTTACAACCGTAAATTTACTAGCACACACTGATTTGTTCCGTATCGGCATTGCTAGGAGTGGCGCTTATAACCGTACCCTGACTCCTTTTGGCTTTCAAGGAGAGCAGCGCAATTTCTGGGAGGCACAACAGACTTATATTCATATGTCTCCTTTTACTCATGTTGCTAAAGTCAAAGCCCCACTTTTACTGATTCACGGGGAAAAAGATAGCAATGCTGGCACTTATCCACTACAAACAGAACGGCTGTATGAAGCGTTGAAGGGACTAGGAGCAACTGTTCGCTGGGTGGTATTACCTTTAGAAGACCACGGCTATCGCTCTCGTGAAGGGGTTGCTCATGTACTTTGGGAAATGGTGAACTGGTGCGATAAGTATTTAAAATGAGTAAAACAGTACTAGTGAACTGTAAAGGCATTGCCGTACCTCTACCGTGTAGTCCATGCAATTGAGAACCGTTACGACCAGCTATACTACTAGGCTCACCCTTATTTAGTCTTACAGGACTTACATGACTGGCTTTGTCTTATTAATAATTGGTATAGGGACTTTTGTACTAGCACTTAGTACAAAAGACGAGATTCATCGCATTGCAGCTGTGACCGGTGGGGGAATTTTCCTGGTTTGGGGATATGCGCTAACCCCGTTGCACTTTCAATTACTGGTTGAAATTTCCTCGGTGATAATGGCTTTCTCTGTTTGTATGCGTTGTTTAGGTTGCAAATAAACTTGATACTCAGGACTTAGCACTAATGAATCATGCCAAGCTGTATCATATCGGGTTCGCAACAGATGACTTTGGAGAGCGATCGCCAACCATTGCCTTATTATCCGGTGATCCGGAACGGGCGCGGCTCATTGCCCACTCCTATTTACACTCTGTACGTCTTTTGTCTGAAAATCGCGGGTTGAACAGTTATCTGGGCATTTTGCCCAACGGGAAAGCGCTGTTATCCGCGACGAGTGGTATGGGAGCGCCATCCACAAGTATTGTTGTTAATGAGTTGATACAAGTTGGTATTAAGCTGATCATTCGCGTCGGCACTTGCGGCTCTATTCAAGAACACGTACCGGTTGGTAGCATCGTAATTACGAATGCTGCCTTATGTCGGCAAGGAGCCGCTAACGATATTGCACCTGTTGAGTATCCCGCAGCAGCCGATCCGTTTGTGACGGTAGCCTTGGTAAAGGCTGCACGGGAATTGAAGGTGAAACATTATATGGGTGTGACTGCGTCAGTCGATACATTCTATGAAGGACAAGAGCGAACTCAGTTTATGAATCGACAGTTGTTGCGTTCTTTGCGCGGTATAACAGAAGAATATCGGTCTTTGAACGTGCTGAACTACGAAATGGAGTGTGGCACTTTGTTAAAAATGGCAGGGGTGTATGGTTTTAGAGCAGGCTGCGTGTGTGGTGTTGTCGCTCAACGTACAGTTGGTGAAGAAGTGATTTTAGAACAGAAAGACGTTGCGATTGACAATGCTATTAAGGTAGCTGTACAAGCAGCAGAACAATGGGAATCTGAAAAATAGAACAATTCATAAATATTTACAATAAAGTTCTTGCATCTTTAAGCGGATGGCTAATATTTTTCACGGAAATTTTATGATGAAGTTGAAAAATAGGCAACAGATGACTAAGCTTTGGTTTCAGTGCTAGTACATAAAACGAAAAACAGCAAGTAGGCTCTAAATGCAACTGGCTCCCCTATTTCCAATTTTCTACCGCATCCTCAAACCAACGTTTCCTAACTGCCTTTGGTGTGGTGATGCAAATTCCAAAATGATTGCATTGACGTTTGATGATGGCCCCCATCCTCAATACACGCCCGAACTATTGAAAGTTTTAGACCGTTACAACATCACAGCTAGTTTCTTCTGGTTAGGTGCTTGCGTCAACCGTTCACCAAGTCTAGCTAAAGAGGTGTGCGATCGCGGGCATTGGATTGGGTTACATGGGTATGACCATCAAAATTTTCCCATGCTCTCCCCGATGGAACTCAAGCACAGCTTAGAAAAAACCCAAGCTGCTATCTACAATGCCTGTGATCTTGCACCCGAAAAAGTACGTGATGTCCGTCCTCCCAACGGTTTGTTTACACCTACAACATTAAAACTCCTTGAGCAGTGGAATTATCGACCCGTGATGTGGAGTGTTGTACCGGAGGACTGGGTAAGACCAGGAGTAGCCATAGTAGCGCAGCGAATTCTCCAGCAAGTCTGTAATGGCTCACTGATTGTGTTGCATGACGGTGCTTGTGGCGGACAAGATATTGCCGCAACAACAGCAATCCTCATTCCTCAACTCATACAACAGGGCTATCAATTTGTGACGGTAGATACTTTATGGCGGCGAGCTAGGGGAGTGGGGGAAGATAGGGCGATCGGAAGGTGGGGGCTCTGGGGGGAGAGAAATAATAACTGATGGCTCTAGACTCTTAACTCCTGACTAATGACTAACTTGCTGCTTTTGAGCAACTTCAGAATTAGGGCTAGGAGTTAGGGAAGGTTCGTCAGTCCCCAATAGATGATGGATTTCGCTTAGCGAGCTAAGTTTTGCAGCAGGCTCTTCGGGTGAATCGCTTATGTAATCAATTAAATCTTCTACTTGGCAATTCAGAGCTTTGCAAAACCTAATGATTCTCTCAATGTGTTCTGTTCCAGTCCTTCCGCTTTCCCAGTTCTGAATGGTACTTTCGGTCACGCCTACGAGGCGCGAAAGCTCGAGCTGCGTTAGCCCTGCTTTTTCACGTAGAAAAGCTATCCGTGGTTTTGCGTTCTGTTTCACAGTTACAGCGTATATATCTAACCTTTAGCCGTAGATTTTAACACCAAAAAAAATTTGTGCTCAAAAAATTTTGCCTAAAAATTTCAGCTGAGCTCTTGACGCACCCAATTTGTTTGGTTAAAACAGTTAAGTATAGAGTTCACCTGTATCTTGAGTAATCTCTGGGGGGGGAGGGTGAACTAGAGAGCAGATGAAGCGCAAGCGCAATTTTTCAAAAGTCTCAAAAGAGAAATCCGAAATGATGCGATTCGATTATGTAGCTCTCAATAGGAAAACAAAAAACAAAAAGAGAAACACCCGAAGGAACTCCTAGAGGTAAAGACACATCTAAATACCTACCTACGGAAACAAAGGTGTTCACTCTCCGAAAAAGAACAAAACACTAAAACAACACACACAACTTACAAGGTCACATCAAAATGTTAAACAAATCTATTGCTTTCGGTTTACTGGCTGCTGGTTTGATGATTGTTCCTACCGCTGCTTTCGCCGGACAGTCCCAGATCAATACTCAAGAAACCAAGCAAGAAGCTGCTGCATTCGACGGTGGCAAAGTCAATCAAAGCGCCAACTCCACAAGCGTTCAGACCCAAACTCGCCGCGAAAGAGGTTCTAGATACTACGGTGGTTATCGTCGCGGCTGCAAAGCTGGTAGCCAAGCGCAAGATTCAGTACAATCCACCAGACAAGCTGGTGCGGCTGAATACGGCTCCCGCGTGAACCAAAACAGCAACACTCGCAACCGTCAATCTCAGGCTGCTAGTTGCTAATCATTGATTTCATGTCTGATGTGGCGTTGCTCAAGCTTCAAGATTTGCCTACCTGTTGCCAACCCAAGCAACGCCTCTAAACTCCTACAACAGATAAATTAACAACACACACACAACTAACAAGGTCACATCAAAATGTTAAACAAATCTATTGCTTTCGGTTTGCTGGCTGCTGGTTTGATGATTGTTCCTACCGCTGCTTTCGCCGGACAGTCCCAGATCAATACTCAAGAAACCGTGCAAGAAGCTGCTGCATTCGACGGTAGCAAAGTCAATCAAAACGCCAACTCCACAAGCGTTCAGACCCAAACTCGCCGCGAAAGAGGTTCTAGATACTACGGTGGTTATCGTCGCGGCTGCAAAGCTGGTAGCCAAGCGCAAGATTCAGTACAATCCACCAGACAAGCTGGTGCGGCTGAATACGGCTCCCGCGTGAACCAAAACAGCAACACTCGCAACCGTCAATCTCAGGCTGCTAGTTGCTAATCATTGATTTCATGTCTGATGTGGCGTTGCTCAAGCTTCAAGATTTGCCTACCTGTTGCTAATTCGAGCAACGCCTCTCAATTATTCCCACAATACACCAATTCACAGATCACACGCAACTAACGAGGTCAAGTAAATTATGTTCAACAAGTCTATTGCTTTCGGTTTGCTGGCTGCTGGCTTAATGATTGCTCCTACCGCTGCTTTCGCCGACCAATCTCAGATTAATACCCAAGAAACCGTGCAAGAAGGTGCTGCCTTCGACCGTAGCGTAGTGAATCAAGATTCCAACAGCAGCAACATTCAGACCCAAACCCGTAGCGAAAGAAGTCCTAGAAACAACAATCGTGGTCGCTACTATGATCGTGGGCGCTGCAATGCTGGTAGCCAAGCGCAAGATTCAGTACAATCCACCAGACAATCTGCTGCTGCTGAATACGGCTCTGTAGTTGACCAAAGAAGCAACTCCCGCAATCGCCAAGCTCAAGCTTCTGGTTGCTAATTATTGATTTCATGTCTGATGTGGCGTTGCTCAACCTTCTACAGAAGTCTATCCCTTTGTTAAGGAAGCAACGCCATTTTTACTCCTACAACACACAACTACTGAGGTCTAATAGAAATGGTGAAGAAAATCTACACCTTAAGTATACTAGCCACGGCTCTGATTGTATTCCCAACTACTGCTTTCGCCGAATCAGTCACTCGCCAAGAGATTAATCAAAACGGCACTGCTGAAGGTTATGGTAGTCAGGTTAATCAAAGTGCTAGACAAAGAAGCTCTCAAAGAAGAGAGAGACAGGGTTCTTACTACAACGGTTGCAAATCGGGCTATGGGTCACAACTGTCCGATCAGTACATAGGCCAAAATGGTTATGCTGCTGATGGTAGTCGTGTTGACCAACGTGCTAACCAACAAAGCTCTCAGCGTCAATTGCAAGCATCTCGTCGCAACTGTAAGTAAAACTTTAAGCAAGCTGTGGGTGTTGGGTTCTACGTGGACTGGCGCGTTGATGTATTCAACTCCCATAATGCATAAAGGTTCTAGCTAATTGAGCCATTGAACGTTGCTAAATCATGGGAATCAACCAAACCATTTCCTCATTAAGCAACGCTCTTGATGTTCACCAACGAAAGAGGAATGTTTGTTAGCAGTGCCGTGGTGGTGTATTTGAGGTGAGGAGTTGACATTTCTACCGATTTCCTAGCTTGTTATCTAAAATCGGTCGTTTTCTAGAAAGAGAGGAATTACCATGCCTGCCAGACAATCGATCTTACTACTAATACTCTCTGTGTTGATTGCATTACCTGCTGGAATTGCCACAGCAGAAATTGATGTTCAAAATGGCGACAGAAGGGTAAGAATTAGTGATTACGGTGGTATCAGGATTGACAGAGATGATGATGATGATGATGATTTGTTCTATCCATCTCGCTATCCCACACGCACTAGGTCAACAAGAGTACGTGCTCCAGAAAGTAGTATCCAACGTCTTCGCAATTTAAGATACCCCCGAACAACACGGTCTGTTCAATCATGTCGTGGGAGAAGTGTAACCCAACAAAGAACCATCACCCGTAGCTCTGGTTCAGCAAGTAATCGCAGTTACAGTTCTACAACTACAACAACTTGTCGATAATTTTTTTCCAAGGATTTAATCATGAAGTTCAAGTTACTCTCCTTAAGTTTGTTTTCAATTTCAGCCATATCTCCGTTTTTGATTTCTTCTTTCACTAATCAAGCAATGGCTGGGTGTGTTGCTGTTGACGTTAGTACGCAAGTAGCGGTTGACCGCTCCAGCCAGCGCAACCAAAGGAATGAAGTTAGTCAAAATTTTGCACCAAATTGCGATGGTGGCAGAGTTCGTAGCAGAGCATCACAGTACTGTAACTCTGACGGTAGATGCGAACAATACCGCCGCAGCGAACAAAATGTTACTGGAAACGGCAATCGCCGTGGTGGTCCAAACATTGGTATCAAAGTACATGTTCCAGTACACGTAACTAAACCATCTATTGGGAGATAAGATAGTCTTAAAAGACTGCTCACCACTAATTTCAGCTATCCGGAGTCCCTAGCAGGCGGGAACTTCGGCTTCATTGCTAGGGACAACTTTTATTTGACGAAATTTTTTTGTTGAGTTTATAGCATCAACTGAAATTTTTGTTCTCGCCTAACTTTTTTGCAGCTATCAGCAGGTCATGCAATTTTACAAAAGATTGAGTTAGCCAATGGCATACCTGCTGTTTCCTAAATCTGGTTATGTCATCATGAGTAAATTAGTGATTTTTGCAGGTTGCCTAGTTCTTCTAACTGTAAGCACAGCTGTAGCACAAACTTTTGTCCGTAGCAACCAGAGTACTTCCTCTGTTGTTGTTCAGACAGACAATGGTAGCAGCCACAACCAGAGTAATTCCTCTGTTGTTGTTCAGACAGACGGTGATAGCAGCCACAACAGCCACAGCAACCAGAGTAATTCCTCTGTTGTTATTCAGACAGATAGCAGTGACGACGAAAGCAGCGAAAATTCTTTTGTTGTTCCAACAGACGACGATGAAGACGAAAACATCCAAGATTCTTCCGTTGTTATTTCATCAGGTAGTAGTAGTGATATGAATAGATCTAGGACGTTTACCAGCCAGCACTCTAGTTCCGGTGATTCCTTCGGATATCAAAAAAGCTCACTCACTCTAAGTGCGGCAAATCTCAGTAAACCCCATATCTTGAGCATCAATACATCAGGCGCTCAAATGACAGGTGAGATTACTGTCAATGGTAAAGTTGTTAAACAAATCAGCAACGACAAAAACGTCAATATTGATTTGTCACGTTATCTATCGGTTGGAGAACAAAAGGTTGAAATTTCAGCCCGTTATAATCCTCCATCATCTTCCGTCAAGGTAGAACTCAGTGGTCCTGGCACCAATGTCACCCAACAAAACAGTGGCAATGGTGCTTTGAACTACAGTATCGATGTCAGCGTACACTAGCATGATCTGGTCAATTGTGTAGCAAGCCTGAATTGAAAGTCTTTTGGAGAAAAATCATGAAAGGTTTGCTGCCCCTAATTTTAAGCAATTCCTGAAAGTTTCTTGGTGTTTGCTTGGTTACGTTGCTTACAGCGGTTTTCTGTAAGGTGGGCATTGCTCACCAATATCTCAAATGGATACCACATGGGTTTTTACGGGCAATGCCCACCCTACGATTTGTGGTCTAATCATTTGAAAAACACTGTTTAACCTGTTGCTTTTTTTATTTGCATACACCTATCAAATGACATACTTGTCAATACTGCTTTTATTCATTTTGTGCTTCCTAGGTCGGAGTTTCAGGCTTCGCCTAGCGTGTCTGTAAGTCATATTTGCAATTGCTAAGAAATAGACTTAGTTGTACGCAGTTGGTTTTCTAAATTGGCACGCACCCACAATTCTGCGACTGACCAAACCCAAAACTTACTTGGTACTTCGGCAAAATCATCGTAGTTGTGAGTGACAATTGCATCTAATTGTTTATCAGTCGCACAAACTAGCTCTACAGCAGATTCAAAATCCTTGATAGGTGAAGAGCGTGCTTGCTGAATAATACTCTGATCTACAGTACAAATTTGGATTTTGTCTTGCAACCAATTTACGACTATCTCAGCAATCTTTGTATTTCGCAAACGGCTTGCATATGTATATATTTTTTGCCAACCAAGATCTGTTACATACATTTGAATCAACGGATGCACTCTATCTAATAATTCACTGACTTCTGCGACACACCCGTTACGATTCATTAAAGCCTCTAATACTAAGTCAGCATCAACTAATATCCTGAACACTTTAAAACCCCGTGATTAACCTAATTAATATATTGTGAGAAACAAGTATTGTATCTCACATCGGTATGAATATACTTACATACAAACTGAAAGGACAGTATTTCAGATTTACATACAATAATTCCTAAAATCGCCAATTCTGGGAAACGTACACTCCCTTTGGCACCATTTAGTCGTTTGGCAAAGATGATCCCCATTTAGTTGGATCAGTAACACTAGGTACGTATGACGCCAGATAAATTTTTGTAGTTCCAGGTTGGAACTAAAGTTATTTACCACTCAGATATTAAGCAAGCTTAATATTATATCATGTTGGCTTTATTTAATTTTCACAAGCTTAAAAACTACCTAGAAGTGAGAGTTGTAATAGTAAAGACTAATGATTATATCATTAATCTGTTCAAAAAATTAAAAATACCCTTTTTGCGGTATCAACTTTTCTTGTAATTATCAATCAATAATCCGAAGATAAGTTTAAATAGTGAGTTCAAAATTTATGTGTAAATGTGGTTGCCCCTTTATTATAAGTGTGATAAAAACAGACGACCAATGACTAAAGTCACGGCTAAACAAACAAAGTTTGCTTGCATAGACTTTTGTCGTTTCCAATGATCATGCCAGACAGGTAAGACACCTGTCCTTAACAAGGATGAAAATTCCTCTTCCCCATTCCTCATTTTTAAGTAAGTACTATTTACTAGACTTAAGTAACAAATAATATAACTGCCCATAACTAACCGTCACGCCAGCGCGATCGCCCGCCACTTTACCTGAACCTAGAAAATAATCTACTCTTCCCGCGCCTTTAATCGCACCTCCTGTATCTTGATCAAGAACATATCTACTTACAATACGATGCTCCATTTGTCCGGAAAAATTATTGACAAAAGGAAAGGGAGCGCGAATCAACGCCAAAGCACCAGGGGGCATAAGGGATTTATCTGTTGCTATTGAGCGTTCTGGTGTCAGCGGTACTCTAATTGAACCTTGGGCTGGCGCACCGTGGTTTTCTTGAAAAAATACAAAGCTGGGATCGCGAGGGATATAGACATTTAACTCTTGTGGATACTTCTGGAAATAGTCGAGGATCTTCGGCATAGTTAGACCCTCAAGCTGTAACTTACCATCGTTCGCCAGTTCTCGCCCAATGCTCTTATAGTTGTAAGCGGTGTTACCGGCATAACCTATTGTTGTTTGAGTCCCATCAGGAAGCTGAAGTTTAGCCGAACCTTGAATTTGTGCTTGGTATGGTTCGAGGCGATCGCGAAACCAAAACAACTCTAATCCCCGCAACCGACCTTTTGATGCTTGCAAACCATCAGCTCCTTCTAGTTGCAAGCGTGTAGGATGAGGTTTTTGCCATGAGCTAATGTCAGGTGGTAAGCGATAAACAGGATAGCGATATTCTGCGGTGGGAACACGACTAGCAGCATAAATTGGTTCATAATAGGCGGTAAACAACACCGAACCTTTGTTGTCTCTCCCCACTGACTGATAAAAGACAAATTCCCGTGCGATCGCTGCATTAAGTTCGGCGGCGGATTTAGACTTAAGTACCAGTTCCCGGAATCTTTGCAAACTTTTGATCACATGAACATTTGTAATTTCCCCCACCTGATACCGTTGATACGCCGCAGCTGCGTTGCTAGAAAACAGATATTGTAAACTTTTCTCAACAGCCGCCAACAAAGCCTTTTTATCTGGTACTTGACTGTTTTCGCCCCATAATTGGTTATCAAGACAAGAACTATCGCCCTTGCAACAAGGAAACGGTGAGTTCTGGATGGGTAGCAATGGAGGTTGCGCTGTTTGCTGTTGAACATTGGTATCCTGTAATTGTGTTTGAGAGGATACTGGTAATTCCCACTTTGTCACCCTACACTCCAACCTACTCAGTGCTAAATGCCCCAAAGGTTGCATAGGTAATAACAGAATTGCAGGAACTATAGGAAGGCTAATGAAGATGGCTGCAAGTGTCTTTTTCATACGTTGAGAGTTAGTGGCTGGCTACTGGTGATTATTTCTTAAGTGTAGAGTGTGATAAAAATTGCCTACATCCTACCCCTAACGACTAACCACTAACCCATTTCATCACTCATTCATGTTGTGATATGTAGCAACAGCAGAAGGCGATATGCGATTTAAGTACCGGAATATCCAGTATTTGAAGATTGTATCTAAAATCACCGGAAATGTGGCGATAAATAAGAAAATGAAATCGTGATTTGCTGGTAATCCCCAATGGCGCGAAATGCCATCTAGAATGACTTCCCAACCATGAGGAGAGTGGAAACCGACAAAAATATCCGTGAACAAAATGATAATAAATGCCTTGGCACTATCACTCAAACCATAGACGACATGGTCGAAGAACTCTTTGAGTACCGCGATTTCTCGTTTGCTAACGAGCAAAAGCCAGGTGAAAGTCACGACCGACAATATATCTGCAAAAACGTTTTTAATAGCATTAGAACTATTGGCACGAAACTCTTCAGCAATCTCACGAGCCTTTCTTGTTATCTCACTTTCCAGTTGCTCAGGAGACAGTAATTCGCTAGTGCCAAGTAAGTTGTTAAATTTTATTCTCTCTTCAAACCTTTCTAGCTCATGCAGTGCTTCCTCTTCCATTTCATAATTGAGAAAAACTGCCGTTTTTTCATAATTTCTATCAAATAATCGGTCAACAATTGGTCCTACAACCAAGGCTTTTGACAATTGATGAGTCAGAATAGGAACTATGAGGAGCATAAGAAGAAATCTAACAGATATTATTGTTCTTCTTTGTGTATTACGGAAATTTTTAACAACATCTTGTTCTGCTTTGGGATCTAACTCAATTTGCAGACGATTAAAGGTATTGAAAATCGAACGCGGTAGGACTCCTGTTGTATTTGTTTTACTTGGAACAGATTTATTGTTTAATTTCGGAATTGATAAATTTGATTGTTTTAATTGATTTGTTGAGGGTTCTACTATTGCTAAGCTATTGTTTGCAACTTTTGAATCATTGGTAGGAATTTCGTCAAATTTATATTTTCCTGTGACTTCATCAATGAATTTGAGCTTTTCTAAAATCAAGGAAAGGTGCGGATACTCTATATTAAATTCCCTTGCGGCTTTTTCATTCTTTTCGTTCAGAAACAAACGACTTGCCTTAAACTCTGTTAGCCGCATTCGGATAATTTTCAAGTGTTTTTTAACGTCTGACTCAAAATAATCCATAACACTGCGGCTATACCTGGTTGAGTCAAAGTCTATTTTATTACCATTAAAATGTTCGTCTTCTATCGCCTTAATCTGCAATGCCTCTGTGTAAGCTTGATCCAGAGAACGCTCTGATGTCCGTAAGTACCACTGGTAAGCTCTTACTAAAAAGGGGTATATTTTTTGACGAAAAACATAACTAATCATTGTAGGCAATAATCCAGCATTGTTTTAAGAGTCTTAAACATAAGTTAACGTACGAAGTATATTAACAAATCTCCAAGGAGATAATTTGTGAATTCTGATTTCCTTTGGATAACAGGACCTAGCCGCAGCGGTAAGACTGCTCGCTTGGTGAAGCAGTTTTGTAATTGGGTACTCAGTGAAAGTGGCAGTAAAGAATCATATTATACGAAAAACCGAGGACAAAAAAATAGCAACATTATACCAAAACGCTTGTATCTTCATCAAACAGAACCAGGAATCTTAGCTTTGGCTGCTAATGACGAAAATCGCCGAGATTTGGCCGATAGAATTGTCACGGCAACTGAGGGAAAATATCCAGTACGTTGCAAGACACCTTTAGGTTTTATTCAGGATGAAGTTATTTTATTTTGGCCTTTGCTGATTGAATCGTTGAAGTTGAAGGCGCAATTTCCAGTACGACTGCGTCCAGAAACTGAACAGGAACTAGCAACCAAGCTGTGGCGTTCCCAATTGGACGAAGAAGCTTTGCGCCGCGCTGGAGAGAATGAGTACCGATTAGTACGCCGTATCTTAGATTTACTGCAATTAACGGCTTACAGTGGCACAGCTTGTGAGAAAATTGGCAATGTTTTGGTAAGTGCCATAGCACAAGACGAGAATAACATAAACTTAGAACCTGAATTTATAGCATCTTTGCTACTAAATTGGCGTAACTGGTGTTTAAAGAGGGGATTCTTGACATATGGAATCATTACCGAACTTTACGGCACATACCTGTTACCAAACCCGATTTACCAGCAACAACTCACAAAACGCTATCAGGCACTGCTGGCTGATGACCTGCAAGATTACCCTGCCCTATCACGTCATCTGTTTGAGTTGCTCCTAAAGGGCGGTGCAGTGGCGGCGTTTAGCTACAATCCCGATAGTGTGGTACGTTTGGGACTGGGAGCCGACCCCAACTACTTGGAAGGACTATCAACAATTTGTCAGCAAGAAACTTTAACTCAGCTTGCCTTTTCATGTCTTTCCGATAGCTTAACGACACCAATGTTGGAGCTCATTACAGAACAGGCATTTGGTTTAAGCTTACCACAGGCAGTGCAGGCAGTTCAAACAACCTCCCGCGCCCAATTATTACGGCAAGCTGCTGAGGTGATTGTTAAAGCTGTAAAACTTGGGCGTGTACAGCCGAACGAAGTGGCGATCATTGCACCAGGTTTGGATGCGATCGCCCGTTACACCCTCACAGAAATCCTCACCAAGCAAAATATCCCAGTACAGCCTCTCAACGACCAACGCCCCCTGATAAGTTCGCCTATCATCAGAGGACTGCTCACCGTCCTTGCCTTCGTTTATCCCGGCTTGGGACGGTTAGTGGATCGAGATGCTGTGGCCCAGATGTTGGTTGTGTTGAGTCGCAGAGTTTCTCCAGTAGGGGAAGCAGGGGAAGAAATAAATTCAAAATTCAAAATTCAAAATTCAAAATTAGGAGTCTTTTCCTCATCTCCCTCATCTCCCTCATCTCCCTCATCTCCCTCATCCCCCCCATCCCCTTCATTCCCGCACATTGATCCCGTCAGGGCGGGATTGATAGCAGATTACTGCTTTGTGCCGCATCCAGATAAACCCAATTTGCTGCCCGTAACGGCGTTTGACCGTTGGGATAGACTCGGATATGCAGCTACTACGGCTTATAGTGAAATATTGAAGTGGTTGGAGGAGCAGAGAGCGCAGCAGGAAATGCGTTTGATACCCAGCCCCATTTCTCTTTTAGACAGGGCAATTCAGCGCTTTTTGTGGAATGGCAGCAATCTCGCTTATGACCAATTGGCAGCACTGCGGGAATTACTAGAAACTGCTCAACATTACTGGGAAATTGATACTAGATTGCGGCAAACCCATACATATACGGATACAAAGACGCGAGAACACAAAGACGCGGAAAGAGGAAATGTTTCTCAGTCATCGCATGAAACAATTGCCGAGTTCATACAACTGCTGCGGCGTGGCACCATTACCGCCAACCCATACCCTGTTCGTCCTCTAGGATCTCAAGCAAACGCTGTCACATTGGCTACTATCTTCCAGTATCGTTCTAGTAGGCGATCGCACCGTTGGCATTTCTGGCTGGATGCTGGTTCGCCTTTGTGGGCAAAAGGCGGTGCAGCGACTTTGTTCGGTGCGCCATTCTTTCTTCAAGAAAGGCTGGGCGCACCTTGGACAGTAGAAGATGAACAATCGGCACAAGAACAACGACTACGAAGAATTCTGGCAGATTTGCTTTCCCGTGTGTCTGAGAAAGTCTATCTGTGTCACAGCGATTTAGCTGTTAATGGCCAAGAGCAGCTTGGTCCATTGTTACCTTTAGTACATGCGTGTGTAGCGGTTGTTTCTGAGCCGGCTGGGGTTTAGGATGATTCCCCTTTGTCTTCCTTAAAAGGGGGGAATTCTGCAATTGGGTAGTCAAAAATTGAATTATTGTGAGTAAATTTTTGTAAAAGCATGATGAATCTTGCCTGTTTGGAAAATCCTCCCGGAGTTAAAACTGATAGCTGAAGAGATTTTCCGTGCTGGAAGTTGACAATCTAGGACAAACAGATTTCAAAATATTTACAATATTAAGTAAGGTAAAAGTAATTATGAGAAATCAGAGTAAAAATCAATGGTACTATTCGGATTTGGTAAAAAATTAAGCCTACCCACTCCTGAGGAAGCTTTACCAGGACGGGCAGAAGAAATGCCAGTACCTAAGCGTCACTATGTCAACGGTAATTCACTCAAGCCTCCATATCCAGGAGGTATGGAACTGGCGGTTTTTGGCATGGGGTGCTTTTGGGGTGCAGAACGCAAATTCTGGCAACTTGAGGGAGTTTTCAGCACAGCAGTGGGTTACGCGGCTGGAATAACGCCCAACCCCACCTATAAAGAAGTGTGTAGCGGACGCACAGGTCATAATGAAGTGGTGCTAGTCGTCTTTGATCCGAACGTGATCAGTTATTCTGAATTACTCAAAGTCTTCTGGGAAAACCACAATCCCACCCAAGGAATGCGTCAGGGTAACGACGTGGGTACCCAGTACCGTTCAGGAATTTACGTATATTCAGAAGAACAAAAGAAGCAAGCAGAAGTATCGCGGGACGCCTATCAGCAAGCCCTAAGCGCCTCAGGTTATGGGGAGATTACCACTGAAATTCTGGATGCTCCTGAGTTTTACTATGCAGAAGATTACCATCAGCAGTATCTGGCGAAAAACCCCAATGGCTATTGTGGGTTAGGAGGGACAAACGTTGCTTGTCCTGTGGGAATTGCTGTCAAGGATTAATGAATCTAGAGACGTAGCATGCTACGTCTCTACACAGTTGGGTTTTTCAACCAAATGCACGGTTGAGCAAACCAAGAGCGGTGAGCCACAAAATAATGCTGATGGGTGCGCCTACAAGAAGCCCGGCGATCGCCCAACCTCTTTGATGTTCTTTAAAGTGTTGAATGCTGCGCCAGCGTCTGCTTTTCCAAGCCCATTCATTGCCTTTAGCACCAAGTGCAATGGTCGTTATCCAACCAACTTGCGGTACAAAACAGAACAAACCAGCCCACACTTGATTAGTCCACAACCACAACCAAGGTAACAGAAATGCTCCCCAATTCCATCCTTGAATTTCATCGGGAATTTGTTCTGTCATATTATTTATACCGCAGCCAGAATTATTAATCACTTCTGGCAGTTGCGATTGCTTTTTGGCAGTCAAACCAGACTTAAGAGCAATGAGCGCTTGGTGAGCCGTGGCAAAGCGTTGCTCTGGTGCTGGTTCGGTCATTTTTTCCAACCAGGAGACAAAACTCGGACTGAGGTTGACTCGGTCAGTAAACTGAATTCGCAAATCGCGCTGAGGCAAATCAGAGGGCGAAGTACCAGTTAACAGATGAATCAAACTGGCTCCCAACGCGTAGAGATCCGATGCAGCAACTGCTCTACCGCCAAATTGTTCCATTGGCGCATAACCATAAGTTCCAACCACAGTGAAGGAAACTCCCTCCTTTGCAGCTTTATCTTGAACTGCGCCAAAATCAACTAAATAAATGCTATCGTCTTCACCCCAAATTAAATTGCTCGGCTTGATATCCCGATGCAGTACCACTGGATTTAACTCGTGTAAAACCGTCAGAATATTTAAAACTTCAACAGCGATTTTCCGCGCTTGCTTTTGTGTAAACCTTTTACCAAGAACTAGCAATTCCTTGAGAGACTCACCAGGGATATATTCTTGCACTAAGCCAAACCACAGTGTTTGGTCATCAATACAAAAGTAATCAACATACTTGGGAATGCGGGGATGATTGAGTTGTTGGAGAATTTGTGCTTCTCGTTCAAAGAGTTTGAGGTCGTCCCATTGTACAGCACCGCCAAAAGCAAGAATTTTAACCACAACTTGCTTTTTTTGTACATCAGGAGCTTGTAAATCCAATGCTAGCCAAGTTTGGCGAATTCCATTGTTACCAAGTAGGCATTGGAGTTGGTAACGATTTTGTAACAATTGTTCTGCTTGCAGCATCTAGCACCTGCTTCATCACCAGCCTAATGTCTCTAATCTAGCTATAACTTTCTAAGAGTGGTAACAAAAATTGTTTAATCCTCACATTCTATAAATTCGCCAACAGCATCATTTATTTATCGCGATGTGTTCTGTGTTCTTACTGCACAGCAAGTTTTTATCTAACCTGAAGTCTTTCGTACTGGTTGTAGCGATACGCGACTCCAGAAATTGCAGACAATAACAACCACGAGAGTGTATTTAAGCGAAAATCAAACAGACTGACATCTGCTGTATTAAATAGCACCCAACCTACAAAAACCAGAAGATAACTGAAAAATATCAATCTATCTTCTGCCTCCTCTATATATTGTGACTTTCGCAATAGTTGGACACCTGCAATAAATATCCAAACGAGTAAGCCACAAAATAAAAGAGCGGTGGGAAACCCAGTTTCAGCAAATACCATCAAAAACAAATTGTGGGGATGTCCCAACCAAACATCCATCTTTGCTTGATAAAGTAGAGTGAAATTGCGTAAACCCCAACCAGTCCAAGGACGCTGCCCAGTCAAAGACAAAGCAAATTGCCACTGTGTTTTGCGGAGTAACGCTACCGGTCTATCAGGATACATCTGGTCGTTTAACCGTGCCCAGAAGAACGCAGGAACGACCTTACGAAACAATTGAGCCACAGGCGAAGGAGCAAAAGCAGCCAAAAGCACGCTAGTGGCGATACCAGCGACACCAGCGACAAGAATCCGCCAGCCTTCGTAAAGCGTATAAGCTAAACAAGCAAAAATAGCGATCGCCCAAGCATTCCGCGAGTCAGTCAAAATTAATGCCACAAAATTGGCAATCACCGCCATCGTCAGGAAGAGCAACGTGAGATGGGGGGATGAGGAAGAGACTCCTAATTTTGAATTTTGAATTTTGAATTTTGAATTGAGATCGGCAGATAAGGAGGATGGCGTAGATGGGCGGGATGAGGAAGAGACTCCTAATTTTGAATTTTGAATTTTGAATTTTGAATTGATTTGTCCCCTTATACGTCGATAGCTTTCCACCCACAACCCTAACCCTAGGATAAAAACTATCATTAAATAACCAGCCAAGATGTTGGCGTACATGAATATGGAAGCCATACGACCTAGTGGTTGTCCTCCAGGTTCTATGTCCCATTCCACGACAAACCACAAGATTCTTATCTTAATAGACCAGTCCAAAAACAGCTGCCCAAATCCAAGAATTACCACTGGTAGGGAACTGAACACCAAAATCCAAGACAATTGCCGCAATTGTGCAGGAGTCTGAATCAGGGCGTTGAAGCCAGCAAAAACTATAAAATACGGTAAGAAATTAAATAAACCTAGGAACGCCGCCGTTTTGTCATAAGCAAAGCCAGCGGTGATGATCAGCAACACACTCAGGAGAGCAAACCCCCAGTTAAGGGGGCGGCGAATAATTGTGCGGTATTGAGCGATCCACGTTCCTAAGGATGCCAAAACTATACCCACTGCTCCAAAAAATGGACTCAGTGGGAAAATGAGCAGTCCCAGTTGGGCGTAGTTCCAAAAGGATTGCAAACTAGGTTTGGGATGACGAAAAGCTGTTTTCAAGCAGGCTCCCAACATTCAGCACGAGTCAGACGAATTTGAGCTAAGGCGAATATGGTAGGTATGATCCGACCGTAGTTAGTGGCGATCGCTCTCCATCCCAAATCCGCAAAAAACCAACCCCACATTACTGGTCCTAAAACGGCAAACACGCTGCGAGCGGCTCCATACCGAGTCGCACTGACAGCCATACCCCGTTTTGCCATCTGCACTGCGACATAGTTTTGAAACTGGTTGGCAACCACCCCAGAACCTTGAATCGCTGCTTCTTTGGCAAGTTGATATGTCGCCAAATGCATCGCAAATTGACTGGCGATTTGTTTGAGCAACAATGGCTGGACGACAGAGGTGACAGCCAGGGCGCTACCGCCTTTGAAAAGTAATCCTAGGGGATCTCGCTGCAATGTCAGTGGTAGCGGTTGAGTTAATTCTGCTTTGGCGAGCTGACGCTGTATCCGCACGGTCAATTTTTGCTTATCCTTCGCCGGCAATTTTTTCCATACGTGTCCCAACAGGTGCAAAAACACCTCAGCTTCTAAATCAACTGTTGTCAGTTGACTAGAATAAGGTATTTTCAAATACTTACACACTTGAATCAGCGCTTGTCGGTAAGTCACCTGCTTGGTGCGTCCCTGCAATACCGTCATCCCATCTGCTGCCAAAAAACGAAAGCGTTGTTCTAGTGCATCTAACCACGCTTTGCGACCTTGGCTTTGCACGTCTATCGGTTCTGGTGTGTGAACATAATCTAGGGGATTAAACTTACGACTAAACAGAATTGCGGTCAAATCCTGCAATTCTTCCTCGGTTGCTAGCTCTAAAACCGCCCTTAGTTCATCCAATTTCCCTTCCTCCCTTCCATACAGCTTTTTCTGTACCTTATTCTACTATTAGCTTTCTGGACTCATGAGTAGTCGTGTCACTTGTCCTTATATTCTTTATTCTTTGACTAATGACTGACGTTGCAGTAATTGGTGCCGGCATGGCGGGTTTAGTGTGCGCCCAGCAATTAACTCAAGCTGGATATTCCGTGCGAATTGTAGAAAAATCCCGTGGTTTAGGAGGACGAGTCGCCACACGCCGATTATATGGTACTTGCGCGGATCATGGGGCGTGCTACCTCAAACCAAAAGGCGAACTTTTAAGACGTTTTCTTGAATTGTTACACCAACGTCATGTCCTCGAAATCTGGACAGATACGGTTTACGATTTCAAATCTGATTCAGGGCTTACTATTGCCAACACCTCATTCCCCACTCCTCGATATGTTGCCCCTGGGGGAATGAGTGCTATTGCCAAATTTCTGGCTCAAGATTTAGAAATCTTGCTGAATCAGCGTGTCATAGCCATCACTCCTACCCCCGAAAACTCTTGGCGTCTGACTTTAGAATCCAGCAACGAAGAATTAACAGCGGCTTCCGTAGTTGTCGCCATTCCTGCACCACAAGCTTTAATGCTGTTGGAACCCTTAGGGGAAACTCTACTAGGCACAGCATTTCTTAATAATCTGCGTTCTGTAGAATTCTACCCCTGCCTCAGTGTTATGGCTGGATATCCTTCCACTTCCCAACCACTTCCACATTGGAAAGCCCTTAATTTTGTGGATGATGCGGATTTGGCTTGGATTGGCTTAGATAGCAGCAAACGCCCAAATCCTCAACAACCCATTTTTGTCGTGCAAAGTAGCGCTGCTTTTGCTCAACTTCATGATCAAACCCAGGATTTACATTCAGTTGGACAGTATATGTTGCAACGTGCATCTGAGTTGCTGCTTCCTTGGCTAGATACCCCCGAATGGATGCAAGTACATCGCTGGCGGTATGCTTTTCCTAGCCGTTGTTTGCAGGAAGCTTGTTTACCTGCTAACTCTTCTTTACCTTTAATATGTTGTGGTGATTGGTGTGGCGGAAATCTTGTAGAAGGTGCAATGCTCTCTGGGCTTGCTGCTGCTGAGGAAATTAACAATCACCTGCGCGATTTACCTCTATCCAAAGAGAGTTTTTTAAATTTTTTGTCGTAAAGGGGACTGGGGATTGGGGATTAGGGATTGGGCATTAGGTTATCAAACAAAAATTATGTCCGATGGATTCATCGTCTCCATCTTTTTGCCCAACCGATTGAGAATCTTCAGTTTATAGCCAAGATTCGAGTTCCTTTGTTGTCATATTGACTGAGGAGTTGAACTCGTCTATCACCGATTTGACATCTTTACTCATAACGTTGTATTACTCCTCAATTTTCTCTAAGGACTCAGGTTTGTGAGCGGCTTCTTTTCCAGTTTTGTCACTTTTAACCAAGTACTCAGGGTTATCTTTTGAGGCGGCGACATGATGTCCTTTAATATCTGTGGCTGAAGTGAGTTTCTTTTCCACCTCACCAGTCGTTTCACCTTGCGAGGTATTCCACTTAACGCGATCGCCTTTTTTCAACTCGTCAGTCACGGGGTTTTCTCCTATTTGAAGTTTTACACCCCTTAATTCTGTGTACAGAAATAGACGAATTAATCTTTCTATTGACAGAAAAACTGGGGCAATGTTAGCTTGTCCTATGCAAAGTGGTTTGAAGCGGTTTAGTGTCTTTTGATGACAGTAGCAAATCTCGTAGCTGAATAGAATAGCGGCTTACTTAGTAGGCAAAAGACCCAAAATGCCAACAGTGAAAGTTGAAGTACAACTGTCTTCAGAAGAGCGATTTAAGGCTGTTAAGTAGTTGAACCAGCCAGATTTAGAGCGATTTGTATTTTAAGTCCTTGCGCTACAAGCACAGCGGAAAGCTTGTAGTTTGCCCCAAGCAGAGGCTGAATTATTAACCCAAGTTGCTAGTGCAGTGCGAATCCACACCAGTGCTAGTCATCTTTTTATCATCTTGCGATCGCTTAGTATATTTAAAGTTTTGCCACCTAACACATATGGCAAATGTCAATAATGACAGATAATTAATAGTCACAACTAAACTAAAACTCAGAAAAAAAGGGTGTAAAATCCATCGGCTTTTTTAGTGATATCAGCATATTGAGGTCACTTTTTAGCTTAAATCCCTTATTTCCGCATTTGATAATGAAACAGAAGGATAGTGAGTTTATTGAGCATTTCCAAGTCTTAGCCTTAGATGGTAAAAATGACCGAATCTGCTTTATAGTTCCTGAAAATCCATCAACCAGTAAACCTTGCTGGTGTCGTGCTAATCAACGAATGCGAGTAGGAATGGTAGTCAAAGGCAGATTAGTTCCACAGGATAACCCTGAAAATCTACCTATGCTAGTGATTGAAAATTAGTAAAATTAGTGAAATCCAAAAATCAGGATATTTTTTTCTTCTTTAGAGTATCTATCTAAAGGTTGAATTATTGTTACTTATATTTGTAGTTGTCATCACATTAAGGAATTAACAATGTAGTGTTGTGTCCCTTGGATTGGATTGTCATGGAACAACGATTTTCGATATCAGATGAGGTCAAAAAGGAGTTATACCACTCTGAACTAGTGAGATATGGCGTTACCTTTGATAAAGCAGCAGAAGCAGCTAAAATCCTAGCATCAGGAAAACCAGATGAGCTTTTGACTGAGAAAGAAATAGAACTAGTGAATGAAGTTTGTGAAGCGTGGTTGTCAAAACACAAGCGTTATAAGAACTTGAACCCGCTTCTAGCAAAACATAAACGGCATTCTGATTAGTCCCACCTCTGATCACAGGAGGGGGGCATCTCTATCTATGGGTCAAGTATTCCCTTGAAGTGAAAAGCCTCACTTCTATAAGAAGAAGGAGGCTAGGTATCTTTTCATTGTTTATAACAGAACAGATGTGATGTTTCGAGGCGCTCTATCTCCTTTGTAAGGGTGGAGCGCTTGTCTTTATAAGTATAAATATTAGATTAGGGAAACAACAAAAAACCTCGGTGAAAGCAACCGAGGCAACTAAGCGATTAGGAGAAGTCCGAATGACAATTAGAGATACTGAAATCTAAAAATTTTAGCTAACGCTCAAGGCAACCAAAACTAGAGTGGTGACGATTAAGGAAGCGAACACCGCTTGTACAACGTATTTGCGTTGTTCCCAAATTGCAGGGTACTCGCCATAGTACATTTTGGGTTGAGTTGCGTAGTTGTTGAGGATACCGTCTTCATTAACAGTGGTATACGTAGCTGTTTTCTTTTTAGTTTTTAACTTATGTAAACAAATTTAACAATATTATTACAAAAAGTCAACAGGGCTTGACAACAAAAGGCTGATGGCGTTAATAGGAATCACTTATCTGAAGATGGGGTTATACGATGATAAGTTTTGGTGGTGTAGCTAAACCGGAAACAGACGCAACACCACACCGAAAAACCGAAGTTGGGCGCAAGTTGCCAGAGCCTAAGCCAGAGATAAATTGTCGTGAAAATTGCACTCTACATTTTGAGCGCTTTCTAACATAATTGGGAAGCCGATCTAATGGCCAGGAGTTAGAAAGCTGATGATTTCGTTGGTATCCCCCTGACTAACTATTTTCATTAACGCGCTGACTTCGTGGGATACTGAGATTTGGATAAATCCTATTTCCTTTGCTATGGTTGCCATCCGCTTCTCGTGTTCCGGGTAGCGGTAACCGTGCAGAAAAACTATGGCACCGGAAAGAATCCCATCATCGTATGCCGCTTGCAATAGGGGACGAACAGCGTCGAGATTTATGGGAATTCATTCTTCCCCTGGGCGCTGTAGCGTTCCTCTACCTCAATGACCCGCTCACATAAGGCATTTGTGGCAGAATAATCTGACGGGCAAAGATATCGGGACGGTTTTGGTAACCGATTCGTAGGGCATCCCGAAATCCTTTGCCAAAACTGTGAGATTGCCCTTTCGTTCCAGCGCCGCATTTGTCGCCACAGTCGTTGCCATCTTCACCACCACAATCTCATCTGCTGGAATTGGCGCATCAAATTGAATTCCCAAAATCTCTCGAATTAAGCGCACTGGTGCATCACTGTAGCATTCGGCATTTTTCGATAGCAGCTTGTGGATTACCAATTGCCTATCAGGGCGCTTCGCCACAATATCAATGAATGTGCCGCCCCTGTCAATCCAAAATTCTCAGCGGGAAGAAGATGTTGATGCCCCATTCATGGTAATTTTCTCGTCGATGCCAGTGATGCTAAGTTCAGGGTTATTACTTTTCGTAAATTTGAGTTATATTTTTTAAGGTATCAAACACTAGCTTTAGCTGAATTCAAAAAACGAAATTCTTTCTTCTTTATAACTCTTGGATTTATCCGTGGAATCATTCTAATTTCTGAGTTTTCTGTTCTGCGTTCTTCTCATTTGTTCATGAAATATTCTTTTAAAAGAACATGACTACAGAAAAAGTGCAATGGTTGCGAATAGCTTTCCAGCTTAAAGGTTCAGTTGTCACAGCAATCTACAAACGCGTTGTTTCGTGTGGATTTTTTGGTTTTTTTATCTCTCTACTTTATGCTTTTAAACTTCCTGTATCCCAACCGATTTTAGAAAGTGTTATTCCCAGTATTGTTTTAGGTTTATTACTGGTTTTTCGCACAAATACTGCTTACGAACGCTTTTGGGAAGGAAGAAAAATCTGGGGTAGTATCGTCAATGATGTTCGCAATCTAGCGCGGCAAATTTGGGTATCTATTGATGAGATTACCCCCGAAGATAGAGAAAAGAAAATTGGAATTTTACGATTGGTGGTAGCTTTTGCCGTAGCGACAAAGTTACATTTACGGGGAGAAGGTGTCAATAGAGAGTTAGAAGAATTACTCCCCATTTCTAAATATTTGACGCTAAAGACAATGAATAATCCTCCCCTAGAGATCGCGTTTTGGATTGGAGATTATCTACAGCTACAGTACAACCGCAATTGTATAAACAGCTATCAGTTGATAGCCATACAAGAATTATTGAACAGCCTGGTAGATAGTTTAGGGGCTTGCGAACGTATTTTAAAAACACCTATTCCGCTAGCATATGCTATTCATTTGAAGCAATTATTGTTACTTTATTGCCTCTTGTTGCCTTTTCAACTTGTCCATAGTCTTGGTTGGTGGACAGGTGCCATTGTGGCGTTGGTTAGTTTTACCTTATTTGGTATTGAAGCCATTGGCTTGGAAATTGAAAATCCTTTTGGCTACGATCCTAACGATTTGCCGCTAGACGTTATTTGCAACACCATGAAGCGGAATATCGAGGACTTGATCAGTCTGACTCCCAGCGTTCATGTGTATACAGGCAAGGAAATCAGGAATCGGGAGTCGGAAGTTGGAAATGGTTAATGGTGAGAGTCTTATACAAAATGATTGCTCCTAGGATACTAGAAAGACAATCAGCACTACACCCCTTTTTCACAAACGCCGAATACCACTTTCCAAACCTTGACAGACACCAGTCAGAAAATCTAAATCCAAAGTGGCAATAGTATCGCTGGGTTTGTGATAGTTTGGATTCCGCATGAATGCTGTATCTGTCACCATCATTGCTGGATAACCCGCATCCCAAAAAGGTGCATGGTCACTTCGTCGAGTCTGGGGCACTATCTTACCTCTATTCGGCACTGGTAGCCACTGACTAGGTACGCCAACTTTGCGAATACTACGGCTAATACTTATTAAGTCGCGAATTGTCCGCCAATTACCAATTAAAGCAATAAAATCACCGCGATTAGGATAAAAGCGTTCCAGAGGAGATGGGTAACTTTGAGAACCTGGAGTCGGATCACAATATCCCAGCATTTCCAGAGAAATCATTAAGCGTAGCGGTTGCTGTTCTTGCTTTAGCTTAGCCGCATAGTCAGTACTACCTAGTAAGCCGTATTCTTCCATGTCAAAAGCTACCAGCCGCAACGGATGTTTTGTCGGTTGGGCAGCAAACATTCTTGCCAATTCCAGCAAGACTGCCATACCTGTAGCATTATCATCAGCCCCTGGTGTTCCGGGTACAGCATCGTAATGGGCACCAATTAAAATCGGTGGCAATTCCTTTTGTGATCCAGCTTGTGACGGTAAATTCAATATGAGGTTTTGACAGGTTTTTCCCCTGACGCTGAAGGTGTGGATTTCCACACTTCCCAATTGTCCAAATTGTTGACGAATGTATTCTTGGACAAAAAAATGTCCAGCAGTCGCTAGATAGGGATCGCGATCGCGGGCTATTTGACTCAGGTGAGTTTCGAGTTGATTCTTGAGATTCACAAATTAACTAATGGTGAACACTGTTTGACCGTGTAATTCTCAACAGCAAGATACAATAAATCAAGCATTAGCTCTAAACGAATTAATTTATAAGACACTATAGGAGAACAGTAACGCATGGGCAAGGTAGTCGGCATTGACTTGGGTACAACCAACTCAGTAGTTGCCGTCATGGAGGGTGGCAAGCCGGTGGTGATTGCCAATGCAGAAGGAATGCGAACGACTCCCTCCGTTGTCGGTTTTAGTAGTAAAGAAGGCGAAAGAGTTGTTGGGCAAATGGCACGGCGACAAACCGTCCTCAACCCACAAAATACATTTTTCGCCGTGAAACGCTTTATTGGGCGCAGGTATGCTGAACTCAACCCAGAATCAAAGCGAGTTCCATACACCATCCGCAAAGACGAAGTTGGCAACATCAAAATTTCTTGTCCTCGTCTCGATAAAGATTTTGCCCCAGAAGAAATTTCCGCAATGGTGCTCAAGAAATTGGCAGAGGACGCCAGTAAATACCTGGGTGAACCAGTTACCGGGGCAGTGATTACCGTTCCTGCTTATTTTAATGATTCCCAACGGCAAGCAACGCGGGATGCTGGCAGAATTGCTGGTTTAGAAGTCCTACGGATTCTCAATGAACCCACCGCTGCTTCTTTGGCTTATGGATTGGATCGCGGCAACAGTGAAACCATATTAGTATTTGACTTGGGTGGTGGCACGTTTGACGTGTCGCTTCTAGATGTTGGCGATGGGGTGTTTGAAGTCAGATCCACGAGTGGAGATACGCAATTAGGTGGTAATGATTTTGACAAAAAAATAGTCGATTGGTTGGCGGAGAAATTTTTAGAAGAAGAAGGGGTAGACTTAAGACGCGATCGCTCAGCTTTACAACGCCTATTGGAAGCAGCGGAAAAAGCCAAAATCGAACTTTCTTCTGTCAGCATTACCGATATTAACTTACCCTTCATCACCGCCACCGAAGATGGTCCCAAACACCTCGAAACTCGGTTAACTCGTTCCGAATTTGAAGGTTTGTGCGATGACTTACTTGGGCGTGTGCGCCTTCCAGTCAAACGCGCACTCAAAGATGCAGGGTTGACACCCGCAGACATTGATGAAGTCGTGTTGGTGGGTGGTTGCACCCGCATGCCAATGGTACAGCAACTTGTGCGGGCGATGATTGGCAAAGAACCCAACCAAAACGTTAATCCTGATGAAGTGGTGGCGGTGGGTGCAGCAATACAGGCGGGTATTCTCGGTGGCGAACTCAAGGATGTCCTGCTGTTGGATGTCACGCCTTTATCTTTCGGATTAGAAACCGTCAACGGCGTGATGAAAAAACTTATTCCCCGCAACACCACTATACCAGTCCGTCGATCTGACATCTTTTCGACATCCGAAAATAACCAAAATAGTGTGGAAATCCACGTCATCCAAGGTGAACGGGAGATGGCAGCAGATAACAAGTCCCTGGGACGGTTCAAGCTGTATGGCATTCCGCCAGCACCACGTGGGATCCCACAAATACAAGTATCATTTGATATAGATGCTAATGGTATTTTACAAGTGACCGCTCTCGATAGAACCACAGGTAGAGAGCAGAGTATCACAGTTCAAGGCGCTTCTACCTTGAGCGAAGGGGAAATCAGGCAGGCAATTCAAGATGCTGAGAAATACGCCGAAATCGACCGGGAACGCAAAGAACGGGTAGAAAAGCGCACTCGTGCAGAGGCGCTGATCATACAAGCAGAACGACAACTCAGAGAAGTGGCGTTGGACTTTGGGATGCAGTTTGCCCGCAGCCGTCGCCAAAGAATTGATAATATCTGCCGAGAACTGCGCGAGAGTTTGCAAGAAAACGACGACAGAGGCATTGACCAAGCTCACGCCGACCTGCAAGATGCTTTGTATGACCTAAACCGGGAAGTCCGCCAGTACTACGTTGACGACGAAGAAGATGACTTGTTCGGTACGATTCGTGATATCTTCACTGGCGATAAAGACCGGGAACGCGAACGCGAATCTCCAAGGGATACGTTCCGCGATCCTCCCTATGGCAGCCGCCCAAGAGGCGATGGCGCAGAACGCCCACCCTACAGGGATGAACGTGATTACTACGGCAAAAACTACGACAGGGATGATAACAGGGACTATGACAGAAGAGGTCGTTCCTCCTATGACAGCGGTTCTTCACGCAAACCTCGTCCTAGCTACCAAGATAACTGGGACGATGATGATGATTGGTTATGACATAGAAGTGGATGTTTTTAGGAAATAAAGTTATAACTTTCCCTGGCGGGGTTTCCCGCCCTTAATTCCTAAAATTACGTCTCTAACGCAAAATAAAGATCAAAGAGGTTGATGGGGAATTCGGATTTGGTCAAAAGTAATAGGTAATAAGTAATTAGTTAGTCGTTCAATAATTAATGAATCACCATTAATAAATCTAAAAACTAAAAGCTAAAGATAAATAACAGAACTATGCAAAATTTGCAGAATTTTCGCGATTATTACGAGATTTTGGGAGTCACTAAAGAGGCAACAAATGAAGATATTAAAAAGAACTATCGACGCTTAGCGCGTCAGTATCACCCAGACCTCAATCCAGGAAACAAAGCAGCAGAGGACAAATTTAAGGATATAGGTGAGGCATATGAAGTCCTTAGCGATCCAACGAAACGGGCACGTTACGACGAGTTTAGCCGCTTCTGGGAACAAAAAGGCTTTAGTGGCAAACAAGCACCACGAGGAGCGAAAACTTGGGAAAACCGCTCTAACGGTCGCGCCAGCACTGCTGAGGTAGACCCAGGTAAATATGCTGATTTTGATAGTTTTATTAATCAAGTCATTGGTGTAGGCGTTCGCAAAGAGAATAGAAATGGAAACTCCACCAATGGCGCTGAGAGCGATCCGTTTAGTTCCCCTAACAGAAAAGTTCAATATACAGTCAACCCCCGCCCCACTCGTCGGGATATAGAAGCAAGATTGACCCTGCCACTTGAAAAAGCTTATAAAGGTGGATCGGAAAGGATTCGGTTGGAAGATGGGCGATCGCTTGAAGTCAGTATGCCCCCAGGTATGGTCACAGGTCAAACCATCCGCCTAAAAAACCAAGGCATCAATGGTGGCGACTTATACTTAAAAATTACTGTAGAACCACATTCTTTATTTAAAGTAGAAGGCTCAAATGTCCTCACTCAAGTGCCGGTGACTCCTACGGAAGCGGTCTTGGGAGGACAGATCGAAGCACCAACCCTAGACGGACCAGTCAAAATGTCTATTCCCACTGGTGTGAGATCTGGTCAACGCTTCCGTCTTGCGAATAAAGGCTACCCCAAGGAAAACGGTGAACGTGGTGACCAATTGGTGGAAATTCAAATCGTTGCTCCCAAAAATATTAGTCAGCAAGAACGTGAACTTTACGAAAAGTTACGGCAGATAGAAAGCTTTAAACCCCGCGCTGATTTGGTGAGATAGGGATTGTGAGAGTGAGTGGTTAGTAGTAATTTTTGACAGCTAACAACTAACAACCAAAAACTGAAAAAGTAATTGCCATCGTCTGCCGAAGGTTGGTTAGGTTTAGAATATTAGAAAAAACTTTATTGCCAAGTGACTCAAACAGCCGTGAATCAGAATGGGGCAATGGCACAAAGCAGCGAACCGACCTATTACTCCCAGCTAGGACTGCATCCCTCGGCATCGCCAATCGACATCCGTCGCGCTTACCGGGAACTGAGCAAGCACTATCATCCAGATACGACAAAATTGCCTACTGCTGTGGCTACTGCCAAATTTCAGCAACTTAACGAGGCGTACGCCACTCTTAGCAGTCCAGAACGACGATTTACCTACGACCTGAAAATTGGCTATTCGCGCTTTGGGGTCATCCAACCACCCCCTGACTTGAATCGTCCTGTTTCCTATTCCCACGACTGGTCTAAATCAGCTTACCTCGACGCCAGCGATCGCCCCCTGTCAACAGGTGAAATCTTTGCTTTGTTTATTCTGGGATTGACATTTTTAGTTTGCTTGCTGCTGGCGATCGCCATTGGTTTAACCCGTGGAGAGGCTGCCTTTCAAATGCAACTGCTACAACATACCCCAGCAGTACAACAACACGATACCAGTATTTCACTCACTATCCCTTCTGAAATTCCAAATTAAAAATTAAATAAAAATTATCTTTTCAGTTTCCTCTTTGACTTTTTACTAAAAATATGCTTCTTACTTCCTCAGAAACACCCTTGTATAACCATCCCCTTCCCCAAATTGAACAGTGGCTGAGAGAGCAAGGCTGTCAACAAGATGAAACACAACTGCATTGCTGGCACGTACAGCGAGCAAATTGGCAAGCAGAACTCTCGCTAGATATCGAACAAATCATTGTGCGATATGTCCAAGCCGGAGAAGGTGGGCAAGATATCCAACGCGCGTTCAAGTATTCCCTCAGCCGAGAAGATATAGAACGAGCTGTTTTTTCTGGACCGTAGAAGAGAGTTCTTGAGCAGGGGAGCAGGGGAAGATGAGGGAGCAAAAGAAAAATTCTTATTCCTCATCCTCCTCGTCCCCACTTCTCACACTTTGCCAAACCTACGATCCCGTTGCTGATAGGCGCACAAGGCACGATGAAACTCGTTGCGGTTAAAATCGGGCCAGAAACTTTCAGTTATATAAATTTCTGCATAAGCTATTTGCCACAAAAGGAAATTCGACACCCGCATTTCCCCACTTGTACGAATTAATAAATCTGGGTCACAAATGCCCTCAGTGTAGAGGTGACGTTCAAATGTCGCCTCATCAATTTCATCTGGTTGAAGTAGACCTTGCTGTACTTTATGAGCAATAGCGCGGCATGCCTGTAAAATCTCCTGTCTCGCCCCATAATTGGTTGCGACTGTGAATTTAATACCGCGATTGTTTCTAGTTTCTTCCATTGAACGGGAAATTTCTTCTTGCAGCGAACCGGGTAAGGCGCTCAAATTACCCACAAATCTAATTTGAACATTCTCCTCCATCATTTCCCGCAGTTCTTGGCGCAAAACCCGCTGAAATAGAGTCATTAAAAAATCTACTTCTTCGGTCGGTCTTCCCCAATTCTCAGTCGAAAAAGCATAAGCCGTCAGCGCCCCAATTCCCCAATCATCGCAACAGCGAAGCAAATTTTTCAGAGCATCTACTCCCCGCTGATGTCCTATAAATCGGGGGAGTCCTCGACTTTTAGCCCATCGACCATTGCCATCACAAATCACCGCAACGTGCTTGGGCAATAGTTCTCGTTTTAAATCAGGGGGCAACTCTTGCAGTTCAGTGTGTTGTGCTGTCATTTCTTATCTCGTCGTGAAGCAGTCGATGGTAATCCGAGTAAACGTGAAATCAGTGCTAGTGCCTTACCACGAATCTGACGACCCAAAATCAACAAACCAGGAGCAACAGCCTCCCGATCCACAGTTGGGGAAAATTGAGCCTCTAATGACTCTTTCAGCTTCGTAATGGTCAGTGGTCTGTTTAGGGTTCCTCGTTCCGCTAAGGAAATGGAACCTGTTTCTTCTGATACAACGACACAAATGCAATTTTCGACCCGCTCAGTAATTCCCATCGCCGCCCGGTGGCGTGTTCCCAACTGGCGTGAGGCTGTGCGTCCCGATAGCGGTAAAATTATACCTGATGCCACGAGCCGCGAACCACGAATTAACGTCGCCCCATCATGTAATAAAGTTTTTGGCTGAAAAATCGTCTGTATAAGCTCTTTTGAAACTTCCGCATTCAGCTTTACTCCTGGCACAGAAAAATCCCGCTCGTCAATAGGACCAGTGGTTTCCAAAATTAGCAAAGCTCCAATCCGGTTTTTTGACAGTTCTTTAACAGCATCGACAATTTCATCAATTACACTATCAGATTTGGGAACCGCCAGACGCGACGGTTGAAACAACTGCCGGAATTCGCCACGTCCCAATTGTTCCAAAAATCGGCGAAACTCTGACTGGAGAGCAACTGCCATTGCTACAGCACAGCCAATCACTAACTTCTCCAGCACAAAGTTCAGCAGATGTAACTGCATTCTGCCACTTATTGCTGATGCCAGCATCAGAATAATAAATCCCCGCACCATCCACAGTGTCCGGCGCTCACTAATAATAACTAGTATCATGTACGTCAGCGCCAGTACTAACACAATATCCAGAGTCTCAACCAGCAAGGACTGTGACCTTCCTAGGTTTGTCACCCATTGCGTCCACCAATCTCCCATGACATCTGGCGTGAAAGTATGAAGTATAAACTGTGAAGAATGAAGAATGAAGAAGGAAGAATGAAGAATGAAGTATGAAGTATGAAGGATAAAGGATGAAGTATCAAGTATGAAGTATAAAATTTTCATCCTTTACTGTTCTACCTTCCTTTCATCCTTTATCCTTCTTTCTTTCTTTGTTTCTCTATCCTTCTACCTTCGTTTCATCCTTCATCGTTCTTAAGTCTTTCTGGTAGACGATCCTGTCGAATCAAGTCTTGATAAGTTTCGCGTTGCAAAATCAAATTCGCTTCGCCATTGGCTACTATAACAGCTGCCGGTCGAGGCAAGCGGTTGTAGTTAGATGCCATACTGTAATTGTAAGCACCAGTTGCCATGACTACGAGAATATCCCCTGGTTCCGTTTTTGGTACCTGGGCATCCTTTATTACAATATCCCCTGATTCACAATGCTTTCCGGCAATTGTTACAGTTTCTGTAAGTGGAGCAGACAATCGATTGGCAACGACGGCGCGATACACTGACTGATATGTAATGGGGCGTGGGTTATCAGACATTCCCCCATCAACTGCTACGTAGGTACGTATTTCTGGAACGACCTTGGAAGAGCCGATGGTGTAAGCTGTTACACAAGCTGTTCCAATCAGGGAACGTCCTGGTTCAGATAATAATTTTGGCAAAGGCAAATTTGCGGCTGCACAAGCTTCTTGAATCACTTCACAAATCGGTTTTACCCACTCTTCGATGCTAGGTGGATCATCTGATTCTATGTACTTAATTCCTAAGCCGCCTCCCACATTCAACTCTTTGATCGATAAACCGTATCCAGCAGCTTTACTCATCCACTGCACCATAACGGCAGCTAAATCTTGATGCGGTTGGCGTTCAAAAATCTGAGAACCAATATGGGCGTGTAATCCCACACACTCAATGACAGATTGCTGACTCACAAAAGTAAACAAGTCATCGAGTTGATTGGGATCAAAGCCAAATTTACTATCCAGGTGTCCCGTGCGAATGTACTCGTGTGTATGACATTCTATACCTGGTGTTAAACGCAGCATGATGCGGACGGGAGATGAGGGAGTCGCGACAGATGCGGAAGAAGTTCCCTGCTCAATAGCTTCAAGAGCCAACTCCACCAAAGTGTGCAACTCATGCCAGTTATCCACTACGATGGTGCAGCGAGACTCAATGGCAAAAATCAGCTCTTGCCGAGATTTATTATTGCCGTGGAAGTAGATTTTATCGGGACTCACACCCGCACTTAGGGCTGTGTAAAGTTCGCCTCCAGAAACAACATCTATTCCTAAACCAACCGAAGCTGCTAGAGCGCAAACAGACATGCAACTCCACGCCTTGGAAGCGTACAGTACCTGAGATTCGCCGTTGTAGTAGCGCTTGAAGCTATCCCGGTACTGCCGACAAGCTATTGTGAGGGTTTCTTCATCTAAAATATATAGTGGTGAACCAAATTGCTTAACCAAGGTTGTGACATCACAGCCTCCTATTTCCAAACAGTCATGACTGTTTCTTTTGGCTGTGAGCGGTAGAAGTTCCTGATTTGGTGAAAGACTTGTGTTTGAAGTGCTTGATGCAGGCAAATACTGACTACCAAAATGTTGAACCCCAGCAGGGTGTGTCGATACCATAACTATAAAAGTTGTCCTTGTCTAAATTACGGGCGTGAGTAAGTCCTCCGATTCCCAGTTTACAAAGGGCTTGTACCATTACGAACAAGTGTGAGCAAATTACCATTAGAAATTAGATATCTAACTCCAGCAGATTTGAGTGCAATGCTGGAACTTGATCAAGCCTGTTTTGGTGGTTTGTGGACAATGGATGGCTACCAACGAGAGTTAGATAGCCCTAACAGTGACTTACTCGGTTTGTTTTCCTCTGTTTCTGTCAACAGACTACTGGGAATATGTTGCTTTTGGTCAATTTTAGATGAAGCGCACATCACAATTTTGGCAGTTGATCCCCAATACCACCATCAAGGCTTCGGACAGGCTTTACTGTACTCTGTACTAAAAACTGCTTGCGATCGCGGCTTGGAGCGAGCAACTCTCGAAGTGCGAGCTTCCAACTCGGCGGCAATTTCTTTATATCAAAAATTTGGCTTCAAAACCGCTGGGCGGCGACCGCGCTACTACAAAGATAATGATGAGGACGCGCTAATACTTTGGCTACCAGACTTGCAACAGCCGGAATTTCAACAAACTTTAGATAACTGGTCTACCATAATTAGCGATCGCTTAACAAAAGCGTCTTGGTCATTGGTCATTGAACCTTAGCATATTATTAGTATTTTTTATTTAATATAATATTTTATTTTTTTCTTTATAATGATTTTCGATTGATGCAATATAACCCTATGGTAGCTTTTGGCGCTTACACTCCGACAATTTGGTATCTTTCGTTATATAAGAAATTATCATAAAGTTTAAACACTTCTTGACACGAATACTCAACTCTGGTATTAGTGTTTATTTGGGATTGAATAAAAACTTTTCAATCCAACCATCAATTGTTCGTGGTCAATCCTAAAAAAGGTAAACAAAGTTACGCTCCTCAGCACACTGACCGCACAAAAGTAAAGAAAATTAAATAAAAATCATGAAAATTTAGCAATCGCCCCATAAAGCTGGGTGAGTGATGTCGGATGTCTATTTCTTTATACAAGCATCCGTCCGCTTAGCCTGTGCTAAAATCAGCGTACCGGCACGACGCAGGTGATGGGACGAATGCCATATGTTTGAACGCTTCACAGAAAAAGCCATTAAGGTAATAATGCTAGCCCAGGAAGAAGCTCGCCGTCTTGGGCATAATTTCGTGGGTACCGAGCAGATCCTCTTGGGTCTGATTGGAGAAGGTACCGGAGTGGCGGCTAAGGTACTAAAATCCATGGGCGTCAATCTCAAAGACGCTCGGATTGAGGTAGAAAAAATCATAGGTCGAGGCTCAGGCTTTGTCGCTGTGGAAATTCCGTTTACCCCACGGGCAAAGCGGGTTCTAGAACTATCCTTGGAAGAAGCGCGCCAATTAGGCCATAACTATATTGGCACCGAGCATCTGCTGTTGGGCTTAATCCGAGAAGGGGAAGGTGTAGCAGCCAGAGTGCTAGAAAACCTAGGGGTGGACCTATCTAAAGTAAGAACCCAAGTCATCCGAATGCTGGGCGAAACAGCTGAGGTAACTGGTGGTGGTCAACCACGCGGGAACAAAACCCCAACATTGGACGAGTTTGGCTCAAATCTGACCCAAATGGCAGCTGACGGCAAGCTTGATCCAGTGGTGGGACGTGCCAAAGAAATTGAACGCGTGATCCAGATTTTGGGTCGCCGGACAAAAAATAATCCCGTGCTGATTGGGGAACCAGGGGTAGGTAAAACCGCGATCGCCGAAGGTTTAGCACAACGCATTGCCAACAAAGATGTCCCTGACATCCTAGAAGACAAGCGTGTGGTGACTCTGGATATCGGTCTACTCGTAGCAGGAACCAAGTACCGGGGTGAATTTGAAGAACGCCTGAAGAAAATCATGGATGAAATTCGTCAGGCGGGCAATGTCGTTCTCGTGATTGACGAGGTTCACACCTTAATTGGTGCAGGTGCGGCAGAAGGCGCAATCGATGCAGCAAATATCCTCAAACCCGCCTTGGCGCGAGGTGAATTGCAGTGTATCGGAGCCACAACTCTAGATGAATACCGCAAGCACATCGAGCGGGATGCAGCTCTCGAGCGTCGTTTCCAGCCAGTCATGGTGGGTGAACCCTCAGTAGATGAGACGATAGAGATTCTCTATGGTCTACGCGATCGTTACGAACAGCACCACAAGCTGAAAATCTCCGATGAAGCTTTGGTTGCAGCGGCGAAGCTGTCTGACCGTTACATCAGCGATCGTTATCTCCCAGATAAAGCAATCGACTTGATTGACGAAGCAGGAAGCCGGGTTCGGTTGATTAACTCCCAACTGCCCCCCGCAGCGAAAGAGTTGGACAAAGAACTGCGTCAGATTTTGAAAGAAAAAGACGATGCAGTCCGCGCTCAAGACTTTGATCGAGCTGGCGAGTTGCGCGATCGCGAGATGGAAATCAAAGCCGAAATTCGCGCCATTGCTCAGAGCAAGACCAATTCTACCCGCACTGAAGGTGATGAACCTGTGGTGACGGAAGAAGACATTGCTCACATTGTTGCTTCCTGGACTGGGGTACCGGTGAACAAACTCACCGAATCGGAATCCGAGAAGCTGCTGCACATGGAAGACACCCTACATCAGCGCTTGATTGGTCAAGAGGATGCTGTGAGAGCGGTTTCGCGGGCAATTCGTCGCGCTCGTGTCGGTTTGAAGAATCCCAATCGACCCATTGCTAGCTTTGTTTTCTCCGGTCCGACAGGTGTGGGGAAAACGGAATTGGCAAAATCTTTGGCTTCTTACTTCTTCGGTTCCGAAGAAGCGATGATTCGCCTAGATATGTCGGAATACATGGAGCGCCATACCGTCAGCAAGCTGATTGGTTCGCCTCCTGGTTATGTCGGATATAACGAAGGCGGTCAACTGACCGAAGCCGTGCGGCGTCGTCCTTACACGGTAGTGCTGTTCGACGAAATCGAAAAAGCACACCCCGACGTCTTCAATATGCTGCTGCAAATTTTGGAAGATGGTCGCTTAACCGATGCTAAAGGTCGCACCGTAGACTTCAAAAACACCTTGCTGATTTTAACATCTAATATCGGTTCCAAGGTGATTGAGAAGAGTGGTAGCGGTTTCGGCTTCGATGTTGCTGAAGACCAAACAGAGGCGCAGTACAACCGGATTAAATCTCTGGTTAACGAAGAACTCAAGCAGTACTTCCGTCCTGAATTCCTCAACCGTTTGGATGAAATCATCGTCTTCCGTCAATTGAGCAAGGAAGAGGTCTCACAAATCTCCGACATCATGCTCAAGGAAGTGTTTGGTCGCCTCACAGAAAAAGGCATCATACTGGAAGTTACCGACAAATTCAAAGACCGCTTGATCCAAGAAGGTTACAGCCCCAGCTACGGCGCAAGACCATTACGTCGGGCAATTATGCGGTTGTTAGAAGATAGCCTCGCCGAAGAGATTCTATCTGGTCGCATCAAGGATGGTGATACAGCCATAGTTGATGTCGATGAGACTGGCAATGTGGTTGTCAGAGCTGAACAGCGCCGGGAATTGTTAACCCCTGTAGTTGAATAGAAAGAAGAAATTTCTTTACTCTTCACTCTTTTAATAAATGGTAGAGCAGTTGTATGCTCTACCATTTTTTGTTTTATAAACCTTGTGAATACGCTCTTCTAACGTACTTCATCACAACGGGTTGCAGTGTGTAAAGCACTTTACTCTGTTCTCTAGTTGTTTCAATAAGCGATCGCCTACTGAGGGAGTCTAAAGCTTCGATGATTTCTGATGTTGATACGGTTGATGATATATTTTCTCTTAATTGCTCTAGCGCTATTGGCTGTTGACAAATTGTTAACACGTACATCACCTTTTGTTCTAGCTCTGACAGCCGTTGAAACTGTAGGTCTAAAATTTCTGTAAATATATCACCAAGCACTATTGTGTTGTATCTTAAAAATTCGGCTACATTACCTCCAAACAAGTCTTTGATAGTTTTAGAAACTATTTTCAACGCCAAGGGGTTTCCTCGATACATTTGAATGAGTTCTTGCCCTTGTTTTGGTTCATATATCAAGTTTGCTTCGCTAAGAATTTTATCAGCAGCTGCTCCTAAACCACTTAGTAGTAATGACCGCACAGGGAGCTTATCACCTTCTAATAAAACAATTTCTTTTGGTTTTTGTTGACTCGTCAGTACTAAACAACTTGGCAAATCACGTTCTTCTCCAAGTCGTTTAATGAGTTCTCGATAACCTTCATATCCTTCAGCAGCGCTGTCCAAAATTACATCCAAATCATCCAGTACCACTAAACAACGGTGTTTGCGTAAACAATCAACTAATCGTGATAAACTTGCCTGATTATCTTGCTCCTGATGAAAGAAAAAAAGCAAGCTTGCTATGGTATCACTAACTGATGGAGCATGACGAAGCGAGCGCCAAATAAAATACTCAAACTCATCTTTAATTTGTTCTACACTGCGTACCGCCAGAGCAGTTTTGCCAATTCCCCCCATGCCTTGCAGCTCTACCACACGACAGCGGTCTTTGATAATCCATTGCTGTAGCTTTGACAATTCTTCAGTGCGTCCGTAGAAAGCAGAAACTTCAGGCGCTTCGCCCCAATCTTCGCTCTCTAAACTATCAACAATTTCTTGCCAGTCCAGTCCAACTGCCGCACAAATATCGATAAAAAATTGTGCTTGAATATACTTTTTTTGCCAAAATCGCTTCAAAGTTGCTACTGAAGCCTTAGCCGCATCAGCCCAAGCGGGAGATTGTCTATCCCAGCTCTTGCGAATTCTGGCTTGGTCAACCGTTTTTAGCCCTTGGGGCGAAGCTCGAAGTGAACTTGCCATAGTCGTCCTCCAGGGGTGCATCTTAATGCGTGCAGGAATATACCTAACTACAAACTACAGTTGCAGCATTTCGGATTGAGATGCTTTTTAGCTGCATTTTATCCATATATATTTTGGCACAGCGGTAAAGGCAGTGAACTAAAAACTGAGCTAAGAATGCGCCAACAGTGCGCCACCAAGTCTTTGTAGAAAAAGCATTCTAGAGATGTGGGGAAGAAAAAGAGGGAAACTCAAGCATCTTTCCCACTTGGAAAACGTGACAACGATACAGAAAAACTCATACTTAATTAGGAGAAAAAAGATGAAAGACAAGCAACTGTTTACAGAACTAACTGCCGAATTTGAAGCTCCTGTCACCGAACTTGACGATGAAGTTGCTGCTACCTGTAGTGGTGGTGCTGCAATTGATATCTACTTTGGAGGTCCTAACCCAGATGTAATTTTATATGACAAAGAAAATCGTGGTCTAGGAGATGCACTGCAAATCAATGCAAAAGCGTTTGGTGGTGATGATAACCTCGACAACAGCGCCATCGGTAGTGGTTGGAATAACAAGACTTCGTCTATTCAAGTAATAAGAGGTAACTGGGTGATATACCAAGACTCTGGCAAAGGTCGTCCATCTAAGGTAATTCTAACGCCCAACGGTGGACCAAAGAAGGACGGGGTCTATCCTAATGCCAAAGCATTTGGTCTTCCAGACAACTCACTAACTGGTATTTTTCGGACAAACGTCTAGTCCTCATGCAACTTTTTTAGGGATTTGTGCGTAGACAGTAAAGCTCGCATTATTGCCATTAGTTTTGTGAAGTAATGTTACAAGAACTAATGGCTTGCGTAAAACAGATACATAACTCTCCGAGTAATAGGTAGCAAGTCAAAACAACAAGTTTTGCAGCTTGCTTTCCAAAACGACAGTTCCTTAAGGAACGATACAGAACAATTTGCACTTAATTAGGAGAAAAAAGATGAAAGACAATCAGCATGAACAACTGTTCACCGAATTAACTTCCGCAGAAGCTGCTGCTGTTGAAGGAGGTGGTAGTTTCAATTCGACTGTTAATTTTGATACGTTCCTCACCACACGAGTGTTCAATGTGCGACCCGGTGGAACAATTAAACTCACTTCCAACACCAAATCGGCTAAGAGTAACCCAGACTTCGGTGCAATTATTAGAAATGTAGATACTAATAATTCGAATGGAAAGATAGCCAGTGTTGGTAAAGATACCACTACATGGACTGACATACGGGGAGGCAGATACGTAATCGATTTTAGAGATGATAAAGACGGTGTATTTGTCACTGGCGACATAAGAGTTGACTACACCTCCTGATGCAGCACCTTTGCTAAACGCTCAAAAGTCTGATCAAACAAACTGATTAGACCAGTAGAACATTTACGGCGATCAAGACTTTCCCCTTGATCGCCTTCTCTCCAACAAAGAGATATATAACACATTTGTTTTTGATTGTTCTGAAAGATGCAAGAAGCGTACCTTTCCAAAAATCAACAACAGAGCTAAAACCAACAAAGTTAAATGGTTTGAGTTTTGACGATGAAATATCAAAGTGTCTTGCAACATAGCGAAGAAGACTGCGGCGCAGCCTGCATTGCTACTGTTGCCAAACATTACGGACGCACCTTTGCCATCAGTCGAGTGCGCGAAGCAGTCGGCACAGGTTCGCGAGGAACTAGCCTACTAGGGTTAAGACGGGGAGCCGAAGCTTTAGGATTCAATGCCCGCCAAGTTAAAGCTAACCCACAACTACTCGACTCTTTGCACAAAATTTCCCTACCTGCGATCATACACTGGAAAGGCTACCACTGGATCGTTTTATACGGGCAAAAAGGGAAAAAATATGTCATTGCCGATCCTGGTGTAGGCATCCGCTATCTCACCCGTAGAGAGTTGGTTGAAGGTTGGGGCAATGGTATCATGCTGCTGATGGAGCCTGATGACAGCCGCTTTTACGAACAGCAGGATGATAAAGTTGGCGGCTTTGGGCGTTATCTTAAGCGAGTTTTGCCCTATCGCAACATCTTAGCTCAGGCGATCGCCATCAACATTGCGATCGGACTGCTCTCGCTTGTCTCTCCCTTGATGATGCAACTGCTCACCGATGATGTACTGGTGCGCGGAGATACTCAGCTGCTAACTGTTGTGGCTATTGGGGCGATCGCCATGAATCTATTTAGCAGCGTCATAGGCTTGGTACAATCTCACCTGATTGGTCACTTTGGTCAACGGCTGCAATTAGGACTCATCCTAGAATACGGGCGAAAACTGCTGCACTTGCCTCTTGAGTACTTTGAAGGACGACGCAGTGGCGAAGTCGTCAGCCGCATTGCTGATGTTAATGCCATTAATACTCTCGTTTCCCAAATTGTCCTTGGTTTACCCAGCCAATTTTTTATCGCAGTAGTTTCCTTGGGCTTTATGCTGTTCTACAGCTGGCAACTCACTTTAGCTTCCCTCGCCGCCTTTGTCATCGTCACAGGAGTCAACCTGCTTTTTCTCCCCGCCTTGCGCCAGAAAACCCGCAACCAGATTGTCCTAGGTACAGAAAACCAAGGCTTTCTCGTCGAAACTTTTCGCGGTGTCCAGGTGCTAAAAACTACCCAAGCCACACCCCAAGCTTGGCAAGAGTATCAGAGCAATTTTGGTCGCCTCGCTAATTTGGGCTGGAGTACGATGAAGCTGGGGCTTTACAGCGGCACAATCACCAGTATTATTTCCACTTTCACGAGTATTGCCTTACTCTGGTTAGGCAGCTACTTAGTGATTAATCGTACCCTAACTATAGGTCAGCTGCTAGCGTATAGCGGCTTGAGTGGTAACTTTCTTGGCTTTTTGGGTTCAGTCATTGGGTTAGTTGATGAGTTTATCACTGCTCAAATTGTCATCCAACGTTTGACAGAGGTGATTGACGCTACCCCAGAGGACGAAAACGATTTCAAAAAACCAGAGGCAGAAATTCCTGGTGATGCGGACATTACCTGCGCCAGCCTCAACTTTCACCACGCAGGTAGAGTTGACCTGCTGGAAGACTTTTCCCTCACTATACCTGGCGGTCAAGTCATTGCCTTAATTGGTAAATCTGGCTGTGGCAAAAGTACCTTCGCTAAACTGATTGCTGGTTTATATTCCCTGCAGTCTGGTAATATTCGCTACGGCATTTATAATCAGCAAGACCTCTCCTTAGAATGCCTGCGACAACAGGTAGTTCTAGTACCTCAAGAACCTCACTTCTGGAGTCGTTCAATTATTGACAACTTCCGCTTCAGCTATCCCCACATCAGTTTTGAACAAATTGTGAGGGCTTGTCAAATAGCTGGTGCAGATGAGTTTATCAGTAAACTGCCCGACAAATATCAAACCGTTTTAGGAGAATTTGGCGCGAATCTTTCTGGTGGACAACGGCAGAGGCTAGCCATAGCTAGAGCCATAGCGACTGAGCCGCCCGTACTCATTTTAGATGAATCCACTGGCGCTCTTGACCCGGTGAGTGAAGCCGAAGTGCTAGATAAATTGCTGTACTACCGAACCGGGAAAACCACAATTATGATTAGCCACCGCCCGAAAGTCATCGGGCGAGCTGATTGGATTGTACTACTTGAGGAAGGGCGTTTGAAAATTCAAGGCACTCCTGAGGAACTGCGGCTTGTTCCTGGTAACCACTTAGACTTCTTAGAAGACTTTGCCCCATTAAGAAATGGTTTGGTGGTCAAATCTTCCCCCAAATCTGAATCTAACGGCAAATCTCCGGCAATTAGTAAATAAAATTATCATGCTTAGTCACTTCAACTCAGCAGAATCTCTTCCACTTATTGAAGAAAACGAATTTCTGCCACCAATTAGTCGTTGGACTACTCTTGGTGGACTGGTTATGCTTAGCGCCGTGGCGATCGCGATCGCCGTTGCCTCTGTAACAAAATACAAAGTCACCGTTAAAGCACAGGCGAACATCCGTCCTGCTGGTGAATTGCGGATTGTGCAGGCTGCAACGGAAGGTCCAGTAATGCGCGTCTCGGTTAAAGAAAATCAAGTTGTCAAGAAAGGAGATGTCATTGCCACTATCGACAACTCGCGCCTTCAAACCAAAAAAAGCCAACTGCAAAGCAACATCCAGCAGTCTCGGTTACAACTCGTTCAAATCAACGCCCAAATTAGCGCCATGGGTAGCCAGATAAAAGCCGAAACTGACCGCATCAACCGCGTTATCGCTGGAGCCGAAGCTGAATTGAGCGGTCGCACTCGGGAATATCAAGACAAGCAAATCACCACTGGTGCTGATGTCGAAGAAGCCGAGGCAAACGTCAGGATAGCCCAGGAGGAATTGCAAAAAGCCTTCGCAGAGTTAAAGTCAACTCAAGCGAATTTAGGGTCAACAGTTGCCACCTTAGCAGCAGCCCAATCAAAGCGAAACCGATATCAGAAAGTAGCCAAAGAAGGAGCGCTTTCTCAAGACCAATTCGAGGAAGCACAACTCGCTGTGAATCAGCAATCGTCAGCGGTGGAAGCACAAAAAGCAGCAGTTGAGGCACAAAAACAAACAATTCAACGCCTACAACAAGCTGTTTCGGCAGCTGTTGCTAAACGGCGAAGTGCAATAGCTATTCTCAATCCGAGTGGCGCAGAAGTGGCGATCGCACAAGAACGCATTGCCCAAGAAAAAGCGACAGGACAAGCCCACTTAGCGACTTTAGATAAAGAACGTAAGGCTCTTATCCAACAAAAAATTGAAATCCAAAAACAGCTAGAGCGCGACGTCCGTGAACTCCAACAAGTGACAATTGACCTCAGCCAAACTGTCATGACTGCCACCGCGGACGGTATTATCTCCAAGCTCAACCTGCGAAACCCTGGTCAAACCGTGCGTCCAGGAGAAGAAATAGCGCAGATTGTCCCCAGTGATGCTCCCTTGGTTGTCAAGGCATCTGTGGCATCTGAAGAGAAAAGCAAGTTGAAAGAAGGTCAAAAAGTTCTTTTGCGTGTTTCTTCCTGTCCTTATCCCGATTACGGCACTCTTAAAGGTAAGGTAACAACGATTTCCCCAGATGCTTTCGTCCCTCAAGCCAATGGTACTACTGGAGTTGCCGCCACAACAGCGACAAGCCAAAAGGCAGCGGGTGCCGGTGCTTTCTATGAAGTCACAATTGAGCCTGAAAGCCTTTCTTTACATCAAGGTAAAAAAGAGTGTGCTGTTCAATTGGGGATGGAAGGTAGAGCCGATATTATTTCCAAAGAAGAGACTGTACTGCAATTCTTCTTAAGAAAAGCAAGACTAATCGCGGACGTGTAAGGTTATTAATGACAACCTTCCAAAGATTTGACATCCCCTGAACTGCCCAAATAACGCGATCGCTCATTAAACTTCTTGCATACAGATAAATTATCTGTGTCCATCTGTGTCCATCTGTGGTTCAAAAATTCATAAATTTGATTAAAACAAGCGAGCAGGCTTTTGGCGAACATTGGAATCAATTGACTTTACCCGATGCACTACAGAAATCATGTAATCATAATCTGGAACTGACACATTAGGAACATAACCTATTTCTCGAACTACACTTAATGGAGCTGCACTCATAATTTTGCGAATTTGCTCTTGGCGGTTTGGCTCTATATTAGGTGCAATCAAAACTACATCCGGTGGAACGTTGTGAGGGTCAATGAAAAGCACGCGAAACTGTGTATTGCTTAAGCTCGGGCTGTAGAGATTATATTCTGCCAGTGAGATAGCACCAGCATCCGCTTTTCCTTGGGCAACTAATTCCAGAACTATTTTGGGTGTAGGTGCGAATAATATTTCAGCCAATGTTAAGCCATAAAGGTTATAAATAGGAAAATAATATCCTGTTGCTGAACCTTGTTGACCCAAAGCAACCGTCTGACCTTCTAGCTGTTTCAACTCTTTTATTGGGCTGTCGTTGCGAACAACCAAAATCGACCTGGAATGATTAAAACCTTGCACGAGAAACAACGGGCGGTATTGGTAGTCGGCGATCGCACTTGCTGCTACACCTGGAGAAGCAAACACCAATGACCAAGCTTTGCTTTGAATGCGCTCAAGAGCTTTATTTTCATTGTAAGCAGGCTCTAGCTCAACCCGTGCCCCCGTTGTTTTAGCCAAGTAACGATTAAAGTCAGTATATTTGTCAAGTATTTGTTCGCCTTCACTGTAACTAACTACACCTATGACCAGCTGACCGTTAAGATTCGTTGGTGCTGGTTTGCATCCACCTATTGTTATAAACAGCAGCACCATAACAAATAATTTACGTGATAACTTCAAATGCATTACTGTTTTAATTTTTAGAATAAATCTTTTTACTTATTAACATTAATTCCCTGTTTTTAAAATCATCCTCTATTTTTATATAGATATTTTTCATAGTCCAATTTGAAAATAAATAGCCGTCAAGGAAAAGAGAAGAAAACCAATATATAATTTTAAGCAAGCATCCTAAGAATTAACTGTGAATTTCTTGCAGGCAAATCAAATGTTGTGGTTAAATAAAGATTTAAGAAATGTCAAAATTCGTGCCAAGTTTAACATATTTTTGATGTTTATTTTCATACTTGGCATTTCCTTAAGCGGTACTGCTCTGTCTACAGTACTTGAACACAGAGCCGAAGAGGAATTAACCTCTAAAGCCATGGTTCTATTTACAACGATGAATTCTGTAAGAAACTATACACAACAGCATATAAATCCCCTACTATTACCTAAATTAGAAACCGAATCAGCATTTATTCCAGAAGCAATACCAACCTTCTCGGTTAGAGAGGTTTTTGAGAGTATTCGTAGCCAAGAAGAATATAAAAATTTCTTTTATAAAGATGCATCCCCCAATCCAACTAACCTACGTGATAAAGCTGATGAATTTGAAACTCAGCTTGTGAAAGAATTTCGCAGCCATCCCCAGACTAAACAACGTTCTGACTTTCGTAACCTTCCTGAAGGAAAAGTATTTTACATCGCACGACCATTTGCTATTCAAGAACAAAAATGCCTGCAATGCCATTCAGCGCCAGCAATTGCTCCTAAAAGTTTGCTAACAAGTTATGGTTCTGAACATGGTTTTGGATGGAAACTCAATGAAATTGTAGCTGTCCAAATTTTGTATATCCCTGCTGAAGAAATTTTTAATAGTGTTCAGCGTTCTTTTTATTTAGTAATGGGAGTTATCATTTGTGTTTTTGTGATAGTCATTTCAACAATAAATTTATTACTGAGAAAAGCTGTTATTGAGCGAATCAGAAAAATAGCGAACACGGCACAGGAAGTAAGTACTGGAAATATGACTGCTGATTTTACAGAAAAGTCTCAAGACGAAATAGGTGCTTTAGCAGTAGCATTCAATCGCATGAAATCCAGTTTACAAATATCTATAAAGCTTCTTAATCAGAAAAAGTAATTCACTTAAGAAGCTATATAACCTAGGCGTTGTTGAAAATGATGAGCATTTTCTCGTTCGGGAATTTCTTCTGCTAAAACCTGCACCAGTTGCACTGGAGAAATTTCTGGATTAGACTCCAGAGCTTTTTGAACAAGGAAAGTAGCTACTGGACCAACTATATTAGATAGCTCTTCTTCACATCGACGCACAAAGCTTTCGTTAATTTTTTTCTTTTCTTTGCTTTGTGTCTCAGTAGAATGTGTTTGAGATTTTTCAGCAGTGTCTTGCATAAGTAACATGATCTGCTTCTCAAACTCCACTTGTTGGTCCTTAAGAAGGTAAAATCGCAAATTCTCTACCAGTTCCTTAGGGTTAAGTGTGTCTTTACCAACTTCTTGTAACAAGGTAGGGGCAATGGGACCGATCAGATCAATTAACTTCTCTTCTAAAAGAGAATATTTTTCTGGAGAAAGGACTGAGTTGGAGGTAGGTTTTACGTTCTCCATAACAGTACCTTTAGAGCTAGGATGTGCTAGTTTTTCTTCTAAAGAAAAGCGTTGTGTCAAAAGATCAAATTCCTTTAAACGCCGCCAAGCTATTTGCAAAATGACCTGCTCTCTTTCCCGCAAAATTTCTTGAGTATTTTTAGGTCTTTTTTCCAATGATGGTTCCATCAATCTATCGATAAAATTTGCAAAAATAGGGGAAATGTCTGATGCTAGGCTAGGCCAAATCAAATGACCTGTTACAGAGCTACAAGCCAAATTACTAGGATGTTGACCTGTGAGTAAATGAACAAATGTGCGCCCTAAAGCAAAGAAATCAGATTGCGGAACAACTTTGCGTTGAAATTGCTCTGGAGCCGTATAACCATATGAACATACAAACGTGACAGTGTGCCCATTAATGACTGTCTGTGTAATTTCTCTGGCTGTTCCAAAGTCAATTAATGCGAGTTTACCATTAGGTTTTAGTATAATATTGGAAGGCTTAATATCGCGATGAAAAAATCCATTTTGATGCACGTAAGCTAAAATTTTAGTGATTTGTTTGAGCCAATAAAGTGCCAAATCTTGAGAAATTGGCTCATTGTCATTCTCATTCAACCACTGCTGCAAATTCTGCCCCTTAATTTTTTCCATTATTAGGCAGAGCAATTCTTGACTGTTGTTGAAGTATAAGGAAAAATTTTCTTCTGCTTTAGGAATTCCTGGATGCGTTAACTGACTAAGAATATTTGCTTCTTGTTCAAAAAGTTCGACTATTTTAGAATCATTTTTCATCAAAACTTTGAGAACTTTCAGCGTGTTGTTATCCTTAATATCTTTTACTTCAAAAATCTCAGAGTAACGATACGGTGTATCCAGATTACATAAAGGTCTAATTGGCAGATATCTGTTCTTAATGAACAAGGGTGTATTGCAGGCTTCGCACTTGGTAGCAGTGTCAGAGTTTTGACGCTGTGAACACTTGGGGTTTAAGCAATAGAGCATACTTCTACAGAGGAATCCCCGTAGGTGAGATATTTCGACTTCTGTTTATCATGATGTTGTGTATGCTGCTAAGCGAGAACTATCAGCAGCAAGGTTTTTGTACAACCGCTGTAATACTGTTTTGTCAAATTTTGTGACATATAATCCCCGCAAACTCTCTTTACAAAGAGGGCTTGCGGGGATCTATTTTGTGGCAAGATAAAGGGAATTGGTATAAATCCCTGTTTGTTGCCGTTTCAGCAAACGGCTCTTGAGTAGATACCATTGCGGCAATTTTTTATCAAAACCTTAATTCTAATGCTAACGGAAATCCCCTATCTCCATTAGCTGCACTTGTAACAGTTACCTAGATCAGCTTGTTATGAGGTTGACTAGCCTACAAAGTCATCAGGACTACAGTTGCTCACTCAGTACGTTAGAATTGGATCTGCAAAATTGCCTTTATTAATCGGCAATAATTATTCATCGATTTGCCAAACATCCTTGGTCACATTTTCATCCAAAATCTTCTTTGGTCGCACAATCAGAATGATTTTCCCAAGTAGGGGAATTTCCGGTGCCGTTTCAAACCATTGAAAATCTAACTCACCAGAGTTATCAACCACAAAGTAACTACTAGCGTCCCATTCTCGCTCTTGCCGATTTATAACAACCAACACAGGTTGTGAAAGATTTTGTGTTTGGTTGGGAAGGCGATCGCTCTTGCACAAAATCACCACTGGATCTTCGGCATTCAACAAAACCTGCCAACCTGGTAATGGTACCCAAGCTTGCTCTCCGGCAAACTTAACCATGCGAAATGGTTCTATCTCTTCTATGAGGGGTACTGCTTGCAAGTCTTTTGGTGCCAATGGCAACTCACCCACCACTGGTACAAGCCGGGGCAATTCCTCCTCTGATTCCAGGCGGTAAAAAGGCAAAATAGGGGCAGGACGTTTGGGTACGAGCGTAAAATCAGTCAGTAACTGTTCGATTTGTTTCCTTGCTGTTTGTGAGTGAGCAAAACGTAAACCTTTGGCTATGAGGCGCGAGCGTTCTTGTAAGTCTGAGTTTTGGCGGGCTAGTTTCCAACATTGATATGCAACTGCGTCCCCTGGATGATTTTCAAACCCCTCTGGTAAGGTACGAAAGCGAGAAAAATCTTTGATTGCTTTGGCGACTTCCCGCGCCTCATCAACATCAATTTTGTGTTGGAAAGTCAGTTCCGCAGCACCGGCACGTTCTTCTTGGGTGAGCAGCCGCAGTTCGTACAAAACATCACTTCCGCGCGTGCTGTAATGCGATCGCACTGCAACAGAAGCACCAGCCTTTTCTATAGAATTGTAAACTTGAGCGCCAACAACGACCTGATTTTGTTGTACCTGCTCAAATCCAGTTGCCTCAAAAATGGCTTGGGGATCGTAACCGAGTTTTTGCAGTTGGGCTATAGCAACTCCCCATTCCACCCAGGTGCCTTGCTTTTGTCTAAGCTTTCGCAGCAACTCTGGTGCCACATCGTTATTATCAGAATTTTGAGCATTGGGTGGTAGGTCAGTCATAATCCAGGGTTCGAGCTTCAGAAGGCGGTTAATACTTATGCAGCAAGTCTTATTGTATTATGAATCCTCCCGCCCCTGACTCTTCAAGTACACATAGGCTTTCAATATTTTATTGTGAAGCCGATTTATCCGTTCTCAATAAAAAAACAGTAGAAAACTGGCTGGCTCAAGATCCACTCTTCACCGAGGCGATCGCGCTCACTTGCACTCGTTACTATCAACCGACAAAATAGATAGTCATATCAAGTCCGGATGAACACTTGTAAAAAAATACCCTGCCCCTAATCCCCAGAGGGGATCGGTGAGTTCCCACAAATGACAAATAAGAAAAATTAATCACTCATAACTAATGACTGATAACATTCGCACTATTTTTAACCGCATTGCTCCTGTTTATGACCAGTTAAATGATTGGCTGAGTCTAGGACAACACCATGTATGGAAGGAAATGACAGCCAAATGGAGTGTAGCTAAACCGGGAGATACAAGTCTTGATTTGTGTTGCGGTAGCGGAGACTTATCTTTTCGGTTAGCGCGACGTGTAGGAAGAAACGGACAGGTGTATGGAGTAGATTTTTCTTCACAATTACTAGAAATTGCCAAGAAACGTTGTCAAAGTCAGTATCCCCAACCTAAGATTACTTGGGTGGAAGCTGACGTTCTTTCCTTACCTTTTGAGGATAATCAATTTGATGCTGCAACAATGGGCTATGGTTTAAGAAATGTAACAGATATTCAGCGTAGTTTGAAAGAGTTACACCGCGTTCTGAAAGCGGGTGCTAAAGCTGCGATTTTGGACTTTCATCGTCCCAGCAATCCCCAACTCCGCGCCTTTCAGCAGTGGTATCTGGGCAATCTTGTCGTTCCAATTGCCAATAACCTAGGACTAAAGGAAGAATACGCCTACATTAGTCCCAGCTTAGACCGCTTTCCCACAGGCAACGAGCAGCGAGAGATAGCTCGTCAAGTTGGTTTTGCAGCAGCAACACATTACCCCATTGCGAACGGTATGATGGGAGTGTTAGTGATAACGAAAGCTTAGTAGTTGTTTGTTATTAGTTATAAGTCATTTGCTGATAACTGATAACTAATGACTAATAACTAATAATTAATGACTGTGGATTGGTCTCACCTTTGGCTTTATGTGTCTCCCCCGATAGTGGGTGGAGTTATTGGCTATTTCACTAACGATATAGCTATCAAAATGTTATTTCGTCCTTACCGCGCGATTTACATCAGCGGACGAAGGGTACCTTTTACGCCTGGATTGATTCCCCGTAATCAGGAACGGCTTGCCAAGAATGTCTCAGATACCATCATGGGGTCGCTGCTGACACCAAATGAGTTGCAAAAACTGGCGCGGCGATTGTTGCAAACCGAACGCGTGCAAGGAGCAATTATCTGGATATTGCGACTTGCCCTTGATCAGTTAAAATCCGATAAAGAGCAGAAAACTGCCAAGATTTTGGCGGGAATATTGCGGGATTTGTTAGGGGAATCCTTGCCACGTCTTCTGAAGGTTTTGGCGCGGCGAGAAGACTTTTTAGAGGCGCAGATCAATCAAATTTTTGATCAAATATTACTGGACTTTCAACTTACTGAAGAACAAGCTGGTCGTCTTGCTGAGTGGTTGCTACAAGTCGTTATACCGCCGGATGTGTTGCGACAAGCAGCCATTGACTTTTTGACGGATCGCACGATTCAAACGATTGACGAAAGTTTTCGGGAAAAAACCAGCGGTACCTATTGGGTTGTGGCTAATCTCTTAGGCTTACGCAATACTTTGAGTCGGCTGCGGACTTATTGTTTGGATGAAAAAGACGCTACCAATACACGCCTGCAGGAATTGATCCAAGAATTGCAGGTGCGCGATCGCATCAAGCGATTTCTGCTAAGTTTATCTTTACAAAATTTACCAATAGGCACAGTACGGCAATTGCGAAAGACGACACGCGAAAGCGTCCGTCATTACCTGCAAACGCGCGGTAGCGACTTACTCCAAGGGTTAAGTGGTTCCGTTGACTGGGAGAATACTGCCATGTTGCTGGTGAACCGCCTCAGCACCTCTCCGGTTGTGAGTAGTTCACTGGAAGTGGTCAGCAAAGAACTGGCTCTTGTTTTAGAGCGGTATTTAGAAAGAGACTTAGAAGCAATTGTGACTCAGGCAATTCCAATTTTGGCAATTGATCAAGTGATTGTTGACCGCGTCAAATCCACTTCACCTGCTGATTTAGAAGCAGCAATTGAGGGAATTGTCAAAAATGAATTGCAGGCAATTGTGAATTTAGGTGGTGTTTTAGGCTTTATTGTGGGATTGGTGCAAGTAACGTTTTTGTTGTTTAGTCAATCGTTATAAACTCGTACCTTGGCTTTTCCAGGGTACGCAATTCAATTCAAATACGCCTTCTTACTGGCTCACTCTGTCTGTTGTTGCAACGAATCTACCTCTTCAACAGATAACCCAGTCACTTTTACTACCTCCTAATAGCCAAGTGGCAAAGTCGGTGGAGAAAGTTTCGGCAAGGAATTTACGAATCGTGATGCGTAAAGCCCCCCTTTTCTAAAGCAGGGCTGTTTCATTCCACAAGGGCAAGAAGTTTGTCAATATCATTAGAGAGAAATCTTTGAGCAGTTGTGATGCCAGCATGACCATTTCGACGGAGTATATTGAGTGCGATCGCTCTAATAAGTGAGAGATTTGCAGGAGCGTTACCCATACGAATAGTGGAATCATCTTCATGAAGAACAACATCCTTCACCCAATGGAGGCGATTTTCTATACCCCAATGAGCGCGAATACCACAAGCAAATTCTTTTGCAGTGCAAATCAGGCTACTGATGTAACAAATAATCTCATGGTATTTTTTACCACCTCGTGTCCCGACTCTTTCCACCCGAATTAAAGACTTAATCCCAGTCCAGGCTGGGTCTATACCATTCAAATCATCAAAGACTTCTAGGATACGGGTTGTGAGTCTATCCCTAGTTTTTTGTGTCTCTATATAACGACTCGTTGGTTTTCTGAGTGCAGCAATGCGTTGAATATGACGATGTAATTTGGGCTGATTGTCTTTAACAGCAATGATGTAATCATTGCCACTGTCTATAATTAACTTGCAAGTTTTTTTTGGCAGTGTAAAGAATCAAAACTGAATACAGCATCTTTTATATCCAAAGCTGCAATTAAATTTTGCACAGTTATGATTTCGCTCTCCTCCTTGTTTTCAAATTTTTCCATACCTAAAACAAGTCCTCTTTTACTCGCAAATACTGAAACGATGCTGACAAAATTCTGACATGATTTTTCGTAGTCTTGGACTGTTCCTTTAATGCTTTTACCGTCGATGCTACACCACTCGCACTCATTTAAATCAACGTAGTTTTGTGCCCACTGATTAAATGTTGCGGCAAGTTTATCAAAATCAACTCCCATCACTACGCGCCTGATCGTCGAGTACGAAGGAACACCATGTTTTTGGATTTCAAACGTCTTGCTCAACATTCGACGATGCCGTTTCACGAAATCTCCCCACGCACGATAGCCAATATATCCACTCATGGTGCCCATTATTACAAACAGCAATACTAGCCAAAGTGGATGCCTCCGACCGTCTAGAGTTCTGAAGTCTTCAACTCGCCGCAGTTGTTCAATCAAATTTGCACCCATGATTTTTCGTCCCCTCAACACTTGCAATTTTACCTGTCTTAGGGAATGAAACAGCCCTGCTTTTCTAAAGGGGGGATATAAGCGAATAGGATGAATAAATTCATCCATGATGGGGGTCATTAATATACTCTAAAACCCTCTGAGTACTAACTTTCCCAGTGGTGTCAAACATATAAGAATGTGTCCACAAGCTAGGGAGTTTTAGCAGTTCTGGAAATTCAAGTCTTAGAATTCTTGACGAACGACCTTTAAAAGCTTTCACTACTTGTGAAATCGAGTGATGAGGGTCGTACTCAACAAGCAGGTGAACATGGTCTGGTGCAATTTCGAGAGCCTTAATCACCCATTTGTTGTCATTGGCAACAGACTGAAATATCTCAATACATCGAAGTTTTAGGGTTTCGTTATTGGCAAACACCCTCCTACGTCTACATGGTATCCAGACCAAGTGAACAGTAGCCAATCCGATTGCATGATTGTAGTGGTTATATCCGGTTTTCATGTAGATGAGTATTGATTATCTACAGATATAATGGTATCATGGCTACATGAAAACACTGAAGTTTAAGCTCTACAACCACAAACGGAATAAACATCTCAAGCAGTCCATTAATGCTGCTGGGGTGATTTATAACCACTGCATTGCCCTCCATCGTGGGTACTACCGTATGTGGGGCAAGCACTTGAGTTGTACGAAACTTCAGGCTCACATTGCCAAACTGCGGAAGCGTAACCCGTTTTGGCAGTTGGTTGGCTCTCAAGCAGTGCAGGATATCTGTCAACGTATTGAGAAAGCATACCAATTGTTTTTCAAGTACAACAAAAAAGGAGTTAGACCACCAGGTTTTAAGAAGGTCAAAAAGTATAAGTCATTCACTTTAAAGCAAGCAGGATATAAGTTTCTTGGTGGAAACAGGGTCAAGATTGGGAATCGGATTTATCAATTTTGGAAGTCTAGAGAGATTGAGGGAGCAGTCAAAACATTAACCATTAAGCGCACACCATTAGGTGAGTTGTTTATGGTTGTTGTGGTTGACACTGTTGATGAGTCAGAAATCAAATTTGAGACAGGTAAAATTGCTGGGTTTGATTTTGGTTTGAAAACGTTTCTCACCCTTTGGGTTCGGGAGTTTGCCATCGACGGAAACCGCCAAGACGGCAACTCCCTTACTTGTTCTGATGGTTCCAGTATTGAATCACCGCAATTCTTTAAGCAGTCTTTAAATGCCATCAAAAAAGCTAGTAGACAGCACTCCAAAAAGTTGAAAGGGTCACGGGGTCTTCCACGTAAAGAAAATGAGCCAGCCTTACTACAACGAGTACCCGACTACGCCGACAGATAAACATTACAAAGGCTGGCTCATTTTCTAGGGGACAATGCGTCAGCTAACCGAGAACGGGCTAGGAAGAATCTAGTACGCAAGTATGAGGATATTTCTAATACTAGACGTGACAGGTGAGTGGAAGTTAGCTCACGAGCTAACTAATAGGTTTGATGTGCTGTGCTTTGAGACGCTGAATCTAAAGGGGATGCAACGCTTATGGGGGCGTAAAATCTCAGATTTAGCTTTTGGGGAATTCCTGCAAATTCTGGAATGGGTTGCTTTGAAGTTAGGCAAACAAGTCGTATTTGTGGATCAATGGTTCCCATCTAGTAAAACTTGCCATCACTGTGGACACGTTCTAGAAAGCCTGGATTTGTCAGTCAGAGAGTGGCGTTGTCCGTCCTGTCAGATGGTAAATGGTAGGGACCAGAACGCAGCGCGCGAATATTTGTGCAGTTGGGGCATCAACTGCTGGCTTAGGCGATGTCAGACGGGCAATGCCTGCAATTGCTGTTTGAGGCTAGAATCCCCCGAATTTAGCAAAGCGGATTCGGGGGAGTATGTCAAAGACGTTATCAAACATTCCAAAATCCTACCATTTGATACGTTTGCTCCACCTTGAATGCTCGAATATCCAGCTTCTGGTTGTTGCAACCGTTTCAAAAGCAATATTTGGTACTGTTCCAGAATGACAATGTAACCCTTGCCTACAATGAAATTATTCTTTTAAAGCTTCGGCTTCGCTCAGCTTTAACCCCGAGCGGAGCCGAGGGGTTAATGTTGGTTTATCTATCAGGGCGTAACCTCTTTCCTTATCCACTTGTCAACGTTTTGAGGTTGATAATTCGCTAATAAATCAAGTAAATTTTCTGGTTCGGATGCTTCCAATACCAGAGAGCGATTCATAGGACGTAAAAATTCTTCAGTGACAGCCTGGTCAAAAAATTTCAGTAGTGGGCTATAGTAGCCATTGACATTAAGTAGACCAAAAGGCTTTTGATGTAACCCTAATTGTGCCCAAGTTAGGATTTCGCAAAATTCCTCCAGCGTTCCGTAGCCTCCAGGAAGTGCTACAAAAGCATCGGACAGTTGCGCCATCATCGTTTTGCGTTCGTGCATAGAGTTGACAATGTGGAGTTGTGTGAGTCCAGTGTGAGCAATTTCCTTTGCCACCATAAAATCTGGAATCACTCCAATGACCTCAGCACCAGCTGCTAGGGTGGCATCAGCAATTGTACCCATTAGCCCAACATTGCCACCCCCATACACCAAACCCAACTTCCGTCGCGCTAGCGCTTCGCCCAATGCAAGAGCCGCTTGTTGGTAAGCTGGTTGTACACCCATACTAGAACCGCAAAACACGCAGACGTACTTCACTGTTCAGCTCGCCTCCTTGATACTGTAAAAAAAGCTAGCACACTCAGTTTCTAACTGGCTAACTTCGTCTGTATTCTGGGAGCTACTAGGCGAAGCATCATTGCTACAACTAGCAAAATCGAAAGCGGCAAATAGATGAACATTGACTGGGAAATCCTCAGACTGAATTCCAGGGTAAAACCTAGCCAGAAATAGTGCATTCCGGTGGTGTGCAAAATCTTCCAGGCAGGTTGACCTATCCAGGCAGCTGGGCGCTTAAACGAGGTCACAGTCATGGCAATGAGGAAAATATAGCCTAATGTTCCCAAAGGGTCAAATTTGAGAGCAGATCCAGAGGTTACAAACCATAAACCGAGAATCGCGATCGCATGGAATGTATGCGACACCGCAAAGGATAGCCCCAGGTAGCGGCGATTTTTCAGAAGCCACGCCGTTAGAGGCGTTGACCAAATTCTGTGAACTGCTGAACCGACAAACGCACAAAGAAACAGGACACATGAGGTACGAGCAGTTGCTCGAATTGCTATCCGCATCCCTTGCTCATCAATTCCATGAACAAGCCAGATAACAGCAACCATTGTGCCAATGACTACTGCTGATAAACCAACGATATTCCATCCTTGTAAAGATTTAGCACCTGCCATACTTTGCTACTCCTTGGAGAAGATTACTAACAGGTACTAAATTAGCGATCGCCCTCTATCGCTGTCTTGCCTATTCTTCCGAAAAATGTCCTAATATTCCTTTAAACTTTAAAGCCCGTCTCGATATATCTTTGGTGTTGTTGTAGTGTGTTTGCGAAAGACCCTTGTGAAATGGCTCTGACTTTCAAAGCCAACTTCCTGGCAGACTTCTACAAGTGTCAAATCTCGCCTAACCAACAACTGTTTTGCTTTCTCAATTCGGCTTTTGATCACATACTGATGAGGTGTAAGTCCTGTAGATTGCTTGAATAAACTGGCAAAATAATGCGGACTCATCCTGACTACGGCACTTAGTTCCGCTAAGGTCAAGTTTTGGTCTAAATTTTCATGGATGTAGCTGACCACTTGCCTGAGCTTATATTTAGGTAATCCCCCAGTATAGTCCTTTAACTGCTGTTGGCGTGACGAGTATCGCCGCAGTAAATGCACTGACAGCGCTGTTGCCATTGACTCTGCGTATAGCCGACTGTCTGCGCCTCCTGCTTCTAGCTCAGCCAAGAGTGCCAAACCCATGTGCGAAATCAACGGGTCACGTAACTTCAACTGCGGCACAAGTTCGATTTGGTCTGCATTCACAAATTCGTGAGCAGCACGGGCAAGCGTTGCCCTTTCAACAAACAAATCGATTATTGGGACTTCGCGATCAACCTGTGCCTTGGGGAAGGGTTGGCTAGCTGGGAAAATGCCAATATCACCCTTGGTATAATCTATGTGCTGCCAACGTCCGTTCAGCGTAAAGCTGCCACGAAAATCATCAAGAGCGATGATAATAAGATGCTGAGCAAACTGAGTTTCAGGTATTTCGTCGGCGGGTTCTAGCTCATAAATGAGGTGCAAGCCATCCCATCCTGCCTCAAAGCTTTCTAATAAGTGTAAATGCTGGGGAGATTCGCTATTGGACATACCTGGCATCAGCTATAAAAAGCTACTTATTATTTACTGTTGACTTTGGGTAAGCAATGCGCTTGTGATGAAATTGCTGCCAAACTTGCACAAAAATTTCAGCAATTTGGCTCATTTCCTGTCGTGTTAACCCAGAGTCTACCAGCTGATTGTCTTGCCATCTAGCACGAAGGATATTATTAAGCATCGCTAGGGCTTTTTCTGGAGTGGCGTCTCGAAGCGATCGCAGCGCCGCTTCGCAGGTATCTGCCAACATGACAATTCCGGTTTCTCGTGATTGCGGAATTGGACCATCGTAGCGAAAATCTGCCTCGTCCACTTTTAAACTTGGATCGCACAGCGCCATTTGCTGTGCTTGGTGATAGAAATAGGCAATTTGCATCGTTCCCTGATGCTCTGGAATAAAAGCTTGAATTGAGGAAGGCAAACTGTGCCTCCGCGCCATCACCAACCCTTCACTGACGTGCTTTTTAATGATTTCAGCACTCTTCCAAGGGTCTTTAATTTCTGTATCGTGTTTATTTGGTTCCCCCATTTGATTTTCAATAAATGACATTGGGTCGTGCATTTTTCCAATATCGTGGTATAGTGTTCCCGCTCTGACAAGTTCGACGTTGCATCCTAGTTGTTTGGCAGCGGCTTCGGCAAGAGTCGCCACAAGCAGAGTATGCTGAAAGGTTCCAGGTGTTTCAGTAGCAAGTCTTTTCAATAAAGGGCGGTTAGGGTTTGCCAGTTCTGCTAACCGGATTGGGGTGACTAAATCAAATAGTTTTTCCAGGTAAGGACTCAACCCGATCCCGACGATACTCCACACTAAACCGGATAAAGCAAATAATCCGGCTGTTTGTAGTATTATGTAGTATACAGGAAGACCAAATGCTGCACTGATTAGGAGCTTGATGATCAGATAAACACCGCCCTCTGTTAAGGCGATCGCAACACTCAAAAGTGCTAGTTCCTCACGCGATCGCAAGCGTTGTGCTACGTAACTGCCCAAAACTCCCCCTGCTGCACCAGCCAAAAGCGCAATTTTACTCATTTCTAAAGTTATAGGCAGCAAAAGCGACAGCAACCCGATCACAGTCACGCCGAGAGCCGGTCCGTAGAAGCTACCCAACAACAAACCAACGGCACTCCACGTCGTATACGGTGTACCCATCATGAGTACCAGTGGCAGACTTAACGAAAGCAGCAACACCAGCAGGCGATCGCTTTGCCGCAATCGGCACTTAATCCGCCGTTCTACTAGCACAAAAATACTTACACACCCAGTGACAGCACCTCCTAACTGTATCAATCCCAGCCAATGAATCTCCCGCTGAATCAGGTGGTAATGCTCTAGTACATCAAAGTTCCATGCAGTAATTTTTTGTCCCTGGCGGACAATCACCTCACCTTTGTGTACAGTCATTATTACGGGTTCTACCTCAGCAGCAGCCTTTGCAGCTATGAGTTGCATTCGTAATTCATCTTTCTTAAGATTTGGCTTGAGTACGGCTAACAAAAGTTTGGTTGCTAAGGGTTCGGCGTCTTTTGGTACTAAAGTCTGCACGTGTAGGTTGACTGCATCTTGTAGGATGTTTTGCGGTAGCCCCGGTGAAACACCTTGGGTGAGAATCCGCGCTAAACTTTGCTGAATTCCCATCTGTGTTTTCGCCCACTCCTCATCTGACAAATCAAGTAAGGAAGCTTCATCGTACACTGTTTCTGGTTTGGCACTCACCAGATCTGCCAGTTTGGTCTTGGCTTCGGCGTATCCCTGCCGTATTTTTGTGATTTGAGCGATCAGTGAAGACAAGTTTTGCTTAGAAGTTGTGACGCGGTAAGTTTCTAATTCCACCACTGCTTGTGTAAAGTCTATGTTTTGGAACAGATCATTTGATTTTGAGTTTTCAGTGTTGAGTGGGTAAGACGTAGAAAGTGAGACGGGAAGATGGGGAGATGAGGGAGATGAGGGAGATGAGGGAGATGAGGGAGATGAGGAGGATGAGGGAGTGATCCGCTTTATCTGTCCTCTTTGACTTGTCTGCTTTTGAGCCAAAACTCCTGATTTGTGCTTACCAGTATTTTCTACAGCTAACAGCAGTGCTTGCCATTGCGAATGGGAACAGGAACGCAAGTAACGCTGGGTAGAGACGGATAGAACGAAAGTGTCAAAAAAAGGAAAAGACCCTACAGAGGTACGAATTTCGTTACCTTCTTGCAGCATCTGTTGTAAATTTTCCTTAATTTCTGCATTGATTCGCGCATCTATCATCAGCACTGGTAGGAAGCTTTGAGTTGCGGCTTTGCGCTTTTCCTCTGTTTTTTTCTTATTCTCGATTTTCGCTGTGGTTGGTGCTCTCATCGTCTGTGGCGCGATAGTCCCCACCTGCAACTGCGGTTGGTTATATAACTTCTGCCCCATCACCCCTGTCAACAAGACAACTGCGATCGCGAAAACAGCAGGGTAACGCTTTGCTTTCACCCAGCGCGAACCTACTGGATAAAGACCATTTTTTTTATTTTTGACCGATTGTGTCATTGAGCTTGACGCTCTTGCTATTGGGTATCCGTCTTTCCCACTTGTTTTTGATAAATGCATATGACGGTGTAGCACTTTGTACTCTCGCCGCCAGAAAGTCAATTTCTGGGTCAAGGACTGAAAAAATTGCTGCGTTTTCATCACCTATGACCGCAGTTGTTTACTCTGATAGCTTAAAACAAGACAATCTGAAGCGGGAATATACTTGAAGCCGATTTGCCACAATAGCTACCTACAGATTTTGATTTCAGGTTTCCTTTTCGATATTAGTATTAAAATTTACTTAAGTAGAGCAGAATGGTTGTGTAGTGTGTCATGTTTTGCGCAAGCGCCTTTGTTGACTCCAAAGACTATTAGCGTGACTTAATGACGCGAGGAGCTGCTGTTGCTTGTAAGGATACAAGATGTGGTGCGAGCGCACTTCCTTCTTCGCTGACCTCATCTGGAGACAAAGCCAGGTCATACACTCCTGACCACACAGCGGCAAGCGCATCAGCTAATTCTACCATCCGACGAGATGAGCTTACTTGACCTTCTGTTGAGTTTGCTTGTACAAGCATAACCTGCCAACTGATGGGAATACCTACTGCACTATTGTATGCTCCTGATAAAGCACCAGTAATTGCACTTATTTCGGGTGGACGATGACTATTCTGAAGAGCCCGCAAAACTGAAAGCCGAAAGTCTTCTATGGTACTCATAAAACAGTAAAAAGCCACACCAATAGAGTGGCTTAACTTTTCTTCCTTACTGAATTCCGCTTGTACCCTTTCTAACCCTGCACCGTCTTCTAACAAATTATTAACTTTTAATAATTGTTGTGGCAAGTCTGTCGATGTTTCTCCAATAAAGGAGATAGTCTGAGAAATGAGGCTAATGGACGTGAGTTTTTCCGTCAGCGATTGAGCGATCGCATAGCCTACTGCGAGTATTCCATCGCGCACAACCGGATCATTCTCCCAAATTTGAGCCGCCAGCAGTAAGTTGTGTCGTAGTTTCAGCGGATTTTCGTGAAAAAATAGCGCCACAGGCAAAGTGGCAAGAATAGCCCAATAGCTATTTTCTAAGTTCGTCAATTCTTGTTGCTTTGCTTTTTGCCAATCTTGTTGGTCAAATCTACCCAAAGAAATCAAACTTGAAGCACACTCAATAGTCATGTCACTCCAGTGCAAAGATGTAATTTTCAACGTCCCTGCACCCTGCAACTGATTTCTACGACTAAAAGCTGTCTTTTCTCCAAGAAGTGCCCCGAGTATTGTGCCTTTAAACCGACTTCCAAGAGAGTAGCGCATATTGCAATAATAATGAATTATAAATGATGAATTATGACCCTTCGGGCATCTCCTCCAAAGAGGCTGCGCCAACGCCAGTTGCCTAGGTTGGGAAACCCACCAACAGTACTGGACTCACCTTATTTGCATTCATAATTCATCATTCATCATTCATAACTTCCGTAAATGATGCACCAACGCCTGCAAGCCTAATAAATAACTTTGTGCCCCAAAACCACTAATCTGCCCAATTGCGACTGGGGCTATATACGAATGATGGCGGAACTCTTCCCGACGGTAAATGTTACTCAAATGCACTTCTACTGTAGGCAAGTTAACAGCAGCGATTGCATCCCGTAACGCTACACTCGTATGAGTGTATGCCCCTGGATTGATTAAAATTCCTTCATGTTGCCCTACTGCTTCATGAATAGCATCAACCAGAACCCCTTCATGATTTGACTGAAATGGGAACACTTTCGCCTGTAGTTTTTTTGCTTCTTCCTCTAAGGCGCGATTAATTTCAGCCAATGTCAGCGATCCATATATTCCTGGTTCTCGCAGTCCTAGCAAATTCAGGTTTGGTCCATGCAGCACCAGAACGCGGTTGGGTTGCAATGTCAACTCCAGCACAATGAATGTTTCTTAACGACGGCGTGAACGATCATCTACAGGAATCGGAATGAGTTCCGGCTCCTGTTCAGCCTCTGGTCCCAAAAGGGCTTCTATCAGCTTGCGTGCCAAGTCCTTAAGCTTTTCTAGCACCTTTTCTATATAGTCCATTGAACTGACCGCTCCTGCAATAGTTCCAAAAATGTTTATTATCATTTACGGACAAACCAGAGTATTTTTGCACCTCTGGCTTAAAAATAGGATGGTTTACACTTCTTGAATTTTAAAAATTCGGTGTTATCTCTCCTACATTTTAGAGTATCACATCACCACCTATGAGACTGCATCCTACCAATGAGGGTTTTTGATGGCTTTAACACTCACCCTGCCTTTTAGGCGGTGGCATTTTTGGGCTGAGAAAAGCCCCTAGGTTCTCCCTCTCAACTGGCGACTATACCGTTTGGCTTTTTACATATGCGCTTTAGCGCTACTCTGATTTTAGCAAAGAGTCACGGCACTTTGAGCGTGCAGTGACTCATCATCTTATCCGAAGCCTGGTATATCAGGCTTGGGCTTTCTGCTTCAATTGCTGTAAGCGTTTTTGCATGAAAAGCCCATAGTTAATAGTCAAGATTAGATGGTCATAGACTATTGACTGTGGACTTTTCGGCTTAACTAGCCTTTTTTGTCATTTTTTTTTTGGCAGTGGTGCTTGACGACTTGGTCGTTGATTTAGAGTTAGAACTCGTGGATTTACTCGTTGTTTTGCGAGTAGATTTTGTTGTTGATGCTTTGGATGCCAGCGACTCTAGCGCTGAAGCAAGGGTCATATCTTCCACAGATACTCCTTCTGGCATTCTGGCATTCGTTTTGCCGTGTTTAATGTAAGGTCCGTAGGGACCATTGTAGATATTGACTGGTTCGCCGTCTTCGGGGTGAGGACCTAATTCCCGTACAGCCGCCTTAGACTTGCTGCTGGTACTGCGTCCCTTTTTCGGTTCAGATAATAATTCCAAAGCACGTTCTAAGGAAATTGTCAATACATTATCACTCGCTTTCAGAGAACGGTAGTCTTTTTCACCACTTTGGTTATGAACAACGTAAGGTCCAAAGCGTCCCAAATTCGCTTGGATTTCAGCACCTGTAGTTGGATGAACCCCTAGTTTTCGGGGTAGTGACAAAAGACCAACAGCTTGCTCAAGGGTGACGTTTTCTGGCGTTACACCTTTAGGTAAGGAAGCTTGTTTGGGTTTCGGGTTTTCCTCGGTTTTGTCACCCAACTGGACATAAGGACCGTAAGGACCAATAAGCACATAAATCGGTTCGCCAGTTTCGGGATGACGACCGACCTGTTCCGGACCTTCGGTTTTTTGCCGCAGCAGCGTTTCTACCTTTTGGGGATCAAGGTCAGCAGGAGTCAGGTCTTTGGGAATCGAGGCAGTGACAACACCGTCACCATTCTCTTTTTCCAAATAAGCACCATATTTACCAATACGGACTTTGGCATCTAGGTTTTCCAGTTCCACTGTCCGGGCAACATTGGCATCAATTTGGTTTTCCTGTTCCTTGACTAGGGTTTCTAGACCTTTGTCTCCCAGATAGAATTCCTTTAGGTAGGGTAGCCACTTAGCTTCACCTGTGGAAATATCATCCAGGGTTTGCTCCATTTTGGAGGTAAAGCTGGGATCAACCACGTCGGGGAAGTGTTTTTCCAAGAGTTCCGTGACCGCAAAGGCAGTGAAAGTCGGCACAAGGGCGTTATTCGTCAATTGGGCGTAACCCTTGTCAATAATCGTGCCAATGATGCTGGCGTAGGTGCTGGGACGTCCAATGCCTTCGCTTTCTAAGGTTTTCACCAAAGTTGCTTCGGTGTATCTTGCCGGGGGTTGGGTTTCGTGACCAACTGCTTCTAGGTTGGAACAGTTGGGACTATCGCCCACTTTCAGGTTAGGCAAGATGACTTCCTGGTCTTCCAGCGCCGCTTCTGGGTCGTCGGAACCTTCCACATAGGCGCGTAAGTACCCTGGAAAGTCAATCCGTTTGCCAGAAGAGCGAAAACCAGCATCTTCCACTTGCAACTGCATGGTGATTTGAGTTTGGCGAGAATCTGCCATTTGGGAGGCGACAGTACGCTTCCAAATCAGGTCGTACAGTTGTAGTTCCCGACCGCCTAAACCAGTTTCTTGGGGAGTGCGAAAGGTGCTACCCGCTGGGCGAATTGCCTCGTGTGCTTCTTGTGCCCCTTTGGATTTGGTGGTGTATTGCCTCGGTTGGGGGCTAAGGTAATTTTTGCCGTAAAGTTTTTCTACACTGTCACGGGCGGCGACGATCGCCTGATCCGACAAATGCACCGAATCTGTACGCATATAGGTAATGTACCCTTGTTCGTACAAATTCTGGGCAATTCGCATCGTGTCCCGTGCCGAAAGGCGCAGTTTACGGTTAGATTCCTGTTGCAGGGTCGAGGTGGTAAAAGGTGGCGCGGGTTTGCGTGTGACAGGGCGTTCCTCTAGATCCGTGACTTTCCAGCTTTTCCCTGTAACCCGTTCCTTGAGCGCTTGTGCTTGCTCCTGATTGAGCAGAACCACATTGCGATCGCTGGCAATTTGCCCTGTGGCGGCGTCAAAATCGCCACCATTTGCGATCCTTGTGCCTCCCAGCGTGACCAGTTGGGAAGCAAATGACTGCTTAGGAGAATCAGGGGGGGTCAACGTTGCTTTCAAATCCCAGTATGAACCTTGGTGGAAAGCACGACGTTGACGTTCCCGCGTGACTAACAGCCGCACAGCAACCGACTGCACGCGCCCAGCAGATAATCCCCAGGCGATTTTTTTCCACAGCAAAGGAGACAGGGTATAGCCTACAAGTCTATCCAAAATCCGCCGCGTTTCTTGGGCACGAACTAACTGTTCATCGATGTTGCGGCAGTTTTTCAAAGCTTTTTTGATGGCTTCAGAGGTAATTTCGTGAAACACCATCCGCTTTGTTGGAACTTTTGGCTTGAGCAACTGGTATAAATGCCAACTGATGCTTTCACCTTCCCGGTCTTCGTCCGTTGCCAGGATCAGTTCATCTGCTTCTTTAAGGGCGTCTTTGAGCTGAGTGACAACTTTCTTTTTATCTTTAGGGACGACATATAGTGGTTCAAAGTCGGCCTCTACATTTACCCCCAGCTGCGCCCATTTCTCTCCCTTGACAGTCGCGGGAATTTCACTAGCCGACTGGGGAAGGTCACGCACATGACCCATTGACGCTTCCACCCGAAAGCCTTGTGGCAGGTAGTTGCGAATGGTACGAGCTTTGGTCGGAGATTCGACGATGACGAGAGTTGACATGGAAACTTCAAAAAAAAAAGAATAGCTGCTAAGCTAAACACTCAATTGAAATCATTAAAAGCGCATCGGTCAAGCTAAAACCTCACGCTAGGGAACATGTGATTTCATCCTGACACAAACCGCCCACAATGGCGCAAGTCCCTCCCAGAGGGAAAGCTAGCAGCAGCTTGTTGTGAATTTCTAGTTATTTCAATCTTTAACTTATCTAGCGCATAATTGGCGACTACACTTTTCACTCATCCCCCTCAAGGTGAATACAGAAATTTCTTGTGTGATTTCAGTCTGGCTGATTGTTGCGGTTTGTGTTATGGGGAGCAACAGGACACGAGGAATTTCCCTTGTCTTCGCTGGGTTCCCACCTGCTTGCATCGTTACACAATTTCATAACATCCAAATTTTTGTTGGCTATCCCAAAATTAAATCAAACTTAACAGTCTCAGTGATGTGGGGTGCTTTCACCATAAACAAAGCTTGCTCACCAAGAGCATAACTGCATTTCTAGTCTTTAGGCTAGGTGGATAGTACGAATGAGAGCGCGAATACGAGCCGCAAGGTTGGCGCTATGTTGCATCAAACGCGAGCAATACCCATGCTCGATGCCCCCATGCTTCAAGAAATGGCTAGCGGCTTTCCTCCCCACCTAAGGAGGGATGGGGAGGAAAGCCGTTTCTTTTGTTAAGTTGTTAAAAAAATACGCCAAGAGGGAGAAAAATACAAAACACAAATAGTTTTCAAAAATAAGAGGCTGTTTCTAGGCTGCGTTAGGCGCATTTTATTTGTTAACAGTAGAAATCAGCTAACTATCTTCACCGCTATGCACTGCTATCTGCAAAAGGCTTACACTTCATTTTAGATTTCGGGCAGTCATCGACTCTATAAAAAATAGAGTTTCATCTCAGTGTTGAGTTTATTTCCTCGTTAAAAATGACTTGCATTCTTCGCGGAGTATATTCACGCCTTGCCTATTCCACTTAATATCAAATCATGCGCTGAAGGCAGTGGCTTCGGTGGATTGGGGAATTGCTAGTTGAAAATTTTATCTAGCAACCTCATTTTATTTTCAAATTTAAAATAACTTAATACTCATTTCCCTATCCTTGCTATGTGAGAGTAAGCTCACTCTGAAAAAGAATATTAAGATGAGTTAGAAAAGTCATCTACCCTAAGAAATATTTAAAGAAGTGATATATGGGTGAGAAAATATAGTAAACTGTGATACATTTTAGAAAAATCAAGTCCCAAGGACAGATTTAACCTTGATTTAAGAAAAGTTGTGTTAGGATAAATCTGGAGAAGAAAATTCGGCGATTCTGACCTTGTTATTATCAATAACTGCAAGCGGCTCTCCGGATAGATGTCTCTTGTATATAGGATTCTGGAGAGTTTCATGTCAATTTACGTAGGTAACCTGTCCTACAGCGTCACACAGGACGACCTCACCAAAGTATTTTCTGAGTATGGTACTGTAACGCGTGTTCAACTACCCACAGACCGGGAAACAGGACGCGCGCGTGGCTTTGGTTTCGTAGAAATGGAATCAGAAGTCGCAGAAAATGCTGCCATTAATGCTCTAGACGGTGCTGAGTGGATGGGCCGTGTTATGAAAGTCAATAAAGCAAGACCACGGGAGGAAAAAAGTAGTCGCTCTAGCAGCGGTAGCTGGGGCAGAAGCAACACCGATGCATATTCTAGTAGACGCTATTAAGGCTTGAAGTTATTGATCACTCAAGCTTCAGAGCTATTGCCAAAAGGCACAAAAAGCATTTACAGGCACGAAACTTAATATGCTACAGAAATAGCAGTTCATCAAAGAACTGTTTCTGGAGTATTGTATGCAAGCAGATCGGTTCTTTACCGATCTGCTTAATTGTATGAGAACAACTTTTAGCGAGTTTTATTTTGGCTTTTAAATCGCAGCGGGTAAAAGACAATAGAATGAACACAGTTAGACCTGAATGTGTGATAGCCAGAACCTATACAGATCATGGATTTTGCTAATCTTGCATCCCAGTTGAATGCTGGAACTATTCTGCCTGAGGGGATTGTGATTGTCACCCTCTTGGGGGTTTTAATTGTTGATTTGATTTTAGGGCGGACATCCTCGCGCTGGATTGGATATCTAGCAATTGCAGGTTTATTCGCTTCTATCGTCGCCCTGTACTTTGAATGGGATAATACAAACCCCATCTCCTTTGGCGGTGCCTTTAATGGTGATGACCTGAGTATCGTCTTTCGCGGTATTGTTGCCTTATCTGCCATTGTCACCATTTTGATGTCGATTCGCTACGTCGAACAAAGTGGTACCGCTTTAGCGGAATTCATAGCGATTTTGCTAAGTGCGACCCTGGGAGGAATGTTTCTATCAGGGGCTGGTGAGTTGGTGATGATTTTCATCTCTCTAGAAACCCTGAGTATTTCCTCTTATTTGCTGACAGGTTACACCAAGCGTGACCCCCGCTCTAACGAAGCGGCGCTGAAATACCTGTTGATTGGCGCTTCGAGTACAGCAGTGTTTTTGTATGGAGCTTCGCTGCTGTACGGTTTATCGGGTGGAGAGACTGAACTGAGTGCGATCGCCAATGGAATTGCCCTATCTGGTTTTGGTCAATCTCTAGGTTTGGTCATTGCTCTGGTTTTTGTGGTTGCAGGTATTGGCTTCAAAATCTCCGCTGCACCATTCCACCAGTGGACACCAGACGTTTATGAAGGCGCACCCACTCCCGTGATTGCCTTTTTATCAGTCGGTTCCAAAGCAGCTGGATTTGCCTTAGCCATTCGCTTGCTGACAACAGCCTTCCCCTTGGTTGCTGACGAATGGAAGTTTGTCTTCACCGCCCTCGCGGTCCTAAGTATGGTGTTGGGTAACGTAGTCGCCCTTGCCCAAACCAGCATGAAACGGATGCTGGCTTACTCTTCCATCGGTCAAGCCGGGTTCGTGATGATTGGCTTAGTTGCTGGGACACAAGCAGGATATGCCAGCATGGTCTTCTACCTGCTGGTCTACCTGTTCATGAACCTGTGCGGCTTTACCTGCGTGATTCTGTTCTCCCTGCGTACAGGAACTGACCAGATTGTGGAATACTCTGGTTTGTACCAGAAAGACCCGCTTCTGACACTGGGTTTAAGCATTTCCCTGCTGTCCTTAGGCGGTATTCCGCCACTGGCTGGATTCTTCGGTAAGATTTACTTGTTCTGGGCTGGTTGGCAGGCTGGAGAATACGGGTTAGTCTTGCTGGGGTTAGTAACCACGGTCGTCTCGATCTACTACTACATCCGTGTGGTTAGGATGATGGTGGTTAAAGAACCTCATGAAATGTCCGACGTGGTGAAGAATTATCCAGAAGTGCGTTGGAATTTGCCTGGGTATAGACCTTTGCAGGTGGGGTTGGTAGCGACATTAATCGCCACTTCCATCGCTGGGATTTTGTCAAATCCGTTATTTACACTGGCTAACAATTCCATCGCTCATACTTCAATTTTGCAACCAACAACGGTTGTAACCACTCAAGTGAGTGCAATGAACAACGAGTAAGTTAGTTATGTGTTGGTAGCTGCGCACAAGCGCAACTACCAGCCCAATTATCAACCATCTGCATTGGCGGAAAAACACCATAGACTAGGGACTCAGTAGTCAGAATAATAAAAGGATGCAAGCCCCTCAAACAAGTTGAAAGTTAAAAGTTAAAAGTTAAAAGAAATCTTAAATTCTTCTTTCTTTTTACTTTTTACCTGGTTCTTTTTACTTGTTCTGGCGTCCTTATCAAATTAAGCGAATTTATTTATGGGGATATATTCTGTGTTCTGCGTTCTTCTTAAAGGAACTTTAATGATAAATTCTGCACCTTGTCCTGGTATGGAGTGACAGCTAAGCTCTCCCCCATGTTTTTCAACTATAATTTGATGACTTATTGATAGCCCTATTCCAGTGCCTTTACCCACAGGTTTCGTGGTAAAAAAGGGGTTAAATAATTTTGAGCATACTTCCCCACTTATTCCAGGACCATTATCAGCAATACTAATAATTACCCATTTGTCATTGAGCACCTGAGTGCGAATGTGAATCGTAGGAATTGCAAATCGGTTATTCTTATTCGCTATTCCTTCTTGCAGCGCATCAATGGCATTGGCAATGATATTCATAAACACTTGGTTAAGTTGACCAAAATAGCAATCAAGTAAAGGAAGTTGACCATATTCTTTGATAACTTTGATTTCTGGATACTTGTCCGTTGCTTGCAAGCGGTGTTCCAAAATCATTAAGGTACTATCTATAGCTGTGTGAATATCAACCTTTTTTTCTACTGCATGATCAACACGAGAGAAGGTTCGCAGCGACTGAACAATCTCCTTGATTCGCTCCGTTCCTGTTGTCATAGAATTAAGGATTTTATTCAAGTCTTGGCTCAAAAAGTCGAGTTCAATTGAATGGATGACTTCTTGAATTTCTTGTGGAGGATTTGGATAATATTCTTGATAGAGTCGCAATAATTTCAGCAAATCTTGCGTATAGTCTAAGGCATGGTAGACATTGCCATGAATAAAGTTGATCGGGTTGTTGATTTCATGAGCAATACCAGCAACTAACTGTCCCAAACTGGACATTTTTTCAGTATGAATGAGTTGAATTTGAGTTTTTTGCAGCTTATCTAAAGTTTTCTGAAGATGCGTAATAGCTTTTTCAAGGCGGTCAGATTGAGTTTTTGTAGATTGATCGGAAACATCCAATAATTGAGTTAATGTGGCAATTTGCGAGTTCAGACGCCCAATAGTTTCATCTTGAGGAGTTGTCTTTGTGTTCTCATTCGCAACGTATTGGCTGTAAGTGCTGAAAATCCTACCACTATCAAAGGGGAGGATTGCCATTTTAACGTTTAATGCAAGCGGACGCAATAAATCAACAGTTGTCCGAGGAATTGCGACCTTTAAAAACATAAGAACGGCAAACATATTCCCTGAAGGCAATAATCCCCCAAACCCAACCACAGACTTGACCTTAAACGGAATCACAAAGCTCCTTTGTGAGGGAATGTAAGGACTACCCAAAGCATCAGGGACGTAAAAAACGTTATACATCCGCTGTTCTAAATCAGTGATTAAATTAGGGTCTGGTTGCACGACAGTACCAGGATTTAACCCGAGTTGCTGGATGAGTTGGGAAATCATTGGGATACGAGCGATCGCCTCTTCGCTTTTTAGCGGAATTACCTTATGTTCTACAGATTTGTGCCGCGAGTTCCATTCTGCTACTTCCCCAGCGGTTGCCAATAAAGTTAAGCATCTAAGACCATCAGGAACTGCAATATTACCTAATATTAAGCGAGCATCTTCTTGTAAATCAAGTGGTAGTTCTCCATAAGAATGAGTTTTAAAAAACCGGACAAGCACACAGGTTTTCTCACCATTTTTTTTATCAATTATATGATTATAGAAATACTCAATAATTATCCGACTTACATCTTCCATACTGTTAGCTTTGTCGCTTAGGTGCCGAATAGCTAAACCGCATTCTGACATATCTCTCAAAGTCATTTTTTGTAAGTCAAACATTATTTCAATCCAATTTCTTATCTATAAATAATTTGTGATTAAGCCAGATAATTTTAGTTTTTTTATTGAAATGCATCAGATACGCTGATAAGTTGCTTTGTTGACAGTATCAATAGTATTTGTCAGAACATTCATAGCTGCTTCACCATTTATAGCAGTAGCAACTTCAAAGTCTGTGTCCGTCAATGAGTTTAAGATTATTTCTAGATTAGCAGGGGTATCATTGCCGAGTGAAATTATATTTTCTATGAAAATCATTGTTTTTCATTTATGCCTTTATATTTTGGCTGATTAAATTATCAATCTTTTGTGCATAATAACTCGCTACACAAACCACAAAATTTCGTAGAACCGATTGAGGAACAAAAAAGGGCAAAACAATTCGGTTTCGCTAGGTTAATGGTCGTTTTCAAGTGAGAACAGAGTAGTTTACGGCTCTTTCGCGGAAAGCTTGAGTAAGTCGAGATTAATATTAGAGGTTCATTTCATAAATTTTATTTAATTGCTATATTTCCTGAGTATTATTTTTTCCACGCTATTCAAATTATCTTTGTAGTAATGCCTAAATTGGCATCTGTCCTAAGTAGGAAATGCTGTCTACAGGCTAATCAGTATATTCTGAGCTTTTACTAAAGTGCAGAATTTCTGATATCTAAATAAAAATACTTAAAATTACAGAGACTTTCATGACTTCGATTTATTATGTATACCTATGAAGATATACTAAAAATATAATATATTGGAATTCACTTACTTTCAGCTACTATGTAGTCTCGAAACTAGAAACCTAGGTAATTACGGATATTTTTAAATAGAAAAATAAAAAAAATTGCCAAAAAAAGTTTTGGATAAACAAAAATATCCTTAAACACCACGAACATTAACAGAACACTTGATTATAACACTGCATCGAGCGTGCGGGCGATAGTCAGTTTTGTCTATAAACCTTATTTCCAACCGTCTTGACACAATTTTCAGTCAATAGCCTAAACAACAAAAAAGCCAGCCTGACTCCACAAGCAGACAGCCTTAGAAGGTCTTTGCTCCGCTTGAGGATAAATTCGGGCAGGCTAACTGGTTTAAGCATACATATACATCGTTCAGCTTCTACTAAGTAGGTCTGATAAATAAAGTTAACTCGTTCAAACTGTCATTAGTCATTATTCATTGGCAAGAGTTTCAGGCATTTTTACATTTCTTAACGTAGTTCTGTTTCTTTTTACTTATCTATTTATGTGATTTTCTGTTTAATAAAGCTGATGACCTGAGCTAACTGTTTCTTCAAACTATCTATTTCTGCCTGCATTTTGGCAATTTTCTCATTTAATACCTGAATCTCAGCAGCTGATGCTCCTCCAGCATCAGAGGTGGCTGAAGCAGCACTATTTGCAGCTGCTGCTAAGAGTTGATTTGGTTCTTGGCGCGGCTGTTTAGCCTTTGTCATTGCTGACTTAATTGCGTCAATGAGTTGCTTTTGGTCAAAAGGCTTTCCGAGAAATTCAAAATATTCAAAGGGTTCTGGTATTTTCTCCGTCACCTCTTCTTTACGACCAGAGATAATGACCAGGGGGATTTTCCTGAGATCCGGTTGGGATTGAATCTGCTGAAAAACTTCCCAACCACTCATTTTAGGCAGTAGGAAATCCAGCATGATCAGGCTAAGTTTTTCCTGACGGATTAAATTCAATCCTTCTAGACCATCTTTTGCTTCCAAAACCTCGAAGTTGCCGGGTGGCAACATTTCTCGTACTTTTACCCTGACAACTGTAGTGTCATCGATAACTAAAATTTTGTGACTTGCCACGACTGTTTGCTCTAATAAAAACTTTAGGTTGACTTGGTAGTTTCGCTATGTAGCGTCAAGAATTCTCCCACTATACTCAATGTTTCTTTGAATCGGGGGAGAGTAATTTCCAGGATAAATGACAGTATTTGATGTGTTCTGTCCAACTTCAGCTGCTGAATTTGTGTCATGGTGATATTTAAGGCAAGAAGGGATGAGGAGGATGAGGAGGATGAGGAGGACAACGAGGACAAGGGAGAATTTCTACTTCTCCCTCAATACTCGCGCTCGTCGCAAAGCGTCCCGTCAGGGATACGCTCTCTACCCTCATCTCCCCCTACTCTTGTTTAGGAAGATTTTGAATGCTTATGACTTCTTCACAACAGGAACAACTTAAGTCTGAAATTACGGCAATGCCAAGGTGGTTGCGTCGCCCAATTGGCAAAGCCAGCGAACTTTCTACAGTACAACGTATTATCAAGCAGCGCCAAATTCATACAATTTGCGAAGAAGGACGCTGTCCCAACCGGGGGGAGTGCTACTCCCAAAAAACAGCAACTTTCCTACTCATGGGCGCTACTTGCACCAGGTCTTGCGCTTTTTGTCAAGTAGATAAAGGTCATGCGCCCATGCCTCTTGACCTTGAGGAACCGCAAAAGGTAGCACAAGCCGTACAGCTTTTAGGATTGCGTTATGTTGTGCTGACTTCCGTAGCACGAGATGACTTGCCAGATAAAGGTGCAGGTCATTTTGTCAAGACAATGCAAACGATCCGCCAGTTGAGCCCAGAAACTCAAATTGAGGTGTTGACACCAGATTTTTGGGGTGGGGCGGGTGCAGGAGAGCAAGGTCAACGCGAGCGTATACATGAGGTTGTGCAGGCGAAACCAGCCTGTTACAATCACAATATTGAGACAGTGCGGCGCTTACAAGGACCAGTGCGCCGGGGAGCGAAGTACGATCGCTCGCTCTTTGTCCTGCAAGTTGTCAAAGAAATCGATTCTTCGATTCCCACTAAGTCAGGTCTGATGCTGGGACATGGGGAAACAGTGGAGGAAGTCATAGAGACAATGGCGGATCTGCGCAAGGTGGGGTGCGATCGCATCACAATTGGTCAGTATATGCGTCCTTCCTTGGAACATTTGCCCGTTCAAAAATACTGGACACCAGAAGAATTCGATGAGTTAGGCATAATAGCACGGGAAATGGGATTTAGCCATGTCCGTTCTGCTCCTCTAGTTCGTAGTTCCTATCACGCAGGGGTTGAGGACTAAGGGGGTGTGGCGTGTAGGGTGCAAAGGTAGGAATTTACCACACCCTACACCCGCAAGGGAAGGAGCTTCGTGCAACCTAGTTGTTTATTTCTGCTGAACTGTGGTGCAAAATCCACAAAAATATTCTTAAAGAATCTGGCTATATATGACGGCTCTTTGGTATTTGTTAATAAGTCTTTAAAATAGGAGAGAACAGAATGACTACTGAAGCCAAGTTCGCACCTGCTAACAAAAAAGTAGGCACAGATGTTGCCAAAACGGGAGCCAAACCACCCTACCCTTTTCGCACTGCAATCAGCCTAGTTTTACTAGCACTTAACATCCTGGTGGCAGGGATCTACTTTCATTTGATTAATCCATAATTGCCATTTTGATGCCACGCTTGGGGAGTGGGGACTGGTTAGTAGTTAGTTGTAAATTTGACTAACGACTAATGAGCTAACTACTAACCATTCTCAATCCCTATCTTTTGGTGTTGCTCAAATTGTGCTTCTGAACAAACCTTTGGGACGAACAAGCAGCACCAAAATCATAAGTAACAGCGCCACCCCTTGTTTGTACTGAGAACCAAGGAAAAGAGTGCTGGCTTCCTGAGCAATTCCGATGATAAAAGCCGCTGCGATCGCACCGTATGGGTTGCCAATTCCTCCCAAAATAACTGAGGCAAATAAAGGTAAAATTAAGAACCAGCCCATATTTGGTCGCACAGCTGTCAGCAAGCCATACATACTGCCACCCAAAGATGTCAAAGTACCGGCAATCACCCAAGTCCAAAGGACAACTCTGTCTACATTGATACCAGAAACCCTAGCTAAGTCCAAATCATCAGCAACTGCTCGCATTGCCTTGCCAATTTTGGTGTTTTGCAAAAGGTAGTGCAATATCACAATTGCTAACACTGCTAGGAACAGAACCAACAATTGATTTTGTGGGACTTTCACGCCCAGAATATCCATAGCAGGGGTGACAGGTAAATTGTAAGTTTTGTTACTACCGCCCCAGATCAGGATAATGCCATTGCGAAGGAATAAGGCAAGCCCGATAGAGATAATAATGAAAGTGGTGGAAGTCGCACGGATAGAGCGCATTCGCGACCACAGTAACTTTTCGGACAACAGCATAGCTGCTACCGTTCCTATTGCAGCCACTACCATAGACAGCCAAATATTGACACCAAAGGTATTAACCAGCAGCGTCAGATAAGCCCCCAATGTCACAAAGTCACCGTGAGCAAAGTTAGATAACCGTAAAATTCCATTGATAAGCGTGAGTCCAACTGCTGCTAAAGCAATAATGCTCCCCACAGCAATACCATTAACTATTAATTGAGCAAATTGTGCATTCATAGTCTTTACTTGGTTTTCAGTCATTACAGCATAGAAATTCCCTAATTCCTTGATTGCCCCCCTAAAATGGAATTCATCGGGTGCGATGCCGTTGGGGCAAGATTGGAAATGATGCTAACAGAAAAACTTGAGCAACTAAAAGCGTTATTTGTAGAAATGGAGCAGGCAATGATCGCCTACTCTGGTGGCGTTGATAGCACAATGGTCGCCAAGATAGCTTATGATGTGTTGGGCGATCGCGCTTTAGCTGTCACGGCTGTTTCTCCCTCGCTATTACCAGAAGAGTTGGAAGACGCCTCGCTTCAAGCAGCAACGATTGGGATTCCTCATCAAATCATTCAAACCCACGAGATGGAAAATCCCAATTACACCTCCAACCCTGTGAACCGCTGTTATTTTTGTAAAAGTGAACTGCACGACACTCTCAAACCCTTAGCTAGGAAATTGGGTTATCCATATGTGGTGGATGGAGTGAATGCTGATGACTTACACGATTATCGCCCAGGAATTCAGGCGGCAAAAGAAAGAGGTGCGCGATCGCCCTTAGCAGAAGTTGGAATCACCAAAGCTGAAGTCCGCCAAATTTCCCAAGAACTCGGTTTACCTTGGTGGGATAAACCCGCACAACCTTGTCTGAGTTCACGCTTTCCCTACGGCGAAGAGATTACCGTAGCCAAGCTGCAACGAGTCGGTCGGGCAGAAATATACTTACGTAAGTTGGGTTACCAGAATTTGCGCGTGCGTTCCGAGGGAGAGACAGCACGAATTGAATTACCACCAGAACAAATCAAAGAGTTTGTGCTGAAGATTGATTTGCCATCAGTCGTTTCCGCTTTTCAAGAGTTTGGTTTTCTCTACGTCACATTAGATTTAGAAGGTTATCGCAGCGGTAAGTTAAATCAAGTGTTGAATCGAGAAACTTTAGGCGTTAAAGCATAAAATACTAGAGGCGATCAGGTCTAGATGAATACTGTAATTACACCAGAAAGAATCGAGTTGCCTCCTGGCGCTGTCTTGAAACTCTTGGGAAACTGGCAAGACTACCAAAGGCTGCTCTTACAGTTGGGCGATCGCACTATTCCTCGGATTAAATACCGACATAATGAGATTTTGTTGATGGCTCCTTTACCTGAGCATGGACGCAAAGCTAGTTTAGTTGCGGATATCGTTAAAGCTTTGCTTGACTACTTAAACCGAGTATACGACTCATTTACACCCATCACTATGAGCTTGAGCGAAGTCAGCGGCATTGAACCTGACTATTGCTTTTACATTGAGAATTGGCAAAAAGTTCAAGGCAAGGATCGCATCGACTGGCAGAACGAGCCTCCGCCTGATTTGGCGATTCAAATAGATGTTACTAATTATACAGATATCAATGATTATTTACCCTATCGAGTGCCAGAGGTTTGGCTGCTAAAGAATAACCAGTTACTCGTTTATAGATTGCACGGCGAGAGCTACGTACTTGGAGAAAGTAGCTACTTTCCTAATGTTTCAGAAATTGTGCGGCAATGTCTGCAAATTGCAAGCGAGCAGACGACAAGTGAGGCGATTAGGTGGTTAAGAAACTTTTTGCGTGGACAACAGTAGACATGGTTCTAGATTCAGAATAAGCGATTGGGTGAATGCGATCGCCTTTATGCGGGGCTTTGCCCATCGCGTGCCTCCTGCGGAGGAGCTAACGCTAACGCGTAGCGTGTCCGGAGGACTCAGCGGGAGAAAAGCGCCATCGCCCAAGGGGCACTTCTCTAAGCTGATCGCCTTTTACGCGTAGCAGTGTCAAATACAGACTCAGAACGCTTACCGTAACAGATGTAACGGCTAGATAGTCACTCACTCATCCGTTACATCCGTCATTGCATTCGTTACCTCTCTATTCCCTCTCTGCCACTACATCCGCCAATACTATTTCACCTTTTTTGTTAATCTTTACCTGATCGTTGGGAAAATCTTGACTAATCAAATAACGCAAGAGTCCCACTGTCCGGAAGCGCTGATCAATGTGGGGAATTCCTTGATTATCTAGGTGAACGGGGATAATTTTACTCGACACCAAATTTCCCTTGGAGTTTAGTTTGGCTTCTAAAATCATTGAGTAGCCAGTTTGGGCGGCTGTGGATAAAGTTCGGTATCCGAGAAAGTTTCCTAAAGAATAAGCGATCAATTTTCCATTATACATTTCGAGAGCTCTGGGAACGTGAGGACCATGTCCGATGACTAAATCTGCACCTGCATCAATCATGTTCCGAGCAAACTGGATAGAATTGCCTCGGTTTTCGCCATAGAAAAACTCAGTTTTATCTTGAACACGCAGTGCGCTTGTTCCCTCAGCTCCTGCATGCATCGATACAATCACAATACTTGCCTGTGTTTTGGCTTGTTGTACCAATGCTTTGGCTGTTTCTAAATCGTGAATAGAATTATAAAATTCGTAAGGGGCAAACCCAATCATGGCAACAGGAACATTATTCACTTGTAACAAGAGAATTTGATTTTTGTGACCTAATGTTTCGATGCCAACAGCCTTGAGATTCTTTACTGTGTCTTGGAACCCTACCATACCAAAGTCCTGTGCATGGTTGTTCGCAATATTCATCACCTTAAACCCAACATCAGCAAAAAGCTGGGCGTAGCTTGGTGGGGAGCGAAACGCAAAAACTTGTCCTTGACTGATATCTTTGGAGCTGTAGGGGTATTTTGTTAAGCTACTCTCAAAGTTACCAAATAAAAGATCGGCTCTTTGCAGATATGCTCTCACCGAATTTGGTATAAGCTGATTGCGATCGCCTGGAAGTCTGTAGTTAGGGTAATTTGTCCCAGGAATAACATCTCCAACGGCTTGAATAGTGATGGTGTCTGGAGACGCGTTTTCTGGTATCGAGAACTGAACTGGCAGTGTATCTGTATCTGTAGATGTTGTTGCGGCGTTTGTTCGTTGTAATTGCCCAAAGCGGATGAATAACCCTATACCAATGCCTAGGCAAAAACAGAAACTGATAAAACTGAATGGTAGTAATCTCCCAAGCTTTTGATTTACCATACTTGCGCACCTCAGAATATGGCGCAAGTATATCCTAGAAGTGTTAAATGTCAATGTATACTGGGAGTTATTCGCAACATAATTTTTGAGGAATTGCGTTTGACAGCAAACCTATACTTTGTTACAAAAGATGGGCAACTCGAAAGGTTAAGGTTGGGCAACTGCGATGATGAAATAAATATTTATATGCTTAGAGAGCAGCTCGAGGACATTGAAATTAAATTGCTATTAGAAGGGATATATCGTTACTACGGGTTTGATTTTAGAAATTATGCCTTAGCTTCACTCAAACGGCGAATTTGGAACATCATTCAAGCCGAAGGTTTAACCAGTATTTCTGGACTGCAGGAAAAAGTTCTCCATCACCCCGAATATATGGAGAGATTTTTGTACGCTCTTTCAGTTAACGTCACTACCATGTTTCGTGATCCCAGCTTTTTTCTGACATTTAGAAAAAAAGTGGTGCCGTTCTTACGAACTTATCCTTTTATCCGCATTTGGCACGCTGGATGTTCCACGGGTGAAGAAGTTTATTCTATGGCAATTTTATTACACGAAGAGGGGCTTTATCACCGTTGCCGATTGTATGCGACTGATATCAATGACATGGTATTACGAAAAGCTAAAACTGGAATTTATCCACTAGATTTGATGCAAGGTTATACTCGTAACTATTTAGAAGCAGGTGGGAAAAAATCTTTTTCTGAGTATTACACAGCAGCATATAATAATGCAATATTTTCTTCAAATCTTAAAGAAAATATGGTTTTTTCACAACATAATTTAGCGACAGATAATTCCTTTAATGAATTTCATATTATTTTATGTCGCAATGTCTTGATTTACTTTAATCAATCTTTACAACATAGAGTTCATAAGCTTTTTTATGAAAGCCATGTGAAGTTTGGAATATTAGGTTTGGGACGCCAAGAAACGCTGAAGTTCACCCCGCATGAGCAAGACTATGAAGAGTTAGAAGGTGGAGAAAAGCTTTACCGCCGAATTCAGTAAAATGATGAATGCTAAAAAAATCATGATAAAATTTCATCACTTATAATTTATTCTAATTTATCATTCCTAATGACATTTCAACTGGTTGTTGTCGGTGCATCCTTAGGAGGGTTACAAGCCCTTGAAGTCTTACTCGCCGGATTGCCCAGAAACTTCCCAGTACCTGTGGCAATTGTCCAACACCGCCACAAATCTTCTGATGATAAATTGAGAATGATGTTGCAGCAGTATACTCCTTTGGTTGTCATAGAGCCGCAAGATAAAGAAGAAATTGTGCCTGGTTGCATATATTTAGCTCCAGCAGATTATCATTTGATGATAGAAGCGGGAAGTGACTCGGTTCCTTATCCTTGCTTTTCTTTATCTACTGATGCTCCTGTGACTTATGCGCGACCGTCTATAGATGTGCTATTTGAAACCGCTGCCGATACTTATGCCGAAAAATTGATTGGAGTACTCTTGACAGGAGCCAATCATGATGGTAGCGGAGGAATGGCAAAAATCAGGGCACGCGGCGGCAGAACTGTGGTAGAAGAACCTTCAACAGCAGCTTGTCCGACAATGCCGAAAGCGGCGATCGCCCGTGGTGTGGCCCAGAATATTCTACCTCTAGCAGAGATCGCCCCTTTCTTAGTGAAAATTTGTCATTTTTGATAAAGTTCTTTGTGAATTTTTCATAGAACAAAGCTTTGAACTCTAAGCATCAACAATCGACAAATTTATAACTTAAGATAGTGGGAATAGAATCAGCGCAAGCGTCACAGTCAATAGGAAGACGTGAAAACGCCTTAATATATTTCCTAAAGCATACAGATAAAAATGTCATTTGAACCGAAAGTTAACGTTCTGCTGGTAGATGACCATCCAGAAAATTTGTTAGCCCTAGAGGCAATTTTAGACAGCCTAGGTCAAAATTTGGTCAGGGCGACATCGGGTGCAGAAGCACTGCGATGTTTGCTCAATCAGGATTTTGCTGTGATTCTGCTGGATGTGCAGATGCCAGATATGGACGGGTTCGAGACAGCAACCCTGATTCGACAACGAGAGCGATCGCGCCATACGCCAATTATTTTTCTCACAGCGTTTAGCACCAGCGACAACATGGTGTTTAAAGGTTATTCGATTGGTGCTGTAGACTACCTCTTCAAACCCATTAATCCAGAAATTTTGAAATCCAAGGTAGCGGCATTTGTTGATCTGTTCCAGAAAACCGTCGAGGTGAAGCGACAAGCGGCACAACTGGCAGCAATGAATAAGGAACTGAGGAAGCGTGAAGAGATGTTTCGCTCTCTAAGTGCTTGCTCGCCAGTAGGCATTTTTCTAACAGATACATTAGGCAAATGCACGTATATTAATCCTCGCTATCAAGCAATCTATGAGATGACGCTTGAGGAAAGTTTAGGCGACGGGTGGACGCGAGCAATTCATCCAGAAGACAGAGGACGAGTTATTGCCGATTGGTATGCTGTATCCGCTGAAGGTCAAGAATACAGAGGAGAGTTTCGCATACTCACGCCTACAGCAATTGAGCGTTGGGTTCATATGTCTTCGTCTCCGATGCTTTCCGATAAAGGCGAAGTCATCGGTTATGTAGGCACAATAGAAGATATCACAGAGCGCAAACAAGCACAAGAAGAACACATCAAGTTCATCCGCGAACAAACAGCACGACAAGAAGCTGAAACAGCAAACCGTCTCAAGGATGAATTTTTAGCAACCCTTTCCCACGAACTTCGCACACCCTTAACTTCAATACTGGGTTGGGCGAGACTGCTGCGCCAGCGAAAATTGGATGAAAAAGCCGTTGAACGCGCCTTGGAAACAATGGAACGCAACGCGAATTTGCAGGCACAACTCATTGACGATATTTTAGATGTCTCGCGGATTATACGCGGCAAGCTGCATTTGAATCTAAGCCCCGTTAACTTAACATCTCTGATTCCAACAATTGTAGATAGCGTGCGCTTAGAAGCCCAGACAAAAAATATTGAACTTGGGTTTCTCATTGAATCCAGCAATACGGGGAATAACCAGACAACGGCAAACACACAAGAGGACACGCTTGATATCTCGGCGTCTTCCTCAACCTCTGGCTTTGTCGTTTTTGCCGATCCAAAGCGTTTGCAGCAAATTGTTTGGAATTTATTGAATAATGCGCTCAAGTTCACACCCGAAGGCGGAAAGGTAGAGGTGCGATTGTCTATCAGTAGTCCTGAGTTTAGCTTTGAACAACTCAGCACTCAGCAACGTCAGTTGTCTGAAGGGCAACCTTCGCAGGCGAAAAGTTCCTCAGTACTGGTTCAGGTGAGCGATACAGGTAGTGGCATCAGCCCAGATTTTCTTCCTCATGTTTTTGACCGTTTTCGTCAAGCTGATGGCAGCATCACCAGAAACCAAGGTGGGCTAGGACTAGGACTGGCAATTGTACGTTATCTAGTGGAAATGCATGGGGGAAGCGTTGATGCCCAAAGCCCGGGAGTAGGACAGGGGGCAACTTTTACCGTGAGGCTGCCGCTTGTAGATACAGAGAACCCAGAAGACGAGGGGGAGAGGGAGGGCAAGCAATTAGGGGAAATCGGTAGAGATAGGGACGTGGGGAGATGGGATTGGAACACTCACGCAGAAGGTATTACCCCATCCCCCTCATCCTCCCTCCTTAGGGGTTTGCAAGTCCTGCTTGTTGATCACGATACCGATACACGGAACTTCGTCACCACTATGCTGCAACAATTTGGGGCTACAGTGACAGCTGTCGCATCGGTACGAAAAGCGCTTTGGGCTATCGAAAAATCGCCGCCTGATGTCCTAGTGAGTGATCTTGGAATGCCAGAGGAGGACGGCTACACCTTAATTCGTGAACTGAGAAACCTGGAACCCGAAATAGGGGGGCAGATACCAGCCATTGCCTTAACAGCGTGTACCACACAACAAGATTCTACGCGAGCGTTGGAGTCAGGCTTTGAGATGTACGTCACCAAGCCAGTAGAACCAGCTAACTTGATTGATGCAATAGCAAAACTGGCACAACGCAACTGTACAGTTAACAGTGAACAGTTAACAGTGAACAGTTAACAGTGAACAGTTAACAGTGAATAACTGATAACTAACTACGCCACCAAGTCAGGAAAAACCTCCTGAACTGCAGGATGAACTAAGCGATGATCTTGCACGTTCACACCTTTGGCTAATGCTTGGTTATTCGCCAGTGCCTTTATCCCCAAATTCGCTAACTGCAATACATAAGGTAGAGTGCTGTTGTTTAGTGCCTGAGTGGCAGTCCAAGGTACAGCCCCTGGCATATTAGGAACGCCATAATGTACCACACCCTCTTCAATGTATACTGGGTTAGTGTGGGATGTGGCGTGTAAAGTTTCCACGCAACCCCCTTGGTCAACCGCGACATCGACAATCACAGAACCAGGACGCATTTGTTTGACCAAATTGCGTGATACCAAGATGGGTGCCCTGCGTCCCGGTACTAAAACAGCACCGATGAGCAAGTCAGCATCTTTGAGAGCGGTTTCAATATGGGCGGAGTTGCTGTAAAGCAGTTCTACTCTAGAACCAAATAAGGTTTCCAGATAAGCTAAACGCTCGACATTAACGTCTAGAATCTGGACAGCAGCGCCCATGCCCACAGCAATTTTAGCGGCTTCTGTACCCACGACACCGCCACCAAGAATCACGACTTTGCCTGGTTTTACTCCGGGAACACCACCCAACAAAACCCCTCTACCACCTTGCTGACGCTCTAGGAACCTTGCCCCAAATTGTACCGACAAGCGACCAGCAATAATGCTCATGGGAGTGAGCAGAGGTAATTTGTTGCTACCTGGTTGTTCTACAGTTTCGTAGGCGATCGCCGTCACACCGCAATCAATCAGATGTTCGGTTAACTTTCTATCTGCTGCTAGATGCAGATAGGTAAACAAAATTTGCCCCTTCTGCAAAAACTGATACTCAGCAGTGAGTGGCTCTTTGACTTTGACAACAAGTTCGCACTTCCAAGCCGCTTCTTTTGTGGTGACTATCTTAGCACCAGCGCTTGTGTAGTCATCATCTGTAAACCCAGCACCAATACCTGCTTGAGTCTCTACGAAAACCGTATGACCATTTTCCTGTAAGACTCGGACACTAGAAGGACTTAACCCAACCCGAAACTCCTGATCCTTAGTTTCTTTGGGAATACCAATTTCCATTTACTGCCTCTTATGAATTTTTGTGTAGCTTATAGTTTGTCAGTCTCATCCCTAGTCTTTTGAATCAGAGACTACGAATTTAACAAGTCGTTATAAGCGGAAAATCGTAAGTGCAAACACAATACCGAGCGCTCTCGTGTTCAATGGGGAGTCAAATTTGGGTAAGTAAGAAAAATTACTTAGCACTCAGCCCTCAGAACTCAGAGCTTTCTTTCCGACTCAGCATTCAGCACTCGAAACTCAGGACTACTGAACTTCCTCTTATACCAACTAATGTACTTCAAACTTTTGTCCTTGACGATTGCCAAAGTACTTCTACAATAAATTAAGAATCGTAAATAATTGTAAATAGTGGCAACCCTGCTTGATAGCTTAAGCTGTGTTGTCGCTCTTGTTATTCAGTTATAAAGTTCATTTGCCAAAAAGAGGTTTTCAATGATGACACAGACACAGACACAACCACAGCCAAGCGTTACTCCCAAGCTGGAGGAACCAAAGTTCGGTTTTAATGAGTATGCTGAGCGTTTGAATGGTAGAGCTGCAATGATTGGCTTCGTCATCATGGTGGTGATTGAATACGTCACCAACCAAGGTGTTTTATCATGGCTCGGTTTGAGGTAGGATTTTCACAAAGCTAAGACAGTGCTGGTTGTACGCTATAAATGACAAAAAGCAAAGAACCAGCTGGAATATACAGCTGGTTTTGATTTAATTAAGCCTTTATAGCCTTTATAGGGAGCAAAAATGTAGAAAAAAACAAACCGAAAACAATCTACAATGCGTGAATCTGTGAATGCGTGAATTGTAATACGCCCCCACACCCCTAGACCCTCATCTACTTAAGAAAAGTATAATGATATTGAGGCTCTCATCAAAAGCGTCAATTGCGGGTGAGGTATTCTCAGTAAATTTACATAAAAGGTGAACAGGAACCAACGAAGCTGTGATGAATGCTGTATTTCCTCGTTTTTTAAAGTTAGCCTACCGTAAAGAACCACTCATTAGTGTATTGATTACGATGGGAGTGGTAGATGCATTAATTGGTGGATTTGACGATAGCTGGTCGTTGTTCGCTTTTGGCGTGGGAACAGTAGGGATAACGCTAGCTTACAAGTGGTGGCGTATCCAGCAGCACCAACCCCTTCCTGAGGAGCCTGTGGTGCAACATTACCTACCTTCCCGCTCGTCGTCAAGTTCTCCTTTACCCATGCTGAGTGTTTCTAAGAAAAAGCGCCCATATTAGTAGATTTGGTCTGTTGAGATTTGAGATTAGGCGGTTACATGGTTGCTCTTGAAAACCATTTTAACTACGGTATGCTTTGCAACCCTAAGCATCGGTATCCTGATTTGCGGGCGGAGCTTTTCTGCCCGAAAATTTGGTACACCATAGCTTAAGATATTTGAAATATATGTATATAAATAATCACAATAAATTCCTCTCCTAAATCCAAAACGCGTCCCTTGCGCGTGCCCCAAAGGCTCAGCATCCACACCGTAGACAAGGATCTAAATCTCAAATGACCACTGCCAAAAATATTTTAATGCTTATGAGCGTAGCAGGTGCTGTTGCCATGGCTCCCCTAATCCGGATACCACCTGCCATCCCTGCTGAGGTTGAATTTACACCACCTGCCCAACCTACTACGAGCTTAGCTAATCCACAACTAATTTACACCTTTGTAGAGCATTTGGGAACGATTAAATCCCTTGCCTTCACTCCAGATAGCCAAACTCTAATTAGCGGCGGTTCTGATAATGATGGCATCATTCGCTTATGGAATACAACAACTGGCAAAAGACGTGGGATTATCAACAGAGCGCATCAAACAGCGATAGAATCTGTGGTCATTTCTCCAGATGGTCAAACTCTTGTTAGTGGCGGTGATGATAACACGATTAACCTTTGGAACCTGAAAAACAATAAATTTACTCGCTCCTTTGTCGGGCATACGAGCAATGTGCTGTCCTTAGCAGTCACTCCAAATGGTAAAGTTTTGGTTAGCGGTGCCTTGGACGGTATTCGGATGTGGGATTTGCTACAGCAGCGCCCACTTGCTACTTTGACACGCTTTGATAACCTCATTTATACCCTGGCAATTAGTCCTGACGGTCAAACGCTGGCAAGTGGTGACAATATTGGTGTTGTTAAGCTGTGGGATTTGGGTACTGGAAAATTAATCCGTACAGTTCCAGCGGCGCATGCCAATACAGTCACCAAACTCCTGTTTACTCCAGATGGAAATACCTTGATCAGTGCTAGCCGCGATCGCACGATTAAACTCTGGAATGCCAGCAGTGGAGAATTAGTTCGCACCTTGACAGGACACAACAATTGGGTGAATACAATAGCTATTAACCCCAACGGACAAACCCTTGCCAGTGGTGGTAGAGATGGAATTAAGCTGTGGAATTTAACAACAGGCGAGTTATTAAATACATTTTATGGACATTCTGACTGGGTTAGCGCCATAGCCTTTAGTCCGGATGGGACAAAGCTTGCTAGTGGGGGATTTGATAGAAGAGTCAATATTTGGCTACTTCAATAGTTCTTTCCAATTGTGACGCGACAGCAGGGATTGGCAGCATTGAAAGCGGCTAAGCTGAATTCAATGGCTCATTGATGTTTAACTGAGCGTTTTGTTCATGCCTTTGCAAGCGCTTCAGCACTATGCAACCAACATGGGAAGACGCGGATATTCCCCTGAAGTGATCGTTGTGCTTATCCGCAAAGTTTTTGAAACGCCAAAACCGAAAACGCGATATGCGATCGCCGAAGGCGGGGCTTCGCCCATCGCGCCCAATCCCTTGGGCGAAAACTAGCTGTATCTCTTGCTGCGTTAGAATTTTGGCACGATCATGCCGATTGATTTTCATCGCCAGACCAAAAACCACTGTGATCCACAGCTTACAATTAAAAGCCCCCAGTGGGTGCTATTACTGGAGGCTTCTGCTGAACCGATTTCATTGGCTCAATACTATCGATGCGAATATTTGTAAATCCCCTTTCTAAAGCTGGAGTTTTAGTAACAAGTATTTGTGTTAATTAATACATAATTTAAATGCTGAACATAAAACCCCCAGTAGATGCTACTACTGGAGGCTGAAACTGCTATTCAATTTCTTGCATTCGCTTCATACTATCTATGGGAGATTTTGTAAAACCCTTTCTAAAGGTGGAGTTTCAGTGACAAAAAGCTGTGTTAGCTAATACATTGGCATGATGCGCTATTGAATACAAAAAGCCCCCCAGGAGGACATACTGGAGGCTGGTTTAATGACAGCAATTCAATCGTTTGCATTCACTTCATACTATCTATGGGAGATTTTGTAAAACCCTTTCTAAAGTTGGAGTTTAGATGACAAAAGATTGTGTTAATCGATACAGTACCATGACGCACTCTATTAAATACAAAAAACCTCCAGTAGATGCAACTACTGGAGACTATCTACTAAAACCGTTTTCGTTCGCTCCATACTATCGATATGAATATTTGCAAATATCTTTCTAGAGCAGGAGTTCAAATTACAAGTTTTTGTGTTGGTTAATACAAGGTATAAAGAAGTTTTATTTTCTCACCCTATTTTTATTAAGTCTTTATCAGAACTGATAATGTGTGGAAATTATTTATGTTTGACTGATTTTTCGATTCTTGTCTGATTTCTAAACTCTGGCTGAAAAGATTGCCCTATCAGCATTCCCACACCTAGAAGCGCGATTAATCCCCCAGCAATCGCCTTTATTGGAATATGTGCAAAACTGATGCGGTGCGAGTCATAGCGGCTAAATGCCCAAAGTACCATTGCATACTGCCAAGGATTAAAGTCGTGCCATTCCCGCGATTTCTCAAGCTTGATATTGCAATGCTTGAATTGATTGTGTAGCACGTCTTCTACAGTTGCCATGTCTTGAACATAGATTCCTTTGATACAATTTAGGGATTTTTGAAGCACTGGAGGATTAGCCGTAGTTCCAGTGGTTTCTGTTTTTTGGTAAGTACTTAAAACAATTAGTTTATTAACTTTAATATCAGTGTTTATTGTGCAATGCTGCTTGAGAAAAATTGAGAATTAACAAAACAAGGTTTTAGGACTTACGCATTGACAAAAAACATCATCCATGTGTACTAGGCAGCACAAGTCTTGGTGAGATTGTCCACAATGTACTCACGCACAACGAAAGTGAATAAATTTCTTTGCAATTCATACCAA
>JAESFT010000138.1_pt1 | contig 89066 bp, 86 predicted proteins | sample 9269451 | NCBI WGS metagenome assembly JAESFT01 (sample SAMN14502557, study PRJNA617106) | algae metagenome | isolation source: Scytonema hyalinum WJT4-NPBG1 and co-occurring heterotrophs from well... | place: USA: Mojave Desert, Joshua Tree National Park, California | collected 2006-05-25 | reverse complement strand
CGGAAAGTGTGGGGAAATCCGCGCCATCTGCCGCTCGCTCAGCAGAAATAGACCGCTCATCAGCGCCTCCTCTACAGGGACACTGAATCAGCCCTCAGCCGAGATTAATAGGTCCTGAGCCTAGACCCTCTTCGTCCTCGGTGAAGCGGGTTCCCTCGCGGACGTTGAAATGGAAGCGTGGCACTGCGGGGCTCTCCAAGCGGCCATAAACGCTACCAACCTGTGCATTGATCCACCAGCCCGGCCGATAGCGGAAGAGCACCAACCGCAGTCGAAAGCCGCGTTGGGGATGCCAAATCTAACATCGCCATTCCAGGAGCCCCCCTCACCCGGTCGCCCAAGCGCGACTCGAGCTCTCCGCGCTCGCCGGGAGAGGAGAAGCTCGCGACCGAGCTATTGCGCCTGAGGTCCCAGTTGCAGCGGGGCTGCGGCCGGCGGGCGCGCCGGGCGGGGTTGAGCCGGTTGGCTGGCCGGAGCCGGTGCGGGAGCTGCCGCTGCCGTAGGCGCGGCCGCCGTTCCGACGAGGCCCAGCCGCGCGGCGAGCTGGGCGGCGCGCCCTTCCGTGTAGCGGGCATTGCAGAAGCCGTGATTGGCCTCGCCACGGTAGTTGCGGCACACCGTTTCGCGCTCGGACGAGAAGCCCGCCTGCTCGGACACGATGGGGCGCACATCCGGCCCGGCCGCTCGCTGCGAGAGAACCCGGTAGTTTTCCCGCACGGTGCGGTCGGCGTGGCCGCGATCCTGTTCGATGGTCCGGGCCAGGGGCGCAAGGGCTGCGGGATCGGGGCCCCACAGGCCCCGCGGGTCGACGCGGCAATCGGAGGCCTCGATGGCGCAGATCTGCGTCGGCGCCCGCATCCACAAGGCTCCGTCGAGGACGCTTGCGGTGAGCGCACAGGAGGGCGCGGCGATTTCGAGGCGCAGCAGCCCATCCGGGCGCCCGCGCAAGGACACGGCTAAGGGCTCCGCGAGGTCCACCGTGCAGGCCTCGCCGGGCCGCGAGATCCGCGTGCCCTCAAAGGTGAGCCTGGCGCGCCATTCCTCGCGGCCGACCCGCTCGAGCCGCAGGGATCCCTCGCCGCCGTTGCGCCTGAGCTGGCGCCCGAGCACGGAATCCTCGGACGGGAGCTTGGCGGCGACGGGCCGGGGCGGCGCAGGCTCCGCGGGGGCGACGGGCGCCGCCGGCACGGGAGCCGGCGCGGGCGCCTGCGGGACCGGTTGCGGCGGGGGCGCCGCGGGCGGTCCGCCGAGCCACGAGGGCAGCTGAAAACCTTGCGCAGCCGCCGGCACGGCAGCCCCCATGACGACGAGGGCCGGCACGGGCGCGGCAGCCCCCAGCGCCAGGAGCATGGCGAGCCGTTTGAAGGTAGGGGCAGGACGGGGGCGCATGGTCCCGGTGCCTAGCACAGGCCGGACGGCTTGCGAGTGGCAGGAAAGCCACATCGGGGCCGACGCGGGGCAGGCCCGCCGCGGAAACGACGGTGCCGCCAGGGTATTTCAGCCGCTGCCGCGCTGGTGCCGTCCTGTTGCAGGCGCTGTCTTGCGACGTTCTGGACCCCTCCTTATATCAGCGCCAGTGCAGGGGACGGCCGTTGGGGCGCCCTCTGTTCCTAGCAACAATTTTGGACGCCATGGGCCGAGCTGCTTTTGGGGCTCGGCGGTCTGCTTTGAAAGTGAGGGATCCCGCCATGGGTAAAGTGATCGGTATCGATCTCGGCACCACCAATTCCTGCGTGGCCGTTATGGAAGGCACGCAGCCCAAGGTCATCGAAAACGCGGAAGGCACGCGCACGACTCCGTCGATCGTCGCCTTCACGGACGACGGCGAGCGCCTCGTCGGCCAGCCGGCCAAGCGCCAGGCGGTCACGAACCCCGAGCGCACCTTCTTCGCCATCAAGCGCCTCATCGGGCGCACCTTCGACGACCCCATGACCAAGAAGGACATGGGCCTCGTCCCCTACAAGATCACCAAGGGCGCCAACAACGACGCCTGGGTCGAGGCGGACGGCAAGACCTATTCGCCCTCGCAGATCTCCGCCTTTACGCTGCAGAAGATGAAGGAGACGGCGGAATCCTATCTCGGCCAGCCCGTCACGCAGGCGGTCATCACGGTTCCGGCCTACTTCAACGACGCCCAGCGTCAGGCCACCAAGGATGCCGGCAAGATCGCGGGCCTCGAGGTGCTGCGCATCATCAACGAGCCCACCGCCGCGGCCCTCGCCTATGGCCTCGACAAGAAGCAGCAGGGCACCATCGCGGTCTATGACCTCGGCGGCGGCACCTTCGACGTGTCGATCCTCGAGATCGGCGACGGCGTGTTCGAGGTGAAGTCCACCAACGGCGACACCTTCCTCGGCGGCGAAGACTTCGACATGCGCCTCGTCGAGTATCTCGCGTCCGAGTTCAAGAAGGAGCAGGGCATCGACCTCACGAAGGACAAGCTCGCGCTCCAACGCCTGAAGGAAGCCGCCGAGAAGGCGAAGATCGAGCTGTCCTCCGCCTCGCAGACCGAGATCAACCTGCCCTACATCACGGCGGATGCGTCGGGTCCGAAGCACCTCACCCTGAAGCTCTCGCGCGCCAAGTTCGAGCAGCTTGTGGACGATCTCGTCCAGAAGACGATCGAGCCCTGCCGCAAGGCGCTGAAGGATGCCGGTCTCACGGCCGGCGAGATCGACGAGGTGGTGCTCGTCGGCGGCATGACCCGCATGCCGAAGATCCAGGAGGTCGTGAAGACCTTCTTCGGCAAGGAGCCCCACAAGGGCGTCAACCCGGACGAGGTCGTCGCCATCGGCGCCGCGATCCAGGCGGGCGTGCTCCAGGGCGACGTGAAGGATGTGCTGCTCCTCGACGTGACCCCGCTGTCGCTGGGCATCGAGACGCTGGGCGGCGTGTTCACGCGTCTCATCGACCGCAACACCACGATCCCGACCAAGAAGAGCCAGGTCTTCTCCACCGCCGAGGACAACCAGAACGCGGTGACGATCCGGGTCTTCCAGGGCGAGCGCGAAATGGCGGCGGACAACAAGCTGCTCGGCCAGTTCGACCTCATGGGCATTCCGCCCGCGCCCCGCGGCATGCCGCAGATCGAGGTGACCTTCGACATCGACGCCAACGGCATCGTGAGCGTCACCGCGAAGGACAAGGCGACCGGCAAGGAGCAGCAGATCCGCATCCAGGCCTCGGGCGGTCTCTCGGACGCCGACATCGACAAGATGGTGAAGGACGCCGAAGCCCACGCCGCGGAAGACAAGAAGCGTCGTGAGCTCGTGGAGGCCCGGAACCAGGGCGAGAGCCTCATCCATGCCACCGAGAAGTCGGTGAAGGAGCATGGCGACAAGGTTCCGGAGGCCGACAAGCAGGCCATCGAGACCGCCATCGACGCCCTGCGTCAGGCGCTCGCCGGCGAGGACGTCGAGGTGATCACGGCCCGCACCACGGACCTGATGCAGGCTTCGATGAAGCTGGGCGAGGCCATGTACGCCGCGGCCCAGGCCGCGGAGGGCGCTTCCTCCGAGGGCGGCGAGCCCAAGAAGGACGATGTCATCGACGCCGACTTCCAGGAAGTCGACGAAGGCGACAAGAAGAAGCGGGCGTAAAAATCGGCGAATGGGGGTGGCGAGTGGCGAATGGAGAGACGGCCGTGACGGTTCGTTTCCCACTCGCCATTCGCCATTCTCTATTCGCCCCTTGAAGGGGCACACGCGCCGATGTCCAAGCGCGACTACTACGAGGTCTTAGGGGTCGAGAAGACCGCGAGCGAGGCGGAGCTGAAATCCGCGTTCCGCAAGCTCGCCATGAAGTATCACCCGGACAAGAACCCGGGCGACAAGGACGCCGAGGTCCAGTTCAAGGAGATCAACGAGGCGTACCAGACCCTGTCGGACGCCCAGAAGCGGGCGGCCTACGACCGCTTCGGCCACGCGGCCTTCGCCAATGGCGGCGCCGGCGGGCCGGGCTTTGACGCCAATTTCTCCGACTTCATGAGCGACATCTTCGAGAACTTCTTCGGAGACGGTCGCAGCCGGGCGCGCGGCGCCGGCGGGCGCGAGCGCGGGGCGGACCTGCGCTACAATCTGGAGATCTCGCTGGAGGAAGCCTTCCACGGCAAGACCGCGACGATCACGATCCCGACCTCCATCTCCTGCGAGGCGTGCTCGGGCACCGGCGCGAAGCCGGGCTCGAAGCCGAAGGCCTGCCCGACCTGCGCGGGCTATGGCCGCGTGCGGGCGCAGCAGGGCTTCTTTTCCATCGAGCGCACCTGTCCGAACTGCCACGGGCGCGGCGAGACCATCGACGATCCCTGCGGCCAATGCGGCGGGGCGGGCCGCACCACCCGCGAGCGCACGCTCTCGGTGAACGTGCCCGCGGGCGTCGAGGACGGCACGCGCATTCGGCTCGCGGGCGAGGGCGAATCGGGCCTGCGCGGCGGGCCGGCGGGCGACCTCTACATCTTCGTGGCCTTGAAGCCCCACACCTTCTTCCAGCGCGACGGGGCGGACCTGTTCTGCCGCGTGCCGATCTCCATGGTGACGGCGGCCCTCGGCGGCGAATTCACCGTGCCGACGCTCGACAATTCCGACGCCAAGGTGAAGGTCCCGGAGGGCACGCAATCCGGCAAGCAGTTCCGCCTGCGCCACAAGGGCATGCCGGTGCTGCGCTCCCGCGATGTCGGCGATCTCTACATCCAGGTGGTGGTCGAGACCCCCCAGAAGCTCACCAAGCGCCAGCGCGAACTCCTCATGGAATTCGACGGCGAGTGCTCGAAGGAAAATCACCCCGAGAGCTCGGGCTTCTTCTCGCGGGTCAAGGAGTTCTTCGACGGCTTCGGCGGGGCTGCGAACTAGGGAAGCGACTGCGGAAATCCTCTGCAACCGAGATGGCTTCGGCGGCTCGGACACCTGAACCATCGGCTGCGGAGAATTCTCTGCCGCCACGATGGATCAAGCGAGCTTGACCTTCGTTATGGATGGGCCCTAGACGGAGACGCTAGGCACTCAGGGGTTAGCCGGGAACAAGGGATCTCACTGTGCTCCAATCGTTCCAGCGGCCCTCCCCCCGTAAGCCGCCTCTTTCCAAAGACCGCTTCGCCGACGAAACCCGCTTCCTGCGCACCTGGCTCGAGCGGCCCCTCGTCATCGGGGCCGTCACGCCCTCCAGCCGCGTTCTCGCCCGCACCATGGCGTCCTATGTGGACCCTCGCATCCCCGGCCCGGTGATCGAGCTCGGGCCCGGCACCGGTCCCGTCACCGACGCCCTCATCCGCCGGGGCGTGGCGCAGGACCGCCTGGTGCTCGTGGAATACAGCCCGGAATTCTGCCAGCTCCTGAAGCGGCGTTTTCCCAAGGCCACCATCATCCAGGGCGACGCCTACGACCTCAACGACACCCTCGACGGCATCCTGAAGGAGCCGGCCGCCGCCACCGTGTCGAGCCTGCCGCTCTTCACCAAGCCCATGGACAAGCGCCTGGAGCTGCTGGCCGCCGCGCAGAACCTGATGCACCCGAACGCGCCGTTCATTCAGTTCACCTACGCGGTGGTGCCGCCGATCCCGGCGCGCTCGCGGGATTACACGGCGCGCGGCTCGAACCGCATCTGGCTCAACCTGCCCCCGGCACGGGTGTGGGTCTATCGGCGCTCCGCGTGAGCGCGCTGACCAATCCCGCGGACCCCCGCGACCGGCTCATCATCGCCCTTGATGTCGCCTCCGTGGACGAGGCCCGCGCCCTGGTTCGGCGCATCGGCGACGCGGGCACCTTCTACAAGATCGGCTACCAGCTGGCTTATGCCGGCGGCCTTCCCTTCGCGGAGGAGCTGATCGCCCAGGGCAAGCGGGTGTTCCTGGATCTGAAGCTCCACGACATCGGCAACACGGTGGAAGAGGGCGTGCGCTCGGTGGCCCGCCTCGGCGCGAGCCTGCTCACGGTGCACGCCTATCCCCAGACCATGCGCGCGGCGCTCAAGGGCAAGGAAGGGTCCGACCTCGCGATCCTCGCCGTGACCGTGCTCACCTCCTACGACGACGTGGACCTCGCGGATGCAGGCTACGACCTCACCCCGGCCGAACTCGTGGCGCGCCGCGCCGCGCAGGCCCGCGATCTCCACATCGACGGCATCGTCTGCGCGCCGACAGAAGCCGCGAGCGTGCGCGCGCTTGTGGGACCCGAGCGCCTCATCGTGACCCCGGGCGTGCGCCCCGCCGGCGCGGAGGTGGGCGATCAGAAGCGGGTGATGACGCCGGCGGACGCGATCCGCGCCGGCGCGAGCCATCTCGTGGTCGGCCGCCCGATCACCGGCGCCCCCGACCCGCGTCAGGCCGCCGACGACATCGCACGGGAAATCGCCGCCGCGCTCTCTTGACCGCCGGCCCGGCTTCCGTTTCCGTGCGCCTCCCATCGAGGAGGATCGCGCCCATGCCGAAAGGCTACATCATCGCCCGCGTGACGGTTACGAACCCCGAGGCCTATGCGGAATACGCCAAGGGCGCCACGGAGGCGATCAAGCAATATGGCGGCCGCCCCCTCGTGCGCGGCGGCGCCCATGAGGCGCTGGAAGGCCAGGCCCGCGCCCGCAACGTGGTGATCGAGTTCGATTCCGTCGAAGCCGCGCGGCGCTACTACAACTCCCCCGAATACCAGGCCGCCAAGGCGAAACGCGAGGGCGCCTGCGAGGGCGAGTTCGTGCTGGTGGAAGGCGCGGCGTAGGGAGGGCCATACCGGCCCACGGATGTCGGGTCGCTCGCGCGACGTCGAATAGGAGAAGCACGATGGCAAAGGGCTACTGGATCGCGCGCGTCGACGTGCACAACACCGAAGCCTACAAGGATTACGTGGCCTCCAACGGTGTGGCCTTCGCCAAATTCGGCGGGCGGTTCCTCGTGCGCGGCGGGCAATTCGAAAACCCGCAGGGCACGAGCCGCAGCCGCAACGTGGTGATCGAGTTCCCCTCCTATGAGGTGGCCCTCGAGTGCTGGAACTCGCCCGAATACAAGGCCGCGAAGGCCAAGCAGCAGGGCGGCGCCGAGATGGATATGGTGATCATCGAGGGCTACGACGGCCCGCAGCCGGGATGACCCCGAGCGACATCCGCATCCGCCTCGCAACGGAGGCGGATGTTCCAGCCCTTCAGGCGCTGGAGCGTGATTCCGCCGAGATCTTCCGCGAGGCGGGTTATTGGGCTCCCGTTCTCGAGACCGTCCGCACCGCCCTCGATCACGCGCAAGGAATCGCGGGCGGCCATAGCTGGGTCGCGGTCGACGCAAGCGAAGCGCCGATCGGCTTTGCGCTGTGCTCCATCGTGGACGGCCATCTCCACCTCTTCGAGCTCGCGGTGGCGCGGCGGCATCAGGGGCGAGGCGTGGGAACGCGGCTTCTTGGCGTCGTTATCGACCACGCGCGATGGCGCTTCGATCCTTGCGTGACGCTCACCACAGACCGCTTCGTCCCCTGGAACGCGCCCTTCTATGCGCGGCACGGCTTCATCGCCCTCGATTCGGCCAGGCTCTCCCATGAACTCGCAGCCGTGCTCGGGGCGGAGATCGCATCGGGCTTCGATCCGGAGCGCTGGATCGTGATGGCCAAGGTGCTGTGAACCCGCCGCGCGGGCGGCCCATACCCGCCGGCGTGAGGCGGAGGATGTGAACCTTCCCGCCGCCGCGCGGGAGGGCTATACCCGCCGGCGTGAAGCGGAGGATCGGATGACCGACATGCGGCTCGTGGTGGTGGGCGCCGGCGGGCGCATGGGACGCACGCTCGTGAAGGCGGTTGCAGACACGCCCGGCTGCCGGCTCGTCGGCGCCATCGAGCGCGAGGGCTCGCCCGTTCTGGGCGAGGATGCGGGCGTGCTCGCGGGCACCGGCGAAGCGGGCGTGCCCGTCACCGACGACCCCCTCCCCGTGTTTGCGCAGGCCGACGGCGTTCTCGACTTCACCGCGCCCACCGCCACGGCAGCCTTCGCGGCCCTCGCGGCCCAGGCCCGCATCGTGCATGTGGTGGGCACCACGGGGCTGCAGGAGGCGGACTTCACGAAGCTCGAAGCCGCCGCGCGCCATGCGCGGATCGTGCAGTCCGGCAACATGTCGCTCGGCGTGAATCTGCTGGCCAATCTCGTGCGCCAGGCCGCGGCGGCGCTGGGCGAGGACTTCGACATCGAGATCCTCGAAATGCACCACCGCGCGAAGGTGGATGCACCCTCCGGCACCGCGCTGCTGTTGGGCGAGGCCGCCGCCGAGGGGCGCCGCGTCTCGTTGAAGGAGCGCTCCGTGCGTGTGCGCGACGGCCATACGGGCGCGCGCCATGCCGGCGATATCGGCTTCGCCACGCTCCGCGGCGGCTCGGTGATCGGCGAGCATTCCGTGATCTTCGCCGGCGCCGGCGAACGCATCGAACTCGTGCACCGCGCCGACGACCGGGCGCTGTTCGCCCGCGGTGCTGTGAAGGCTGCCCTGTGGGCCTTCGACAAGAAGCCGGGCTACTACACCATGGCGGACGTGCTGGGGCTTCGGAGCGCCTGAGCGGATCGGTCGGTGTGCCTGCACCCGGGAGGCATTCATCCCTCCCCTCAGGGGAGGGTGGCACCCGAAGGGTGACGGGTGGGGTGTTGCGCGAAGCGCATCCTGCGATGCTGGGCCTAGAACTCGCCTTGCGGCGAACACCCCACCCCTACCCCTCCCCTGAGGGGAGGGAGAGCACAACGAGCAGCCCTGCGGGTTTGAACGGTCCACGACGATGATCACCCTTGCGCCCGGCCTCACCTATCGGCCCGATTACCTCGACCGCGCCGCGCAGGAGCGGTTGCTGGCGGAAGTCGTGGCGGTGATTGCCGCGGCGCCCCTCTTCACGCCGCGGATGCCGCGGACGGGAAAGCCGTTCTCGGTGCGGATGACGAATTGCGGTGCCCTTGGCTGGGTGTCGGACGAGCGGGGCTATCGCTACCAGCCGGCCCATCCCGAAACCGGCGCGCCCTGGCCCGCGATTCCCGCCATCGCACTCGAGGCCTGGCGGGAGTTGTCGGGCTATCCCCATCCCCCGGATGCCTGCCTGGTCAACCTCTACGGGCCGGGCGCCCGCATGGGGCTGCATCAGGACCGGGACGAGGAGGCGTTCGACGCGCCCGTGGTGTCGCTGTCGCTCGGCGCCACGGCGATCTTCCGCATCGGCGGCCTGGAGCGGCGCGATCCCACCCGCTCGATCCGCCTGCGCTCCGGCGACGCGGTGGCCTTCGGCGGGCCCTCGCGTCTTGTCTTCCACGGCATCGACCGCCTGATGCCGGAGGGCTCCGGCCTCGTCGAGGGCGGCGGACGCATCAACCTGACGCTGCGGAAGGTCAAGGCAGCCTGAGTGCGTTCCCCTCCCCCCTTGCGGGGAGGGGTAAAGGGGTGGGGGTTGTGAAGGAGGCACCGCTTCCTGCCCTCTCCCCCCTTGTGGGGGAGAGCTGGAGAGGGGGGTATGGCGATGAGAGCGGATGCAGCACAGAAGGAATCGCTCCGCGAGCGTTCCTGCGGAACGCATACCCCCTCCCCTACCCTCCCCCACATGGGGGGAGGGGTTCACGGAAGCACCCTGCTCCACCGACCAGCCTCGACCCGTTTCTAGGGACAGGGGAGCCAGGCCCTGCGAGGATGCGCCTCACTGGGGGGGTACGCCGCACGGTGCAATCCGTGTTAGGGAGCCCGCGCTCCGCCGGGCCGACCAGCCGGCGATCCGCCATCCTGCTCCACCGGGCCAAGACCTCAGGGAGCACCGAGAGAGGACCCCCATGAACCTGTCGCCCACCTTCGACATCGCCGTGCCGCTCGCTCCCGTGAACTCCCACAACGAGTGGGACCCCTTGGAGGAGGTTATCGTCGGCCGTCTGGAAGGCGCGACGATCCCCTCGAACCACCCGGCCGTGACCTGCAACATCCCCGGCAAGGCCGCCCGCGCGGCGCACGGGCTCGTCGCCGGCATGCGCTACCCGAAGATCATGGTGGAGCCCGCGCAGCAGGAGCTCGACGGCTTCGTCGCGCTCCTCACCTCGCTCGGCATCACCGTGCGCCGCCCCGACGCCATGAACTACAAGAAGCGCTTCGGCGCGCCGGAATGGTCGTCGCGGGGCTTCTGCAACGCGTGCCCGCGCGACTGCATCATCGTGATCGGCGACGAGATCATCGAAACCCCGATGGCGTGGCCCTCACGCTATTTCGAGACGCATTCCTACCGCCCGCTGCTGAAGGAATACTTCCACGCCGGCGCGCGCTGGACCTCGGCACCGAAGCCGGAGCTGAAGGACGATCTCTTCGATCCCACCTACAAGATTCCGGAAGAGGGCGAGCCCTCGCGCATCATCCTCACCGAGTTCGAGCCGGTGTTCGACGCCGCCGACTTCATGCGCTGCGGCCGCGATCTCTTCGTCACGCGCTCGAACGTCACGAATGCCGCCGGCATCGAATGGATGCGCCGGCATCTCGGCCCCCGCGGCTATCGCATCCACGAGGTGGAGACGCGCTGCCGCACGCCGATGCACATCGACACGACCTTCGTGCCGCTGGCGCCCGGCAAGCTGCTCATCAATCCCGAATACATCGACGTGAACCGGCTGCCCGAGGTCCTGAAGTCCTGGGACATCCTCATCGCGCCGGAGCCGAACCCGATCAACGACCGCATGCTGCAGATCACCTCCATGTGCGGGAAGTGGCTGTCCATGAACGTGCTGATGATCGACCCGAAGCGCGTGATCGTGGAGCGCCATCACACGGGCATGATCAAAGCGCTGGAGCAGTGGGGCTTCGAGCCGATCCCGTGCGACTTCCTGCACTACGCGGCCTTCGGCGGCGCCTTCCATTGCGCCACCCTCGACGTGCGCCGCCGCGGCACGCTCGAAACCTACTTCTAGGGACCGTTTGCGTTTCGGCGGCGGCATCTCCGCCGCCGAAATCTTCGCGGGCTCAAGCGCGCGATGAAAGTCTTTTCTCGACGTGATCGCGTGTTCTTCCGCACGGTAACGGAAGGCTAACCATGGTCTGACATCGTTGGAGCGAACCCAAGAGGGTTCGCGTTCTTCCTTCACCTCGTGAAGGCGTACCCCGATGACGATCCTGGACCCCAAGACCGGCCTCAAAGTGGATCTGCAAACCGGTTCGACGCGCCGACCCGCGGAGCGCGGGGCTGCGGGCGCGAGGATCGAGGGAGCGCCGAAGAACGCCGCCAAAGGCGCGCGCGACGAGCAGGCCGTGCCGGCGAAACCCGCGCGCTAAAGGCTCTCGAACGTCACGCCACCGAAGGCCGCAACCCCGCACGTCGGTTAGAGCATCACGCGGCCAGAACCGCGCACGCGTCGGTTAGAGCTTCACGCGGCCGGGAGCCGGAATCGCCAGACGCCGCGCCTTCGCGGAGCGATAGCGGCCGTGGGCGGTAATGCGGGCGCCCATCTCCTGAGCGGTCGTCCAGCGCCGGATCATGGACGGCGCGCAGCGCACCAGGAACTCCCCGGCATAGGCGAGATCAGAATGGGCGAGATGCGGCTCGTTGACGATCCAGGACACGCTGAGGGTCTTGGTGGGCTTCGCCTGCGGGATCCCGGCGGTCCGCGGCCCCGTGCCCTCCGCGGGCAGCGGCGCGAGCAGCATGAAGGCCGGCTTGTCCACCTTCAGCTCCTCGATGGCCAGCGACTGGCCCGAGGGGTTGTGGATCTCGATGCGGCCGACGAACCAGCCGAGTTCGGGCGACGGGGTGAGCTTCAGCTCCGCCCAGGGGAGCTGGCCCTCCTTGCGCAGGCGCCGGTCGCGCCGGATGCTCCAGCGGTTCCACAGGCCCAAGAGCAGCGCCAGCGCGCCGACCACGAGGGCGGCAACGGCAACGGCGGCGATGGCTTGGGGGGTCTGGGGCCACACGGCAGAACACTCCGGGACGAACGGGCCCCCTCTCTAAACAGGTTCTGAACCGCTCGCCAATGTCGCACGAGACTTTGCAGAAAGGTGGGGTTTGTCTCTGGAGCTTTTTTCGCGGCGTGGCGTTGAAGGATCAACAAGGGATCAGCGGGATTTGGTTGTGGAGGTTGCGTTGACCGCCCTGCGTTATTCGATCCTGTTCCCGATCCTCGCGATCGTGGCTCCCCTTGCCATCGCCCCGGCCTCCGCCCAGACCCAGTGCGGTCCGCGCCAGGAGGTGGTGAAGTCCCTCGGCGACCGCTTCAAGGAAGCCCCCGTCGGCATGGGCATGACCCTGCCCGGGCAGGTTCTGGAGCTCTTCGCCTCCAAGACCGGCTCCTGGACGATGGTGATCACCAACGCCGATGGCCGATCCTGCCTCCTCGCCGCGGGCGAGAACTGGGACATGATCCAGGTCGCCAAGGGCACCCCGATCAGCTACTGACCGGACGTTCCTTCAGGCTGCCGTACCCCGATCAGCTCCTGACCGGGCCCCCTCCGGGTTGAAGCGGACCGAGGCACGTCACGCCTTTGCGTGCGGCGCCGCGCTCACGGGCTCGGCGCCACGAAGCGCACCACTGCGCTCTGCTGGCGGAACGCCGCGATCGCCTGCTGGATCTCGGCCTCCGAGAGCGGCTTGTCGCCGATCCGCACCACGAAGATCCCGCCGGGCCGCGGGCCGTCCACGATCACGGCGCGCCGGCTCTGCAGCACGCCCGCGATCTGCGCCGCCGTCGCCTCCGGCGCGAAGGTGACGAGGAGACGCGAGCCTGCCACAGCCGCCGACCCCGATGCCATCTCGAAGCCGGGCACCCGCTGGCCCACCATCAGGCTTCCCAGGATACCCGCCTGCACCGCAATGAGCAGCGCCGCCGCCACGGCGCTCCAGGCCAGCGCCTTGGGGGAAAGCCGGTCGAGGAGGCCCCCGAAGCGGCTCATGAGGCCGGCACTCGCGGGCTTCGCCTGGGGTCCGGCAGTGTCGATGCGGGCGAAAAGCGCGTCCCGGGCCCGGGACGAGGGCACGCCGAGGGATTCGTTCAGCGCAATCGTCTCCTCCCGCTCCTCCTCGGCCAGAGCGGCGCGGCGGGCGACCGCCGGTTCGCGGGCCAGCGCCGCCTCGACGCGGGCGCGGTCGGCGGCCGAGAGCCGGCCCGTGGCGTGCCAAGGCAGGAGTTCGTCGATGGCGTCGGGCGCATCACGATTGTCGGTCATCAGGGCCATCCTCGGTCGGTGACGTCAGGCTCCTCGGGGCGCCTGCATCACGGTTGTCCTCGATCCGTGACATCCGACGCCCGGGGGCGCTGTCGGTCATCAGGGCCATCCTCGGTCGATGCCGGCAGCGGTGAGGATGTCCGAGAGGCGTTTGCGCGCGTGGAACATGCGCGTCTTCACCGTGCCCTCGGGAATCTTCAGGATTTCCGCCACCTCTTCGACGCTCCTCTCGTGGTAATAGACGAGGTCGATCACCTCGCGGTGCTCGACGCTCAACCGGTCCAGGCAGTGCCGCAGAACCGCGGCCTTGCTGGCCTTCTGCACCGTCACCTCGGGGGTGTCGGCGTCGTCCTCGACCGCCTCCGCGACCTCCGGCTCGAGGGCCACGTCCCGGCGCTTGCGCAGCACCGAGAGGGCCTTGAAGCGGGCGATCGACAGGAGCCAGGTCGTGACGCTGGAACGCGCCTCGAAGCGGCCGGCCTGCTGCCACACGTCGAAGAACACCTCGCTCAGCGTGTCCTCGGCGGAAGCCTCGCCCACGAGCCGCACCAGGAAGCGGAAGACGCGCACATGGTGGCGGCCATACAGGGTCTGCATGGCCGCGCGGTCCCCGGCGGCGATCCGCCGGATGAGTGCCTCGTCGTCCCCTGGATCGGTCGTAACGATCGATCGCTCCCGTTAGTCGCGCGAGGGGGCGGACGGGTTCACGCCAACCGTTCGAATGTCCGCGGAAACCTTCGGAGAGGCCGAGGCCTGGGGCTTCGCGCCCGGGCGTTCCAGAACCGCGAGCGCATCCGTGAAGCCCGCGCCGAAATCCGGATCCTGCCCCGCGGGTCCGAGATCCCGCGCCGCGGCCACGAGGGCGGCGCGCACCTCGTCCGGGGTGAGCTTCGGCTGCGCCTGGAGCAGCAGCGCCACGACGCCCGCCACATGGGGCGCCGCCATGGAGGTGCCGGACGAGAGCTGGTAGGCGCCGCCCGGCGCCGGCATCAGAATATCGACCCCCGGCGCCGAGACGCAGATATGGGAGCCGCGGTTCGAGGCGGCATAGATCCGGTCCTCCGCATCGCTCGCGCTCACGGCGATCACGTTCTCGTCCGCGGCGGGATAGAGGGGCTTCGCCTGGGGTCCTGAATTGCCGGCCGCGGCCACGAGCACCACGCCGCGCCCGCGGGCGGCGGCGAGCACGCGGCCCAGAAGATCGTCCTTGGGGCCCGCGAAGCTCATGTTCACCACCCTGGCCTCCTGCTTCACGGCCCAGTCGAGGCTCTGGACGATGTGAAAGGCCGTCCCGTCGGCGCCGGGCTTGCCGCGTTCGCCCGTGAAGGCGCGAATGCCGAGCACCTCCACGCGGGGTGCGACGCCCGTGAGCTGGGCCCGTGCCGCGATGATGCCGGCGACGCCCGTGCCGTGGGTGTGAGGCGCCGGTTTGCCCCCCGTGGGATCGAAGCTCGCCGTCACGGCCCCCGCGAGTTCCGGATGCTGCCCGTCGATGAGGGAGTCGATCACCGCCACCCGCACGGCCTCGCCGGTGGCGAGGCGGTGGGCCTCGGGAACCCGCATCTTGGCCAGCGCATATTGCGCGTCGGCCAGAGGCGAGCGGGCCCGCTCAGGCGCGGCCTGCTGGAGGCGATAGACGCTGTTGGCCTGCGCCGAGGCCACGCGGGCATCCCGGCGGAGAGCCGCCACGACCTTGTCGACGGAACGCCGGTCGGCGATGCGGTAGCGGTGCACCGTGCTGCCGATGAGCGCGATCGGCTGCGAGGACACCCGCGTGAGCCGCAGGGATCGGGCAAGATCGGCGACGGCGGCGGGCGGCACGCCGGGGCGGGTTTCGAACAGCACCTCGTCGGGCACCACATCGGGCTCCGCGGCCGCGACCGGCGCAGGGGGCGGTGCCGCGCGAGCGACGGGCGGGGTGCGAGGTGGGGCTTGCGCGGCCCGGATGACGGGCTTTGCAGTCGGTTGGCGGGGCTGCACGACGACGTTCCGCTGCAGCGGTTTGCGGGGCGGCGCGGCGGCATTCTGGACCGGGGGCTTGCGGGCGGGGCGCGTGGGGCGCTCCGGCGCCTCTTCGAGAATCACGGGTCGGCGGGGGCGCTCAGGCGCCTCCTCGACCACCGCCGGGCGGCGGGGCCTGACCGGAACCACGACCTCATCCTCGATCTCGATCCTCGGCCGCGGGCGGGTCACGATCCCGCCGATCACGCCGCCGATGAGACCCCCGATCGCGCCGCCCCCGGGATCGAACGCGGGACCGCGCGAGGGCCCCATCGGACGGGCTGGGCTCGTCACGACGTCTCCGCGGGAGCCCGGTTGGATCTGCGCTTCAGTGGCTCCCGACGCGAGCACTAGGAGGGCGGCAAGGGCGTACCCAAGCCCGCTCCGACCAAACCCCCTGCCGAGCGGCAGCGTCATCCGGAAGGCTCGGGAGAACGGGGGCTTCGTCATGACAGTCACTCCTGTCGCGGGCGCGATCCTAGCACCGGGGTGGGTGCGCTCCAAACGCCGCAGGGCGCGCGGCAGCACCGGCCCTGCAGGGACCCGGATCACCCTTGGTCGCGCGAGGGGCGTGCGAGGTTCATGAAGCGGGTTGCGGCAGCCCTCATGTGCTTCCGCGCACAAGCGCGAGGGTCTTCGATGGAGCTCACGAAAATTTCTGCTGAACCCGTGAACCCGGGTTGGAGCTGGCGCGACCAATGAGCATCGGGGCCGCGATGGTCGCAGGCTCCGGCACCTAACAGGAGGTTCCTATGCTCTCTCGCAAGCTTCTCACCAGCACCTTCGCGGCTCTCACCCTCGGCGCAGCCGCCCTCGCCTCCGCTCCGGCCTCCGCCGGTCCGATCTGGAAGCCCTATCCGAAGTACTACGGCGGCTATTACGGCGGCGGCTACATGGCGGCCGGCCTCATCGGCGGAATGGCGCTCGGCGCCATGGCGGCCTCGGCCCATGCCGCTCCAGTCTATGAGGCCGAGGATTGCTACACGGTGCGCCGCAAGGTCCACACCCCCTACGGCCTCCTGATCCGCAAGGTTCGCGTCTGCGAATGAACCGCCTTCGGCAACCTCCCGGACGGCCCCGCACACGCGGGGCCGTTTGGCTTTATCTCAGGGAATCCGCGACGGGTCGGCCGCGAATTCCGGCGGCACGAAGGAGCCGCCCTGGAAGTCCTCTTCTAGAGGATCGCCGCTCTTGATGTGCCCGACCTTGTCGGCGAAGGCCTCCGCGTCGTCCTGCGGATCGTATCCCAGCCGGTAGGCATTGCTGTTGTCCCACCAGGAACGCGTGTTGCGCGAAACTCCGTAGACGATCTCGTTCACGTAATCGGCGTGGAGCCCTACCTTGATGAGCCGTTCGAGATCGGCATAGGACATCCAGCTCGATAAGGCGCGGGCATTCATGGGCTCGGGAAAGCAGGTGCCGATGCGCATGGAGAAGCCGCGCACCCCGTGCTTGTAGGCATAGAGGCACGCGAGGTCCTCGCCGAAGGCCTTGGACAATCCGTAGCGTCCGTCGGGCCGTGGCGGCGCGAGGTGATCGATCCGCTGCGACCGGCGATAAAGCCCGATGGCGTGGTTGGAGCTGGCGAACAGCACCCGGTCCGTGCCGGCCTTGCGCGCGCCCTCCCAGAGATTGATGGCGCCGATGATGTTGGGCCCGAGGATGCCGGGCCAATCGTTCTCCCGCGAATAGCCGCCGAAATGCACGATGGCGTCGATGTCCCGGCACAGGGCCTCGACGGCGGGGCCGTCCGCGAGATCGCACTGCACCACCTCCTCGCCCTCTTGCGCGGCTTCCATGGGCTGGATGTCGGAGAGGCGCACGAGCCGGTACTGGCCTTTCAGGCGCTGGCGCATCACGCGCCCGAGGCCGCCGGCGGCGCCGGTGATGAGGATGCGCTCGATGTTGCGTGCCATGGCTGTTCGTCCTTGTGTCAGCGGATTCGCGAAGGGGTCATTTGGCAGGGCTCAGGAAGGGCGCGGCGTGGCGCAGCGGAGAACCATCCTGCCCTCCATGCGCTCGCCGGGGCCGAGGAACGTCGCGCCGGAATGCGGGCGCCCGGCTCCGTGATGGTTGAAGGCGTTCGTGGCGTGCGACACGGGTTCGAGGCAGAGGAAGGCCGAACCCGCCGCGCGGTAGACAATGAGATGCGCGAGGTTGGCGGAGGCCTCCACCTGAATCGAGAGATCCGGCCGCGCGATCGTCGCGGCACCGTCCCAGCGCCCGAGGCAGGCGATCAGGCCGTCTTGCGAAACAACGTCGTCGATGCGTCGTGCCTGTTCCGAGAATTGAGGCAGCGGCGCGTCCGCCTCGGTCTGCGGCCAGCGATCCCGGTGCGCGAGTGAATAGCGCGTCCCATCCGGCGCATGGAAGAAGGGGTGCAGGCCGAGGCCTGCCGGCATCGCCTCGGCGGAGCGGTTCATCAGATCGATGGTGCACAGGACGGCGTCGTCATGCAGCGCGTAGGTGAGAGTGGACTCGAAGGCCCAAGGCCAATCGTCGTCCGGCGCGTAGGCGAGATGCAGGCGCACCTCGTGCGGCGTCCGCGCCGCCACCGACCACGCGCGCCGGTGCCCCGGCCCATGCACCGCATGGGGCGCCGCGAAGGGGTGGATCGCGAGTTGCACCGCGCGACCGCCGACGCGCCCGTGTTCGATGCGGTTGGAATAGGGCACGAGCGGATAGAGACCCGCCGCGGGCCAGGGGCGTCCGGGCGGAGTCCAATCCACCACAGGTTCGAGCACCTCCGCGCCGTCGAACGAGAGGCGCGTCATGCGTCCGCCGCGCTCCGGCACGACCTCCGCGCGCCAGGGTCCTTGCGAGAGGGTTAGCGTCTGCACGGCGTTGCGACTCGCTTCGAACAAGAGCTGAGGGGCGAGCCGCTCACGGGCAGCATCTCCAGGTGTTGGCCGGGTGGGCGGCCCCGAGAAGTTGTCAGATGACTTTCCCCTCACGGACCACTCTGCGTCAAGGCCAAGGCAGCGCGAAGCGGCGCAAGGCACGGTTGTTCTGTCAGGACTTGCTAAAAGATGTCGGATAACCGTATCACGGAGCACTGATCGCAAGGGGGCTGTCCGTGAAGATCGTCGACGTGAGCGTGCGCGTGTTCACCTACAAGACGCGGCGCTCCCGCGACAGCGCGGGCCATGCCCATCCGGGGCCCGAGACGGATGCGCGCCACGCGCTTCTCACCCTCCGCACGGACGACGGCTCGGAAGGACACTGCCTCTATGCGCCGGAGGTGATCCGCCCCTTCATCGTCGACAATTACCTCAAGACGGTGCTCCTCGGGCAGGACCCCTTCGACCGCGAACGCCTGTGGCAGGGCCTCGCCCATTGGCAGCGCGGGAGTTCCGAGCAGCTCACCGACAAGGCCCTGGCCGTCGCGGAACTCGCCCTGTGGGATCTCGCCGGCCGCAAGCTCGGGCTCCCCGTGATCAAGCTCATCGGCGGCTACCGCGACAAGATCCTCGCCTATGGCAGCACCATGTGCGGCGACGAGTTGGAGGGCGGACTCGCGACGCCGGAGGATTACGGGCGCTTCGCGGAGCAACTCGTGAAACGCGGCTACAAGGGCATCAAGCTCCACACCTGGATGCCGCCGGTCTCCTGGGCGCCCGACCCGAAGATGGACGTGAAGGCTTGCGCCGCCGTGCGGGAAGCCGTCGGTCCCGACATCGCGCTCATGCTCGACGCCTACCACTGGTACAGCCGCACGGATGCGCTCTATCTCGGGCGCGAATTGCACAAGCTCGGTTACGCCTGGTTCGAGGAGCCCATGGATGAGGCCAGCATGTCCTCATACGCTTGGCTTACCGAGAACCTCGAGATCCCCGTGCTCGGCCCCGAGACCATGGAGGGCAAGTTCCACACCCGCGCCGAATGGGTGAAGAACCGCGCCTGCGATATCCTGCGCGTCGGCGTATTCGATGTGGGCGGCATCGGGCCGGGGTTGAAGACCATGCACCTAGCCGAAAGTTTCGGGATGCATTGCGAGGTGCACGGCGGCGGCGTCGGCAATCTCAGCTTATGTCTCGCGGCGCATAATTGCGACTGGTACGAGCGGGGCCTGCTCCACCCCTTCCTCGACTACGACCAGCCGCCCGCCTACCTCAACAGCATTCCGGACATGATGGACCAGGACGGCTACGTCCACGCCTCGACGCTCCCCGGATTGGGGGAGGACATCAACTTCGACTACATCGACAACAATCTGGTGGATTAATCCCTCCCCGCTCAGGGGAGGGTGGTCCGCAGGGCCGGGTGGGGTGGAGGCACGAACGTCTCTGCTCGTGCGCATCTCTCTCCCGCGCTTGCGGTGGGAAGGACTAAGGAGGTGCTGGGGCGGTTCTGAATGGCTCCGAGCCTGCACTCTCCCTCCCCTCAGGGGAGGGTGGCATCCGAAGGATGACGGGTGGGGTGTTCGCCGCAGGCGAGTTCTTGCCGCGATGGTGCAGGATGCGCTGCCATACGCGTTCTGCGACTCTGCTCGTCTGACGTCGTGCCGGATGCGCTTCGCGCAACACCCCACCCCTACCCCTCCCCTGAGGGGAGGGAGAGTGCTTGGTCTTGCTGAATCGAGATTCACGCCCGGCACCTCCAACCTTCATCCCTCTCCGCCGTAAGCAGAGGAGGGTTGGGTCGTGGTGCATCCTGGAATTGGGGAGTTCCTATCCTACCCGCCCCTTCGGAGCGCCCTCCCCTGGCAGGGAGGGATGGTGCTAATGGATCTCCGGCTCCGGAATCCCGCCCTTGCCTTCCAGGAAGTCGAAATCGCAGCCGTCGTGGGCCTGGCGCACATGCTGGGCGAAGAGGCGGTTGTAGCCGCGCTCGTAATTTCGCGGCGGGGGCGACCAGCTCTTCAGGCGCTCGGCGATCTCCTCGTCGGAGAGATGGAGGTGAATGGAGCGCTTCGACACGTCCACCGTGATGAGGTCACCGTTGCGCACGGCCGCCAACGGGCCGCCGATATGGGCCTCCGGCGAGACGTGCAGGATGCAGGCGCCGTAGCTCGTGCCGCTCATGCGGGCATCCGAGATGCGCAGCAGGTCGCGCACGCCCTGCTTCAAGAGCTTCTGCGGGATCGGCAGCATGCCCCATTCCGGCATGCCGGGCCCGCCGATGGGGCCGCCGTTGCGGAACACCATGATGTGGTCCGGCGTGACGTCGAGGTCCGGGTTCTTCACCGCGGCCGACATCTCGTCGTAGGTGTCGAACACGATGGCGGGGCCCGTGTGCTGCAGGAGCCGGGCTTCCGCCGCCGGCGGCTTGATCACGCAGCCGTCCGGCGCGAGGTTGCCGTAGAGGATCGCGGTGCCGCCGGACGCCGCGATGGGCTTGTCCAGCGGGCGGATCACGTCGTCGTTGTAGACGCCGGCACCGTCGAGCGCATCGGCCAGCGTGCCCGTCACCGTGCGGGCTTCGAGATGCAGCATGCCCTCCAGCCTCTTCAGCAAGCCGCGGATGCCGCCGGCGATGTGGAAGTCTTCCATGAGCCAGGCGCCGGAGGGGCGCAGGTTCGCGATCACCGGCACCTTCTGGGCGAAATCGTCGAAGTCGGTGAGCTTCAGTTCCACGCCCGCGCGGCGCGCCAGCGCCACGAGATGGATCATCGCGTTGGTGGAGCCCGCGAGCGCGTTATGCACGATGAGCGCGTTCTCGAACGAGCGGCGATCGAGGATGTCGGAGGGTTTCAGATCCTCCCACACCATATCGACGATGCGCCGCCCGCACGCCGTCGCCATGCGCGGATGCGCGGCATCCGCCGCAGGGATCGAGGCGGCACCGGGAAGCGTGAGGCCCAAGGCTTCCGCGATCGACGTCATGGTGGACGCGGTTCCCATGGTCATGCAGGTGCCGTTGGAACGAGCGATGCCGGCCTCGATGTCGTTCCATTGCTGGTTCGTGATCGTGCCGGCTTCCTTCTCGGCCCAGTACTTCCAGGCGTCCGACCCCGAGCCCAGAATCTGTCCCGCATGGTGGGCGCGCATCATGGGGCCTGCGGGCATGAACACCATGGGGAGATCCATGGAGATCGCGCCCATGATGGTGGCGGGCGTGGTCTTGTCGCAGCCGCCCATGAGCACCGCGCCGTCCACGGGATGCGAGCGCAAGAGCTCCTCGACCTCAAGGGCGAGGAGGTTGCGGTAGAGCATGGTGGTGGGCTTCACCCAGCTCTCGGAGAGGGAGAGCGCCGGGAGTTCGATCGGAAAGCCGCCCGCCTGCCACACGCCGCGCTTCACCTCTTCGACGCGCTGCTTGAAATGCTGGTGGCAGGGCTGCGCGTCGCTCCAGGTGTTGATGATGCCGATCACGGGTTTCCCCATGAAGTCTTCTATCGCGTAGCCCATCTGGAGCGTGCGCGAGCGATGGCCGAAGGCGCGCAGATCCTGCACGCCGAACCAGCGGTAGCTGCGAAGGGTCTCGGGCGTCTTCTTCTTGTTCGACAAGGGTCTTGTCCTTTGTGGTGTCTACCTGCGGAGGCGCGCTCGGCTTGAGGGGCGCGGCCCGTCTATTCCTTGTTGGGCTGCCCCTCGAAGACGCGGCGGCGCGCATTCTCGATATGGGTTTCCATGGCCTGGCGCGCGGCCTCGGCGTTGCGGGCCTCGATGGCTTCCACGATCACCTCGTGCTCGTCCTGCACGATGCGCAGCCGCGCGGCCGGCCGCAGCAGGGAGAGGTTGCGGGCGAGGTTCATGCCGAACGCCACATGGGGTTCGAGCGAACGCTGCACCGACACGTGGAACGGGTTGTGGGTGGCATCCGACACCGCCCGGTGGAAGCGCGCATCCGCCTCGACGCCGAGCCGGCCTTCGCGGATGCAGCTTTCGAGATCCTGCAAGGCCGCCTTGATTTCGAGGAGGTCCTCCTCCTCCCAGCGCTCGGCGGCGAGGCCCGCGGCGGCCCCCTCGAGGCCGACGCGGAATTCGAAGCAGCGCTGGATGTCCGCGACCGAGCCCACGGGCACGAAGCGCAGCACGGCGGCGTCCGGCCGGCGCTGCACGTAAGATCCCGAGCCCTGGCGCGAGACGATGAGCCCGTCGTCGCGCAGCCGCGCCAGCGCCTCGCGGACGATGGGGCGCGAGGCGCCGAAGCGCCGCGACAGCTCGAACTCGGAGGGAAGCCGCGAGCGCTCCGGGTATTCGCCCGAGACGATGAGCTCGAAGATGCGCTCGTAGACCTGATGGCTCAGTTTCGGCTCGCGGTCGTCGACCTCGCGCAGCGCTTTCACGGCAACCGCCCGTCCCCCCCGTCTCATGGCTTCCTCCCTGCCCGCCCCGTCGCCAGGCGCGAGCCGTCGTTTGCGCCCTCTAGCGCCCCTGCGCCTTTCGCCAGCGCTTGAACTCCTCGCGGGTGGCATCGTCCGGCGGATAGAGGCCGAAGATGCCCCGCCCGGCGTTCACCTGCTCCTGCACGAAATCCTCGAACACGGTCTGCTCGAAGGCTTCGTCCGCGACCTCGTCGGCGATCCCTTGAGGGATCACCACAACGCCCTCCTCGTCGCCAACCATGATGTCGCCGGGATAAACGGGCACATCGCCGCAGCCGATCGGCACGTTGAGGTCGACCGCATGGTGGCGGATCAGGTTCGTGGGGGCGGAGGGCTCCCGGTGGTAGGTCGGGAAGGGCAGCCGCGCGATCTCGCCGGAATCGCGGAAGCCGCCGTCGGTGACCACGCCCGCGATCCCGCGCTTCATGAGGCGGGTGACCAGAATGCCGCCCGCCGAGGCTGCCTTGGGGTCGTTGCGGCTGTCGATCACGAACACGGCGCCGGGAGGACACTCCTCGACGCCCTTGCGCTGGGGATGGCTGCGGTCCTCGAACACGCCGATGTGGTCGAGGTCTTCGCGCGCCGGGATATAGCGCAGGGTGTAGGCGGGGCCGACGAGGCGGGGCGCGTCCGGGTTCAGCAGCTTGATGCCGCCGATGAACGCGTTGCGGAAACCACGCTTGAACAGAACGGTCGTGAGCGTCGCCGTGGACACGGCGGCGAGCTTCTCTTTTGAGGCAGGCGAAAGCGACATTGACGTCCTCCTGCCTCCAATTGGCGGCGTCCGGGATGACTTGTCAAGATTTGTATGACACCGTAGAACGGCGTCAAGCAGCCCTGCTGCGGGGTTAACAGATCGAGGACGACGTTCATGAAGAAATTTTTGGCAGCCGTCGGCCTGGCGTGGCTCGGCCTTTCAGGCACCGCCCAGGCCCAGGACCCGGCCCAGTGGCCGCAAAAGCAGGTCAACGTGATCGTGCCCTTCGGCGCCGGCGGCACTACGGACATGTTCGCCCGCATCTTCGCCCAGGCCATGCAGGAGAAGCACGGCCAGTCCTTCGTGGTGGAAAACCGCGCCGGCGCCGGCGGCAACATCGGCGCTTCCGCGGTCGCGAAGGCCCCCAAGGACGGCTACACGCTCCTGGTCGGCACGGTCTCGACCCACGCCATCAACCCGTTCCTCTACAAGAACACCGGCTCCGACACCGAGAAGGACTTCCAGCCCGTCACGCTGATCGCGCGGCTGCCGAACCTGCTCGTGGTGAACCCCAAGATCCCGGCCAAGACCGTCGCGGAGGTGGTGGACTACATCAAGCAGAACCCGGGCAAGCTGAATTACGGCTCGTCGGGCGCCGGCACCTCGACGCATCTCGCGTCCGAGCTGTTCCAGATGATGACCCAGACCAAAATGAACCACGTGCCCTATCGCAGCTCGGGCGACGTGATGAACAACCTCATGGGCGGGCACATCGACCTCGCCTTCGACAACATGACCCTCGCCTGGCCCCAGGCCCAGGCCGGCACGGTGCGGGCGATCGCGGTGACGAGCAGCGAGCGCAGCCCCACGGCTCCCGACGTTCCGACCGTGGCTGAAACCCTCAAGGGCTTCCAGGCCACCTCCTGGCACGGCCTGTGGGTGCCCGCCGGCACCCCGCGCCCCATCGTCGACAAGCTCGCCGCGGAGGTGAAGCGCATCTTCGAGGAGCCCGCGACGGCGGCGAAGCTGAAGGAAGTGGGCGCGGTCGCCTCCCCGATGACGCCCGAGCAATTCGCCGCCTTCATCGGCGAGGAGCGCAAGAAGTGGCAGGAGGTCGTGAAGGCCGCCGGCCTCGAGGGCGCCCAGTAAACGGTACTCCCCTTCATCCGGCCTGGCGCCCGCGGGCGCCAGGCATCCCCTCACGAACGGGAGCCTCCCCATGCGCACCAATGTCGAAGTCGCCGATCTCGCCCGCTCCGTGCTCGCGGTGCCCCCGCTGGCGCTCGGCGCCGATTACGAGCCGAACGGGCAAGCCAATGCGGCCCTGATCCGGCACCTCGAGGGCGGCGGCGTCTCGACGCTGCTCTATGGCGGCAACGCCAATGTGCACAGCTGGCCGGTGTCGCGCTTCGGCGACTGGCTCGACGGGCTGGAGGCCGCCGTCGCGCCCGACACCTGGCTCATCCCCTCCGTCGGTCCCGATTACGGCAAGCTGCTGGACGAGGCCGCGATCCTGAAAAGCCGGCGCTATCCCGCGGCCATGGCGCTGCCGATGATCGCGCCGCAAACGCCGGCCGGCGTGCTGCGCGGGATCGAGACTTTCGTGGACCGCTCCGGCGTGCCGCTGATCCTCTACATCAAAACCGATTCGTATGTGCCCGCCGAAGCCGTCGGACGGCTCGTCGAGCAGGGCGCCGTGTTCGGCATCAAATATGCCGTGCCGCGGGCCGACATCACGCAGGACCCCTACCTCGATGCGCTCATCGCGGCGGTCGGGCGCGAGCGGATCGTGAGCGGCTTCGGCGAGCCCCCCGCCCTGCCGCATTTGGAGCATTTCGATCTCGCGGGTTTTACCGCCGGCTGCGTGTGCATCGCACCCGCGCTCTCCATGGCGTTCCTGCATGCCCTGAAGCGCCGCGACGGCGCGGAGGCGCGGCGCATCCTCGGCTTCATCCAGCCCCTGGAGGCGATCCGCGAGCGCGCCAATGCGATTCGCGTGCTGCACACGGCCGTGACCCTGTCGGGCGTCGCGGATATGGGCCCGATCCTGCCGCTCCTCACGGAGGCCGACCCGTCCGTTCACGGCGAGATCCGTGAGGCCGCGCGGGCGCTGCTCGCAGCCGAAATGGCGGCCCGCCACAAGGTCGCGGCCGAGTAGCAGATGGCGGCCCGCCACAAGATCGCGGCCGAATAGCAACACCATACAAGGGGACCTCGATGGCATCCGGCACGGTCGTCTATGTCGGCAGCGCCGGCACGAGCGAGATCCATGTGTTCCGCTTGATCGAAAGCGGCGACCTGGAGCCCCTCTCCGTCGTCCCCCTCCCGGATGTCGCCGAGCCCGGTCCCTCGACGCCGCTGGCGGTGAGCCCCGACCGGCGCTTCCTCTATTGCGGCGTCCGCTCGCAGCCCTTCCAGGTGGCCGCTTTCGCGATCGACGGCGCCTCCGGCGCGCTGACGCCGCTCGGCAACGCGCCGCTTGCCGACAGCATGGCGTATATCGCCACCGACGCGACGGGCCGTTGGCTCTTCGGCGCTTCTTACGGCGGCAGCCGTGTCGCCGTGAACCCGATCGGCCCGGACGGGCGCGTTGGCGCACCCCAACAGGTGATCCCGACCGAGCCCAAGGCCCACGCGATCATCCCCGATCCCTCGAACGCGTTCGTTTATTCGACGAGCCTCGGCGGCGACCTCGTCCACCGCTTCGCCTTCGATGCCGCCACGGGACAGCTGGAGGGTGGCGAGCCGGCGGCACGGGTTGCAGCCGGCGCCGGGCCGCGGCACCTGCGCTTCCACCCCAGTGGCCGCTTTCTCTTCCTCTTCAACGAGCTCAACGCCAGCCTCGACGTGCTGGCCGTGGAAGGGCCGGACGCGCCCTTGCGCTCGCTGCAAACGATCTCCGCTCTCCCTCCGGGCTTCTCGGGCAAGCCCTGGGGCGCCGACCTCCAGGTGACGCCGGACGGGCGGCTGCTCTACGCCTCGGAGCGCACCTCGAGCACGCTTCTGGCCTACCGGGTCGACCCCGCCTCAGGCCGCCTCACGCCGCTGGGGCACACCCCCACGGAGACGCAGCCGCGGGGCTTCGCCATCGATCCCTCCGGACGGGTGCTGGTCGCGGCCGGCGAGGTCTCGCACCACGTGTCGAGCTACCGGATCGAGCCTGGGAGCGGCACGCTCGCGCCGGTGACGCGCCTGGCGGCTGGCCAGGGGCCGAACTGGGTCGAGATCGTCCGGCTGGGCTGATCCGGCCGCAGGTTGTCAATTTGTCAGATACGCGGGTTTCCGCTCTTGGATGGCTGACGTCTGCCAGACCATTCTTGACCGAAATTGACAACTTCGAAAACCGGGTGCTACGCTCCGGTCAGCCAGAGTCACAACAAGAATAGACCTGGGCACCCATTGGGAGGAAGAGGCCATGAAGAGACGCCAGAATTCCGTCGCGTATTGGGCCATCGTCGGGGCATCGCTGATCGCTTTGAGCGCACCCGCTTTGGCGCAAGCCTACAAGGAGGCCCCGAGCCTCGCGGCCGCCGCGAAGGAGGGCAAGCTGCCGCCGGTGGCGCAGCGCGTCGGCGACGAGCCGGAAGTCGTGAAGCCGCTGGAGAGCGTCGGCAAGTATGGCGGGCAGATCCGCTTCGGCCTGCGCGGCTCGTCAGACCACAACCACATCCTTCGCATGGTGGGCGCTCAAGGGTTGGTGCGCTGGGATCCGCAATACACGAAGGTGATCCCGAACGTGGCGAAGAGCTTCGAGGTCGATCCCTCGGGCAAGGTCTTCACCTTCCATCTGCGCAAGGGCATGAAGTGGTCGGACGGCAAGCCGTTCACCGCCGACGACATCGTCTTCAACGTCGAGGATCTGATCCTCAACAATCAATACGCGCCGACGCCGTCCCGCTACATGACGAACGGCAAGCCCATGCAGGTCGAGAAGGTGAACGACACCACGGTGCGCATCACGTTCCAGGACCCGTATGGCGACTTCCTCGCCGAACTCGCGAGCCCCTTGGGCCAACATCCGGTTCTCTACGCGAAGCATTACTGCTCGCAGTTCCATCCAAAGTACAATCCGAAGATCGACGAGGCCATCAAGGCGGCCGGTGCGACGGACTGGAAGAACCTGCTCCAGCAGAAGTGCGGCGACATCGAAATCCCGGCGCGCTGGGGCAATCCCGAGCGCCCGACGCTCGACCCCTGGGTCGTGAAGGAGCCCTATGTGGGCGGCGCCACCCGCGTGGTGATGGAGCGCAATCCCTACTTCTGGCAGGTCGATACGAGCGGCAATCAACTGCCCTACATCGACCAGCTCAGCGCCAATGTGGCGCAGGACGTGGAAAGCCTCATCCTGGCGGCCATCGGCGGCCGCATCGACTTCGGTCTTCGCCACCTCGACGCTCCCGCAAACCGCCCCGTGCTGGCCGAGAACCGGCAGAAGGGTGGCTACGAGATGTTCGCCGGCGCGTCCGTCGGCGGCACCAACATGGTCATCAACCTGAACCTCGCCCACAAGGACAAGGAACTCAGGGAGCTGTTCAACAAGAAGGACTTCCGGATCGCGCTCTCGCACGGCATGAACCGGAAGGGCATCATCGACACGGCGCTGCTCGGCGAGGGCGAGCCCTGGCAGCAGGGTCCGTTCGAGGAACACCCGAACTTCCACAAGAAGATCTCGACCCAGTTCCTGGAATACGACGTCGCCAAGGCCAACGCGCTGCTCGACAAGATCGGACTCGACAAGCGCGGTTCCGACGGCACGCGGCTGATGCCGAGCGGGCGACCCGTGAAGTTCAAGATCGACGTGATCCCGACCCTGCAGCCCGAGCAGGTCGACATGCTGCAGCTGATCGAGCGCGACTGGGCCAAGATCGGCATCGACATGGACGTGAACGCGATCGAGCGCACGCTCTTCTTCGAGCGCACCTCGAACTCGAGCGATCACGACGCGGCGGTGTGGGGCGGCCAGGCGAGCTGGGTGCCAGGCGAAATCCCGCAGCAGATCGTGCCGGTCCACCACGACGCCCGCTGGGGCATCCCGTGGAGTCAGTGGTACAACACCCGCGGCAAGACGGGCGAGGAGCCGCCGGCTTCCGTGAAGGAGCGCATGCGCCTCTACGACGAGGCCCGCGCCACCGTGGACCCCGAGAAGCGCCGGGAGATCATCCGGAAGATCGCCGACATCGCGGCGGAAGAATTCGAGGTCATGTCGGTCTCGAAGGCTCTGCCGACCTACGGGATCAAGAAGGTGAACCTCAAGAACGTCCCGCAATCGATGCCGAGCTCCTGGTACTACCCGACCCCGGCCCCGGCTCTGCCGCAGACCTGGTACTGGGCGAACTGAGCCTGGTCTCGTCCCTCTCCCCTGGAGGGAGAGGGACAGCTTGCCGAAGGCAAGCAGGGAGAGAGGGAGGTCAGGCCACTCGGCCAAACTCCTCTCCGCAGCGCTTACCTTCGAGATTTTAAGACGGTGGCTCGACAGCCCCCTCTCCCTGCGCGCTTCGCGCGCTTTCCCTCTCCCTCCGCGGGAGAGGGCTGATCTCGCCGCCACGGGAGCCCACGCGCCATGCTGCTGGCCTACATCATCCGCCGGATCCTCTGGGCGATCCCGTTTCTCTTCGTCGTGACGCTGATCGCCTTCGCTCTGATCCAGGCCCCGCCCGGCGATTACATCACCACCTTCGCGGCGACGCTCTCGGCCTCGGGCGACCAGATCGATCAGGAGCGCCTCGTGGCCTTGCGCGAGCGCTACGGCCTCGACCAGCCCTTCATCGTGCAATACTGGCGCTGGATCTCCGGCGTGCTGGTTGGGGATTTCGGCATCTCGTTCGAGTGGCAGCAGCCGGTGTCGAACCTGATCTGGGAGCGTATGGCGCTCTCGGTGACGCTGGCACTCTCCACGCTGCTCTTCACCTGGGCCGTGGCCTTTCCCATCGGTATCTACTCGGCGGTCAAGAAGTACTCGATCGGCGATTACATCGTCACCGGCGTCGGCTTCATCGGCCTTGCCATGCCGAGCTTCCTGGTCGCCCTCGTGCTCATGTATTTCGCGGTAACCGTATTCGGCGCCGACGTGACCGGGCTGTTCTCACCGGAATACGAGAAGGCGCCCTGGTCCTGGGCCAAGGTCGGCAATCTCTTCGCCCATCTGTGGATCCCGGTCCTTATCCTCGGCCTCTCCTCGACCGCGAGCCTCACGCGCATCATGCGCGCCAATCTCCTCGACGAGCTGCACAAGCCCTACGTGACCACCGCGCGGGCGAAGGGGCTCTCGGAGTTTCGCCTGCTCATCAAGTATCCCGTACGGCTTGCGCTGAACCCCTTCATCTCCACACTCGGCTGGGCGTTCCCCCAGCTCATCAGCGGCGCGGTCATCACGGCCTTCGTGCTCTCGCTGCCGACCTCGGGGCCGCTGCTGCTGCAGGCGCTGCTCGCGCAGGACATGTACCTCGCGGGCGCGTTCATCCTACTGCTGTGCTGCCTCTCGATCGTGGGCATGCTGGTCTCCGACATCCTGCTCGCGCTGGTCGACCCGCGCATCAAGTACCGGTGACGGCATGCGTGCGATGAACCCTCCCGCGACGCATGTGTGCGATATGCGTGCGATGAACCCTCCCGCGACGATTGTCGCTCCTCGAATCTGCCGGTGACCCATGGCCACGATCGCTGATCCGAGAACCCTGACGCAAACCAACGATCACGCCTCGCAATGGCAGCTGATCTGGAGCGCGTTCCGCCGCCACAAGCTCGCGATGACGGGTGCCGTCATCGTGGTGTGCCTCTACCTCGTGGCGCTGTTCTGCGAGTTCCTGGCGCCCTTCGATCCCGACGCACCGGTGGCGCGCGACGTGTACCACCCGCCGCAGGCGATCCACTTCCTCGACACGACGCCGAACGGCGGCTGGACCTTCCGCCCGCACGTGACGGGCATGAAGCAGAGCCGCGATCGATTTACGCTCAAAACCTCCTTCGCCCCGGACCCGGACAGGAAGATCTATCTCACGCTCTTCGGCACCGGCACGCCCTATAAGCTCTGGGGCCTGATCCCCATGGAGCGGCGGCTGATCGCGGCGGCGACGCCGGGCGAGCGCTTCTACTTCTTCGGCGCCGACCGCCTCGGGCGCGACATGTTCAGCCGCGTGATCTATGGAACCCGCGTCTCCATGTCGATCGGCCTCGTGGGTGTGGGCGTCAGCCTCATGCTCGGCCTCGTCCTCGGCGGGCTGTCGGGCTATTACGGCGGCTTCATCGACATGGCGGTGCAGCGGGTCGTGGAGCTGAAACTCTCGTTGCCCACCATCCCGATCTGGCTCGGCCTCAGCGCCGCCCTGCCCCAGGATTGGGCGCCCCTCACCCGCTATTTCGCGATCACGCTTATTCTCTCCTTCGTGGGCTGGACCGAGCTCGCCCGCGTGGTGCGCGGCCGCTTCCTGGCGCTGCGCACGGAGGATTTCGTCACCGCGGCGCGGCTCGACGGCGGCAGCCGCGGACGGGTGATCTTCCGGCACATGATGCCCTCCATGGCGAGCCACATCATCGCCTCGGTGACGCTGGCGATCCCGGTGATGATCATCGCCGAGACCTCCCTCTCCTTCCTGGGCCTCGGCCTGCTGCCGCCCACGATCTCCTGGGGCGTGCTGCTGAAGGAGGCTCAGAACGTGCGCTCCATCGCCTCCGCGCCCTGGCTCTTCGTGCCGGGCATCGCGGTCTGCATCGCGGTGCTGGCCCTGAACTTTCTCGGTGACGGCCTGCGCGACGCGGCCGACCCCTACGCACAAGAGGGCCGCTGATGTCCGTCACGCCGTTCCCGTCAGCGCCATCGGCGCAACCGGTCCTTGAGGTTAAGAACCTCGTCACCGAGTTCGCCACCCGGCGCGGCCCCTTCCGCGCAGTCGATGATGTGAGCCTCGAACTCTACTCGGGCCGGACCACCTGCGTGGTGGGCGAATCCGGTTCCGGCAAGAGTGTGATGGCCCGCTCGATCCTCCAGATCGTCGATCCGCCGGGCCGCGTGCTCTCGGGCCAGATCCTGCTCCACAAGCACCGCACCTCCCGCGGGCGCACGGCGAGCGGCGAGGACCACACGGTCGACCTCGCGGCACTCCATCCGCGGTCGTCGGCGATCCGCTCCATCCGCGGCCGCGACGTGGCGATGATCTTCCAGGAGCCCATGAGTTCTCTCTCGCCGGTGCACCGCATCGGCGATCAGATCGGCGAGGTCATCCGCCTGCACGAGAACGTCTCGAAGAAGGAGGCGCGGCATCGCTCCATCGAGTTGCTGCGCCGGGTCGAGATTCCGCGCCCCGAGGTCGCGATCGATCGCTATCCGTTCGAGTATTCCGGCGGCATGCGCCAGCGCGCCATGATCGCGGTCGCGCTCGCCTGCAACCCCTCCGTCCTCATTGCCGACGAGCCGACGACAGCGCTCGACGTGACGATCCAGGCCGAGATTCTAGCGCTCATCCGCCAGCTCCAGTCCGAGAGCGACATGGCGGTGATGTTCATCACCCACGACATGGGCGTGGTGGCCGAGATCGCCGACGACATCGCCGTGATGCGCTTCGGCAAGGTGGTGGAGCGGGGCGACGCCTTCTCGATCTTCGAGAACCCGCAGCACGACTACACCCGCGGCCTCCTCAATGCGGTGCTCGAACTCGACCGCCCCTCGGCGCGGCGTCTCGCCATGCGGGCCGAACGGCCGCCGGCGGCAACGCCGATCCTGAACCTCACATCGCTGCGCAAGGAGTTCCCCTTCACCAAGGGATTCCTCGGCCTCAAGAAGGATGCGGTGCTCGCGGTCGAGGATGCGGATCTCGAACTCCGCGCAGGCGAGAACCTCGGCATCGTGGGCGAGTCGGGCTCAGGCAAGACGACGCTGGGACGCTGCATCCAGCGCGTCCACAGCGTCACCGGCGGGCGCATCCTCTATACGGGGCGCGACGGCAAGACCATCGACCTCGCGCCGATGACGGATTCGCAGTTGAAGGAGCCCTGGAAGGACATCCGCACCATCTTCCAGGACCCGTTCTCGTCCCTCAATCCGCGCATGACCGTGGGCCAGATCATCGGCGAGCCGCTTTACGTGAGCGGTGCGCTGTCCGGCGCGAAGCTCCGCGAGCGGGTGGCCGAATTGCTTAACCTCGTCGGGCTCCCGGCCTCCGCCATGGAGCGCTACCCGCACGCCTTCTCGGGCGGCCAGCGCCAGCGCATCTCGATCGCTCGCGCCATTGCGCCGGATCCTCGCGTCATCATCGCAGACGAGGCGACCTCGGCCCTCGACGTGTCCTTGCGCATCCAGATCCTCGACCTCTTGCTCGACCTGCAGGAGCGGCTGGACCTCAGCTTCATCTTCATCAGCCACGACATCGCGGTCATCCGCTACTTCTGCGACCGTATCGCCGTGATGCATCGCGGCCGGATCGTGGAGACGGGCGAAACCGAAACGGTCTGCACCGCGCCGCAGCACCCCTATACCCGCTCGCTCCTCTCCGCCGTGCCGATCGCGGATCCCCGCCGCCGCGGGACCGTGGAGCGCATCCGCTACCGCGAGGCAGGCTGACGCATTTGGCGCCGGCCCCAACCGGCGCCCGAGACCACAGCACCACGGCGCGAGCCGGTCGGGGCAAGACGACAGCAGACGAGGGCTGCCGATGAGGGGAAGCTGGATCGCAAGGTCCGGCGGCCACGGAATCGGCTTGCCCGACGACAAGGGGGCACCTGCGTGAAGATCACCGATATCAAAACGTACCTGATCCAGGTCGGCGCGCGGCCGACGGTGCCGGGAACGCAGGCGACCGGCGTGCACCAGGAGGCGGATTTTCGCGGCTCCCGCAACTGGCTCTTCGTGAAGATTTTCACCGACGAGGGCATCACCGGCGTCGGCGAGGGTTCGGGCTGGCCACGGGTGATCGAGACGGCGGTGCAGGATTACCGCTCCATCCTCATCGGCGAGGACCCGCGCGACATCGACCGGCTCTGGCACCGCCTCTTCATCGGCTCCATGGGCCACGGGGTGCTCGGCACCGTGGGCGGCGGCGCGCTCACCGCCATCGAGATGGCGCTCTGGGACATCAAGGGGAAGGCGCTCGGCCAGCCGGTCTGGAACCTGCTCGGCGGTCGCTTCCGCGATACGGTGCAGGTCTATGGCCATGCCAAGACGCCGGAGCGCGCCGGCGAACTCCTCGGGCGCGGCTACAAGGCCATGAAGGTGGCCTTCACGGGCGCCGTGGAGCTCGATCGCGTCGCCGCGGTGCGCGAGGCTGTCGGACCGGAGGTGGACGTGATGGTCGATGCCCACGGCCCTTCTTGGATGACCACGCAGGACGCCATCGCCGTCGGCCGTGCCCTGGAACCTCTCGATCTTCTCTTCTACGAAGACCCGGTGGCGCCGGAAAACCTCGATGCGCTCGAGCGCATCCGCGATGCCGTGGACATTCCGCTGGCTGCCGGCGAACGGGTGAGCACGATCTGGGGCATCCGCCCCTATATCGAGCGCGATCTCGTGGCCGTGATCCAGCCCGATACGGGCCGGGCCGGCGGCATCACGCAGATGCGCAAGATGGCCGCCATGGCGGAATCCCACTACATCACCATGGCGCCTCATTCGGGCTCGCTTGGGCCCGTGGCGGAGTTCGCGGCGCTTCATGTGATGGCGACGATCCCGAACGCGCTGATGCTGGAGCGCATCGAGTTCGACTGGTCCGGCCGTTACGAGGTGGTCACGCCGGTGCTGAAGGTGGTGGACGGGCGCCTGCCCGTGCCGAATACGCCGGGGCTCGGTGTGGATATCGTCGAGGAAGAGGTCGAGAAATATCCCGGCCGCCGCAACGTGGCCGATATGCCCGCCGACGACGGCTGGGCCTTCGAGCCCGGCACCGCGAACGAAGCCGTCTATTTCCAGACCCGCCTCGGGCGCCGCCGAAAGCTGCGCTTCACCACCACAACTTGATCTCCCTCTCCCCTGGAGGGAGAGGGACAGCGTTGCGCCAGCAACGCAGGGAGAGGGGGACGTGAGGGCCACAGCCCCGGAATGTGGATGTGAGATCTAATGCTGGGATGGTGGCCTGACTTCCCCCTCCCCCGGCTCACTTCGTTCGCCACCCTCTCCCTCCAGGGGAGAGGGAGAAAGGGATTATGATGCGGATCACACGTCTGCGCTCGTATATGAGCCGCGATGCCAACCGGCCCCGGGTTCTCGTGGCCATCGATACGGACGAGGGCATCACGGGTTGGGGCGAATGCTACAACCACGGGCCCGACCGCGCCCTGCCGCCGCTGCTCGACTACCTCTATCTCCAGATCGAGGGCGAGGACCCGCGGCGCATCGAGTTTTTGATCCTCAAGCTCCTGCAGCAATCGCGCTTCCCGCCCGGTGCGCTGGGCCTCGCGGCGATCTCGGCTATCGACCATTGCCTGTGGGACATCTCGGCCAAGGCGCTCGGCGTTCCGGTCTACCGGCTGCTCGGCGGCGAGATGCGCGACAAGGTGCGCGTCTATGCCGGCGTCTACACGGCGCCCGACCCGCAGGACGCGCTCGCGACCGTCACGGAAATGAACGAGCGCTACGGCCTCACGGCCTTCAAGCTCAGCCCCTTCCGCGGCGACATCCATGCCCTGCGTTGGGGCGAGATCGTGAAAGGCAGCGCCGATTACTTCGCGGCGCTCCGCGAAATATCCCCTTCGCATTTCGAATACGCCTTCGACGCGCATGCGAAGATCTTCGAGCCCTGGCAGGCCATTCAGCTCGGCAACGCGCTCGCGCCCTACGATCCCCTCTTCTACGAGGAGCCGATCCGGCCCGAGCACATCCCGGCCTGGACGGAGCTGAAAGCCCGCGTCGCCTGCCCGCTCGCCACGGGCGAGTCGCTCTACAGCCGCTACGAGTTCCTGAATCTCCTCAACGCCCGCGGCGCCGACATCGTGCAGCCCGACATCTGCGTCGTCGGCGGCATCACGGAGATGCGCAAGATTGCGACACTGGCCGAAGCGCACTTCGTCACGGTGGCGCCGCACAACCCCATGGGTCCGCTGGCGACGGCCGTGAACTTCCACTTCTGCATGGCGTGTTCGAACTTCAAGATCCTGGAATACCGCATCCCGAAGAGCGCCTACATGGATGCGGGCCGCGAGATCGACGGCAGCTACATCGTGGATCCATATCTGCCCGAGGGCGGCTATCTCATGCCCCGCCCCGACCGTCCCGGCTGGGGCGTCGAGACCGACGAGGACTTCCTCAAAACGGACCGCTACGTGCACTGGGAGCGCGCGGTGCCGACCCGGCCGGACGGGTCGCTCGGCTATCCGTAAAGATACCAAGACCAAGAACGCTTAGGGGGAGCCCATGTATCTCGGCACGCAGTTCAAGGCCCGCACGGACGACGATTTCCGCATCATGGCGCAGCTCGGCGCGCGCCATGTGTGCGCCGATCCGGCCGGCAGCGCGCATCACTGGTCGCTCGATGATCTCAAGCGCCATCGCGAGCGCATCGAAGGCTTCGGGCTCATCCTCGACATGGTGGAGTTGCCGCTGAACTCGCGCCCCATCGAGGAGAGCAAGAGCCCCAACATCCTGCTGGGCAAGAGCCCGGAGCGGGACCGGGAGATCGACTCGATCTGCGCGTTGATCGAGCGCCTGGCCGAGGTCGGCATTCCGGCCGCCAAGTACAACATGAACATCATCGGCATCCCGCGGACGCCGGACGAGCCGGGGCGCGGCGGGTCGATGAATGCGGCCTTTCGCTGGGATCTCACGGATCAGAACGCGCCGCCCGGAATCGCGGGCACCGTGTCCGAGGACGAGAACTGGGAGCGGATCGACTATTTCCTCTCCCGGGTGGTGCCCGTCGCGACGCAACATAAGATGCGCCTCGCCTGCCATCCGCACGACCCCTACACGCCGCCTGGCTATCGCGGCGTCACGCGGGTGCTCGGCACGGTGGATGGGTTGAAGCGCTTCGTAGAGATGCACGAGAGCCCCTATCACGGGCTCAATTTCTGCCAGGGCACGGTCGGCGAGATGCTGGACGATCCGGGTGCCGAGATCTTCGACGTGATCCGGTGGTTCGGGGAGCGGGGCAAGATCTTCAACCTGCACTTCCGCAACATCCGCGGCGGCAAGTTGAGCTTCATGGAAACCTTCCCGGACGAGGGCGACATGGATATGGCCAAGTCGCTCCGCCTCTATGGCGAGGTCGGTTACAAGTACATGGTGATGCCGGATCATGCGCCGACCGTCTCTGGGCTCGATCCCGTGGGAACGGCCTTCGCTTATTGCTACGGCTACATCGCGGGCGCGCTGCAGATGATGGGCGTGGACCCCGCCGGCCCCGACGGGCCGCCCATGGACTGAAACGATCCTGCTTGTTCGCAGGCCCAGGCTCGGCTACGGGCCACCCGGAACAGGCAACGATGTAAGCCAGAACGGGGTCATCATGAGCCGTCTCGACGGGAAGATCGCAGTCGTCACCGGGGGCACGCAGGGTCTCGGGGCCGCCAGCGCGCGGCTTTTCGCCGAGCGGGGCGCGGCCGGCATCGTCACCTGCGGGCGCTCGCGGGAGAAGGGCGAGGCGGTGGCAGCCGAGATCCGCAAGACGCACGGCACCGACGTGGTGTTCGTGCCGGCCGATCTCGCGCGTGTCGAAGACTGCGAGGCCGTGATCGCCGCGGCCGACAAGGCGTTCGGGCGCGTCGACACCCTCGTGAATGCCGCGGCGATCACGGATCGCGGCACCATCCTCGATACGAGCCCCGAGCTCTTCGACCGCATGTTCGCGATCAACGTGCGGGCGCCCTTCTTCCTCATGCAGGGGGCCATCAAGGTGATGCGCCGGGAGGGGACGCAAGGAACCATCGTCAACATCGGATCGATGTCGGCCAAGGCCGGACAGCCCTTCATCGCGGCCTATTGCGCCTCGAAGGGCGCTCTCGCGACGCTGACCGAAAACACGGCCTATGCCCTGCTGCGCAACCGCATCCGCGTGAACGGGCTCAACATCGGCTGGATGGCTTCCGACGGCGAGGACCGCATCCAGCGCGAGTTCCACGGCGCGCCCGCCGACTGGCTGGAAAAGGCCGCCGCCAAGCAGCCTTTCGGCCGCCTGGTGGATCCCGTCGAGGTCGCCCGCGCGACGGCCTTCCTGGCCTCCGACGAGTCGGGGCTGATGACGGGTTCGGTGGTGAATTTCGACCAATCCGTCTGGGGCGCGTACGACGGCTCGCCCCACCCGGAGGCGCCGCTTTAGGCACGCCCCACGGAGGGGTGCTCCAGGGCGCGGATGATGCCGCGCAGTTCGGCCAAGCCCTTCAAGCGCCCGATGGCGGTGTAGCCCGGGTTCACGCGCTTTCCCGTGTCGAGGTCGTCGAGCATGCGGTGGCCATGGTCGGGGCGGAAGGGGATCTTGCCCTCGCCGTCACGCCGAGCGTCTTCCTTCAGCAGCGCGCCCAGCACCGCCACCATATCGACGTCGCCGTCGAGATGATCCGCCTCGTAGAAGCTCCCATCCGCCTCACGCCGCGTGGCTCTCAGATGCACGAAATGGATGCGCGCCGCAAAGCGCTCCGCGATCGCGGGGAGGTCGTTGTCGGGGCGCACCCCGAGGCTCCCGGTGCAAAAGCACATGCCATTGGCAGACGAAGGCACGGCATCGAACAGGGCCTGGTAATCGTCCGCGGTCGAGGCGATGCGCGGCAAGCCGAACAGCGGGCGGGGCGGGTCGTCGGGATGAAGCGTGAGCTTGACGCCGAGCCCCTCCGCGACGGGAGTCACCTCCTCCAAGAACTCGACGAGGTGCTGGCGCAGGCGTGGGGCATCGATGCCCCGATAGGCGGCCAGGCGATGGCGGAAGCCGTCCAGATCGAGGGCGTCCGTGGTGGTACCGGGCAGGCCCGCGGCGAGCGTTCGGGTGAGGGTCTCGATCTCATCCGCGCCCATGGCCTCGAAGGCGCGGCGAGCCCGGTCCTGGGCGGGCGCATCGTATTCCGCCTCGGCGCCCGCCCGCTGCATCACATGCAGGTCGAAGGCCGCGAAACGATCCTGGTCGAAGCGGAGCGCGGTGGCGCCGGTGGGGAGCGGCCAGTCGAGATCGGTGCGGGTCCAGTCCAGCACCGGCATGAAATTGTAGCAGATCGTGCGCAGGCCCGCGGCCGCGGCGGCTTCCAGGCTCGCGATCCAGACCTCGATGGAACGCCGTGCGTTTCGGCCCTCGCGCTTCACGTCGTCGGGAACTGGGATGCTCTCGATCACGCTCCAGCGCAGCGGTGAGCGGCCGGGCGGCGTGGTCTCGATGCGGTCGCGGTATTGCTCGACCTCCGAGCGCGTCCAAGCCTCGCCGGGTGCCAGATGATGGAGGGCCGAGACGATGTCCGTGGCACCCGCCTGGCGCACGTGATCGAGGGTGACCGGATCCTTCGGCCCGAACCAGCGCCACGCCTGTTTCATACGAAAACCCCCGCCTGAGCGGGGGTGAGTGTTACGCGTTCGGGGCCGATTCGGCACCTGCCCTAGCGGGGATGAGTGTCCCCGGTCGCCACCGATTTCGTATCTGCCCGTGCAGAGGCCCGCGTTAGGCGTTCGAGGCCGATTCGGCACCGGCTCCGGTGTCGGTCGTCGCGGCCTTGGGACCGCCTTTCGATACGCCGACCAGAGCCGGCCGCAGCACCCGATCGCCGATCACGTAGCCGGACTGCACCACCTGAACCACCGTGCCGTTCGGGACCTCCGCATTGGGAACCTCGAACATGGCCTGATGCAGGTTCGGGTCGAAGCGCTGGCCCTGGGGCTCCAGCTTCCTCACCCCGTGGCGCTCCAGGGTCTTGAGCAGGTCGCGCTCGGTGAGTTCCACGCCTTCGACGAAGGCTTTGAAGGCGCCCTCCCCGGCCTCGGCCGGCACGCTCTCCAGGGCGCGGCGGACGTTGTCGGCCATGTTGAGCATGTCGCGGGCGAAGTTCGTCACCGCATAGGTGCGGGCATCCGCGACCTCGCGTTCCGTGCGCCGGCGCAGATTCTCCATGTCGGCCAGGGTGCGCAGAAGCTTGTCCTTGAGGTCCGTCTTCTCGGCCTCGAGCTGGGCGATGGGGTCCACGGCCGCGTCGTTGGCGGGCGTGGCGGCCTCATTGTGGGGCTCGGCGCCATTCGGCATGGCGTGGGGGTCCGTCTCGTTCGGATTCATGGCTCTTCGCACTGAGGAATGGGTGAATTCGGGCCTCATATCAGGTCGAGGCGCCCCGAAATCAAGCGGGAGCGGGAGCGCTCCACATGCCCCTCCCGTTCAGGAGCAGCGCCGGACTCACGCGCTCCGGCGCTGCTCCGCTTGCCCGTCGTCGCGGTCGAACACATCGAGGAGCGCCCGCCGGATCGCCCCCTGGCGGCCCGGATGGTTCACCTTCGTGCCGGTGAGATCGGTCACGTAGAACACGTCCACGGCCTTCTCGCCGAAGGTTGCGATATGGGCCGAGGCGATGTTGAGGTTGAGCTTACCCAACGCCGTGGTGAGGTCGTAGAGAAGGCCCGGCCGGTCGAGGCCCGACACTTCGATCACGGTCTGGCGGTTCGAGAGTGCGTTGTCGATCGACACCTCGGGGGCCACGTGGAAGGTGCGGGTGCGCTCCTTGCCGGGCCGCTTGCCGTCCACGAGATCGGCGATCTTCACCTCGCCCTTCAGCGCCCGCTCGATGGCGGACGCCACCCGCTCGGCGCGGCGCAGCTCGTCCTCGTCCCGGTCGAAGGCGCGCGAGACCACGATGGTGTCGAGGGCCAAGCCGTCCGCAGTGGTGAAGATCTGCGCATCCACGATGTTGCCGCCGGCGGCCGCGCAGGCGCCGGTCACGATGGCGAGCAGGCGCGGATGGTCGGGCGAGAGCACGGTGAGTTCCGTGACGCCGCGGAACTGGTCGGTTTCGACTGCGGTCGCGACGCTGCGGCCCGCGCCCTCGGCCTCGCTGACGAAGCGGGCCTGCTTGACCTGCCGGGCGCGCTCGACCTTCAGCCAGTAGGAAGGGTAGTGCCGCGTCGCATAGGCCTCGAAGGCCTCGGGAGCCCAGTCGGCGAGTTCGCCCCGCAGCCGCTCCTGGGCGAGGCGCACGCGGTCCGAGCGGGCCACGTCCACGGCGCCGCCGCCGAGGGCCACCTCGGTCTCGTAATAGAGCGTGCGGAGCAACTCGCCCTTCCACCCGGTCCAGACGCCCGGGCCCACGGCCTTGATGTCCGCGATGGTGAGGACGAGGAGCAGCTTCAGGCGCTCCATGGTCTGCACCACATCGGCGAAGGCGCGGATGGTGGCGGGGTCCGAGAGATCGCGGCTTTGGGCGATGGTGGACATGAGCAGGTGATGTTCCACGAGCCATGCCGCCGTGTCGGTTTCCGCCGGATCGAGCCCTAAGCGCGGTCCGAGCTTGCGAGCGATGGCGGCGCCGGCGATCGAGTGGTCCTCCGGCCGCCCCTTCGCGATATCGTGCAGGAAGATCGCCACGTATAGCGCACGGCGGTTGCCGAGCGAGCCCACGATGCGGTTCGCCAGCGGGTGCTCGTTGCCGAGGCGCCCGGCCTCGATTTCCGCCAGCACACCGATGGAGCGGATGAGGTGCTCGTCCACCGTGTAGTGGTGGTACATGTTGAACTGCATCATCGCGACGATGCGGCCGAAATCCGGGATGAAACGGCCGAGCACCCCGGCCTCGTTCATGCGGCGCAGCACCACCTCGGGCGCATTGCGCGAGGTGAGAATGTCGAGGAAGAGGCGGTTCGCCTCGGCGTCGCCCCGCAGGGACAGGCCGATGAGGCGCAGGGAGCGCGTGGCGAGCCGCGACGCGTCCGGATGGACCGCAAGATTGTGCCGGTCGGCGAGCCAGTACATGCGGATGAGGTTGACGGGATCGCGCTCGAAGGCGTCGTCGCCCCGCACGTTGATGCGGTCGTTGTCGATGACGAAGTCGTCACCTTCCAGCGTCCCGCCCCGGCGGCGGCGAAACGTGCCGAGCACCCGGTCGAGCATCGGACGGCGCTTGGCTTGGCGGGCTTCGAGTTCGGCGCAGACGATGGCGGTGAGGTCGCCCACGTCCTTCGCGATGAGGAAGTAGGCCTTCATGAAGCGCTCGACGCCCGACAGCCCGCCGCGGCCCTTGAAACCGATGCGCTCAGCGATGAGGCGCTGCAGGTCGAAGGACAGGCGCTCCTCGGCGCGGCCGGTCATGAAATGCATGTGGCAGCGCACGCGCCACAGGAACTCCTCGCAGCGCGCGAAAAGCCGGAACTCCTCCGGCGTGAAGAGGCCGGCCTTCACGAGCTCTTCCGGCTCGCGCACCCGGTAGACGTATTTCGAGATCCAGAAGAGGGTGTTGAGGTCGCGCAGGCCTCCCTTGCCATCCTTCACGTTCGGCTCGACGAGGTAGCGCGAGGCGCCGGCCTTGTTGACGCGCGCGTCGCGCTCTTTGAGCTTCGCATCCACGAACTCGGCCGCGGAGGATTGCACCACCTCCTTGTCGAAGCGGGCGACAAGCTGCTCGTAGAGGGCGGTTTCGCCGAACAGGAAGCGCGCTTCGAGCAAGGCCGTGCGGATCGTCATGTCGGCCCGCGCTTCGCGGATGCACTCCTCGACCGAGCGGGTGGCGTGGCCCACCTTCAGTTTCAGATCCCAGAGCACGTAGAGCATGGCCTCGACCACGCTCTCGCTCCAGGCGGTCTGCTTGTAGGGAAGCAGGAACAGGAGATCGACGTCGGAGCCCGGCGCCATGGTGCCCCGGCCATACCCACCGGTCGCCACCACCGCGAGGCGCTCGCCGCTCGACGGGTTGTCGGCGGGGTAGAGGTGGAACACGACCGCGTCGTAGATGACGCGCACGGTGCGATCCATGAGGTCCGACAGGCATCGCGCACAGGCAAGCCCGTCGCGATCCGCCACCAGCCGTTCCTGCGCCTCCCTGTGGCCCTCCTCGAGGAGGGCCTTGATGGCGGGCACGAGTTGCGCCCGCAGGGCCGTTCCGTCGCTGATCGGAGCGGGGCCGAGGCGCTCCAGAACGGGGGCGAAATCAGGGAGCATGGACCATCCGGGATCGGGACGGGTTGGTTTACCACCAAAGGCCGGAGGCGCCCATCGACACCGCGGTGGACATTCGTCGCAGCCGGCCTATGTTGTTCGGAGTAGCAGATTTCGTTTGACATAACGAACGCTTCGTCCTACATAAAGGACACGCGCCGATTTGAAGCCAGCAGCTTGCGGGCGCGGAAAACAAGTGCCGCTAAAGCGCCGGGTGAGCGGGCCTCCAGCCCTCGTGCCCTTGCGCCGACCTGGAGAGCCGACCATGACCTTCACCCGCCGTTCGATCCTTGCCTTCGCCGCTGCCGGCGTCGCCGCTGTCGCGACCGCTGCCCAGGCGCAGGTCAAGGAACTGCGCATCGATTACGCCACCTACAACCCGGTAAGCCTCGTCCTGAAGGACCAGGGCATCCTGGAGCGCGAACTCGCCAAGGATGGGATCACCGTTCGCTGGGTGCAGTCCCTCGGCTCCAACAAGGCGCTCGAATTTCTGAACGCCGGCTCCCTCGATTTCGGCTCCACGGCCGGGGCCGCCGCGCTGGTCGCCAAGATCAACGGCAACCCGATCAAATCGGTCTACGTCTATTCGCGGCCGGAATGGACGGCGCTCGTGACGCGTAAGGAGACGGGCATCGCCAAGGTCGAGGACCTGAAGGGCAAGCGCGTCGCCGTCACCCGCGGCACCGATCCGCACATCTTCCTTGTGCGAGCGCTTGCCGACGCGAAGCTCACCGAGAGGGACGTGAAGCTCGTGCTCCTGCAGCATCCGGACGGCCGCACGGCCCTGGAGCGCGGGGACGTGGATGCCTGGGCCGGCCTCGATCCGCTCATGGCCGCGGCCGAGATCGAGGGGGGTGCCACCCTCTTCCACCGCAACGCGGCGGCGAACACCTGGGGCATCCTCAACGTCCGCGAGGCTTTCGCCAAGGAGAACCCCGCGCTGGTGACCCGCGTGCTCAAGGCCTACGAAGAGGCGCGGCTCTTCGCCCTCGCCAATCCGGCCGAGCTGACGAAGTCGCTCATCGCCTACACGAAGCTGCCCGAGCCCGTGATCAAGCGCCAGCTCGAGCGCACGGAAATCACCCACTCGACCATCGGACAAGCGCAGGTCGACACGATCCTCGCCGCCGGCCTCGCGCTGCAGGAGGCGGGCGTGCTGCCCGCCGCCACGGACGTGCGCGGCGCGGTCGATGCCCTGGTGGACCGCCGCTTCACCACGGCCGCGAAGTAACGCACGGCCTCGCCCGCGCTGTTTGAGAGAACATTGTGACGTCTCAAACCTGGTCTCCTCCCGAGCGAGCCGCTGTGGTCGCGGCTCCTCGCCCTGCCGGGAAGCGCGCGTGGGGCAGCCCACGGGTTCTTCTCGGCCTTTTGCTGCCGTTCGTTCTCGCCCTCATCTGGGAAGGCGCGGTCCGCGCCGGGCTCGCGGAGGGCCGGCTCATGCCGCCGCCGAGCCGGATTCTGGCGACGCTCCAGGGGCTTGCAGCCACCGGCGAGCTCTGGACCCATGCGCTCGCCACCCTCTGGCGCGTGCTCGTGGGCTTTGCCATCGGGGCCGCCGCCGGCATCGTGCTTGGCGCCCTGTCCGGCGCCGTCGAACCGGTGCGCCGTCTCATCGATCCGACGCTGCAGGCGCTGCGCGCCATTCCCTCCATCGCCTGGGTGCCGCTCTTCATCCTCTGGCTCGGCATCTTCGAGGCCTCGAAGGTGGCGCTGATTGCCGTGGGCGTGTTCTTCCCCGTTTATCTCGGCGTCGCCGGCGCGATCCTCTCGGTCGATCGCAAGCTCATCGAGGTGGGCCGCATGTTCCGCCTCTCGCAAGGGCAGCTCGCGCGGCGCATCCTCCTGCCCGCCGTTCTGCCCGCGACCCTGATCTCGCTCCGCTCAGGGCTTGGCCTCGGCTTCATGTTCGTGGTGGCCGCGGAGTTCATGGGGGCCTCCGAGGGGCTGGGCTACCTGCTCGTGGGCGGCCAGCAGATGGGCAAGCCCGACCAGATCCTCGCCGCCATCATCGCCTTCGCGCTGCTGGGCAAGGCCGCCGACAGCCTGTTGCTGCTCGCCACCAATTCGCTGGTGCGCTGGCAGGACACCGCGCGGGAGCGGCTGTAACCATGCTCACCCTGGAACACCTCTCCAAAACCTATGCCGACGGCACGCGCGCCCTCTCGGACGTGAGCCTCACGGTGCAGCCGGGCGAAATCCTCGCCCTCATCGGCGGCTCGGGCTGCGGCAAGACCACGTTGCTGCGTCTCATCGCGGGCCTCGATCGCGCGAGCGCGGGCACGATCCGCCTCGACGGCGAGCCGATCAGCGAGCCGCACCGGGCGGTCGGACTCGTGTTCCAGGAGCCGCGCCTGCTGCCCTGGCTCAGCGTTGCCGACAATGTGGGCTTCGGGCTCGATGGGCTGCCGAAGGCGGAGCGCCGCGAGCGGATCGCCCACGCCCTCGACAAGGTGGGCCTCGCCGATCACGCTGGCCGCTGGCCGCGCGATCTGTCGGGCGGCCAACAGCAGCGGGTCTCCATCGCCCGCGCCTTCGTGACGAACCCGAAGGTGCTCCTCCTCGACGAGCCCTTTTCGGCCCTTGACGCCTTCACCCGCGCGAGCCTGCACGAGCACCTGCTCGCCCTGTGGGAGGAGACGCGCCCGACCGTCGTGCTCGTGACCCACGATGTGGCCGAGGCCGTGACGCTCGCCGACCGCGTGGTGGTGATGCGCCCGAAGCCTGGGCGGGTGGACGACGAACTGCCCCTGGGCCTCGCCCGCCCCCGCGACCGCACGGGCCTCCCCTTCGAAGCCGCGACGCGCCGGGTGATGCTCGCCCTTGACCAAAGCTTGCGGGAGCCTGCACCAAGCGGCACCCGCCAACGCGATCAACAGGCTGCCGCCCTGTGGTGGTAGCAATTCAGATTCAGAGGACAACACGATGGATGCCACTGCGCTGCGCGCCCTTCAGGCGCCGATCAAGGACCGCTACCGCTCCGAGCCGGATGCCGCCGTCATCACCCTGAAGGCGCAGGGCACGCTGGACGACCAGAGCATCGCCTGCAAGGTCGAGACCGGCCGCGCGCTCGCGATCGCCGGTCTCCATCCCGCCACCGGCGGCTCAGGCGCGGAGCTCTGCTCCGGCGACATGCTGCTCGAAGCGCTGGTCGCCTGCGCGGGCGTAACCCTAAAGGCCGTTGCGACGGCGCTGGAGATCCCGCTGCGCCAGGGTACCGTGCGCGCCGAAGGCGACCTCGATTTCCGGGGCACGCTCGGCGTCGACAAGGCCGCCCCCGTGGGCTTTCGCGACATCCGCCTCACCTTTGAGGTCGACACGGATGCGCCGCAGGAGAAGATCGACCAGCTCCTGAAGCTCACCGAGCGCTATTGCGTGGTGTTCCAGACCCTGAACGCAAAGCCGAACCTCGCGGTGGAGATGCGCAAGGCGTGAGCGAGTCCCTCTCCCCTGGAGGGAGAGGGACTTAAAGCTTCCCCTCGATCGCATCCCACAACGGCACCGCCAGATCCGGGCCGCCGAGGCGCTTGATGGCGCGGATGCCGGTCGGGCAGGTCACGTTGATCTCAGTGAGGTTGCCGTCGATCACGTCGATGCCGACGAAGATGAGCCCGCGCTTTTTGAGCTCCGGCCCGATGGTCTCGCAGATCTCGCGCTCACGCGGCGACAGATCCGTGGGCTTCGCGGCGCCGCCGCGCACCATGTTGGAGCGGATGTCGTTCGCGGCCGGCACCCGGTTCACCGCCCCGGCCGCCTCGCCGTCGATGAGGATGATGCGCTTGTCGCCCTCGGTAACCTTCGGCAGGAAGCGCTGCACCACCCAGGGCTCCTTGAAGATCGAGGCGAAGAGATCGTAGATCGAGCCGAAATTCGGGTCCTCGCGCAAGAGGCGCACCACCGCGGCGCCGCCATGCCCGTGCAAGGGCTTCATGACGATGTCGCCGAACTCGTCCCGGAACGCCTCGATCTCCCGCTTGTCCCGGGTGATCAGGGTCGGCGGCATGAGCTGCGGGAAGTGGGTGACGAAGAGCTTTTCAGGCGCGTTGCGGACTTCCGCAGGGTTGTTGACCACGAGGGTCTGCGGATGGATGCGCTCCAGGAGATACGTCGCCGTGATGTAGCCGATGTCGAAGGGCGGCTCCTGGCGCATCAGCACGATGTCCACGTCGGCAAGGTCGACGCGCTCCGTCTCGCCAAGGGTGAAGTGGTCGCCCTCCACGTCGCGCACCTCCACCGCGCGGGTGCTGGCGATCACCTGACCGCCCCGCATGGAGAGCTGGTCCGGCGTGAAATACAGCATGCGATGGCCGCGCTTTTGGGCCTCCAGTATCATCCCGAAGGTGGAATCGCCGGCGATGCGGATGCGCTCGATGGGGTCCATCTGGACCGCGACGGTGAGGGTCATGCGTCTGTCCTGCGATTCGAGGAAGGGTCGGTCGGCTTTGTCATGAGCACGAGTTCGGGTGGACGAGAAGGTCCGAGCCGCCCGCGACGGTGAGAGGCATGGGCGGCTCGCTTGGAGACCCGGCGGCTCTTATCGAGCGCCGAGGGAGCGAAGGCAACCGTCGCCACCTCCCTGCGCTTGCGGGACGAGTCGAAGGGCCCGCCCGAACCCTCGCCCCTCCTCGGTCGTTGTGATCTTGTACTCACCTCCCCGGGACCCCACCCTTCCCTCCCATGCGCCGCGCCCTTCTCATCGTGAATGCCAAAAGCCGGAGTGGGGCCGACAAGCTCGACGCCGCCATGGAGGCGTTGCGAGCGAACGGGATCGAGCCGGTCCATCGCGATTGCGGTACGCGGGAGGCTCTGTCGCCCATGATCGTCGAGCATGCGCGCGACGTGGATTGCGTGGTGGTGGGCGGGGGCGACGGCACCATCAACGCGGCGGCGCTCGGCGTCATGGAGCGGGGAAGGCCTCTCGGCATCCTTCCCCTCGGCACCGCCAACGATCTCGCCCGCACCCTCGGGATCCCGGACGATCTCAATGCGGCCGCCAAGGTCATTGCGGGCGGGCACACCCGCACCATCGATCTCGGCATCGTCAACGAGCAGCCCTTCTTCAACGTGGCATCGCTCGGCCTCTCGGCGGAACTGGCCCTGCAATTGACCCAGGACATCAAGCGCCGCTGGGGCCGCATGGGCTACGCGCTCGTCGCCATGCGCGTTCTCGCCAAGGCGCGGCCCTTCACGGCGGTGATCACGAGCCAGGAGGGCTCGAAGCGCGTGCGCACCTTGCAGATCGCGGTGGGCAACGGCCGCTATTACGGCGGCGGCAACGCGGTGGAGCGTACCGCCGCCATCGACGACCAGCACCTCGATCTCTACAGCCTGGAATTCAAGCGCGCCTGGAAACTCGCCTTCATGGCCCGGTCCTTCCGCACCGGCGAGCATGGCGCCTGGGAGGAAGTGCGCGCCATCCGCGCTAAGGAATTCACCATCCGGACCCGCCGGCCCCGCCCGATCAATGCCGACGGCGAGATCGTTTCCCAGACCCCGGCGAAATTCACCATCCGGGAAAACGCCGTGACGGTGTTCACGCCGCCCATGACGGCTGAGACCTGATACGCTCGGGTGAGCGCCGCCGACCGCATTCCGGGGCTCTACGAGCAGCACGCGGAACTCTTCGACCGCGAGCGCGGACGCAGCCTGTTCGAACGCGGATGGCTCGATCGCTTTGCCGCCCTCCTGCCGCCGGGAGGAACGATCCTCGATATCGGCTGCGGTTCCGGCGAGCCCATCGCGGCCTACCTCATCGGCCGGGGCTTCAGGCTCACGGAGGGCGACGCCGCGCCGACATTGATCGGGCTCTGTCGCCGCCGCTTTCCCGATCACGAATGGCATGTGGCCGATATGAGACGCCTCACCCTGGCGCGCAGCTTCGACGGGCTGATCGCCTGGGACAGCTTCTTTCACCTCGGCTTCGACGATCAGCGGGGGATGTTTCCCCGCTTTCGCGCGCATGCGGCGCCGGGCGCCGCTCTCCTGTTCACCAGCGGCCCCACGCATGGGGAGGCCATCGGCTCGTTCGGGGGCGAGGCGCTCTACCATGCGAGCCTCGACGAGGCGGAGTATCGCGCGCTCCTCGGCGCCAACGGCTTCGATGTGGTGGATCATCGGCCTGAGGACCCCGAATGCGGCGGGCACACCGTGTGGCTGGCGCGGGCGCGCTAACCCATCTCGATCTCGAACGCCGCCAGCCTGTGCTGCGGCCAGCGCCAGGGCGCGACGGAGACCACGTCCGCGCGCCAGGTTTTCGTGGCGGCCCAGGGGTTGCGCGCGAGCCAGGCGCGCGCTGCGCGGGAGAAGCGCCGGCGCTTCGTCGCCGTGATCGCAGTGAGCGCATCCTCCATGCGACCGCGCGCTTTCACCTCCACGAAGGCGATGGTATCGCCGCGCCGCATCACGAGGTCGATCTCGCCGCCGGACGCCGCAAAGCGCCGAGCGAGCGGGCGATAGCCTTCGGCAAGGAGGAGCAGAAGGGCGGCGGCCTCGGCCCAATGGCCGCGCAGATAGGTAGCGCGGCGACGCTCGGCCGAGGCCATCATGCGTCCTTCGCCCGGGACAGCTGCAGGGCGCGGGCGTAGACGTCCCGCTTCGGCACGCCGAGATCGGCGGCGACGAGCGCCGCCGCATCCTTGATCGAATGGCTTTTCAGCGCCGCTTCGAGCTTGCCGTCCAGCACCGCATCGACCTCGGCCGCATTCATCTCCTCCGTGGCTTCGCCGATGAGCACCACGATCTCGCCCTTCGGCGGCCCCTCGGCGGCGAATTGCGCGGCAAGATCGCCCAAAGGACCTCGCCGCACGGTCTCGAACATCTTGGTGAGTTCCCGCGCCACCACGGCGGGCCGGTCGCCGAGCACGGCGGCGGCATCGGCCAACATCTCGGGCAGGCGATGGGGCGCCTCGAAGATCACGAGCGTGCCCGGGATCGAGCCGATGGTCTGAAGCCGCGTGCGGCGGGCGGCGCTCTTCGGCGGCAGGAAGCCCTCGAAGAAGAAGCGGTCCGTCGGTAGGCCAGAGACCACGAGGGCGGAGGTCACCGCGGAGGGGCCGGGGATCGGCGTCACCGGCAGGCCCTCCTCGATCGCCGCCTGAACGAGCTTGTAGCCGGGATCGGACACGAGGGGCGTGCCGGCATCCGACACCAGCGCCAGCGCCTGGCCTTCGCGGACGCGGTGGATCATGCGTTCGCGCACGGCCTCGTTGGAGTGCTCGTGATACGCCACAAGCGGGGTCGTGATGCCGTAATGGGCGAGCAGCGTTTTCGTCACGCGGGTGTCCTCGGCCAGCACCGCGTCGGCGGCGGCGAGCGTCGCCAGAGCCCGGAACGACACATCCCTCAGGTTGCCGATGGGGGTCGCGACCACATAGAGGCCGGGGCTCAACGGCTCCGCTTCGGCGGCCAGGCCGAAGGCCGTGAAGACGCCCCCCTTGGCGTCGGGCGGGCGGCGCCGGCGGTTGTCGATTCTCTGGCTCATGGGGCGAGGGGCTCCCTGGAGCACGGGCGAGGTCTGATTCTGGCGGTCATCGCGTCCGACTGTCGCATAAGGCTGGGCTTGAGGCCAAAGGCGGAGAAGCCGCCTCAAAATCAACGTTTACTTTTGGCTCCGATCCTCCATTGCATGCGAAGGATCAAGCGGCCGGGCGTGTGACGCGCGATGAAGCCGCACAAGGGGGCCACGCGATGGCACGTTTCTGGTTTCATCCCGGCCTGGCGGCCGGCATCCTGGCGCTCGGTCTTGCGGCCTGTGTGGGCTCCGGCACGGTGGCTCCGCAGCGCCAGACCGCACAGCCGGCGCAGCCCACCCAGCCCGCCGCAGCAACAGGCGGCACCATCGGCAACGGGTCCGTGCGCGTGGCGCTGATCCTGCCCCTCACCGCCAACGGCCCCGGCGCCGTGGCGGCGCAATCCCTGCGCAATGCGGCCGAACTTTCGCTCGCCGAGTTCCAGGGCCCGGACCTCACCATCCTCGTCAAGGACGACGGCGGCACCCCGGAGGGGGCGCGGGAGGCCGCGAACCAGGCGGTCGCCGAGGGGGCGGAACTCATCATCGGCCCCCTCTTCGCCGCCACCGTGCAGGCCGCGGGCGGCGTGGCGCGGCAAGCCGGGCGCCCGGTGCTGGCGTTCTCGAGCGATGCCAGCGTGGCGGCTCGCGGCGTGTATCTGCTGAGCTTCCTAGCGCAGGCCGAAGTCGATCGCGTGGTCGAGCACGCCGCACAGCAGGGGCGCCGCTCCATCGCGGCTCTCATCCCCGAGACCACCTACGGCAGCGTGGTCGAGGCGCAGTTCCGCGAGGCCGCCGCCGCGCGGGGCCTGAGGGTCGTGGCCATCGAGCGCTATCCGGCGGGTCAGCCGCAGGCGGCCGTGCAGCGGCTCGCGCCGCTGGTCGGCGGTTCGGCGCCGCAGGCCGATGCCCTGTTCGTGCCCGAGAACGGCGACGGCATCGCCGCCGTGGGCCAAGCCCTCCAGGCCGCCGGCTTCAACCCGGGCCGCGTGAAGCCGCTCGGTACCGGCGTGTGGAACGAGGCGCGGGTGTTTGCGGTGCCGGCCCTCCAGGGCGGCTGGTTCGCAGCCCCCGACAACCGGGGCTTCAACGCCTTCGCGGGCCGCTACCGGGCACGCTTCGGCGAGGACCCGACCCGCATCGCAACGCTGTCCTACGACGCCGTCTCGCTCGCCGCCGCGCTCGCCCGCCAGCAGGGCTCGCAGCGCTATTCGGAAGCGGTGCTCACGAACCCGGCGGGCTTTGCCGGCGCCGACGGCGTGTTCCGCTTCCGGGCCGACGGCACCAACGAGCGGGCGCTGGCCGTCCAGGAGATCCGGGGCGGCGCGGCCGTGATGGCGAACCCGGCCCCGCGGGCGCTGCCGGGAACCTGACGATTCTTCTCCCACAAGGGGAGAGGGGGCATTAGGCCGCCAGCTGGCCCACCACCGCGTTCAGCACCGGAAAGCCCTCGCGGGTGACGGCGAGGCGGGCGTTGCGGCGGGCGAGGAAACCCTCGTCCTCGAGCGTGCGGATGCGGCCCTCGTCGAGGCGGCGGCCGGTGAGGGACGTGTAGCGGGCGGGGTCGATCCCCTCTCTCAGGCGCAGGCCCATAAGGAGGAACTCGTCGCCCTCGGCCTCGGCCGTGAGCCACTCCTCCTCGACGATCCCATGCCCCTCGCGTTCGACCGCGGCAAGCCAGGTCTCGGGGTGCCGCTCGGTCGCGGTGGCGATGCGTCCGTTCGGGCGTACGAGGCGTCCATGGGCGCCGGGGCCGACCCCTACATATTCGCCGTAGCGCCAGTAGACGAGGTTGTGCCGGGACTCGGCGCCGGGCCGTGCATGGTTCGAGACCTCGTAGGCCGGCAGGCCATGGGCCTCGCAGACCTCCTGCGTGATCTCGTAGAGGGCGCGCGCCTCGTCTTCGCCCGGCACCACGATCTTGCCGGCCTGGTGCAGGCGCTCGAACCACGTGCCGGGCTCGATGGTGAGCTGATAGAGCGACAGATGCTCGACCGCATGCGCGATGGCCGCTTCGAGCTCCGCGCGCCAGGCTTCGGGCGTTTGATTCGGACGGGCGTAGATGAGGTCGAAGGAATAGCGTTCGAAATGCGCTGCCGCGATGCGGATGGCGGCGAGCGCTTCTTCGGCGGAGTGCATGCGCCCGAGGCGCTTCAGATCCGGATCGTTCAGCGCCTGGACGCCGAGCGACACGCGGTTGACGCCGGCCGCGCGAAAGCCCGCGAACCGCTCGGCCTCCACGCTCGTCGGATTGGCTTCAAGCGTCACCTCGGCCCGGCTGTCCACAGCCCAGGCGGCCCCGATGGCGTCGAGGATCGCGCCGACGGTGCCCGGCCGCATGAGCGAGGGCGTGCCGCCGCCGAAGAACACGCTCGTGACGTGCCGCCCCGGCGCCAGCTCCGCCATATGCGCGATCTCGCGCCGGAAGGCCGCGACGAAGCGCTCCTGGTCCACGGGCTGATGCCGGACATGGGAGTTGAAGTCGCAATAGGGGCATTTAGAGGCGCAGAAGGGCCAGTGCACGTAGACGCCGAAGCCCGCATCCTGCGTCGGATGAACGATCATCGGGGGCTTCTATCAGAACGCGCCCGCGGCGTCATGGCGAGGCGGTGACGCACGAGCCCGCCCGTGGCCTCACATTCGCTTCAGGCAGCCCCGCGCGAGCTTGGCGAAAGCGCGGGCCCGGTGGGAGAGCGCCTTCGGCTCCGCGCTCGACCAATCGATGCCGTGCTTCTCCTCCGCGCTCATCTCGCCGAAGGTGCGGCTGTGCCCGTCGGGCTGGAACAGGGGATCGTAGCCGAAACCCTGCGCTCCCCGCGGTGGCCACACCACGTGACCGAAGACGCGGCCCTCGAAGAGCTCGCCGTGACCGTCGGGCCAGGCCACCACGAGGGCGGAGACGAAATGGGCGCGGCGCTCGTCCGGCGTGGTGGCGCCCCGCGTCCGCAATTCCCGGTCGACCCGCGCCATGGCGCCCGGGTAATCCCGGTTCGGGCCGGCCCAGTCGGCGGTGAAGATGCCCGGCGCCCCGTCCAGCGCCTCGACGCACAGGCCTGAATCGTCCGAGATCGCCGGCAGCCCCGTGGCCTTCGCGGCCGCGTGCGCCTTGATGCCCGCATTCTCGGCGAACATGTGCCCGGTCTCCTCCGGCACCGGAAGCCCAAGCGCGCCGGCGGACACCGCCTCGATCCCGAAGGGGGCGAGCAGTTCCTGCATCTCGCGCAGCTTGCCCGCATTGTGCGTGGCGATGACGACCTTGCCGCTGAGGGGGCGGGGCATGGGAGCACCTTTCGATCCCCTCTCCCCGCAGGCGGGGAGAGGGTTAGGGTGAGGGGCTGGACGGTGGGGCGCAATGCCGCCGAGGAACCGCGTTGAAGAGCGCTGTGGTGCAGGACGTAGGCGCAGAGTGCTTCACCGACCGGCCCCTCACCCCAGCCCTCTCCCCGCCTGCGGGGAGAGGGAGATCAGGCCACCGTCCGCTTCTGCAGGTCCACGAGCTGCCCGATGCCCGCCTTTGCGAGTTGCAGGAGCTTCAAGAATTCCTCCTCCGAGAAGGGCTTGCCCTCGGCCGTGCCCTGAACCTCCACGAGGCCGCCCGAACCGGTGATCACGAAATTGGCGTCCGTTTCGGCCGCGGAATCCTCAGCGTAGTCGAGGTCGAGCACGGGGGTGCCCTGATAGATCCCGCAGGAGACGGCCGCGACGGGCTCGCGCAGGGGGTTCACGGAGATGATCGAGCGCGACTGCATCCAGGTGAAGCATTCGTGGAGCGCCACCCAGGCGCCGGTGATCGACGCCGTGCGGGTGCCGCCATCCGCCTGGATCACGTCGCAATCGACGACGATCTGCCGCTCGCTGATGGCGGGCAGGTTCACGACCGCGCGTAGCGACCGGCCGATGAGGCGCTGGATCTCCTGGGTGCGGCCTGAAGGCTTGCCCGAAGTGACCTCGCGGCGGGTGCGCTCATGGGTGGCGCGAGGGAGCATGGCGTACTCGGCCGTGACCCACCCCTTGCCGGAGCCGCGCAGCCACGGCGGCCCGCGCTCCTCGAACGAGGCGGTGCAGAGCACCCGGGTCTCGCCGAACGACACCATGCAGGAGCCTTCCGCATAGCGCGCGACGCCCCGCTCCAGGGTGACGGGGCGCAGTTGGTCGGGAGCGCGCTTCGAGGGCCGCATGGGGGATCTCCGGTGATGGCGGGGCTGTTTAGGCCCGGAACAGGGGCGCGGCAAGCTGGATGGGGCAAGGCTACAGGGGACAGCGGGCGGAGCGTGGCCGGGCGCCGCTTGCCGAATGGGCGGCCGGCGCGCACATTATAGGACCGTCGCCAGTCACCGAGGTCATGTTAGCATCCGCGATCCCATGAACGTGCGCAGCCAGTCCCTGACGCCCACCGAGTCCCGCGCCATCGCGGAGCTGAACGAGCGCTCCCGCGAGATTTTCCGACGCATCGTTGAGAGCTACCTCGCGACGGGCGAGCCGGTGGGTTCGCGCAACCTCTCGCGCATTCTGCCCATGACCCTCTCGCCGGCCTCCGTGCGCAACGTGATGGCGGATTTGGAGCAGGCGGGCCTCGTCTTCGCGCCGCATACCAGCGCCGGGAGACTCCCAACGGAACTCGGCCTGCGCTTCTTCGTCGACGCCATGCTCGAAATCGGCGACCTGTCCACGGAGGAGCGGGCGCGGGTCGAAGCGCAGATGCGCGCGGCCGCCAGCGGCCACACCCTCGAGACGGCGCTCGCCGAAGCCTCCACCCTGCTGTCGGGCATGTCACGAGGTGCAGGCGTGGTGGTGACCACGAAGTCGAATGCGAGCCTCAAGCATATCGAGTTCGTCCGGCTCGATCCGGCGCGAGCGCTCGTGGTGCTCGTCTCCGAGGATGGCTCGGTGGAAAACCGCCTTCTCGACCTGCCGCCGGGCTTGCCGGCAAGCGCCCTCACGGAGGCCGGCAATTTTCTCAACGCCCGCATCCGAGGCAAGACGCTCGGCGACGTGCGCGGCGAAATCGAGGCCCGGCGCACGGACATGGAGCGCCAGCTCGACGCCATCACCGCGCGCCTCGTGGAAGCCGGGCTCGCCACCACCGTCGGCTCCGCCGATACCCGCCAGCTCATCGTGCGCGGCCAGGCGAACCTGCTCGAGGACCTGAAGGCCGTGGAGGACCTGGAGCGCATCCGTCTCCTCTTCGCCGACCTTGAAACGCAGACGGACGTGATCGACCTCCTCACCCGCGCCGAAGCGGGCGAAGGGGTTCGCATCTTCATCGGCTCGGAGAACAAGCTGTTCTCCCTCTCGGGCTCCTCGATGATCGCGGCGCCCTTCCGCGACGGGGCGCAGAAGATCGTGGGCGTCGTCGGCGTGATTGGCCCGACGCGGCTCAACTACGCCCGCATCGTGCCCATGGTGGACTACACCGCCAAGGTGGTGAGCCGAATCCTGGAGCGCGGGCGCTGAGCCGCCGCCCTACAGCCGGATCAGCATCATCCCCGTAAACATCACCGCGACGGCGAACCAGCGCCAGGAGCTCACGCGCTCCCGCAGGATCAGCGCGCCGATCAGGACGGCAAAGAGCATGCTGGTTTCGCGCAAGGCCGCGACGAGCGCCACAGGCGCGTGCATGAGGGACCAGATGTAGAGAACGTACGAGACGATCGAGATGGCCGCGCCGAACGTGAAGAGCGGCCATTGCTCACGCACGAGGGCCGGCAGGCGGTGGCCGCGCAGGCGCTGAAACAGCGCCATGCTGACGCCGTTGAGAAACGAGATCGTGGCCCCATAGGAGAAGGGGCTCTCGGACAGGCGTGCCCCCTTGGCGTCCACCATGGCGCCCGTCGCGACGACGGCGGCGCTCAGGGCTGTGAGGCCGAGGCCCCGCAGCGTCATGGTGCGGGATCGGGCGGCCGCCTCCCAGCCGATGAGCGCCAGGCCTCCGGAAATCGCGAGCACGCCGAGCGCCTGGACGAGGCTCGGCGTCTCGCCGAACAACGGAATGGCCGTGACGATCAACAGCACCGGCGTGAAGCCGCGCATCAGCGGATAGGCGACGGCGAAATCACCCTCGCGATAGGCGAGCGCCGTGAGATTCATGCCGAGGATGCTCGCCACCACGGTGGCCGCGATCCAGGGCCAGACCTGCGCTCCGGGCACCCCGAAGACCGCCAGCACGATCGTGTTCGGCACCGCGGCTCCGATGGCCACCGCCGCGATCGCCGTGGCGCTGTCGGCGCGCGATTTCACCCAGCCGTTCCAGGTCGCATGGAGCGCGGCGCTCACGAGCAGGAGGGCAAAAACGGTGATGTCCACGGAGAACTCCGGCTCCGATGTGACAGAGCACGTTCAGGAAGCGCGGTGAAGCGCGCAGACGGGCCGAAGGGTGTTGCGACGCGTGCTATTCGGCCGGCGCGACGGCGGGGTCGACGGGCTTCGGGCGAAGCACCGCGTAGATCGCCACCACGCCGAGGAGCAGCCCGCCCGCGATGGCGGGCGCTCGCCAGTCGCCGGTGGACACGCGCACCGCGACCAGCATCAGGCACACGAGGGCGCCGAGCGCCGGCACGAAGAGCGGCACCTCGAAGCGGCCGCGCGGCTCGTCGGCGCGGCGTTTCAAGATGAACAGCGCGCCGTTCACCACGGCGAACACCGTCAGCAGCAGGAGCACGGTCGCGGCGGCGAGCTGCGCGATGGTGCCGAGAAGCGCAAGCGGCGTGAGGATCGCGAGCAGCAGCAGGATCGCGACATGCGGCGTGCGCGTGCGGGCGTGCACCGCGCCAAGGCGCTCGGGCAGCAGCCCCTGGCGGGCCATGCCGTAGATGAGGCGCGAGGCCGTGATGTAGTTCACAAGCGCGGTGTTGGCGACGGCGAACAGCGTGATGAGGGTATAGACCACGCTCGGAAACCAGGGCGCGGCCCGGTTCATCACCTCGGTGAGCGGCCCTGGGGCTTTAGCGAGTTCGCCGTAAGGCACCACCGACACGGCCGTGATCGCCACCAGCACGTAGAGCACCGCCGCGATCGCCATGGCGCCGATGAGGCCGATGGGCACCGTGCGCTGCGGGTCCTTGCATTCCTCGGCGACGTTGACGGTGTCCTCGAAGCCGATGAAGGCGAAGAAGGTGAGGACGGCGCCCTGCAGGATGAGGAGCGCCATTATGTCCTCGCCGCCCGCGCTGGGCGCCGGCACCTCAAGGAGATCGACGCTGCCCCAGAAGCGGATGCCCACCGCGATGACGATGAGGAGCCCCGCGGCCTCCACGCAGGTGCAGAGCACGTTCACCCACATGGATTCGCGGATGCCGCGGAAGACGAGGCCGGCGAGAAGGAGGAGGATGCCGAGGGCCAGGGTCCAGGTCGGCAGGGCGTCGAGGCCCGCGAGCGTCTGGAGGTTCGCGGCGAACACCCGCGATTGGGTCGCGACCGAGGTGAGGCCGGAGCAGACGAGGGTCATCCCGACCACAAAGCTCGGGAGCGGCATTCCATAGGCGCGCTGCGTGACATAGGCCGCGCCGCCGGCACGGGGATAGCGGGAGCCGAGCGAGGCGTAGCTCAAGGCCGTGAGCAGCGCGGCCACCATGGCGACGAGGAACGCGAGCCACACCGCATTGCCCACCGCGCCGGCCGCCTGGCCGATGAGACCGTAGATGCCTGCCCCCAGCATGGAGCCCAGGCCGTAAAGCGTCATCTGCACGGGGCCTATGGAGCGCGCGAGGGCGGGAGCCTGGGGAGGAGTGACGGGAGCGGCGGTGGTTGTCATGCGGGATCGGGCCTCAGTCTGGAGAAACGCAGGTGCCCTCAAAAAAGAACCACATCGAAGAGCGTGGGTTGACTCCTCTACCATATGAGAGATGATGTCTCCTATTATGGATGATCTCTCCGGCATCGACACGCGTCTCGGCGACCGCATCCGCGGCGCGCGCCTGAGCCAGAACCTGTCTCTCGATGGACTGGCCGAGCGGTCGGGCGTGAGCCGCGCGATGATCTCGAAGATCGAGCGGGCGGAATCGAGCCCGACGGCTGCCTTGCTGGGCCGCCTTTGCGCGGGCTTAGGGATCAGCCTGGCCTCCCTGTTCGAGAAGGAAGCCCAGCGGGGCGCTCCGCTCTCCCGCGCCGCCGAGCAGCCCGTGTGGCGCGATCCCGCAACCGGGTATCTGCGCCGGGACGTGGCGCCCCGCGGCACGGGCTCGCCGGTCGAGATCGTGGACGTGACCTTCCCGCCGGGCGCCCGGGTGACCTTCGACCGGCCCTGGACCAGCCGGGGCAGCGATCAGCATGTGTGGCTCTTCGAAGGGCGCCTGGAGCTGACGGTTGGGGACACCACCCATGTGCTCGAAGCGGGCGATTGCCTGCACATGCGCCTCGACCGGACGATCACCTACCACAACCCCACCGACCGCCCGATCCGCTACGCCGTCGTTCTCATGCTGGAGCCGCCTCGTGCCTGACCTTGCCGATCCCATCGTCGTGACCGATCCCGCAATCCGCCCCCTCGATGCAGCCGAAGCCATGGCGCGGTTGCCGGAACTCGCGGACCTTCTCGTGGACGCGGTGGCCCACGGCGGCTCGGTGAACTTCATGGCGGGCTTCCAGCACCACGAGGCGGAAGGATTCTGGCGCGCGCAAGTGCCGGGGATCGCGGATGGCGGGCGGGTGCTGCTGGTCGCGGAGCAGCAGGGGCGCATCGTCGGCACCGTGGTGCTCACCTTCGCGCCGCAGCCGAACGCGCCGCACCGGGCCGAGATCGGCAAGATGCTCGTGCATTCGTCCGTCCGCCGCCGCGGCCTCGGCGCCCGGCTCCTCACCGAGGCGGAAGAGCGCGCCAAGGCGGCGGGGCGCACGCTGCTTCTCCTCGACACCGAGACCGGCAGCGCCGGCGAGGCGCTTTACCGCCGCTGCGGCTGGATGCAATGGGGTGTGGTGCCCGGCCATTCCTACCGCACCAACGGCGAGCTCGCCTCGGCCACCTATTTCCTGAAGCAGGTCTGACCACATGGTTGTCCGCGACGCAGTGGAACCGGAGGCTCGAACCGTGCCGCTGATCCGCGACGCCACGGAAGCGGACCTGCCCGCGATCCTCGCCATCCACAACGACGCGATCCTGAACTCCCTCGCGATCTGGCAATACGAGGCCGTGGACCTCGCGAACCGCCGCGCCTGGTTCGAGGAGCGCCGTGCCCGGGGGTTTCCCGTGCTCGCGGTCGAGGCGGACGGCACGCTCGCGGGCTACGCCTCTTATGGCCCCTTCCGCTTCGGCGCGGGGTATGACGGCACGGTGGAGAACTCGGTCTACATCGCCCGGGAGCGGCGTGGGCAGGGTTTGGCGAAGCCCCTCATGCAGGCCCTCCTCGACCGCGCTCGGGCTGAGGGGCGCCACGTGATGGTGGCCGGCATCGGCCTGCCGAACGACGCCTCCGTGGCGCTGCACGCCAAGCTCGGCTTCACGGAAGCGGGCTGCCTGCGGGAGATCGGACGCAAGACCGAGCGCTGGCTCGACCTGCTGTTCATGCAGAAGATGCTGTGAGCACGTCCCCTCTCCCCGCGGGCGGGGAGAGGGTTAGGGTGAGGGGCTGGTCAGTAAGGCTCGATGCGTAACGGTGTCTTGGGCAGGTCGACCCTGGCAATGAACACGTGAGGTGGGAGACAGCGTGCTTCTCCGACCGGCCCCTCACCCCAGCCCTCTCCCCGCAAGCGGGGAGAGGGGAAGTGCCGGGTTCCGCGACACCGCCTTCCCTTGGCTTAACCTCCCCCTCCTGCTATGGCGCCGCATCCCTTTCCCCGGCCGCGCCCCCCTTCGCGTTGCGCCGCCGCTCGCGAGCCCTCATGACCGCGCACTCCATCGACAATATCCGTAACTTTTCCATCGTGGCCCATATCGACCACGGGAAGTCGACTTTGGCCGACCGCTTGATCCAGACCACGGGCGCCCTCTCGGCGCGCGAGATGACCGAGCAGGTGCTCGACAACATGGATATCGAGCGCGAGCGTGGCATCACCATCAAGGCCCAGACCGTGCGCCTGGAGTACACGGCGCAGGATGGCAAGACCTACATCCTCAACCTCATGGACACGCCTGGCCACGTGGACTTCGCCTACGAGGTCTCGCGGTCGCTTGCCGCCTGCGAGGGCTCGCTCCTCGTGGTCGACGCCTCGCAGGGCGTGGAAGCCCAGACGCTCGCCAACGTCTACCAGGCCATCGACGCCAACCATGAGATCGTGCCGGTCCTGAACAAGATCGACCTCCCCGCGGCCGAGCCCGACCGGGTGAAGGAGCAGATCGAGGAGGTGATCGGCATCGACGCCTCGCAGGCCGTGGCGATCTCCGCCAAGACCGGCCTCAACATCGAGGGCGTGCTGGAGGCCATCGTCACGCGGCTGCCGCCCCCGAAGGGCGATGCCAAGGCGCCGCTCAAGGCGCTCCTCGTGGACTCATGGTACGACGCCTATCTCGGGGTCGTGGTGCTCGTGCGCATCCTCGACGGGGTGCTGAAAAAAGGCATGACCGTCAAGATGATGGGCACCGGCGCATCTTACGGCGTCGACCGCATCGGCGTGTTCCGGCCGAAGATGCAGGAGGCCGCCGAGCTCGGGCCGGGCGAAGTCGGCTTCCTCACGGCATCGATCAAGGAGGTGGCGGACACCCGCGTGGGCGACACCATCACGGAGGAGCGCCGCCCCACCGCCTCGGCTCTGCCGGGCTTCAAGCCGGTGCAGCCGGTGGTGTTCTGCGGTCTCTTCCCCGTAGATGCGGCGGAGTTCGAGAATCTGCGCGCCGCCATGGGGCGCTTGCGCCTCAACGATGCGAGCTTCTCCTACGAGATGGAGACCTCCGCGGCGCTGGGCTTCGGCTTCCGCTGCGGGTTCCTCGGCCTCCTCCACCTTGAGATCATTCAGGAGCGGCTCGAGCGCGAGTTCAACCTCGACCTCATCTCCACCGCGCCGTCCGTCGTCTACCATCTCAAGCTGCGGGACGGCTCCGTCATCGAGCTCCACAACCCGGCCGACATGCCGGACGTGATGAAGATCGAGACCATCGAGGAGCCGTGGATCCGCGCTACGATCCTCACCCCCGACGATTACCTCGGCGCGGTGCTGAAGCTGTGCCAGGACCGCCGCGGCGTGCAGATCGACCTCAACTATGTGGGCAAGCGCGCCATGGTGGTCTACGACCTGCCGCTGAACGAGGTGGTGTTCGACTTCTACGACCGCCTGAAGAGCATCTCGAAGGGCTATGCCTCCTTCGACTACCACATCTCCGATTACCGCGAGGGCGACCTCGTGAAGATGTCGGTGCTGGTGAACGCCGAGCCCGTGGACGCGCTCTCCATGCTGGTCCACCGCGACCGGGCCGAGAGCCGCGGCCGCGCCATGTGCGAGAAGCTGAAAGACCTCATCCCCCCGCACCTGTTCCAGATCCCGATCCAGGCCGCCATCGGCGGCAAGATCATCGCCCGCGAGACCGTGCGCGCCCTGCGCAAGGACGTGACCGCGAAGTGCTACGGCGGCGATGCGTCCCGCAAGCGCAAGCTCCTCGACAAGCAGAAAGAGGGCAAGAAGCGCATGCGCCAGTTCGGCAAGGTCGACATCCCGCAAGAGGCCTTCATCGCCGCCCTCAAGATGGATTCCTGAGGTTTTAGCCGCGCCCCCATCGCGGGGGTTTCCGAAACGATCCCCCCTCCCCTCGGAAAAGAGGAACGGCGGCGCCGGCCCTTGACCCCGCCCCCTGGATCGGGAAGCTCGGCCCTCGAGCAAAAAAGGGCAGGAGAGCAACGATGGCGAAGCGGTGGAGCAACGGGGTGGCGGCGATGGGCTTTGCCCTGATGGCGCTGGCGGGCGGGCCCGCGGCGGCGCAGACGGCGCCAGCGCTCTCCGAGGCCGGCACCCGCGAACTCATCGACGCCGCCAAGGCCACCGCGAAAGCGACGCGCGAGACGGTCGACTACGTCCGCGTCACCCCCGACCTCCTGTACCAGATCCTCGCCAAGCTCGATAAACTCGAGGACAAGCTCGATAAGGTGGAGAACGCAGTGAAGGCGCAGAACGGACGGGCGAAAGCGCGCTAGGGGCGCCGCGCTTCGAGGCCGAGCAGCGACGGCTGCTCGACAACTTTTCTATCCGGTGCGGGATCAGACCATGGGGCCTCTTGCGAGGAGAAGGCCCCGTGCGTTCAAACGGCTAGCATCCCCCCACCCGCACCCGCTCCATCACTTCCCCGAGAAGCATCTCGTGCATCTCCCGGCTGCTGGCCCCGTCCAGGGTGAGTTCCAGCACCCAGTCGGCCGAGAGCGGGAGGAGCACCGTGTCGTGGGTCACGGGTGCCGGGAGGTTGGGGTCGAGCCAGGTGGCGGTGAAGCGCCAGGCGCCAGCGTCCAAGGCAGTCAGGGCGACGGATTGGGCGGGCCTCCCTAACGCCTCCTCGTGCTCGCGCTGGAGGGCGGCGGCGGCGCGGCGGGGGAGATCGGTGTCGGCGGGGAGCGCGCTGTCCCGGCTGGCGAGGCTCGGGACCGGCGGGAGGGCGCGGGCGGCGCGGAGGTTCATGTCGATGGTCGGACCGCCCTGGGCGGCCTCGAGACGCGCCGGGGCGGCGGTTTCATCGAGGGTCCAGGCGAGCGGGAGATCGAGCGCCGCGCAGGCGCCGGGCGCGCGGGCGGTCACCCGGGTGGCACGAAGGGCGTGATCGAAGCGGGCCGCGATCTCGGGAGCCGCGGCGGGGCCGGGCGAGGCGAGCGCGGGTTTGCCAAGAACGGGCGGGCTCGTACCGACGCCGGCCGAGGCGGGGGCTGCCAGGAGGCCGAGGAGCACGGCGGCAAGGACGGTGGTGCGGCGGGCCGGCATGGCATCTCCCCGGCCGAGGGTTAACAAACCATGAACCTCGGCCATTCGTGCAGCAGCAACGCTCGAAAACCGCCCCGGTTGCATGGGCGCGAAGCGTGGCAGCCATGCGCGCTCCGGGAGGGCAAGCCTGTGGACAAAGGGGGTGCTCGGGAGAGGTCGGGCGTGGAACCGCCCGCGGAGGCACCCGGTTCTGGGCACCGGACGCCGGCGCTTTTTGCGCTGCGGCGGATCGACCCCGATCCATTCGCCGTTTAAGGCGTTGTCGTCCGATTCCGGCACCACCTCAAGAAAGGACGCCTCATGTTCACGCTCGAGATCAAGGGCAAGGCGATCGTCGTCACCAACGCGACCCAGGATGAGGCCGCCGGTCTCTTCGAGAGCGAGGAGTTCAAGGAGGACCTGAAGACGCTCACGAGCGAGGGCCAGCCGCTCTGGGACGGCTCCGCCCCCCTCACCGTGCGTCCGGCTTCCGAGGACGAAGTGGACTCCTTCGACGAGGCCATGAACGACGAAGAATACGAGGACGAGGACGACGCGGACGACGACGACGAGCCGATCGACGTGGTGTTCCTGGTCGAGATCGACGCCATGGACGATGACGAGTACGACGGTCCGGCGAACGACGCCTGACCAGCTCGCCCGTCACGATGAACAGGGGTCCGGCGGACGACGCCGGACCCTTCGTCATGTCGAGGCGCGCAGCTCCGCCTCCGTGACGGCGGACCTTTCGTCATCTCTAGGCGCGCAGCTCCACCCTCATCAGGCCGGCCTGACCGGCGGCATTCAGCGGAGCGCGGCGAGTTCCGCTTCCGGGAGGCCGGCCTGAGCGGCGGCGTTCAGGACCTCCTGCCAGGTCTTGGGGTCGACCGGGATGCCGGCGGCGAGCCGCGCCGCCCGGGTCTCGCGCTCAGGGTCTCCGGGCAGGCGCACGGCGGGGCGGCCCTCGCGGGTTTCCGATTGCACCCAGGCCAGCACCGCTTCGAGCTTCTGCGCGAAGGCGCCGGCGGAGGCGAGCCGGTCCGGGCTCACGATCACGGTCAGCATCGAATTGATGATCGCGTGACTGCTGCGCTCGCCCTTGAGGGGCTCGGCGTCGAGAAGCGCGCCGGCGAGCAATTCGCAGGCAAGCGACAATCCCCAGCCCTTGTGCTCGCCCATGGTGAGCAGCGCGCCCGCGGGCTCGGCGAAGAGTTGCGCCGGATCGGCGGTGTCCCGCCCCTCGGCATCGAGGAGAATGCCGGGCGGAAGGGCTTCGCCTTTGTTCTGCGCCACGCGCACCTTGCCGACCGCCCAGCGGCTCGTGGCGAAATCCACCACGATCGGCTCATCGCCCGGGCGCGGGATGCCGATGGCGAGCGGGTTCGTGCCCATGCGGGCCTGCGTGCCGCCGTGGGGCGCCACCGCGGGCCGGCTCGCCACGTTGACGAAATGGATCGAGACGAGCCCGGCGGCCGTGCATTGCTCGGCCCAGTGGCCGATGCGACCGATATGATGCGCGTTGCGCAGGCCCACGATGCAGGTGCCGTGCCGGCGCGCCCGCTCGATGCCGAGCACCATGGCGTCATGCGCCATCGCCTGGCCAAGCCCGATGCCGGCGTCGCAGACGAGAAGCGGGCCGGTGTCGAGGTCGACCCGCAGGGCCTGGTTCAGGGGCAAGACGCCGGCGAGCGCATTCTCGATATAGGCCGGGATCATGCCGATCCCGTGCGAATCGTGGCCGCGCAGATTGGCCTCCACGAGGTGGCGCGCCACGAGCGCGGCCTCGCGCTCGCCGGAGCCCGCGGCCTCAAAAATGCGGCGCACCAGGGCCTCCAGCCGCGGGGCTTCGACGATCACGGGATGGGGGCTTGGCACGCGGCGCTCCGAGGCGTTCGAGGGGAGCGGGATTGTGCATCCCGGCGCGCAGGCGTCCAGCGTGTCTAAGCGTTGGCGAGCGTCCGCAGCAGATCGCCGGTCGCGGCATCGGCCGGGTAGAAGGCCTCGATGGCGAGTTCCTGGAGGGTGATGTCCACCGGCGTGCCGAACACGGTGATGGTGGAAAAGAGGGAGAGCGTGCCGTGCGGGGTCTTGAGCCGCAGCGGCACCACCACGCCGCCATAGGCGTCCTCGTGAGGGCCGGCGCTGCGGGGCGCGGGCGTGGCGCGCAGATCGTTGAGAAGTTCGACGAGCACCGGGTCGGCGGTGGCCTCGATCTGTTGGCGCAGGCGGTGGAGGATGTGGGCGCGCCACTCCGCGAAGTTCTCCACCCGCGGGGCGAGGCCCTCGGGGTGCAGGCCGAGGCGCAGCACGTTGACGGGCGCCTCGAGGAGATGCGGCGCCACGCCGGCGAGAAGCGGCGCGACGGTGGCGTTCGCGGCCAGCATGTTCCAGTGCCGATCGACCGCGAGCGCCGGATAGGGCTCGTGGCCCTTGAGCACGAGATCGACCGCGGCGCGGGCGGCCTTGAGCGCGGGATCGTCGAGGGAGCGCTCCGCGAAAACGGGCGCATAGCCCGCGGCTGCCAGCAGCACGTTGCGCTCGCGCAAGGGGACGGCGAGGTGCTCGGCCAAGCGCAGCACCATCTCGCGGCTCGGGCTCGCGCGGCCGGTCTCGACGAAGCTCAGGTGCCGCGTGGAGATGTCGGCTTCCAGCGCGAGATCGAGCTGGCTCAGGCGGCGGCGCTGGCGCCATTCGCGCAGGTGGTCGCCAAAGCGGGAGGTGGAGGCTATCATGGGGCGAGGTTAGCCCCGCGCCTCATGCGATCCAATGACCTTCGAGGTAATCGACGCGGTGCAGAACGGGGGCGATCCTCCACTGAACTCCCCGGCATCGGCATCGGGGAGCGGCTTGAAGGACGAACACCCATGACGAACGCCCCCCTCCTCCCCTCGCCTCTCCTGCGCCAGGCGCTCCTCGCGGACGCGGTCACCACGGCGGCCTGCGCGGCGCTGATGATCGCCGGCGCGGGCTTTCTTGAGGGCCTGCTCGGCCTCCCCGCGACGCTCCTGCGCGCCGCTGGCCTCCTGCTCATCCCCTTCGTAACCTATGTCGTCATGCTGGGCTTCCGCGAGCGGGTCTCCCGCGGCGCGGTGTGGTCGGTGATCGGCCTCAACGCCCTGTGGGTCGTGGACAGCGTGTTGCTGCTGGTCAGCGGCTACGTGGCGCCGACCGGGAGCGGCATCGCTTTCGTGCTCGCGCAGGCCGCAGTGGTCGCGATGTATGCGGAGCTGCAGTTCATGGGCCTGCGCCGCTCGAGCCCCGCGCTCGCATGAGCCGCGACGCCGTCGCCGTGCAGCACGCACGGCAACGGCTCTCTCTTATTATAGATAGGCGATCATGCGGCCTGCCGCGACGGTGGCGGTCCAGGCCACGAGCGACACCGCGGCGAAAGCCCGTGCGCCGTCCGGCACCTCGCTCCGCAACGCGCCGCGAAAACGCCCGTGAAGCAGGCTGAGATTGACGATCCCGAGCGCGATGAAGGCGAGCTTCGCGAGGAAGGCGGGGTTCTGCCCGATCGCCACGGCCTCGGCGGCGAGCAGCACGAAGCCCGTCGGGATCTGCAGCGCGAGGCCGAACGCCGCGAGCGGGATCGCCACCCGGCCGGTCTGCGCCGCGATCCAACCGCGCCGCGCCAGCACCAGGATGTCGAACACCGCGATCGAGCCGAGCACCAGCGCGGCGCCGATCACATGCAGCACGTTGGCGATCGTGAAGCCCCAGGCGGAATGCCGGGCGAAATGGCCGAGGCCCGATTGCTCCAGCGCGCTCAAGGCCTCGGCGTAGAACGCTTCCATGCGTTAGCGCAGCTCGTAGGTCTGACCCGCCACCGTGATGCGCTCGGCTCGCATCTCGCGCTCGACGCGGGTCGAGGGATAGCCCTCGACGGAGACCTGCGTGCCCGTCTTGATGAGGTCCGGGTTGAGGCCGCGCGCGTCCATGCGGAAGGGCGGTGCGAGCACCGCCTCCCAGGTGCCGCCCTCGTGCTTCACGCGCAGGTGCACATGGGGGTTCTGCCACTCGAGGGTTTCCACCGTGCTCGCGATGGTGAACTTCTTTCCGGCATCGTAGCTGCCCCAGCCGTGATGGGCGACAGCCGCGCCGGCCGCGAGGGTGAGCCCGAAGGCGGCGAGGAGCGAGCGGGCGATCATGGGAGGCCTCCTGGGTGGTGTGGCATGCAAGGTCCGGCGGGAGAGCCGGGCGGTCAAGGCGTTGCGGCGCGAACTCAAGGGGTCGTGATGGGCACTCATCCCTCCCTGCCAAGGGAGGGTGGCCCGAAGGGCCGGGCGGGATGAGAGCTCGATCTGTCCAGGTGGACGCTTCCACCCCACCCGGCCGCGTTCCGCGTCCACCCTCCCCTGGCGAGGAGGGATAGGCGCGGGCCCGTTCCCAAGCAGCGTCGCCATTTGACCCCCATCAAAGCCCTGGAAGCGCCCTCGTGCTGATCCATGTGGGTCCTTCGAGGAGCACCCCATGGCAGCCCGCACGGCCACGCGCATCACGATCATCGACGGCCATCCCGACCCGGACCCGGCACGCTTCGTTCATGCGTTGGGTGAGGCCTATGCCCATGGGGCGCGGGAGAGCGGCATCGAGGTGAGGATCATCCGCGTCGCCGATCTCGACGTGCCGGTGCTCCGCAGTCAGGCCGAATGGAATGAGGGCGCGACGCCGCCCAATATCGCGGCGGCTCAAGGCTCCATCGCCTGGGCCGAGCACATCGTGATCCTCTATCCCCTCTGGCTCGGCTCCATGCCGGCGCTGCTGAAGGCCTTCATGGAGCAGGCCTTCCGCCCGGGTTTCGCGATTCCGCGCAAGGGCCGCTCGCTTCGCGGCGGCCTGCTCAAGGGCAAGTCGGCCCGCGTCGTGATCACCATGGGCATGCCGGGCTTCGTCTATCGCTGGTTCTTCTTCGCCCACAGCCTGAAAGCGCTGGAGCGCAACATTCTGCAATTCGTCGGGCTCGGGCCGATCAAGACGACGCTCATCGGCAATGTGGCCAACCTGAGCGAGAACCGGCGCAACGCCTGGCTCGACGCGCTGGAGGGTCTGGGGCGCAGCGGCGGTTAGACGAACGCAAAAGGGCTGCCCTCGGGCAGCCCCTTCGACCGTGCTGCCGATCGCTATCGTTTGGCGTCGAACTCGGGCGCGTTGCGGAGCTCGTCGCGGCTTGCTCCGCGGAGCACCGCACGCTGAGGCTTGCGGTCGCCGGTGACCTGGACGGTTGCGGTGCCGGCAGGTGCTGCGCCGCCCATGGCGGCTTCCATACCAGTGCGCGAGGCGGTTTCGCTGCCCTGGCCCTGCGCCATCGGGGTGAGCGCGCCGGGGCCGCCTGCCGCGGAGGCGCCGCCGACGCCCGGAGACGTGGCGCCGAGGCCCATATTGCTGCCGGCCGGCGGGGTGACGCTGCCCGGGTTCGGGCCCGCGACGCTGCCGGTGCTCGCCGCATCCACGTTGCCGGCCGTGATGCCGCCCGCATTGTTGACCGTGCCGGCGGCCGGATTGCCGGCCGTCCTGCCGGCCTGATCGGCGGGCCGCACGGTGTTGACGCCGGGGCTCGCCGGGTCGTTGGCGGGGGCCATCTGCATCTGCAGGCCGGCACCCGTGTTGCTCGACGCCGGGCCGTCGGTGGGGCTCACGTCGAAATTCCAGAGCATCGCCTCGAAGGGCACGGCCACCGTCTTCTGGCCGAGGCCCAGGAAGCCGCCGACGCCGACGAGCACGCCCTGCGCGCGCCCGTCCGCCCCGATGAGCACGTCCTCGACCTCGCCGATGCTCTTGATGTCGGAGCCGATCACATCGGTGCCCTTGAGGTTCGAGACCCGCATGGCCCCCGGTGCCTGGGTGATGAAGTTCCCCTGCATGGTCGGCCCTCCGGCCTGAGCCGGCGTGGGAGCGGCGCTCTGCGCCAGGGCAGGATGGCTAAGGCCGGCCATGAGGCCCGCCACGAGCAGCCGCTTCAGCATGGGGTGTCTCCTCGGATTCGCTTGGATCTTGCGGAGACAACACGGAACCGGCCCTACGGTTCAGCTCGATGGCCGAGGCCCGAAGAGGGGTATCGGGCCTCAAGGCCCCGGCGCGACCGTCGCGGCGCAGCCGCTAGACCACCACCGTGACCCGTTCCGCGGCCCGGGTCAGGCCCGTATAGAGCCAGCGGCTGCGGTGCTCGCGGAAGGCGTAAGATTCGTCGAAGAGCACCAGATTGTCCCATTGCGAGCCTTGCGCCTTGTGGACCGTGAGCGCGTAGCCATAGGTGAACTCGTCCGATTCCCGACGCAGGATGAACGGAATCTCCTCCTCGGTGCCCTCGAAGAACTGCTTCAGGACCTGCACCTCGACGGCGCGCCGGCGCCCCTCCTCTTCCGGGATCACATCCATGCGCAGATAATCGTTGCGGATGCCGCGCAGGGTCTGGATCGTCCAGGTGCCGCCGTTGAGGAGGCCCTTGGTCTTGTCGTTGCGCAGGCACACGAGCTTCTCGCCCGCAGCCGGCATGGGATCGCGAAAGCCGAGGAGTTCGCGGATGCGGCCGTTGTAGAGACGCCGCGTCTTGTTCAAGCCCACAAGCACCTGCCCCGCTCCCATGACGGTGGGGGCGTCGATCTCGCGGCGGCGAATGATGCGGCTCTCGCCGAAGATTCCGGGCTCCAGGCGTCCGCCCTCGCGCACCTGCATGGAGAGGTGAACGATCGGGTTGTCCTGCGCCTGGCGGTGCACTTCCGTGAGCATCACATCGGGCTCGGCTTCGGTGAAGAAGCCGCCGCCTTTGACCGGCGGCAATTGCGCGGGATCGCCGAGCACGAGAACGGGACGGCCGAACGAGAGGAGATCGCGCCCGAGCTCCTCGTCCACCATCGAGCATTCGTCGATGATGATGAGGTCGGCCTTCGCGGCGGAGCTCGACCGGTTCAGCACGAATTGCGGGCCGTTCTCGTCGCCCTCGCGGGAGCGATAGATGAGCGAGTGGATCGTGGAGGCGTCCGTGCAGCCGCGCGAACGAAGCACCAGCGCGGCCTTGCCCGTATAGGCGCCGAACACCACCTCGCCGTCCACGCCTTCGGCGATGTGCTTGGCGAGCGTGGTCTTGCCCGTGCCGGCATAGCCGAACAGGCGGAATACCGGGCGGTCGCCGCGGCGCAGCCAATCGGCCACCGCTTTCAGCGCGGCGTCCTGTTGCGGCGACCAGCTCATGCGAGCGACCTCGACCGTGCGGCTTGGCGCATCCCGCTCATGCGGACGCCTTGCGGGCGGCGGGCCGCGCTTCGGCCCGCAGGTTCCAGAGGATGCCGACGATGATCAGCGCGCTGCCCACGAACACGAAGGGATCGAGGCTTTCGCCGTAGAGCTGCCAGCCCACCACCGCGATGAGCGGGATGCGCAGGAAATCGAGCGGCACCACCATGGTGGCGTCCCCGTGCCGATAGGCATTGGTGAGGCACAGATGCGAGAGCAGGCCCGAGATGCAGATCGTGGCGAGCGGCAGGGCATGGGCCGCGCCGATCTTGGTCCAGAACGCGGAGCCCGTGCCGATCAGATTCAAGGGGAGCTGGATCGCATTCATCCAGAACAGGACCGCGAAGGTGCTGACGACCGCCGTCAGCCTCTTCGTGGCGATGGCGGTGAGCGCGAAGCCGAGCGCCGCGCCGAGCATGATGATGGCCGCAGGGCGCAAGGTCTCGAGACCTGGGCGCAGGATGACGATGACGCCGACGAAGCCGAGCACGATCGCAACGATGCGCGGGAGGGTGAGGCGCTCCCCCAGCATCAGCACCGCGAGCCCCGCGACCCATACGGGCGTGGTGAATTCGAGCGCGAAGGCTGTGGCGAGCGGCAGCAGCGTGACGGCCAGCGTCCAGGCATAGGTCGCCCCGAAATGAATGCCGTTGCGGATGGCGTGCAGGCCCATCCGGTGCGGCACGAGGGCGGCGCGAAGCGACGGGTTTACGCCAGCGGCCGCGAGCAGGATCACCACGCCGGCGGCGTTGCGCATCGCCAGGATCTCGAACACGCTGAAGGTGGGCGAGAGCGCACGTACGGCCACGGCGGTGGCGGAGAACCACACCAATGCGCCCGTCATCCAGAACAGGACGGTGAGGATGTTGCGACGGGTCACGCGCGCAGACTCCCCGCGCGTCGGGCGGAGACGGCAGGCGTCGGATGCGGCTTGAATGCGGTGCGCGAGGTCACGGAGCGATCGATCGGGTGGCGTTGCACCGGCTTACCGCGCCATCCCGGCGGCGTGAAGGGTGGCGCGGTGACGCCAGTGATGTGCGCTTCGCATGGTTCCGCGCGACCGTCGAACACGATTTCGGGCACGCGACGGGCGCGAGCGCCGAAAAATTTTTCAATGCGCCTTGCACGCCGCAACGACGGCGATTTCCGCCTCTCGTGGCACGCCGTGAGAGGCGCAACGGCGCGCGCGCCGTGCGGATGAAGAAGATGAAGTAGGCGAACGACGATCTTCTTGTCTCATCTATCAAGCCATTGATACAAATAGCGATTTTCCTGCCGACAACCGTGTGGTCTCGGGTCCTTGTTGCAGCTCGCGTGCGCTCTGAAACCCAGTCCACGCAACCGCTTCGCGGCTCTCGCGGAGGCATGCTCGCGCGTGCCGAAAAGCGATGTCGTCGCTCAAACAATCCACAGAAAAACGCACGCAACTACTTCAGATGCTGGAACTGAACCGGAACTCGCCTCATATAACAACGTTGCCTTGGTCAAGCGTGACGGTTCTCACGCGAGGGCCCTTGTAAGGAGGCGGTAATGACGACTGACGACAAGTCCGACACCATGATGAACGAGTCCAGCTCCGGCGGTTCGTCCGGCGGCTCGACCTCATCGGGAAGCTCCCGTTCACGCAGCAGCTCATCGCGCAAGAGCAGCGGTGGCGCCAAGAAGAGCGGCACGAAATCGAGCTCGAAGAAATCGAGCTCCAAGAAGTCCGGCGGCACGAAATCCGCTGCGAAGAGCGGCACGAAGTCCGCTTCGAAGAAATCCAGCACGAAGAGCGCCGCGAAGAAGTCGGGCACCAAATCCGCTGCGAAGAGCGGCACGAAGTCGGCCTCCAAGAAGACGGCGGCCAAGAAGGGCGGCACGAAGTCTGGCGGCACCAAGTCGGCCGCCAAGAAGTCCGGCGGCACGAAGTCCGCTGCGAAGAAGTCGGGCGCCAAGAAGTCCACGACGAAGTCCAGCGCGAAGAAGTCCGGCGCCAAGAAGTCGACGAAGTCCACGTCGCGTTCGAGCGCCAAGTCCGGTTCGCGCGGCGCGGCGAAGTCGGGTTCGCGGTCCTCGTCGCGCTCGACCAAGTCGACCACGCGGTCATCGAGCCGCAGCGGTACGAAGTCGTCGACCCGCTCCTCGAAGGGCGGCTCGCGCAGCGCCTCGAAGGGAACGCAGCGCGCTGCGGCCGCATCGAGCCGCACCTCCTCGACGAAGAAGTCGGGCCGCGTGACCCGTCGTTCGTCCAAGAAGGGCGGCTCGGGCAACAACGGCAGCTCGAACAGCTAACCGCTCGCCGTCACGACGTGACGGTGCAGGGCCCCGCGGGTGCAAACCCGCGGGGCCCTCTCGTCTCGATGCTGCATCGCAAAAAGAAATCGCCCGGCGAACCGGGCGATGGATCAGGATGTGAACGGGAAGCCGGCAATCAGCGACCGGTGCTCATGGGGTCCGAGGCGCCCCAATACGGCGTGGCATTGTAGTAGCGGTGCACGTGCTCTTCCCACTCGCGATCATAGGACGCGTCGTGACCCTCCGCGGTGCGCCGGGGGGCGCCACGCAGCTGGTCCTCGTTGAGGTTGAGTTCGTAGGCGTCGAGCCCGGTGTTGTATTTCAGAACGCCCCAGGGAAGCGTGTAGTATTCCTCGCCGAGCCCCATGTAGCCGCCGAAGCTCATGACGGCGTAGGCCACCTGACCGGAGCGCTTGTCGATCATCACACGCTCGATGGTGCCGATCTTCTCGCCGTCGGAGCGGCGCACGGGGGTTCCTTCGACCTTGTCGCTCGCGATGAGATTCTGGGTTTCGCGGACATCGTTGGTGGGCTGGGGGGTCGCTTGCATAGCTTTTCTCCATAGACCTCTAGGCTCAACGGAAACGCGTGGCTGAAAATGGGGGTTCCAGTGGGAACCGCCACGCTTGCCGCGATGGCCCGGGACAGCGGCCGGGAATGGCGTCGATGCGCCCGGAAGCCCGGGAACCCCGCCCCGGTGAGCCAATCCCCCGCAGGAACCGCCCCTGGACCCTGGCGTTGTCGGACATTCCGTAACGTCAAGTCATAGTCAAGGGAGCACCTCATGACGGTTCGCCTGAAGCCCGTTGCCGAGCAGGTGGTGGTGATCACAGGAGCCTCGAGCGGCATCGGCCTCGCCACGGCCCGCCTGTTCGCCGAGCGTGGCGCACGGGGTCTCGTTCTCGTCGCCCGCAACCAGGACGCCCTGCAGAGCATCGCCCAGGAACTCTCCGCGCAGGGCACCCGCGCCATCGCGGTCGCGGCCGATACGGGCAGCCGCCACGATCTGGAGCGCGTGCACCAGACCGCGGTCGACACCTTCGGGGGCTACGACACCTGGGTGAACGACGCGGCCGTCGCGGTCTACGGCAAGCTCCTCGAGGTGCCATTGGAAGACCAGCGCCGCCTCTTCGAGGTGAACTACTGGGGCATGGTGAACGGCTCGCTTCTGGCGGCCCAGCACTTCGTCGAGCGGGGCGGCGGCGCCGTCATCAATGTGGGCTCGGTGCTCTCCGAGCGCACCATGATCCTGCAAACGCAGTATTCGGCCTCCAAGCACGCCATCAAGGCTTTCACGGACGGCCTGCGCATGGAGCTGGAGCGGGACGGGCGCAACATCGCGGTGACGCTCATCAAGCCCGCCGCCATCGACACGCCCTATCCGGAACACGCGCGCAACTACATGGAAGACGATCCGCGGGTGCCGCCGCCGGCCTACGATCCGAAGCTCGTGGCCAAGGCAATCGTGTTCGCCTCCGAGACCATGCGGCGCGAGCTCACGGTCGGCTTCGGGGGCTGGGTGATCGGCGCCATGGGAACCGTGGCCCCGCGCCTCACCGACAAGATCATGGAGGCCACGGGCTACGCCTCGCAGACCACGAAGCAGCCCGAGCGCCGCGCCATGCGCGACAACCTCTACCGCTCGCGCCAGGACGGCGACGAGTATTCCTCGCTGCCCGGCGAGCCGCGCAAGACGAGCTTCTTCCTCGAAGCCCAGATGCACCCCGTCGCGGCGGCCGTCATACTCGCGGGCGTCGGCGCCGCCATTGCCGCCAGCCTTTTCGCGCCCGGCGCGGTGAAGCGGAGCCGCTCGCGGCGGGCCACGCCCATGCGCCGCTACGAGCGCGTGGAGCGCCGCACAGGCAACGGCCACGACAAGCCCGCCCAGGGCCCGGGCTACCGTGCCCGCCACGACCCCTACGAGGGCCGCGTGCTGCCGCGGCACTGAGGGCCAAGCTGTCGAATGAGCAGGAGCGCGGGCAACCCCCGCGCTCTTTTCTCATGAGGCGCGGCGCTCCGACCCACCGCGCCCGGGTTTCGATCCGCTCCCGGCGGCGTTAGCCTTCCGTCATGACGATGCTTCGCCTCAACGGCCTCGCCGCCGCTCTCGCCGGGCTCGCGCTCCTCGCGGTTCCTGGGTTCCTCGCCGGGGTCGCCCTCCTCGCGGTTCCTGCGTTCCTCGCCGCCCCTGCGCTCGCCCAGGACCGGGGAACGGTCGATCCGAAGCCCCTGCCCCCGCTGGCCAACCCGGACGACCCCGCGACGCCCGCCAAGGAGCTCTTCGGCCGCAAGACCAATGCGGCCCCGTTGAGCGCCCGCGCCATCGGCTCCTATGCCCGCGGCTGCGTGGCCGGCGCCCAGGCGCTGCCCGTGGACGGGTCCACCTGGCAGGTCATGCGCCTGTCGCGCAACCGCAACTGGGGCCACCCGAACCTCATCGCCTTCATGGAACGCCTGTCGAAGCGCGTGCCGGAGATCAACGGCTGGCCGGGCCTCCTCGTCGGCGACATCTCCCAGCCCCGCGGCGGTCCAATGCTCACGGGCCATGCCTCGCACCAATTGGGCCTCGATGCGGATGTGTGGCTCACCCCCATGCCGGACCGGCGCCTCTCGCGCCTGGAGCGCGAGGAGATGTCGGCCACCAACGTGGTGCGCTCCGACCGGGCCGATATCGACCCGCAAGCCTGGACCCCGGCCCATACGGCGCTCATCCGCGCCACCGCCAAGGAACGGGAGGTGGCCCGCATCTTCGTGAACGCCGCGATCAAGCGGGCGCTCTGCCGCGAAGCCGGCACCGATCGCGGCTGGCTCACCAAGGTGAGGCCGGCGCCGGGCCACAACTACCATTACCACATCCGCCTCGCCTGCCCGGCGGGCGAGGAGGCCTGCTCGGACCAGGAACCGCCGCCCTCAGGCGACGGCTGCGGGGCGGAACTCGATGCCTGGTTCAAGCCGGCGCCGCCCAACACCACCCCGCCGAGGCCGCGCCCGCCCCTGACCATGGCGCAGCTCCCCGACGAGTGCCGCCGGGTGCTGGTGGCGCAGTAACAAAGCAGCTTCCCGACGAGTGCTGGTGGCGCAGTCAACAAAAGGCCCGCCCGGATGTCCCGGACGGGCCTTTTCTCTTGCGCGGGTGGCGGTGCGTTTTAGGCCGCGACGCCGGTGCCGATGGAGCAGGCGACGCCCGTACCGCCGAGCCCGCAATAGCCGCCCGGGTTCTTGGCGAGATATTGCTGGTGGTAATCCTCGGCGAAATAGAACGGGCCGAGCTCCAGGATCTCCGTGGTGATGGGCCCATAGCCCCGGGCCGCCAAGGCGTCGCCATAGGCGCGCTTGGAGGCTTCGGCTGCGGCGCGCTGCTCGGGCGAGGTCACGTAGATGCCAGAGCGGTACTGGGTGCCGGCGTCGTTGCCCTGGCGCATGCCCTGGGTCGGATCGTGGCTCTCCCAGAACGTCTTGAGCAGGGTCTCGTAGGAGATCTTGGCCGGGTCGTAGGCCACGAGCACCACCTCGTTGTGGCCAGTCAACCCGGAGCACACCTCCTCATAGGTGGGGTTCGGGGTCTGGCCGGCCGCATAACCCACGGCCGTCACCCAGACGCCGTCGCCGAGCTGCCAGAACTTGCGCTCCGCGCCCCAAAAGCAGCCGAGGCCGAACACGGCCTGCTCCATGCCTTCGGGATAGGGACCCGTGAGGGCGCGGCCGTTGACGAAGTGGCGTTCGGCGGTGCGCAGCGCCTGGGGCCGGCCGGGCAGGGCTTCGCCGGGGCGGGGCATCTCGAGACGCTTGCGGGCAAAGAACATGGGAGATCTCCGGGAAAGGGCGCGCCGATGCGCGGCGTGCCCCCTATATGGGGGTGCCCCTGGCGCCAAACGAGGCGGCGCGAGGCGGCCTCACCCGCCTGTGAGCGTCGAGGCCGGACCCAGGAAACCGCCGAGCGGCTCCGCCGGCTTTCGGTCAGGACCCGGCGAGATAGCCGATCGGCTCCGCGGGCTTCTGGCCGAGCCAGAGGAAGAGGGCGCCGAGCACGACGCCGAGCACCGCGGCCGGCACCAGGAAAACATTAAGGAGCACCGGGTCCCAGAGCGCGGGATGGAGGCCCCGGGCGGCGGGCTCGAGGGTCGCGAAGTTGCGCGGGAAGAGCAGGAGGGCGAGATCGCGCAGGGGCATGAAGGACACGGCGCCGTTGGCGATCGAGCGGGTGGCATCGATCACGAGCCCCACGAAGCCCGCCGCCATGAGCAGCAAGCCGAGAGCCCGCAAGAGAAACCGCACCATCACCCCTCCTCCGGCCCAAGGCACGCCGCTCGTCCGCCGCGCACCGAGGCTCCTCCTGACCTAAGGCCCCGGGCCGGAGCGGGCAAGGGCGGCGTTGCCGCGGAACGGCGTGCCCGCACTTCTGTGGGCAAAGGCGGCCTCGGAGAAACCGCCTCGACCGGCCATCGGAGGCATCGCTGGGCGATGCCGCACGGAAGCGACTTGCACCCTCCCCGGTTTTAGGGCTAAACGACCGCCTCTCCGCGCCCGTCGCGGAGTTGAGCTCCCGGCCTCCACGAGCCCGGCGGGCGACGCGAGGCCGCCAAGGCTTCATGATCCGGAGGGGTGGCCGAGTGGTTGAAGGCGCACGCCTGGAAAGTGTGTATACGGGAAACCGTATCGAGGGTTCGAATCCCTCTCCCTCCGCCATTTAGTCCTAGTCTCTGGCTGATTTCCTGGGTGCCGCTGCCGCGTGCCTAGAAGTGTACGACTTTTCCGCGACTTATCGAATCTAGCGTGGGTACAAGCGAACCGCGAGAGCACAAGAGCTTAGGCACATAGGGCGTCAAAATCGCTGTTTCTGGCGCGCCCACGTCAGAGGTTCGGATGTGGGTTCAATCCCGCTCAGAGCCGCTTTGCGCTGGAGCCTCTGTTGCGAGCGCGCGAGGGTCAGGCTGCCTGTCACCTCGTACAGGCGTTCCCAACGTCCGCGTTGGTCAGATGCGGACCGAGGTTCGCCCTTCTTGAATGTCGCACTCAGGCCGTCGATCATCCGGTCGCCTGCAGGTCCTTCCGCGAGGGCTCTCTGCCTTAGTCGACAGCAATGACCTCAATCTCCGCCCCGGAGAGACTCGCGACATCACCCACCCGGCGGCCAAGGAGAGCGCGAGCTAAGTGGGAGATGTAGGACACTGACCTCTTCTTTGCGTCCGCCTCATCCTCGCCGACGATGCGGAATGTCTGGCGTCGCCCGTCCTCCCGTTCGAAGGTCACGCGGCTCCCGAACACGACGATGCCGGTCGATGTGTCAGGTTGCACCACCTGGGCGCTCGCGCACCGGGTGGCGTAGTAGCGCAGATCACGAGCAGCGAGGGCCATCGCAGTCCGATCCGCCTGCACGTCACCCGCAGTTTGAGCGGTGGCGTAGGCGGCCCTGGCTGCTGCAAGCGCCCGGTCGAGCTGGGGCGTACGCCGCGACGTCGGCGCCCAACTTTTGCGCGGTTTTAAGCCGGTGAGCAGGTAACCAACTTGGGCCGTTACTCCCGTCAGCGGGTTAGCCCCGGTTAAGCGGTGACTTGTTTGAGGAAGCGTCGGCCCTGTTTCGACTCCCCCGCAAGCTGAACTAGTCTCTTGAACAGGGAGCCGTCGCGCGTCAGGCGCCGGAAACTTCTCGGATCGAGCTCAGCATTGACGTACGCGTTTACCGTACCGAGTCTCAGGCGAAGGCACGTGTCCCACTGCTCCCACCAGAAGACATCGGGCAGTACTCGGATGAGAGTATCGAACGCATCTTGTGGCAAACGCGACGACCACAAGTCCGAGTGGATAGCCTCGAACGAGCGCTCAAAGAGCGGCTCGCAACCTCGGGTCGGTTGAGCAAGCGCAAGAGCCAATAGATACGCCATCAGCTTTTGCCGTGCCTGACCCCCGACATCGTCGTGAGCACGAACAAGCACTTCGGCCCAGACGGCCGGGTTTGCGGCAAGACCCACCGCGAGATCAAGCTTCAGGAGCATGGCGCACGCGGCAAGCCCGCCTGTTGTGGTGACGCGCCCGAGCAGTCGTCTAGGTAGAGATGTTAGGTTACGAGAACGGACTGCGTCCTGCCAAGCGGATGGCACAGAAGGCCCTTGGCCCAGAACCATCTGGGTCATCGCGTGGAAGACACCGGCCTCGACCTCATCGCTAAACCGATTTACTAAGAGGCGAGCGGCCTCCGGGTCATCAGTCTTGATCAAACGCCCAACTATCCGGATCGCGAGTTCAGAATCGGAGATGAAGTTGAGTAAACGATTGAGTTGCGGCTGTCCCACATTCGCCAGGTCGGGGCTATCCAGCAGGGTCGGTTCAGCTTCGATCAAGCGAGCGCGGACGGTTGGGTGCTCCCACGAGAGGGATAAGAAGGTTTCGGGAGCGGCGACTGCTGCTAGTCGCTCAAGTACTTGGTCCGCGACAGGGGACTCCTGTCGCACAGCCCGTTCCGCAATGGCCAGGATCGTCGAGGGCCGCTCGGACCACAGTTGATGAACGGCTTCGAAGGCAGCCTCCGGTGGGGCGGAGAGTGCCCCTCGGTCGGCTCCGCTTGCAAAGACATCAAGCACGTCGAGCGGGTCGGTCGCTGGAAGAAGCGAGTAACTGCTCTGGCCGGCTGAAACCAAGTCCTCCTTCAGGAGCTTTCCGTCGTTCGGAAGCGGGAGCACCTCGATGACGTGATTAAGGACGTGCCGCAGCGCGCCGTCGGACAGGCGATCGACGCGAGTTTCTGCATAGATATCCGCCAAGAACCGGAACCGCTCTCTGCCCCGGCGCTGATCCGACCCGTACCTCCAAAGGAAGCGCCGGAAGCTAGTCGGCCCGTGGAGGAGGTCCTCGAGCGCGGCGTGTTCCCAAGGTCTAATGGAGGACTGTGCGGCCTGCTCAGCGTCCGGATGGAGCGAGATGCCGCGAGCCAGTCGCAAGTCGAAGCGAGTTTGCGAGTGGGCCGGCTCGCCCACCACACGCGCGGTGCGAAACGAGAAGCTCCTCCGCAGACGCGGCCATTGTTGCGACCATGCTGCAAAGATAACTTCGTCGGTATCGTCAGACTCCGCGTTCAGAACGCCCTTCGCGTCTTCTCCATAGAGCACTCTAAGCACTCGCAAGCCTTCTTGCGCCGGTGACCTGACCGGTATTTTGGACCGGGTTCAGTGAGACTACTGTATGGTGGCTGGCGTGAGTAGCTGCTGTGCGATCATCTGCCGGGTCTGGCCGGCAAACATAGCCAGGGCAGGTTGACACCCCAGTCGCTTGTCGAACGAAGTAAACCGGCCAAAGCTGCGTCACGCGAACATGGCGGGGCCGAGCACGGCGGCAGCGACGACGAACACGGTAGCAAGACGAACGAGCATAGTGGCCTCCATCAGGACACTGAGTTGATCGCACGCAACTGGCCGGACCTCTGTGCGCGCTCGCACATGAGCGGCGGAGGAGTTGGTACTCGCACCGCAACTCCTCCTTAACCATGTTGACCTAGGGTGATCTCACAACCAGTGTCACGGCGTCGGCCGGCGACAGGCTCGCCGAGGTCATTTCCCTAGCCCGACCACACAACGCTCTGTTCGCCGAGCTAGTCCAGTCGAACGTGCGAGTTTACAAACGCGCGGCAAAGCTGCCGTGACTGCCGCTAGCGACGGGAGCATCTCACTTCTATCAGAGGTCCCGGGTTCGAGTCCTAGCGCGCTGACCAAGTTTTATCGGTCACTTAGCCGCCTTGGGATGCGCTCATTCAATTCAATGGGACCACAGCGGTACCACGGGAGCAGACGCGACGGAGCGCACCGCTTGAGAGCTTCGAAAACTTGCAGGCTGAACCACCTCATTCGTGATAAGCGGCCTGCCGCTGAAATCGAAGAAGGATCAAGCAGTTGACGATGGCGCGTCAGAGCTAGTAGGGCGTTAGTAGGGTCAAGGGCCGCAATAGCTCAGCTGGTAGAGCACCTCATAGCCTGTTAGGTGCTCGGCGGACGCGTTCTCCTACGGCGTCAAAAAGATGGGCCAAGCGGGAGGGCGGCTAGTAGGGCGTTAGTAGGCTCTCGCCCAGATGAGGGTCTGAACTTGTCCAAGCTGAGAACTGCCCAATCTCTCACTAGGCCGATAGCATGCTCTTTTACGTCCTAAGACGCCTCTTGGCGACAATCCCTGTCATGCTCGTCGTGGCAATCATTGTGTTTTCGCTCCTTTATCTCAGCCCCGGCGACCCGGCCACGATCCTCGCGGGCGAACAGGCGACGCTCGAAGAGATCGACGAGCTCAGGAAGCGCCTCGGGCTCGAGGAGCCGTTTCTTACCCGCTTCGGCTTATGGTTCATGGGGCTCATGCGTGGCGATCTCGGCCAGTCGATCTTCTTCGGGCGTCCAGTGCTCGATTTGATCCTTCAGCGCACCGAGCCGACCGTAGCCCTTACGATCTGCGCACTTCTGTTCGCCGTCACCCTGGCCCTGCCGCTCGGCATAGTCGCCGCTTGGCGCGCCGGGCGTATCGCCGATCGTCTAGCCATGGGGTTTGCGGTTCTCGGCTTCTCGCTGCCGGTCTTCGTGCTCGGCTACCTCTTAATCCTTTTCTTCGCGACCTATCTGCGCTGGCTGCCGGTACAAGGATACACGCCGATCGCCGAAGGGCTCGGGCCGTTCCTGCGGCACATGGCCTTGCCGGCGATGACCCTTGGCTTAGTGTACGCAGCGCTGATCGCGCGGATCACGCGCGCCGCCATGCTCGAAGTGCTCGGACAGGACTACATGCGCACCGCCCGCGCCAAGGGTCTCGGCCTGATGCCGACCCTGCTGCGCCACGCGCTCAAAAACGCCGCGGTGCCGATCGTCACCGTGATCGGGATCGGCTTTGCACTTCTGATCAGCGGCGTGGTTGTGAGCGAAACCGTGTTTAACATCCCGGGGATCGGGCGGCTCACCGTCGACGCGATCCTCAGACGCGACTATCCTGTCATCCAGGGGGTCGTGCTGGTGTTCTCCGCAGTCTACGTGCTCGTGAACCTGATCGTCGACCTGTCCTACGGCCTGTTCGACCCGAGGATCCGCTATTGAGCGCGCCCGCCGCCCTTGCCCCCTCCATCGGCCGGCGCGCCACATCGCTGGGGCGCCAGCTGCTGCGCCATCCCGGCATCGTCGTCGGTGGGACGATGCTGCTCGTCGTCGTGTTCTTCGCTGTGTTCGCGGACCTGCTCTGGACCGTCGATCCACTGCGCATCCAGCCGCGCGCGCGCCTCAGACCGCCCTCGGAAGCGAGCTGGTTTGGTGGCGACATGATCGGCCGTGATGTCTATTCGCGCACGGTTCATGGCGCGCGCGTCTCCTTGACCGTGGGTTTGGCGGTCGCGGCGATCTCGATCGCAGGCGGGCTTGTCATCGGGCTTCTCGCTGGCTTCGTGCGTCTGTTCGATTCGATCGCGATGCGCGTTATGGACGGGCTGATGTCGATTCCTTCGATCCTTCTGGCCGTCGCGCTCATCGCGTTGACCGGCGCCAGCATGGGCAACGTGATCACCGCGATCACAATCTCGGAAATCCCGAGGGTCGCGCGGCTGACGCGCTCGGTCGTACTGTCAATCAAGGAGCGGCCCTATGTAGAAGCGGCTATCGCGGTGGGCACACGTTTCCATCATCTGCTGCTGCGTCATGTCCTGCCGAACGCTGCCGCGCCGCTGCTCGTGCAAGGCAGTTACATTTTTGCGTCCGCCGTGCTGGTCGAGGCGGCGTTGAGCTTCATCGGCGCCGGCACGCCACCCTCGAGCCCGAGCTGGGGCAACATCATCGCCGAAGGGCGCGCGGTGTTCCAAATCGCGCCGCACATTGTAATCTTCCCCGGCATCGCGCTCGCCATGACCGTGCTCGCAGTCAACCTGATCGGCGATGGTTTGCGCGACGCGTTCGATCCTCACTTCGTGGGGCGCACATGAGCGCGACGCCGCTTCTCGACGTGCGTGATCTCGCGGTGGAGTTCAGAGGCCGCACAGATACTGTGCGCGCGGTCGACGGCTTGTCGTTTCAGGTCATGCCCGGTGAGACGCTCGCGATCGTCGGCGAATCCGGTTGCGGTAAGAGCGTCACCGCCCTGTCGATCCTGCGGCTTCTTACGGAACCGGCTGGTCGCATCGTCGGCGGCTCGGTCCTGCTGCAGGGGCGTGATCTTGCGGAGCTGTCCGAGCGCGAAATGCGGCGTGTGCGTGGCCGTGACATATCGATGGTCTTCCAGGAACCGATGACGAGCCTGAATCCCGTGCTCGATATCGGTCGCCAGATCGGCGAGGCGCTGACCTTGCATCTGAAGCTCAGCAAGGTGGAGGCGAAGGCGCGCGCGATCGACATGCTCCGGCTCGTGCAAATCCCCGAGCCAGAGCGCCGCCTCGCGCAGTACCCGCACGAGCTCTCAGGTGGCATGCGCCAGCGCGTGATGATCGCGATGGCGCTCGCCTGCGACCCCAAGCTCCTGATCGCCGACGAGCCTACGACAGCGCTTGACGTCACGATCCAGGCCCAGATCCTCGACCTCGTACGCGATCTGGCGGGCCGTCTCGGCATGGCGACCGTTCTGATCACCCATGATCTCGGTGTCGTTGCCGAGACCGCCGAGCGCGTGCTCGTCATGTACGCCGGCCGTAAGGTCGAAGAGGCGCCCGTCCGCGCGTTGCTACGCTCGCCGCGCCATCCCTACACCGCCGGTCTGCTCGGCGCCGTGCCAAAGCTCGGCTCGAGCATTTCAGGCGCGCCGTCGCGCCGGCTCTCGGAAATCAAGGGCACCGTTCCCTCGCTGCGCGAGCCGATCGTCGGCTGCGCCTTCGCGCCTCGTTGCGCGCTCGCAATCGAAAGGTGCGCGCGCGTGGCCCCACCGCTCGAGACTGTGGCCGCTGGCCATCTCGCGGCGTGCTGGCGGACCGCGGACATTGGCCGGGAAGTCGCCACGTGAGCAATCTCCTAGTGGTCGAAGACCTCGTAAAGCACTTCCCCGTGCGTCGCGATCTCGTCGCGACGCTCTCGGGCAAGAAGGTCCAGGTCGTGCAAGCTGTTGATGGCGTAAGCTTCACGCTTGGGCGTGGCGAGACGCTGGGTCTCGTCGGCGAATCCGGTTGCGGCAAATCGACGGTCGGGCGCGCGGTGTTGCGTCTGGTGGAGCCTACCGCGGGGCGCGTCACACTCGATGGTACGCGGATCGACGCGCTCTCGCGCGCGGCGCTTCGGGACGCGCGGATCGAAATGCAGATCGTGTTCCAGGATCCGTTCGCCTCGCTCAATCCACGTCGCACGGTCGGGCAGTCTGTCGCCGAACCTCTCGCCAACTACGGGTTAGGCAACGACAACGCGCGGCGTGCCGAGGTCGAGCTCCTGTTCGGTAAGGTCGGGCTGAGGCCCGAGCAGATCGACCGCTACCCCCATGAGTTCTCCGGAGGCCAACGCCAGCGCATCGGCATCGCGCGTGCCCTCGCTCTGAAGCCCAAGCTGATCGTGCTCGACGAGCCAGTCTCGGCGCTCGACGTCTCGGTGCAGGCGCAGGTCGTCAATCTTCTCGGCGATCTGCAGGCCGAATTCGGCCTCGCCTATCTGTTCATCGCGCATGATCTCGCGGTAGTGGAACACATCAGCCATCGCGTGGCCGTGATGTATCTCGGCAAGATTGTCGAGATTGCCGACAAGCGCCGGCTGTTCGGCCGGCCGCGCCACCCCTACACCAAGGCGCTGCTGTCCGCCGTCCCCGTGGCGGACCCCGACGCCGCGCGCGAGCGGGTCATCCTCCAGGGCGATCTGCCGAGCCCGATCAATCCGCCGTCGGGCTGCCGTTTCCGCACGCGCTGCCCGCTCTCCCAGGCGCGCTGCGCAAGCGAGGAGCCGGCGCTGAGGCCGATGGCGGACGGCCACATGGCCGCCTGCCATTTCGCTGAGACCGACGCCGTGCGAGGCTGAAGGCTCCTATCGCGCCGCCTTCTGAATGTTCCAAAGGATCATAGTTCCCGGCATGCCAATGACGCCGGTCAGGCGCGGCGAATGCGCCACAGGTGCGAACCACTGTCCAAACGGCACGTAGGGCACGACCCGCTGGTAGGCTGAGACCTGGATGCGCTCGACGAGAGCGCGGCGGTCGGTCTCCGCGACTGTATTCGGGAACGCGTCAATCATCGCCTGATGCTCGGCGTCGCATGGCCAGCCCGGCCAGGCCCGCTCGCAGCTCGCTTGCATCGGCGTATTGCCAACCGGCTCGGCGATGAGCAGACCCGGCCAGAAGGTAAGGCCGATGTGCCACCCCCCCTGCCCCGGAGCGTTGCGGTTCGCGCGCCGCGCCGCCATGGCGCCGAAGTCCATCGCCTGCAGATCGACGCGAACCCCGATACCGCGCAGCTCTTCCGCCAGCAGCAACGTCGCGGTGTTCATGGTCTGCACGTCGGTCGGGTGCAGGATAACGATCGGTTCGCCGTTGTAGCCGGCCTCGCGCATCAACTGGCGGGCGCGGGCCTTGTCGCGCCCGAAGGCGGCGTTATGGCCGGCCGTCGTCTCGAACGGCCCGCCACACGTAAAGAAGGCGTGGCACACCCGGAAAAGCTCAGGGTCTGCAAACATGGTACGCAGGAAATCGTCCTGGTTCACGAGATAGAGCAGCGCCTGGCGCGCGCGGGGATCATTGAACGGCGGATGCAGGTGGTTCATCCGGATCATCCCCTGCGACCCAAGCCGGTCGGTCACCGCGATGCGCATTCCGGCCTGGCGCAGCAGCGGCAGGAAGTCGGGTCCCGGCGCCTCGACGAAATCAACCTCGCCGTTCTGCAGCGCTAGCACGGCCGATTGGGGATCGCGGATGTTCAGCCACTCGACGCGATCGACATGCACCACCTTGCCGCCGGCGGCTCCACTGGCAGGCTCGGCGCGTGGCACGTAGCGCTCGTTACGGCGATAGACGACGCGACTGCCGGGCACCCACTCCTCGCGCGAGAACACGAACGGGCCGGAACCGATCGTCTCGGTGATCGGTGTCGCGGGGTCGGTCGCGGCGATCCGTGCCGGTATGATCGCCGGAACCAAGCCGGAGGGTTTCGAGAGCGCGAAGAGCATTAACCCGTAAGGTTGGCTCAGCGTCCAGGTCAGCGTGCGCGCGTCGGTCGCGACGAGCGAGGCGGTCGCGGCCCAGATCTGGCGTCCATGCGCGTCTCGCTGCGCCCAGCGTCGCAGCGAGACAGCGACGTCCTCGGCGGTCACTGGCGTTCCGTCGTGGAAAAGAAGCCCTTCGCGCAGCGTGAAGACCCAGACCAGATTGTCCGCACTCACCGTCCAGCCCTGGGCCATTTGCGGGCGCGGCACCTGGTTCTCGTCGCGCGCGACGAGAACGTCGTAGATCATCGTCGCGTGGCGCTGGGTCATCCCGACCGTGGTCGTGATTGGGTCGAGCGCTTGGAGATCGGCGAAGGGGATGACCTTGAGCACACGATCATCCGGTACGCGCTGCTGCGCCACCGCCATGCTGGTCGCGCCGAGCGCGAGCGCCGCCGCAACGACGAGAGATTTGAACATCTGTGCCATGCCGGTCAGGGAGCCTCCGAAGGGGTAAAGGGTGTATCATCCAAGCTTAGACCGTCGGGAACCGCGACGCCACGGCGTACCGCCGGGCGGGCTGAGATATCGTCGTGCCAGCGCGCGAGGTTCGGATAGCCCGCCAGATCGAGGCGTGCCCAGGCGGCGCGCGCCACGAACGGAAACGCCGCGATGTCGGCGATCGAATAATCGCCCGTGATATAGGGAGTCACGCCGAGCCTGCCATCGAGCACGCGATAGACCCGGGCGACCATCGCGCGGGCGTGCGTGGCGGCGGTTGGGTTCGGCTCGGCCGCGAGGTCGTGCCAGTGATGGGCTTGGCCAGTCATCGGGCCGAGATTGGTGGCCGCGATCATCGTCCAGGCCAGTGTTTCGGCCCGAGCCGCTCCGACCCGCGGCAGGAGAGAACCTGCCATCTCTGCAAATGTCTGCAGAATCGCGATCGACTCGAACAGCACGCGGCGCTCGCCGCCCTCCGTCCATGTCACGATCGGTACGCGCCCCCCGGGGTTGAGCGCGAGGATATCTGGCGCGAACTGCTCGCGCTTGCGGATGTTCACCGGCACGACGCGATAGGCGAGCCCGAGCTCTTCGAGCAGGATCGAGACGCGATGCGAATTTGGTGTGGCGAACAGATAGGCTGTCAGGTCCGCGAATGCGGTCACACCATGTCCTCATGCTGCCAGTTGACCAACAGCTCGGCGACCGTGGCGTTGTTCGGCAGTCCCACGACTGTTGCGACCAGGCGCGCGAGGTCCTCGGGTTGTGTCATGTTCGCTGGCGCGACGCTGCCGACCCCCGCCACCATCTCGGTGTTGACGTAGGACGGGCACAGCGCGGTCGCCCGCACACCCTTGGCCCAACCGGCGGCGCGCACGGAGTGCGCGAGCGCAACCATCGCATGCTTCGACATCTGATAGCCGATATTTCCGCCCTTCACCCGCTTGCCGGAGAGCGAGGCGAGCACCACAAATCTTCCCTCCCCGGCCGCTTCAAGATACGGTAGGACCGCGCGCGCAAACCGGTACGGCGCCTTAACGTTGACGGCCAAGAGATCGTCGAGATCGGCGTCTTTGCCGTCGCGGATGCCGACATTGCGCAGGATGCCCGCGCTTGCGACCGCGACATCGATCCGGCCGGTAGCTGCGATCGTGGCCGTGACGAGCGCCTCGGCGGCGGCGGGATCGGTCGCGTCGTACGCGAGCCGCAGCGGATCCGAGAGCCCCTCGACTGTCTCGCCCGGCCGGCGCATGCCGAGCGCGATCCGGTAGCCCGCCCGCTCGAGCTCGACCGCAATGGCGCGTCCGATGCCCCTGTTGCCGCCGGTCAGCAGCGCTACCTTGCCGTTCGCCATGTCGCCCGCTCGTATCGATAGCGCACCGTAAGGTCATGCGAGCGACTGTCAATGAGGCACTGTCAGGGAAAAAATGGGCTGGTCGCTAACGCGTGTGCCCTACCCTCTCTGGCATGACCCGCCCTGCCCTGTTCGGCATTGGGCGTGCGGCAGGAGCCGGTAATTTGGCCGAGTTTAGCTCGTCAGATTGTCATCTGCTGGTGCTTACTACGCCCTCTAGGAACGAAACCTGGTCCCAGTACCGATTACGTATGGTCCTGGCGGCCCAGCACATGCCGGCTAGGTGGTGCTGCCGGAGGTTCCCGGAGGCGGCCTCAAGCCCGCACCAAGCTTCAGGCGCAAAGCTTACTTGAGCGTCCGTTATGGCCTACTCCGCACCGTAGATCCGCTTCCCTTGTATCTCGCTCATGCTATGCGCTTACCCCAGTGGGGCCGCGAGGCTTGGCGCATCTTCGACGACACCGCGGCTTGTGCCGCCTCTCACGACGCGCTCGCGACGGTGGCATGCGCAAACGAGCATTGACCTGGTCGGGCTGAGAGGCGAACCCTGCTCAGATGGCCACGACCCTGCTGACGTCCTCCTCCAGCCGACCGCTCCTGCCCATGCTGGCGGCCCTGAGCGTCGCGCACCTCCTCAACGACCTTATCCAGTCCATGATCCCGGCGATCTACCCGGTCATCAAGGACACCTACCGCCTTGACTTCGCGCAGGTCGGGCTGATCACCCTCGCCTTTCAGGTCACGTCCTCGCTGCTGCAGCCCTTGCTGGGGTACCTCACGGATCGGCGGCCGTGGCCCCACGCTATGGTCCTGGGCATGGGGGCATCCCTGCTCGGCCTGCTGACCCTGTCATTTGCGACCAGTTACGGCATGATCCTTGCCGCCGTGTCTTTGATCGGACTCGGCTCTGCCGTGTTCCATCCCGAGGCCACGCGCATGGCGCGCCATGCGGCGGCAGGCCAGCAGGGGCTTGCCCAGGGGATCTTCCAGATCGGAGGGCACGCGGGCTATGCGATTGGTCCTCTCTTGGCGGCGGCCGTGGTGGTTCCGCGCGGGCAGGCCAGCTTGTCCTGGTTCTCAGGCGTTGCGCTCCTCGCCATGGTCCTGATGTCCTGGATCGCGGGGCGATACGTTACCTTGAGGCGTGAGCAGGCGGCGTCTGCAGGTGTGAGAGCAAAGCCGATCGGGACAACCCTGCCGGCGAGGCACGTTATCTTCGCGATGGCGGTTCTGATCCTTCTGCTGTTCTCCAAGAACGCCTACACGGCCGCTTTCACCTCCTACTACACCTTCTACCTGATCGAACGCTTCGGCGTCCCCATTCAGCTCTCGCAGTTGATGCTGTTCCTCTACCTCGCTGTCAGTGCCGTGGGTGTGATCGTCGGTGGAATGGTCGGGGACCGGATCGGCCGCGATCGCGTGATCTGGCTGTCGATTGTCGGAGCCCTGCCGTTCGCGCTCATGCTTCCTCATGTGGATCTGTTCTGGACGGGGGTGCTCAGCGTCGTAATCAGTTTCATTATGGCCAGCGCGTTCTCATCCATCCTGGTCTATGCGATCGATCTCGTTCCCCACCGGGTCGGCCTCGTTGGCGGACTGTTCTACGGGCTGTCGTTCGGCCTGGGTGGCGTTGCAGCGGCAGGCCTCGGCCTGCTGGCCGACCACATCGGCATCGTCGATGTGTTCCGCTTCGGTGCTTGGCTTCCAGCCCTGGGACTTCTGGCATTCCTACTGCCGCGAAATCCTCAAGCCAGCTAACGCAGCAGAGGCGGCGATCTCGATGCCGGCTCCTGACGAAGCCCCACGCTTGGTGGCCTGGACTGCGAACAGCGTATCCTCGTCCAGCTCCGTGGTGTTGATCCGCAGCATTGGACGACGCTGAACAGTGTTCACTGCTCCCTCCAGAGCAGACCTGTTCGCAACATCGGTCAGACCGGGTGGTCCAACAACGGGAACTACGGGACTTCGGCCAACGCGCTTGAAGCAGGTCTCGGTCCAGCCGGGGCCTTAGGTACCATGGTCACAGCCGAGTTCAATTGACGCTTGAGCTCATTGGCATTGGCCTTAGCGCTCGGGAGAGGAGCTGGGCGTCCCACGTCGGCATGGAGATGCTAGGCGAGAGCGACTTGCACCCGAGCGGCGCGATATTCTGACGGACGCATGGCCGTGGCCGCCTTGAAGGCCCGGGCGAAGTGAGCGGCATCGGAGTAGCCAGCCACGAACCCAACCTGCGTGAGGGGGAG